>Ga0302325_10004126_pt1 | contig 33720 bp, 26 predicted proteins | sample Palsa_T0_2_FD_201948 | JGI IMG/M metagenome (GOLD analysis project Ga0302325, IMG submission 201948) | Peat permafrost microbial communities from Stordalen Mire near Abisko, Sweden - Palsa_T0_2 | ecosystem: Environmental > Terrestrial > Soil > Palsa > Peat permafrost | place: Sweden: Abisko... | reverse complement strand
GGGCGCGGCCGAGCAGGGAATCCGCAAGCTCATGGAGGTGAAATAATAGATGGCGGACATCGTAGCCGAAGGCAACAAGACAACATCGTCGTCGTCAACGTCGGCGTCAACCTCGTCGTCAACGTCGTCGTCAACGCGCCCGCTGCCGCGCAAGAGCCGGCGCAGCGCGGCGCGCATCGTCGTGCCCATAGTGATCGTGATTCTCCTGGTGGCCGGCTACTTCGCCTGGAAGCACTTCGACGCCTATGAGTCGACCGACGACGCTCAGATCGACGGGCACATCAATGCGGTCAGTGCGCGTATCGACGGCAACGTGATTCAGGTGCTGACAGATGACGAGAAGTATGTGCAGGCAGGCGACGTATTAGTCCGCATCGACCCCCGCGACTACCAGGTGGCGGTGGCCAAAGCGGAAGCCGACATGGCCGACGCCGAGGCGGCACTGCAAGGCGCCCGTACCGATGTGCCCATCACTTCCACCAATACGGCCAGTCAATTGAAGACTGCCCATTCGGGGCGCATGGACGCGGAGGCAGCTCTAGCCGGCGCTCAGCATCAATTAGATGCGGCCCAGGCGCGCCTCGAGACGGCCATAGCCCAGGTCCGCGAGGCCCAGGCGGACTACAAGAAAGCCGGCGACGATGTGGCGCGTTACAAGCTGTTAGTCGCCAAAGACGAGATTTCCCAGCAGCAGTACGACACTTCCGTTTCGACGGCGGACGCCGCGAAAGCAACGGTGGATGCGCGCCGCGCGGCGGTCGCCGAGGCGGAACAGAACGTCAAGGCAGCGCAAAGCGCGGTGGAGCAAGCGCATACGAAAATCCCTCAGGCAGATGCCACCATTCAGGCCGCCCAGACCGCGCCACAGCAGGTCGCAGTTACCCAAACTCGCGCGAAATCCGCGCAGGCCCAGGTCGCCCAAAAAAGAGCGCTGCTCGATCAGGCCAAGCTCAACCTCAGTTATTGCGTTATCGTCGCTCCGGTGAGCGGGGTGGTCGGCAAGAAAACCGTCGAAGTCGGGCAGAACATTTCGCCCGGCCAGCAGCTGTTGGCCGTGGTTCCGCTCGACGACATCTGGGTTACGGCCAATTTCAAGGAAACCCAGCTTCGCCGCATGAAACCGGGCCAGGTGGTCAAGTTTAGCGTGGACGCCTACAGCCGCGAATACACAGGAAGACTGGAAGGTGTGGGAGGCGCCAGCGGTTCCAGGTTCAGCCTACTGCCTCCCGAAAACGCGACTGGCAATTACGTAAAGGTTGTGCAGCGTATTCCGGCTCGCATCGATCTCGACCCCGGCCAGAACGGCGATCACCGCCTGCGCCCCGGTATGTCGGTGGATCCGAAGGTGTACGTAGAGTAACCGCTCGAAGCGCATATGGCCGAAGTTACCGAGAGCACGCTGCCTGCCCCCGCGGCGACGGCACCCTGGAAACCGAAATTCAATCCCTGGCTGATCGCCATTGTGGTCGCCATGGCCGCGTTCATGGAAGTGCTCGACACCAGCATCGCCAACGTCGCGCTGCCGCACATCGCCGGCAACCTCGGCGCCAGTAACGATGAGAGCACCTGGGTGCTTACTTCGTACCTCGTATCCAACGCCATTGTTCTTCCCATCAGCGGATGGCTGGCCGGCCTGTTCGGGCGCAAGCGCTTTTTTCTCGTTTGCATTTTCCTGTTTACGGTCAGTTCGCTAGCTTGCGGCGCCGCCCCCAGCCTCGGGTTGCTGATCGTTTTCCGGGTTATCCAGGGCGTGGGCGGCGGCGGATTGCAGCCCACGGCCCAAGCTATTCTGGCCGATACGTTCCCGCCACATCAGCGCGGCATGGCCTTCGCACTCTACGGAATCACCACCATCATGGCGCCCACTGTCGGCCCCACGTTGGGCGGCTGGATCACGGACAACTATTCCTGGCGCTGGATCTTCTACATCAATCTCCCCATCGGAATCCTCACTCTGTTCCTGGTGATGCGCATGGTGGAAGATCCGCCGTTCCTCGCCCGCGTCAAGGGCGCGGGAGTGCGCGTCGATTACATCGGCATCGGGCTCCTGGCGATGGGCGTCGGGGCGCTCCAGATCCTCCTCGACAAAGGACAGGAAGACGATTGGTTCGGCTCCACTTTCATAGTTACACTGGCCGTAGTCTCCGCCACTTGCCTGATCTCTCTGGTCTTCTGGGAATGGCGGCGTGACGCACCCGTGATCGACGTCCGCCTGTTCAAGAATTTCAACTTCGCCACAGCCAACCTGATGATGTTCACCCTGGGCGTGATTCTGTTCAGCAGCCTGGTGATGATGCCTCAGTTTCTGCAGACGCTGATGGGATATACCGCGCAGTCGGCGGGGATGGTCCTGTCGGCCAGCGGCCTGATGGTGCTGTTGATCATGCCGGTCGTGGGCCAGCTCACCACGAAAATGCCGGCAAAATACATTATTGCATTTGGCTGGCTATCGCTCGCTTGTGCCATGTATTACTCCACCGTGCGGATGGATCTGCTGATCAGCTTTAAGGCGGCGACCTGGCTGCGCGTGGCGCAGTCGTTCGGCATCGGCTTTCTATTCGTGCCGATCACGCTGGCGGGTTACATCGGGACCCCTCCGGAAAAAAGCAACAGTGTCTCGGGCCTGGTGAATTTCATGCGCAATATCGGCAGCAGCGTGGGAACCTCTATGGTGACCACCATGCTCGCGCGGCGGGCACAGTTCCACCAGTCGATACTGTCATATCATGCGACTAACTTCGATCCGGCGTTTCGCAACCAGGTGAGCGGGCTGAGCCGGCAACTGGTTCAATCCGGGGTCGGCGTGGCCGATGCGCAGACCCACGCCTACGGACTCATTTACCAGGGCGTGCAGGCGCAGGCGCAAACGCTGGCGTATATCGATACCTATTTCGTGCTCGCCGTCGGCGCGGCGATCATGTTTCTGCTATCGTTCATCGTGCGCAGGAACGACCCGCACGCGGGCGTAGAAGCTGCCGTAGGTTAGAGAGGAACGACCCATGATCAGAGTGCTGACGATTGAGCGGGAGTACGGAAGCGGCGGCGGCGGCATCGCCGGAAAACTGGCTGAGCGGCTGGGCTGGAAACTGTGGGACCAGTTGCTGACCAATCAGATCGCCCGCCAGATGGATTGCGATTGCCGGGTGGTGGAGGAGCATGAGGAGCGCAGGGACTCGCTGCACTACCGGCTGTTCAAGGCGTTCATGCGAGGCAGCTTCGAAGGGAGCCTGAACGCTCCGCGGATGAAGATCGTGGACGCTGAGTGCATCCGCGAAGTCGCCGAACGAGTGGTGAGGGAAGCGGCCGCGGAGGGCAATTCCGTGATCGTGGGGCGCGGGTCGGCATATTATCTCCGCGGCCGTCCCGACGCCTTCCACGTTTTTGTCTATGCGCCCTTCGAAGAGAAAGTAAACCGATTGCGGATCATAGGGAAGAGCGACGAGGAAGCTATCCATCTGGCGGAGACCGTGGACCGCGACCGCGCGGCCTACATCAAACAATACTTCGATGTCGAATGGCCTGCCCGTCATTTCTTCAATCTCATGATCAACACCACGATTGGGGACGAGGCAGTGGTTGAGACCATCCTCAATGGGATTACTGCGTGCGACAAGCGACCGGCGTAAACACGAACCATGCTGGAGATCAAACTCATCCTTTGTCCCGTTGATTTCTCGGAGTTCTCGGTAAGGGCGTATCACCATGCGCTCTCACTGGCCGAGCACTATCGAGCCAGGTTGGTGGCGCAGCATATCGTCGAGCTATCGAAATATCCTACCCTTGGCCCGGCTGCCTCCGCGGGACTCTATAAGGAGTTTTGCCAGGCGGTTTACGAGAGCGGCAAGGAGCAACTGCGGGAATTCGTGACGAACCGCTCCCACGATAAGATTCAGCCGGAGCTTGTGGTGCACGTGGGAACAGCCCCGGACGATATCTTGTCGTTCGCGGAAGCGCAAAGATCGGACGTGATCGTCATGGGAACGCACGGCCGCCGAGGGTACGACCGCCTGATGCTGGGGTCGGTAACCGACCGAGTGATGCGCAGGTCTCCCTGCCCGGTGCTGGCAGTTTGTAAGGCGCCCGACGAACCTACGGCTGCACGTAAAGAACCGGGCCACGTCCACCACTTGAACCGAATTCTTTACTGTGCGGATTTCTCCGGGAATTCAGAGCGGGCCTTGAACTACGCGATCTCAGCGACAGCGGAGTACGACGCCGAACTGACCCTGCTGCACGTGTTGGAGGATGTCCCAAGTCCGGCCAGGACGGCAGAGGCCGTAGCGGCAGCGACGGAGCGACTCGACAAACTGATTCCACCTGAAGCACGCAAGACCCTCAAGATCAAGACGGAGGTACGCATCGGAAAACCCTACCGGCAAATCATTCAACTCGCCCTGGAAGCGCAAATCGACATGGTGGCTATGGGAGTGCGCGGCCATGGCGCCTTGGATTTAGCGGTGTTTGGTTCCACAACATATCGGGTGATACAGTTGGGACCATGCCCCGTGCTCGTCCACGCTTGAGCCGTATTAGGGGGCTGCCGAATGCAGACGGAGTGACGTATTTCCGAACCGACCCAACTCTATGAACTCCCGAGATCGCGAACTTGGCATGGACCGCCCCATCAATCGGCGGGATTTTCTGAATGGCGTTGCCGTGGCGATTGGCGCGCCATTGTTAGGGGCGCACCCGGCTTCCGCCCAGGACTCCGCCAGTCAGGCGGGCACTACCCAACCAGCCCCTAACTATCCGCCCGCGCTGACGGGCATGCGCGGCACGCACCCCGGCTCCTTCACCACCGCCCACGCCCTGCGCGATCACGCCTTCTGGAACCATGCGGATAAGCCATCCGATATTGGCGAGCGCTACGACCTGGTAATCGTCGGTGGAGGCATTAGCGGTTTGAGCGCCGCCTACTTCTATCGCAAGGCCGCGGGCGACAACGCGCGCATTCTGATCCTGGATGTTTTGGACGACTTCGGCGGCCACGCCAAACGCAATGAGTTCGACGTAAGCGGCCGCAAGTTGCTCGGCTACGGCGGCACCTACGCGATCGAGAGCCCGAGTCCGTATAGCCCCATCGCCAAGAGCGTCATCGACGATCTGGGCATTGATGTGACGGCCACCGCGCGCGTGCTGGATCGCAAACTCTATCCGTCGCTGGGCCTTGGCCCGGGGGTTTTCTTCGACAAGGAAACCTTTGGCAAAGACCTGCTGTTGCCCGATCCCAAGCCGGAGAAGGACGCCGATTTCGGCGATCCCGGCACCTCTGAAACGCACTGGAAGGTCTTCCACGAACAGGCGCCCTTGCCGGCCGGGGCGACGCAGGACGTCCAACGCATATACGAGGGATCGCAGGATTACATGCCGGGTTTGTCGTCACCGGAAAAGAAAGCTCGCCTGGCGCGGATGAGCTACGCCAAGTACCTGACCGGCGTGGTGGGCGCCGGCCCCGCGGTCGTGAAGTACTTCCAAACCCGCCCGCACGCCTACTTTGGGGTGGGCATCGAGGCTGTCTCGGCGCAAGACGCGTGGGGATTCGGTCTTCCCGGCTTCCAGGGGTTGAACCTGAGCCCCGAGCCCGGCCCCGGCATTAGCCGCGACTCTATTCAGAACGAAGAGGCTGAGAAGTATTGGTTTCATTTCCCCGACGGCAACGCGTCCATCGCCCGCTTGCTGGTGCGGAAGATGCTGCCTGCTGCAATTCCCGGAAATTCGGTCGAGGACGTGGTGACGGCCCGCGCTAACTATGCGCGGCTGGATGAAGCCGGTTCCAATACCCGCATCCGCCTGAACAGCACCGTGGCGCGCGTGCGGCATTTAGGAGACCTTGCCAGTGCCAAGGAAGTGGAGGTGGCCTACGTCAAGGACGGCAAGTTGCAATCGGTACGCGCGGGACGCTGCATTTTGGCGTGCTGGCACGCGATGATTCCGTATCTCACCGACGAGCTTTCCGAGAGACAGCGCACCGCGCTGGCGTCGGCCGCGAAGGTGCCGATCGTCTACACCAACGTTGTCCTGAAGAACTGGACCGCGTTCCAGAAGGCCGGCGTCAACTCGGTGTACGCGCCGGGTAGCTACTTCAACGGCTTCCAACTGGACATGCCGGTGAGCATGGGCGATTATAAATGTCCCCAAACGCCTGATGAGCCGATTGTCGTGCACTTGATGAAAACGCCCTGCCAACCGGGTCTCCCCGCGCGCGACCAGCATCGCATGGGCCGCATTGCGTTGTACGGTACGACGTTCGAGACATTCGAGCGCAATATTCGCGATGAATTCGCCCGCTCCCTTTCAACTGGCGGATTCGATCCCGCCCGCGACATCGCCGCTATCACGGTAAATCGCTGGCCGCATGGGTACGCGTACGAATACAATTCCTTGTGGGATCCGTTCTGGCTGGAGGGCGGCGAGCAACCTTGTGTGGTGGCGCGCCAGCCATTCGGAAGAATAGCGATCGCCAACGCGGACGCTGCGGCGTACGCTTACACGGATGCGGCGATCGATCAAGCCTATCGCGCCGTCGGCGACCTGCTCGGCATCGCGTGAGCGCCAAAATCCTGCTTCGGGGTTCGGAAAGGCGTCCGAGACCTAAAACAAATGCACAGTTAATCCACGGATAATCCACGCCCCATAGCGTCCATTTATGGGGTCTATACAAAAAATCTTCGCCGTTCGTGTATTGCTGCAGTGATATACTCTTCGCATACTTTAGAATTCACAACATCGTAACGGTACTCTTAGATAGATCGTTCCCACGTCAGGCGCGGGAACTTCCACATCTTTATTGACCCCATGTTTGGGCGTGCTCTTCTGAGCTGAGCGGCTGCGTAGCTCGTGGTTGAGTGGCGGCCGATTCGCGGGCCGGCAACATACTTCAAAGGGGGATAAGTGCTATGACGATGCCCGGAGCCAATAATAACGGGAACTGGTTCCTGAAAACGGCTGTTCCGATGCGCCTTAAAAGGGCAGCAACGCTGATTGCCATCCTGTGTTTCGCGGCCGCGCTACTGGTGGCGCAGTCGTTTCAAGGAGGCGTGCGCGGCAGCGTCGAAGACGCGCAAGGCGCGGCCATAGCCAAGGCCGCTGTCACGCTGACGAACGACGGCACTGGCGAGGCTCGCACCACCATGACGAACGGCGAGGGCGGATTTGAATTCACCCAGCTCATACCTGCTACTTACACTCTGGTCGCCGAGAGCCCGAACTTCAAGAAGTTCGAACGCAAGAACATCATCGTTGGCACGCAAGAATTCGTGATTGTCGATGTCAGGTTGGCCGTCGGCTCGGTGTCGGAAAGCGTGCTGGTGGAAGCTGAGGTTCCACTGATCGAATCGGCCAATGCTTCCCAGGGCCAGGTCTTGGATAATCAGAAGCTCTCGGACCTGCCCAATCTGGGGCGCAATCCGTTCATGATGGCCAAGCTGTCGACGAACATCGTGCAGGTGGGTCCTCCGGCTTACAATCGCATGGAAGATCAAAGCGGTTCATCGATGATCTCGCTGGCCGGCGGTCCGGTGCGCGGCAACAACTACCTGCTGGATGGCATTCCCATTACAGACGCAAACAATCGGGCGATAATCGTCCCCAGCCTGGAAACCGTGCAGGAGGTGAAGATCCAGGTCAACACGTACGACGCGGAAATGGCGCGCACCGGCGGCGGTATGTTCAACACCTTGATGAAGTCAGGGGGCAACGACTATCACGGCAGCCTATACGGCCATGTGCGCCGCACCGACTGGGATGCGAACGCGTTCTTCAGCAATGCCGCCGGGATTCCGATCACCGACCAGCCCAACACAACCTGGGGCGCGAGCTTCGGCGGCCCAGTGTCGATCCCCAAGGTCTATAACGGCAAGAACCGCACCTTCTTCTTCCTGGCGGTCGAGCATTATGACGACGCTTCGTCCGACTCGGCGGACTTCAACCTTCCCACGGTCGCTGAACGAACGGGCGATTTCTCAAAAAGCTTCGACGCCAACGGCCAATTGCATGTCATCTACGACCCGCTCACCGGCGCTCCGTTTCCCGGCAATATCATACCGGCCTCGCGGATTACAAACGTCGGCCAGAATATCGCTAATACCTACCCGCTTCCGACCAGCGCTCCGGCCTACTATGGCGACAGCGATATCGCCTTAGCGTCTTCCATCAAGGCGCGCGCGGTGCAATACACAGCCAAGCTCGATGAGGACTTTACCGCGCGTTGGCGCATGAGCTTGAGCTACGCCCGCTACTATTCGCTGGAGCCGGGCGATACGTGGTTTAACAGTCCTTCCACGGAGTCCGGATGGCGGTTGCTGCGCCGCGTCGATGCCACCGCGATCAACAGCATCTTCACCATTAGCCCCACTATGGTTTTGACGCTGCGATACGGCTTCAACCGCTTCCCCAATTTCGACTATAACAGCTCCCAAGGCTATAACATCGGCAGGTTGGGATTCAACCAGGCCTACGCGAACTCGATCTTACCGTCAGTGGCTGAGTTCCCCGCGATCAATATGTCCAGTCTCTATTCGTTGGGGGATACGGGCGACTGGGACTACTACGACGAAGCCTCCCATAACTTCTCCGTTGCCGTGGATAAATTCGTCAGCCGCCATAGCATCAGAGCCGGCTTTGACTACCGCCACCTGGCTACATCCGGCGCGGGTATCAACTGCACCACCGGCTGCTACACCTTCAACACCGATAGCTCTCTGGCCGCGAGCAATAGCGGGACGGACTTAGCGGATCTTCTTCTGGGTCTGCCATACAATCGTCAGGCCGACACGTCTTCCACGCTTACCGATGTCATTCCCTACTATGGCGCTTTCGTGCAGGACAATATCCGCGTGACGAGTAAGCTCACTGTCAATGCAGGGCTGCGCTGGGAACATGAGGGCGGCGTAAGGGAGCAGAACAACGGCCTGATCACGGGCTTTAACGAGACCGCCACCAGTCCGATCGCGAGTCAGGTTCCCAGCTTGGATTTGAAGGGCGCCGTGGAGTACGCAGGGGTGAACGGCGCGCCTGATTCGGTCGGCAATTACGAAGCGAACAAGTGGGGACCGCGCGCCGGCATCGCCTGGCAACTCGACAGCAAGACCGTCGTTCGGGGCGGTTACGGGATGTACTGGGCGCCGCAGATCGCCCTCGGCGGACCCCTCGCCACGTTGGGCTATGCCAACAATACCCAGTACACCGGCAAATCGACCACCGACGTGCTCACCAATCCGTTCCCCAATGGGCTGCTTCAGCCGGTTGGCAATACCTTGGGCGCCGCCGCAGGCATCGGATCGAATTTCACCCTGGTCGATCCGCAGACCAAGGCCCCCCGCGTACAGCAGTATTCAGTCGATGTGCAACGCGAGGTCGGCTTTGGAGTCGCCCTGGAGGTCGGCTACGTCGGTTCGCATTCGACGCATCTCACGTTGGGCCAGCCGACTATCAACGTCGACGCCTTGAATCCCAGTTACCTGTCTCAGGGTTCGGCCGCTCTCGACGCCCAGGTTCCAAATCCCTTCGCTGGAGTCCCGGCAGTTGCGGGGGGCACTTTATCCGGGCCGACAGTCAGCGCTTTTCAGTTGCTATTGCCATTCCCGGCCTATACCGGCATCTACCAGATCTTCGGCGATAACAACCACGCCAGTTACAATTCCATGGTGGTCAAGGCGCAGAAGCGCTTCAGTCACGGACTGACTTTCCTGAGCGCGTTCACCTGGTCCAAGAATATGGACGAGAGCAGCGGCGGGGTCGGCACTTCCCTCAACCCCGGCGCGCAGGGCTATCCCCAGAACCCCTACAACATGGCGGCGGAATACAGCTTGTCGAATGTAGATACTCCGCTGCGCTGGACTACTTCGCTCTCGTATCAGTTGCCGATCGGAAAGGGTAAGGAACTCTGGAATATCCAAAACCGGGGGCTCGATCTGATCGCGGGCGGATGGGTACTGAACACGGTAACCGTCTACCAGACGGGCTTTCCACTGCAGATCTACCAGACCAATCTGAACTCGGCATACGGCTATGGCGCACAGCGGCCCGATATGACGAGTGTTGCGCCGGGTACCAGCGGCAGCGTGGAACAGCGCATCTACGACTATATTAATCCAGCCGCTTTCTCTCTGGCGCCACAGGGCACCTTCGGCAACACGCCCCGGACAATCGGCTTGCGCGGCCCGGGGGAGAAGAACTGGGATATGTCGGTCTTCAAGAACTTCGCCATCAAAGAAAGAGTGAATGCGCAGTTCCGCTGCGAAGCGCTGAACGCGTTTAACTCGCCGTATTTCTATTCGCCCAACACGAACTTCTCCAGCGGCACTTTTGGACAGATCACCGGGCAGGCGAATTTTTCGCGGCAACTGCAGCTTGCAATCCGCGTGACTTATTAGAAAATGGACAGGCAATCGGTACAGGCGGTGGGTGGTCCAGCCGCCTCCACTATGGCGTACAATCGAGCAAGGGAGGGATTATGTTGTCGTTTTTCAAAGCCGAACAATCCGCGGATCTTTTGAAGCGCGGGTTTACCCGTCGCGATCTGGGACGTCTGGCCACGGTCATTACCGCCGGCGCGGCGCTGCCGTTTTATAACGAGCGCGCACTGGCCCAGCTTTCCATGGTCAGGGAAATGCCGGCGGACGCCGTCAAAATCAACGCAAACGAAAATCCGATGGGCCCCTGCCCGGAGGCGGCCGACGCAATCTACAACGTCGTCAAGAAAGGCGGCCGGTACATGTACGAGGAGACCTTCGCGTTGCGGGACACGCTGGCCCAGGTGTCCGGCGTGAAGCGCGAGTATGTCACTCCTTACGCCGGTTCGAGCGATCCGCTGCACCGCGCCGTTCTTTCGTTCTGCTCTAAAGATCGTCCCTTCGTGAAAGCCGATCCCGGCTACGAAGCCGGCGAGCGCGCCGCGAAGTTTATCGGCGCCAAGACCATTAACGTAGCGCTGCGCAAGGGCACATGGGATCACGATGTGAAGGCCATGCTGGCGGCGCACCCGTCGCCCGGCCTGTTTTACATATGCAATCCCAACAACCCTACCGGCACTCTCACCAGCCGCGCGGATATCGAATGGCTGCTAGCGAACAAGCCGAAAGATACCGTGCTGCTGCTGGACGAAGCCTACGTTCATTTGTCGGCCAACGCCGTGCCGTGCACGGATCTGGTGGCGCAGGACAAGGACCTGATCGTTCTGCGGACCTTCTCCAAGATCTACGGCATGGCTGGTCTGCGGGCCGGCGCCGCCATCGCGCGGCCCGACTTGTTGGACAAAATGAAAGACTGGTCGGCGGGCGCCATGCCGATCACCGGCATGGTAGGGGCGACTGCCAGTTTGAAGGTGACATCGCTGGTGCCCGAGCGGCGCAAGATCATCGCCGATATCCGCGAGGACACCCTGAACTTCCTGGCCGCGAAGAACATTGAATTCATTCCCTCCGAAAGCAACAAGTTCATGATGAATGCGCGGCGGCCGGGCGGCGAATTCTACATGGCCATGACGAAAGAGAAGATCTACATTGGCCGCGTCTGGCCGGTGTGGCCTACCTGGGTGCGTGTCACTGTGGGCACGAAGGACGAAATGGCCAAGTTCAAGACCGCGTGTTTGAAGTGCTATAACGCTTAAGCGCTGCCGGCGGAAACGCAACGCCGCCTTTCGCCAGCGCCCCTCGAAGATTGATGTTCAAACTTCACTATTCCTGGCGGGCGCTGGCCGGCGATCTGTTCGGAGGGCTCATCGCGGCCTTGATTGCGGTCCCTTATGGCTTGGCGTTGGCCTCCATGATGGGTCTGCCGCCAGTCCTCGGCCTGGTCACCTCCATCGTAAGCGCGCCGATCACCGCTGTGCTGGGGCGCAACCCTGTGCTGATCGGGGGCACCGCCAGCGCCACGGTTCCCTTCATCGCGCATGCGGTCCAATTGCAGGGCCTCGGCGGCGCGGCCAAAGTCTGCATGGTGGCTTCGGTTTTTATGATGGCCTTTGGTCTCATGCGCCTGGGCCGCCATATTCAGATGGTGCCGCAGCCCGTCGTCACCGGTTTCTCGTGCGGGATCGGCGCGATGATGGTGCTTTCCCAGCTTGCCACGATGACGGCGGTTAGTACGGGCCTGGATCGCACGTCCAACAATCTTCTGTATCAGAGCTGGCAGATCCTTTCGCATGCGAGCCAGGCGCACGCTGGCGCGTTGGCCATCAGCGCGTTCGTGATCGCGGCAGCCTTTGCGGCCGCACATTTTGTGCCGCACGCTCCGGCGCCTTTGATCGGTGTCGCCGTCGCGGTGGGCGCCGCAGCGGCGTTAGGTATTCATGAGAAGGAGATCGGGAGGCTGCCCTTCGAGATTCCACCCTTCGCAGGTTTCGCGTGGTCCCCGGCGGACGTGGTACATGTGCTTCCCGCCGGCTTCGGTCTGGCATTCGTCAGCTCGGTCAATATTCTGATCACGTCGCGCGTGGTGGAGCACTTTCGCGGGCGCCATAAGCACCTCCGGCGGGCCGACGCGGATGCCGAACTAGGCGCCTACGGGATCGCCAACGTGGTAGCCGCCATGTTCGCCGCGCCCATGAGCGTCGGTATTCCGGCGCGCAGCCTCGCCAGCGTCCGCTGCGGAGGTTCCACGCGGCTCTCCAATATATTCCACGCAGTCTTTATCCTGGGCTTCCTCGGCCTGGGTGGCCGATACATCTCGCGCATCCCGGTTCCCGCCCTGGCCGGCGTCACCGCCTACATTGGCCTGCGGCTGCTGGAGTGGAGCACCTGGCGCCGGCTGCCGCGCATGCGCCTCGTGGATGCCTCCGCGTTCCTGGCCACCGCGATCTCGGTGCTGATGGTGAACGCAGTGCTGGCGGTGGCGATCGGCTGCTCCCTCTACGTGGTTCGATTTGTCTATCGCCGCTTCATTCATCCCGTCGCTCCTCAGGCAGCGGCGGAGGAGATTGGCAAGGCCGCGATCACCAGCTAATGTAGTTGTCCACGAAATAGCTGGACAGCGGATTTAGCCGTGGGGCAGGCCATCGTTGTTGGTGGCCTGCCGAGTTCGAGCACGGTGCGCAGACGACAAACAACGATCGTCTGCGCCACGCCGCCGCCGGAACTGTCTCGTTATTTCGAAGACACTGCACTGGCTATAGCTAGACCGGCCACCACCGGAAACGCCGCGCCGGCAGGCTTGGCCGGTTCCTAGGCTGCGGCTCTCACTTGGCGGCCGTAATCTTTATGTTCTTGAATGCGCCCGTTTCATCGAACGAGCCCACACCCACTCTGCCGGGTCCCAGGCTGAGGTCCACTGCGCGCAAAGCCGGGACGGCCCGCCCGTCGACCGCAACCTCGATGGTTCCGGTATTCGAATCGTGCGACACCGTAACGTGATACCAACGGCCGCTCGCCGCGAATGCCGCCGGGCCGCGCTCGGCGCTGATACGGACACGCTCGCCGCCGTAGACGTGAAAGATGCCGTTGTGCACAGGCTGCTGCTCCGCCGCATCAATCGAAAGATGCGCATAGTCGAAGTGCGCCGGATCGCGGTACGCCAGTACGATAAGCAATGAGCGGTCTAAAGGCATTAGGTCGGCTTCAATGGTCAGGCGGTGATAATCCGGGACGTCGGTCAGTGCGAACTGAATCGGGCGGCGCGGTCCGGGCAACGGTCCGCGGAAGGTGGCCAGGCGCAATATTCCTTCCTCGGCCTTCCAATCCGCGGCAACCGGGACATCCCAGCTGCGGCCCATGATGGTGAGCGTATCGGCGGCATTTGCGTGGACTGCGATCAAGGCCGCGAGGACGGCGAGTTTCATTGAATTGGCGTGTGTTCTTTGTTCGGTCTAAAAACCAATCCTAGCACTGTGCTCTTGCTTTGCCGACGTCTATGCGATTACGCCCTTGCGCACTGCGTACAGGATCAGCTCGGCGGTGCTGTGCAGATTGAGTTTCTGGAATATGTTGCTGCGGTGTGTCTCCACCGTGTAGAGACTCAGATTCAGCATGGCAGCGACTTCTTTCGGTGTCTTGGCTTCCGCGAACAGTTGCAGGGTCTCGCGCTCGCGCGTGGTCAGCAAGTCGTAGCTATCCTCCACTTCCCGCTCCCGCAACTGACGCATATATTCGTCCGCCAGCATCTTATTGATCGCCGGACTGAAGAAGGCCTTCCCATCGTCGACCGCCCGGATCGCGTTGATCAAATCGTATTCCGCCGATTCCTTCAGCAGATAGGCCTTGCCGCCCGATTTCAGGGCTTTCAGGACATAGCTTTCGTCGGAATGCATGCTCAGAAAGACAATGCCGATTTGCGGAAACTTAGCGGAAATCTGGCGCGCGGCCTCAATGCCATTCAGCAGCGGCATGGCCACATCCAGCACCACGATGTCGGGAGTATGCTCCGCCGCCAGAGCCACTGCCTGCCGTCCGTCCGACGCTTCCGCCACCACCTGGAAACCGGGTTGGCTCTCCAGCAGCAGGCAGAGGCCCCTGCGGACAACCCGATGGTCGTCAGCCATCAGAATGCGAATGGTATTCATGTGGGCAGCTCAATGGAAACCGTGGCGCCCCGCCCTGGCTGCGTGTCTATCGAAAACGTGCCGCCCAGGTTAGCCGCGCGCTCCTCGATTCCCAGCAGCCCCATGCCGCGCTCCGCCCGGCCTTGCCCGGCAGGAAAGCCTTTGCCGTCGTCCTGAATGCTCAGCCGGATGCGGTCCGGCTGCTGCTCGACGGTCACCCGCACGGTGGTAGCCTCGGCGTGCTGCACGCAATTGTGCAGGGATTCCTGCACGATCCTATAGATGCATGTCTTGTGCTCTTCCGGCAGATCGTCGGAAACGCCCTCCGCCGCCACGCGAACGCGCAGTCCGGTCCGCTTGGATACTTCGCGCCCCTGCCATTGCAGCGCCGGGACCAGGCCCAGATCGTCCAGCATGGAAGGCCGCAATAGTAGCGCCATGTTGCGCACCACTCCCAGAGACTCCTCGACCAGTTCCTTAATCTCTCCCGCCTTGTCTTCGGCGCCTTGCGTATCCCGCATCCGGATGCGCTGCGAAAGATTGGCGAGTTCCACGCGCACGCCGGTGAGCGATTGTCCCACCTCGTCGTGCAACTCGCGCGCCACGGCGCGGCGGTCGTTCTCCTGTGCCTCCACCAGGCGCGCGGAGAGATGTTTCAACTCAGCGCGCGCCGCGGCGGCTTCCTGGTAACGCGCGGCGGCCTGCATCTCCAGCGCCACGATCTTGCGTATGCTGAAGATGGCCAGGATCAGACCTATCGCGATGGTCAGGCCGGTGCTCAGCAGCGAGCCGCGGCGGAACTGCGAAAACATATCGATCACTTCGTGTTTGCCCGCGTCGAGCTGGGCCTCGTCGATGCGCGCGATTTGATCGGCGATGCGCAGCATGGCGGTGCGGCGCGGAAAGACTTCATCCCGCAGGAACGCGTAACCGCGATCCCGCCTCTGGCCCGCGTTCCAGGCCAGCACCGGCGCCAGAATATTCCAGTAGTCTCGCAGGGCCTGGTTCAGATCCTGCAGCGGCGCCGCCTGCGCCTCGTTCGGCAAGGCCTGGTATCCGGACAGCGCGGCTTCCATCCGGTTGCGCGTTGTCAGCAGGCTGGCGCGATGAACTTCGGCGATGGCTGCATTGGGTTCGAGCAGGCAATCGCGGACGTAGGTGCCCGACAGGTAAAGGTTCGACCGGATTTGTTCCAAGAGCCGGGTGCGCGCCAGGAAGCTCTCGCGGATGGCATCGTTGCGGCGCTGGATCTGCCGGATCTCTTCCACGCCGTCGAATCCGGCGAAGGCCAACAGCAGCAGCAGGCCGCCGAATCCGATCGCCAGCGCCAGCCGGCTGCTTGCCTGTGAGGTCATTCTCTACCCCAATATACGGCGCCGGACGCCCGCAGTGGAATACCGTGCCGGAGGTAGTTGCGGACTGTGTTTTAAGGTACGGCGGGCGCGGCCGCCAGCCCGCCTAATAGCGGAACTCCGCCTTCACCACTTCGTCTTCCACCGAATGGCGCAGTGTGAAGCCGAGCTTTTCACAGACACGCATCACGTCCCGGTTGTCGGGTAGGATGTCGGCTTTCAGAACGCCGAGCTTCTCGTCGCCCCCGACGATCACCAGCCGCGCGAGCAGTTCCTTGCCCAGCCCGCGGCCGTGGAATTGGTCGCTCACCAATACGGCCACTTCCGCGTCGTTACTGCCGAGAATCCGGGTCAGACGCGCGACCCCCACAATTCCGCCCTGCCGCTCGGCCACCAGCGCCATCTCGCGGTCGTAGTCGATAAAGCAGATGCGCGTCAGACGCTCGTGCGCCACGCGCTGCGAGAGGTTCATCAAGTGGAAGTACCGCAGGTAGACGCTGCGCTCGGAGAGGGTCGCATGGAACTTCACCATCATGGGCTCGTCTTCCGGGCGGATCGGCCGGATCAGGACGTCGGTTCCATCCTTCATGCTCCACACCGATACGTAGCGGTTGGGATACGGCCGGATAGCCAGTTTGGGCAACTGCTCCTTGCTCACCTCCGGGCCATGCACTACGATGCGTGCATCCAGGGCCACCAGGCGTTCCGGTGTTGCCAGCAGCGGGTTGATGTCGATCTCCTTGATCCAGGGCTGCTCCACCACCAGGCGGCTGAAGCGCACCATCACTTGCTCCAGCTCCGCCAGGTTCACCGGCTTGCGCCCGCGCACGCCCTTCAGCGCCTGGTAGATCTTGGTCTGCTCCATCATGCGGCGCGCCAGCGTGGTGTTGAGCGGCGGCAGGCCCAGCGCGCGGTCCTTGAACACCTCCACCAACTGGCCCCCGGTGCCGAACAGCAGCACAGGCCCGAACTGGGCGTCCAGGCTGCTCCCGACGATCAGCTCATACCCGTCGCCGCTCTTGATCATGGGCTGCACCGTCACGCCCTGGAAATGTTCCGCGCCGGCTTTCTCGGTCACTGAAGCCTGAATCCGGCGCCAGGCGCGCTCCACGGCTTCGCGGTCCGCGAGGTTTAATTGCACGCCGCCGACATCGGTCTTGTGCGTGATGGTTTCCGAGAACAACTTCAGCACTACCGGATAGCTCATCCGCTCGGCTTGGTCGACGGCCTCCTCCAAAGTGCGCGCGACCACGGTGCGCACGGTGGGAATGTAATAGGCGTCCAGCACCTGCTTCGATTCGGCCTCGGTCAGGATGGTGCGGCCGGCAGCCCGCGCATTTTGGATGATTTCGCCGGTCAGGGTCTTATTGGGCGCATAATCGGCCGAGTCCTCGGGCAGAGATGGCGTTTCGTAGAGGCCCTTCAGGTTATAAGCCCAGCGCCACATATAAGTGAAGGCCCGCACCGCGGTATCGGGGAACTGGAAGGTGGGGATCCTGGCCTGGTTCAGGATGCCGATGCCGGCCGCCACGTCCGCGCCGCCCATCCAACTCGCCAGAATGGGTTTGCCCTCCAGCTTGGCGTACGGTTTCAGGTGCTCGGCGATCTGCGTGGGATCGGTCATGGATTGCGGCGTCAGCACCACCAGCAGGCCGTCGCTATTCGGATCTTTCGCGGCGATCTCCACCGCCTTGGCATAGCGCTCCGGACTGGCGTCGCCCAGCACGTCGATCGGATTGTTGTGGCTCCAGGCGGCCGGCAGCACCTGGTTCAGCGCTTCCAGCGCTTCCGGCGAGAGCTCGGTAAGCTCGCCCCCGGAGGCCACCAGCGCGTCGGTAGCCAATACGCCGGGTCCGCCGGCATTGGTCAAAATGGTCAGCCGGGGGCCTTTGGGGCTGGGCTGCTTGGAGAGCACCTCCGCCATGTAGAACAGGTCGGCGATACTGTTCACGCGCAACACGCCGCTGCGCCGGAAAGCGGCTTCCAACACTTCGTCGCTGCCCGCCAGCGAACCCGTGTGCGAGGCCGCGGCCTTGGCGGCAGCTTCGCTGCGTCCGGCCTTGATCACGATGATGGGCTTGTACAGCGCCACCTCGCGCGCGGCCGAGAGGAAGCCGCGGGCGTCGCCAATGGTTTCCATGTAGATGACGATGCTGCGCGTGCGCGGATCGTTGCCCAGGTAATAAATCAGGTCGCCCCAGCCCACGTCGAGCATGGAGCCGACCGACACAAAGGCGCTGAAACCCACCATTTCCCGCAGGCTCCAATCCAGAACGGCCGTACACAGCGCGCCGCTCTGGCTGATGAAGCCGACATTGCCGGGGCGCGCGATGGCGGACGCGAAAGTCGCATTCAGCCCCGTGAGCGGGCTCATCACACCCAGGCAGTTCGGGCCGATGATGCGCATGTTGCCGTGCCGCGCTTCGAGCAGCGTCTGCCGCTCCAGCTCCAGCCCCGCCGGACCGATCTCCTTGAAGCCCGCCGAGATCACGATGGCGGCTTTCACGCCTTCCTCCGCGCAATCGTGGACGATGCCCGGCACGCTGGCCGCCGGCGTCACGATCACGGCCAGATCCACTGTCTCGGGCACGTCGGAAATATGCTTGTAGGCTTTGACGCCAAGCACGCTGGGACGCTTGGGATTGATGGGGAAGACCGTGCCGCCGAACGGGCTAGAGACCAGATTCCAAAGAATGGTGCGTCCCACGGTGCCAGCGGTCTCGGTAGCGCCGATGACCGCTACGGTCTTGGGAGCGAAGAATACGTCGAGTGGCTGGGTGCCTTCTTTGATGGCTTTACGGGCTGGTTTGGTAACTTGCATAATCATATGTCCGCCATTTGGCGTTTATTCTCAATCGGCGTTCGACCCGAAGGCGGCGCGGTTTAGGGCCGCCACCACGTCCAGGCTGGAAACGCCATTCTTGCGCGCCACGGTTTGGATATCGCATTCGTCGCAACTGGGGCGGAATCCGAATTCCTCGAAGACCGGTAGGGTCTGCGGGTGGGCCTGCTTCACATCGCGGACGATCATGTTCTGCCGGATTAGTTCATCGAATCGAAACATGGTGAAAGAGGTGCGTGCCCTTTCCGGGTGGCGCTTTGGCCCCCCATTTCAAAGTGTAGCAGGAGTATCGGGCCGAAATATCATGAAAGTGGCCTGCTGCGTGCTGCGCCGGGCGATGGTGGACACCTGAGGGTTCCATCCCACAGTGTACAACATTCATTTCGCGGTACTTATGGCCGCGGCGCGCCAGTCCGGCCCGCCGCCCGGGACGCCATGCGGCCGCTGCACTTGACAAACAAGTGAAACTGCCGCATAGTAGACCCAGAGGACTACTTGAATGCCAAGTGAAGGCGCGGATCGGATGGCTGTACTTCAGGGAACGCTCGACTTGATCGTACTGCGGACGCTCCAAACCATGGGCCCGCAGCACGCCTACGCCATCGCCACGCGGCTGCAGCAAATCTCCGGCGACCTGCTCCGCCTGAACCAGGGCACATTATACCCGGCCTTGGTGCGGCTGGAGCAACAGGGAAGAATCCAAGGCGCCTGGGGCCTGACCGAGAGCAATCGCGAAGCGAAATTCTATGCCATCACCAAAGCCGGCGAGCGAGCGCTGGCGGAGGAGACCCTGCGCTGGCGCCGGATGTCCGGATTGGTGGAGAAGCTGCTTTCCGAAGGAGCCTAGCCCATGCGCCGATTCTTTTCAAGGCTGGTCAATCTGTTCCGCGGCCCACGTGCCGAAAGCGAGGCTGTGCGCGAAATCGAATCCCATTTGGCGCTGCTGGCGGAGGATTTTGAGCGCCGCGGCCTGCCTCCGGATGAAGCCCGCCGGGCAGCGCGCCGCGCCTACGGGGGCGTCGAGCAAGCCAAGGAACTGCACCGCGAGGCGCGTTCCTTCATGCGCGTCGAGCAGCTGTTGCAGGATGTGCGCTACGGCGCGCGCAACCTGCTGCGGACGCCTGGCTTCACGGCTGTAGCCGTCGTCACGCTGGCGTTGGGCATCGGCGCCAGTACCGCGATCTTCAGCGTGGTAAACGCCGTATTGCTGCGCCCGCTGGCGTACCAGGATTCCGACCGCCTGGTTACAGTGCTGCACTACGGGACCGGTCCGGTGGCTACCGCGAACTACATCGACTGGCGCGACCAGAGCCGCTCGTTTGCGGCCGTGGGAGGGGCGGATTATTGGAGCCCGAACCTCACCAACAGCGATCCGCCGGAACACCTTTATGGCCTTAAGGTGACGCAGAACTTGCTGCCGCTTCTCGGCATCCTGCCCTTGTTGGGCCGCTTGTTCGTCGCCGGCGAAGACCAGCCGGGCGCGGAGCACGAAGCCATACTGAGCTACCGGCTATGGCAGCGCCGTTTTGATGGCGACCCCGGCATCCTGGGAAAGGCGATTACCCTCAATGGCGAGTCTTACACCGTGGTGGGTGTGATGCCGGCTGCATTCAAGTTTGCGCCGTTCTGGGCTACGCACGCGGAGTTGTGGGTGCCCGATGCATTTGGCGACAGCATCCACGACCGCGGCGGCAATCATCTGCGCGTTTTTGCGCGGCTGAAACCGGGCATCTCGCTGGATCAGGCTCGCGCGGAGATGGCCACCATTACAGGCCGCCTGGAGCGGCAGTATCCGGCCACGAATCGCGGTGTTGCGGTTACTCCTTTGAAGGAGAATGTCGTCGGCAAGATCGAGACGCCCCTGCTGATGTTGCTGGGCGCAGTCGGATTCGTCCTCTTGATTACGTGCGCCAATGTCTCCCACATGCTGCTGGCGCGCACGTCCGACCGGCAGAAGGAAATCGCGGTGCGGATTGCGCTGGGCGCCGGCCGGGCCCGCGTAGTCGCCCAATTCCTTACGGAGAATCTACTGCTGGCGGCCATCGGGGCCGCGGCCGGTCTCCTGCTTGCATTCGGTGGAACCAAGGCCCTGGTGGCGCTCAGTCCGGCGTACATCCCGCGCGTGGAGACGGTGGCTATTGACGCCCATGTCGTGCTGTTCCTGCTCGCAATTACGGTGCTCACGGCCCTGGCGTTTGGGCTGGCGCCGGCGATGCATGCTGCCGCCGCGAACCTCAGTGCCGCGCTTAAAGAGGGCGGACGCGGAGACAGCGCCGGCATGCGCCGCAACCGGCTGCGGAGTTTCTTGGTGGCCTCCGAATTCGCGCTGGCATTCATGCTGTTGATCGGAGCCGGGCTGATGATCCGCAGTTTCTCGGCGCTGCAATCGGTTGATCCGGGATTCAATCCGCACAACGTACTCTCCCTGGTGGTGTCTGTCGCGGGGACGAAAGAAGCCGAACCGTACCGCCGCGCGCTTTTCTACCGCGAACTTCTGCGGAAGGTCGGGAGGCTGCCGGGTGTGATTTCCGCCGGTGGCATCAACCACCTGCCGCTGGCGGGCGATTTGTGGAGCAGGGATTTCGTGATCGAAGGCCGCCCCAAGCCGCGCCCCGGCGAATCGCCCTACGCCATATACCGCCTGGTGATGCCGGGATACTTCGAGACCATGCGCCTGCCCCTGCGGGGCGGCCGCGCGATCGCCGATAGCGACGATACCCGCGCGCCCGGCGTAGTGATTATCAACGAGCGGGCCGCCCGCGCGTACTGGCCGGGGGAAGATCCGATCGGCAAACGCATCGCCATCGGTCACGGCGATGAGACTGGCCCGCAAACATGGCTGACCGTAATCGGCATCGTCGCGAATGCCAAGCAGGAGGATTGGGCCGAACAGCCCTATCCGGAGATGTACCTCGCCGCGTTCCAGAATCGCGATTTCCTGGGAGAGAGTAGCGACCCTATCGCGCCGCACATCATGTATGTCACGCTGGTGGTGCGCACAGCCGGGAATCCGGCCGATCTCTCCTCCGCCATCACGCGGGCGGTGCGGTCGTTCGACCGGAGTCTGCCAGTCTCCGCGGTCTTAACCATGGATCGGGCGGTGGCCGATGCGACTGCTCAACCGCGCTTCGAAACGCTCTTGCTGGGAGTGTTCGCCGCAGTCGCGCTGATGCTGGCCGCGATCGGGATTTATGGCGTGATGAACTACGCGGTCTCCCGGCGCACGCGCGAAATCGGCATTCGCATGTCGCTCGGCGCAAGCCACGCGGCGGTGCAATGGATGGTGGCGCGGCAGGCAGTAGTGCAGGCTTTGGTGGGTGCCATAGCTGGCGTGGCGGGAGCTTTGCTGCTGGCGCGGCTGATGGCGAAGATGTTGTACGGCGTGCGGCCAACCGACCCCGCTACCTTTGGTAGCGTGGCGATTGTTCTCGGCCTAGCGGCGCTGCTCGCTACTTATGTTCCAGCGCGCCGCGCCAGCCGGATCGATCCCATGGCGGCGCTACGCAGTGAATAGTTGCGGCGTGCGATCCCGCAGAAAGGATCGTACGAAACTCGCACAATTTACAAGAATTGGAGAAAATAAAGCTTGACGCTAGCCTAGTCTAGGATTTAGCCGTGAGGCAGGCCACCGTTGTTGGTGGCCTGCCGAGTTCGAGCACGGTGCGCAGACGACAAACAACGATCGTGTGGGCCACGGCCCCGGTTACCTCTGAGGATGAAGGGAGATGGAGTATGATTTGCAGTAACCTGGCGCTTTTGGCCGTCGCAGGATCTTTGGTTTCTTGTCGCTTGCCGACCGCTTGGTCTTCAAGTCCACGGAGTTCCCGGACGGCCTGGTGGGCGTGGGCAAAGCCTTTCCGCGCATGGAAAACGGCGTGGTGCTGATGCACGAGGCTTACACCAAGTCCGCCGTCCCCAACGTAGTTATCTTGCCGCTTGGCGCCAAGGCGCCGATCTCGGCCTCACTGTGGCCGCCTGATAGCGTGGTCGTCTCGGTTTTCGACCTTTCCGCCAGACGCGATCATACGGCGGTCGCTGTGACTCAGGCAGTTAATGCCAGCGAGCAGCGTGCCTGGCTTACTATGTCGCTCGATGCCTCAGGGAAGGTCGTGAGCCAATTCCGCACCAATCCGTACGCCGCATTGCATGTGGCGGTCAACGACGCGGGCAACATCTGGACGCTCGGTGTAGACTACGACGCCAAAGGCCATAAGGCCGACTACAATATCTTACGGGAGTACAGCCAGGATGGCCGGATACTGACGACTGCCCTGCCCCGTTCGTCTTTCGCCACCAGCCTCGAGCCCTCTACGAATAAAGGCGGATTGACCGGCCGTAATCTCCTGCGGGCGCACGGGCCGAATATGGCGGCGTTCATGGCCCAAACGCATGAGTGGATCGAAGTGTCCCCGGCCGGCCGTGTGATCAGCCGCGTCAAGGTTCAACTGCCCTCCCGGGCAGGATACCGAGCACCGGTCCGCTGGTGGTTGCGATGACCGATGACGGCGGTGTGTTCCTGCAGTCCGCCGGATTCTCGCTGTGCAAGCTCGATACCGCATCCGGAGCTTGCGGCACAGTAGATGCCCCGGAAGAGATCTTACTGGGGGCCAGCGGCAACGATCTGCTGCTCTATAACTCACTCGCTCCTACGCAGGTGGACTGGGTACACCAACAATAGGGCGCGGTTTATCCGGTCTTTTCCCGCCGTCCCCAAGCCTACTCCTTTACCCAGCCAGCGAACCGGAAGTCTACGAAGTGAATAGTTGCGAAAGCCATCTGTTTACGCGCCTTTCGGCGATCGTCGCCGAAACTCCGCGGCATTGTCGATGACCCAATCGCGAAATGTCCGCGCCGGTCTCCCGGTGACGTCCGCAACTGTGGATGTGACAAACGCAGGCTGGCCGATTCCGGCTGCGAACGCGTTTAGCAGCATACCTACGACTGGCGGAGGCATCACCGCCGCCAACTCAAGCCGCGCCTCTTCCGGCGATATCTCTTCGAAGCGCAGCGGCCGTCCGATCGCTTCACCGATCGTGCTCACTTGCTCGAACAGGCTCAGGGATTGAGGCCCGGTCAGCACACAATCCTCTCCGCCGTGGCCTTCCTCGCAGAGCGCTCGGGCTGCGACGGCCGCTATATCAAGCTCGTGGATCGGCGCGGTTGGCGCCGCCGCATTGGGCCAACGCACAACGTTGCCGGCCCGAATCTGGGGAGCCCACCACAGCAGCGTATTTGCGGCAAACATCCCGGGCCTTAGGAACGTCCACTGCGCTCCCGAGGCTTCAATAAGCCGCTCGATCTCCGCCTGCAGTTTTGCAAACGGATTGGCCATTCGTTCGCCGGGCCGCCAGCCGGGTTGTTGGAAGAATGGGTGCGCAGTCCTGTGCGGAGAGGAGAGGAAGACGATTCGTGGGACGCGCTCCGCAATCCGCGCCACGGCGGCTGCCACAGCCGTTCGGGGCGCAACCCAGACCAGGAACACCGCGTCCAAATCGTCCAGCGGCCGGTCGAGAGTGGCCGGTGTCGTGAGGTCCCCGCGCACCATCTCGACTGCGGCCGGCAGACTGGCGGAATCCGGGTTGCGAACCAGGGCCCGGACGCTGACATTCGTGGCGAGCAGTTGCGAAACCACTTGGCGCCCGATGTTACCCGTCGCCCCGATGACGAGGACTCGTTTCATACGATATCAGCTTAGGTGATATGACCGGGAGACGGCTAATCGTTCACAATCGTTCATTACGTCTATCTGGAATGACCCGGCGCCGGATTCGATTCCACGATGCCGTGGTGGCCGAACACATCGAACAGCAGCGTCTTGAGGCCGAGCGCCCAGACGGCGGCTAGATAAATACGCCGTAGCCACAAATTACTCAAGCGCCGCGCGTAGCGGGCGCCAAGCAGCGCGCCGCCAAACATCGTTACTCCCAGAATAGCTCCCAGCCGATAATCCACCAAGCCGCGGCCCATAAAGATCGCCGTCGCAATGCCCGAGGAAAACACGTTGATCAGTTTCGTAGTCGCGATGGCCTCGATAAACGTCATGCGGAAGGTTGCCACAAAAACCGCGGTGAGGATCGTGACGTAGCCGCCGCTAAACAGGCCCCCATAGATGCCCAGCAAAAACGTCAGGACGTAGCCCGCCATTTCCAGAGTTTGGTTGGGCAACATGGGAGCGGCGTCACCGCCGGAGCGTCTGTATACCATCGAAAATACGGCAAGGCCGATAATCGCGGTCGAGACGATAAGCGGAACGACTTTCGACGGAATAATCAGCAGCAGCATAGCCCCGATCGCCGAGCCGAATAAAGTCAGGACGATCAACAGCGGCAAGCGCCGTCGATTCACCACCTTGGTTCTAAGGAACGGCAAGGTGCCGCCGAGGCTCATGAAGGTGAGCGCGAACATGTTGGTTGCTACCGCCACCCGCGCATCGATTCCGAATTGGAACATCACGGGCACAGTGATCACGGAAGTGCTGCCCGTGACGACGCTGACACCGCTGGTCACGAAAAACACGGCCACCACAATGACCAACTGAATTCCCGTCATAGCGTTCAGTTTAGCCTTTTAGCGGAGGGCCACCGGCGTGCCGCTCGACTGGGCCGTCCGTTTCCATCGACGTGCGGCCCACGCCGCCCACAACCTGTCCCCACCCACGGCTAGCTATGCCAGGTGCTATGGTTACGGCATCGATCCCCATCCAGCGGCCGGTCTTCACCGCTGCCTGCCGGTGAAAATGGCGATAGCCCCTATGAGCGCCTCCGCAACCGCCAGCGCGCCTCCCAACCCGGGCGCCGCCCCAACCCGCATCTTGTCCATCGACATTTTCCGCGGACTCACCGTTCTGGTAATGATCTTCGTGAACGATGCCGCCGAAGTCAAAGGCCTGCCATGGTGGACCCATCACATGCCCGAAGGCGTCAACGGCATGACGTATGTTGACATGGTGTTCTCCGCATTCCTCTTCATCGTCGGAATCTCTCTCCCGCTCGCGATCAAACGCCGCCGGGCCATGGGCGATTCCTTCCGCGATGTGCTCCGGCACGTCATGGTCCGCTCACTCAGCCTGGTCGCCATAGGCTACATCCTCGCTAATCTGCAGAACCTCGATCCGCGCCTTACGGGCGTCGGCGTTCGAACTTGGGACCTCCTGGCGTTCGCCGGCATTCTTCTGGCCTGGAGCGTCTATCCGAAGTCCGGCAAGCATCGCTCGCTCTACGGAATATTGAAGGCCGGCGGCCTGGTTCTCCTCATCGCTTTAGTTGCCATCTTTCGCAGAAAAACCGCCACTGGCGGGGTCGCCGGCCTCGACATGGGCTATCCCGAGATCCTGGGCCTGATCGGCTTCGCCTATCTCTGCGCAGGCATTATCTATCTCGTTCTTCCGAAAACATTTTGGTGGATCGCCGGCGCGTTCATCGTTTTGAACGGTATGAATGCGGCTTCAAAACTGGGAGCCCTTCCAGTGCTCGGGCATGTGCCGCTCTATGTCTGGCCGCTCGCGGACGGGTCCCTGGCATCCATCGTCATGGGCGGAGTGGTCTTCTCGTACATTTTGTTCGATGCGTCCGTCGCGGCAACCCTAAAAAGCAAAATCTACTGGTCCGCCGCCCTCGCGGTTATCCTCTTTGCAGCAGGCTTGGCGCTGCTGCCGCTGGGTATCTCGAAGAATCACGCGACGCCCACCTGGTGCCTCTTTTCGGAATCCGCAAGCGTCGCGATCCTGCTGGCCTTGTACTATATCGTCGATATCAAGCGTGCCGCCGCCTGGGCTGGTTTCGTCAAGCCCGCCGGCTCCAACACCCTGCTCACCTATCTGCTGCCTTGGATCTGCTCGGTAATTCCGCCGCTCCAATTCATCTCCGCCGGAGGATCCCAAGGTGTCGTTGGAGTGTTCCGGGCCTGTTTCTTTACCGCGTTCATCCTGGCGCTCTCCGCATTGCTCACGAAGATGCGTCTCCGGATGCAACTATAACCATGCCTCCATACTCACGATTCGTTCTTCCGCCCCTGGCGATGGCGGCCGTCCTGCTCGCCCAGATTCCAGGACCCGCCCCATTAGCGGCAAACTTTCAGGATTCCGCTTCCTATCGATGGCTCAACAAGAAAGTGCTCTCGATCCGCCTGTTGGACAACATGCGCAGCCTCGACCATTGGACTACTTTCACCGACAACCCGGCGGCTATCGTCGACTCGCGCGTGAACGCTCAAATTTCCAAATCCCAGACCGTGGCCGCTGAAATGTCGCTGACCAATGAGCGGTCCCGCGAAGGCGGCAACTCGCTCCGCCTGCGGACGCCGACTAAGTTGAACGTACCGGGGCCGGCGAACGGCCGCGGATGGGGAGAAACCGGCGTTACACGCCACTTTGACGGTGAGAACTGGGACGACTTCAATCGCATCTCCGTCTGGATTTATCCCGATTGCGCCGGCGCTTATGTGACCGCTCTGGGACTCACGCTGCATAACGACGGCGTAGTGAAACTGCCTGCCGCATTTGGACAGGAGGGAGAGACGAATCTGGTTCTGCGCAACCACGAATGGAACCACGTAGTGTGGGAGATCGGCAATGTGGCCCGGGATAGGATCACCTCGCTCGACTTCGCCTATTACATGGCGGGCAACGAGCCCGAAGCCTCCGGCATGGCCACCTATTACTTCGACCGTCTGGAGTTACAGAAGGTCGATCCGGATTACATCGAAGGCTGGGCTGTTTGGCCCGGGCGAATTTCGTACAGCCATGCCGGCTATCAGCCGGGCGCCATCAAAACGGCCATCTCGAGCGGCCTCGAAGCCGGTGATTTTCAGTTGATCGACCAGGCCACCGGCCAGGCCGTCTTATCCAAACCGTTGCAAACCGTAAAGACACGTCTGGGCGCGTTCCAGGTGATGGACTTTTCCGAGGTTCAGCAACCTGGCTGGTATCGGATCGATGCCGGTGGTGCAGCCACCCGTCCATTTCGCATTGCCGCAGACATCTGGCGCGACACGATCCTGAAAGCGCTCAACTTCTTTTATGTCGAGCGCTGCGGCATGGCGATCCCCGGCGTTCACGGCGTCTGCCACCGCGATTGGCAGGCGATTCACGGCGACAAACGGATTATCATCAACGGCGGTTGGCATGATGCCGGCGACCTCACGCAGGGCATGGGCAACACCGGCGACATCGTTTACGCCATGTTCAGCCTGGCGGAACGCCTGCACGCGCAAAACGCCGATCCGGAGTTGTATAACCGGCTCGTCGAGGAGGCTCGCTGGGGCCTCGATTGGGTGCTCAAGACCAGCTTCGGCGACGGTTACCGTGACGCCGGTTCGGTCAGCAGCCGCCGTACCGACGGCATCCTCGGCACATTTGACGATGTGACCACCACCGCCCGAAACGACCCGTTCGTGAACTTCCTGGCGTCGGCGGCGGAAGGCATTGCCGCGCGCGTGCTGCGGGACAGCGATCCCAGGCTGGCTGCATATTCGCTCAGGATGGCGCAGGCAGACTGGGAGTTCGCGGTGCAGGGCATGGCCCAAGCGGCGCCGTCATCCGCGGAACGCTTTCATGTGGCGTTCGATTCCAACGGAGTGGTGCACGAGATCGATTCCGAGGCCGTACTGGCTTCCGTGCAACTGTGGCGCGCCACGGGGGACCAGCGTTATGCAGATAAAGCAGCGGAGCTGGCGCGCGTGATCCTCGACTCGCAGGAACGCCAAAGACCGGACTGGGCCACGCCGATGCTGGGGTTCTTCTACACCAGTCCGGCGAAGGACCGCATACTCCACTACGTGCACCGCGGCCGCGAGAACGCGCCGATTCTCGCTCTCACCGAGCTCTGCGATGCCTTTCCGAATCATCCCGACTGGATGAAGTGGTATTTCGCCGTGACGCTGCATTCCGAGTATATGAAGAGCATGGCCGCGAACACGGAGCCATACGGCGTGCTGCCGGCCTCCATTTACAAAGACGACGAGTACCGGGGCGCCCCCGATACCCGGAAAGAATCGTTCCGTCGGCAGGTATTGAACGGCGTGCCGTTGGGGAAAGGTTACTATCTCCGGCTATTGGCTGTCTGGATGGACTATCGCGGGGAACTCGGCACCATCTTGCCGCAGACTGAGGCGCTGGGGCTGGCATCTCACCTGCGCGGCGACCTCGAATCGGAGCAGCTCGCGCAGCGCCAACTGGAATGGGTGATTGGCCGGAATCCGTTTGCGCAAAGCATGATGTGGGGCGAAGGATATGACTTTGCGCCCCTGTATACGCCCTCTTCGGGGGATATCGTGGGCGCGTTGCCGGTGGGCATCCAGAGCCGCGGCGACAGCGACGTGCCTTACTGGCCGGTGCAGAATACATGGACCTATAAGGAGGTCTGGGTGCATCCGGTAGGCCGCTGGGTTGCGGTAATGCGCGATCTCGCGGGACCGGCCTTCGTGGAGGGCCAGGCCAGCGGGACTGTGGAATTTCAGGAAAAAAACTGGGGCCGCAAGGTCGAAGTGCATCCCGATCCGGCTACCGGAAAGTTCCGGGCCACGTTGCCCGAGGGAAGATACACGGTGCGTAGCCAGGGGCAGGAAATAGCGCGTACGTTCCTGCCCGGCGGCGTGTACCGCTTGGATTTGCGGCCGGGCCAATCGTGGGACTTTGATGTTTCGCCGGAGACGTCCGCAACTGGCGAAGTAGTCGTCAAGGCTGCCGCCCGCGGCAGCGGGGTTCACCACCTGCAGCTTCGTGCGGAGAACCTGACGTTCAGCGGCCAGGAAGGCCACGAAAAGGATGTGGCGCTGCCGGGCCAGGGATCGGTCACGCTGGAGTGGCGCGGCCGGATTACGGAGCAGAAAACGCCGTGGGTCGCGGTGGTTGTGCCCGACGGCGATCTGTCGCAGCGGAAGGAAATAATGGGAGCGGCCTGGAAGTGAGTGGGCGCCGTCGAAAACACCGAGTGGGGCAGGACTCTAGTCCTGCGCGGGTCCTCTCTCTAGAGGACCCGCAGGCCGACGTGCATCTTTGTGCAAGCCCGGCCGCAGGACTCTGCCCACATTCGGTTTTCATCATCTTTGGTGGCCCGCAGGGCCATAAGGACAGGCTCGCAGGGGAACCCCTATAATCGTTTCTGTGACACCCGAAAACAGTTCGGTATACCTCGACCGCAAATTGGCCTACGCGCTGTTCCGCCTTAGCTTAGGAACAAACGTGCTGATGCACGGCGCAGCCCGCATCTTCGGCCCGAGGGCGGAAGCATTCGCTTCGAAGACGGCAAGCCTGTTTTCAGGCACTCCTTTACCTCCGGGGCCGGTGCATGCCTTCCTGGTAGTCTTACCATTCGTGGAATTCACCCTGGGGGGCCTGATCGCCGCGGGCCTATTCACGCTCTGGGCATTGACACTGGGGAGCCTGTTGATTGTCTCTCTCATCTTCGGGACTGCGCTTCGCAGTGACTGGCCCACCATCGGCATTCAAATGATTTACTCCATCACTTACTACTTTCTGCTGTTGCACCGGGCCGACAACGGCTTCTCCCTGGACACTCTATTCGGCCGTTTTCCCCAACCCGGACTCGCCCACCGCGCCGATCAGGCACCGACTACTACAAGGTAGATCCGCCGCGAGACGGGCGACGTGGCCCGGCCGCTACCGATAAGAAAGAGCGTAAGAGAACGGCTGCGGAGAACCGTGGTCAGTCGAGGTTCAACACATCCTTGCTGCCCTCGAGTTCGATGGAGGTGATGCGCGGCTGGCCGGGCTAATCCAGGGCAGGGCGCATCATTCGAACTGGTGCCCGAGGACCGCGCGACGTTCGAGGATTTCCAGAACGCCCCGGCCGTACTGATCGGCGCTTTCAACGACGCCTGGACTCTCAGGCTCATGGAAAGCATGCGGTTCACTTTCCAGCAGGACGGCTTGCGGACTTGGATTGTCGACCGCGATCACCCCACCAGGCGCGACTGGCAGATCGATAAGAGCCACACAGACAGCCAGGGCCGCTTGCTGCTAAAACAAGACTTCGCCGTGATTTCGCGCGTGCAGAATCCGCGCACACGGCGCATTACCATCACCGTGGCCGGCCTGTACGGATACGGCACGCTGGCCGCTGGTAAGTTCCTGACCGACCCGCCAATCTGCAGGCGATGGCGCAGCGCCTGCCGGCTGGCAGGACCGCAACATGCAGATCGTCATCCGCACGGAAGTAATCCAGGATGACGCCGGACCGCCCATCGTCGTCGCGACGGCATTCTGGTAGGAAAAAGCTTAAACACCTGAAACTCTGTTAGCATCGCACTTGAGGAGACGCCATGTGCAGAGCTTCCATAGTTGCGTGGGCGACCATCCGGATCTGCTGCGGTAGCCTAGCCGCCCAGGCAACCCACCCCTAACGACACGGTGAAGTCCACCCGAAGTCCTGCCCGATCATTGCGTCGTGTTCCGCATTTACGCCCCGAAAGCGAGCGAGGTGACGCTCACCGGCGATTTCGTTGCGCAGGGGTGCGGCGCCGCAGGACCGCTCGAGAAGGACGGCCAGCGACCTCGCGGATCTGGTGAGCCAGTATAGCGGTAAGTGGCCGAAGTCGCCCTGGCCTTCTGCTAATCTCGGCTAACCCCGTGTGTCACCTTCTTGGGAGGGCCGACTCGCGGGTCAGCGAATCAGGCCTTCCCGCAGGGCGCGCGCCACGGCTTCCGAGCGCGTATGCACGTGCAGTTTCTCGTAAATCGAGCGAAGGTGAAAGCCGACCGTATGAATGCTGATACCCAGTTCCCCGGCAGCGGTCTTATTCTGGTGACCCTCGGCAAATAGCTTGAGCAGCCGAATCTCCCGCGGCGAAAGCGCCGCCCATCCGGCTTCGCGCACGGGTGTTTTGCGAAACAGGTCTACCACGCGCATGGCCACTTCAGGCGACATGACCGCGCCGCCTTCGGCGATCTCCTGAATTGCCTCCATCAACCTGGCGGGCGCCGTATTCTTGAGCAGGTATCCGCAGGCTCCGGCGCACATGGCGCGGAAGATCCGGTCATCGTCCTTGTAAACTGTCAGCATCACCGGCGCGATGCGCGGATAGCGCTCCTGCAGAATCCGCAGTCCTTCGATGCCGTCGAGGCCCGGCAGCCCGATATCGACCAGTGCCACGCGCGGCGGATTCACCCCGATTCCCTCGAGGGCCGCTTCCATCGAAGCATACGCGTGCCGGCACTCGAAACCATCTGTGCGGTTGATCAATAGCGAGATGCCTTCAAGCGTTTCGATCTGGTCTTCGACGACAGCCACGCCGACGACCGTAGCGAATTGGTGGGCTGCCTCGGCCATGCTGTTCGAGACTAACGCACGTTCCAATTCTGGCTAGTCGCACCGCTGCACGTATTGACCACGAGTTGCGTGCCGCCTCCGGACGGCGGTCCCCCCGAGTTATCCAGGCAAAGGGAGGGAGATATGCCGATGGCGTTGGTTATACCGCCGTCAGGCAGGAACCAATCGAGTATAAACCATTGCTGGGTCGCACTGCCCGTACACTTGTCCAACTCCACGAGGCTTCCGGAAGTGGCCGCGGTGACGGTGAGACACTTGTCTTTCGTGCCCTCGGAGCCGAGACCATAGATCTCCCCATTGACGTAGTTCCACAGTTGCGACGGGGCGCCGTCGCAAGAGTACGAGATCACTGGCGAGCCGTTGGCAGAACTGCCCACCGAAGCGCACACGTAGGGACTGCTGTCAACCAGTTGGAATTGCATTTCACGCAGGATCCAATTCTGGCTCCCCGCGCCAGTACACGTGTTCATCACCAGTTGGGTACCGCCGCCGACCGACGGGCCTCCAGCGCTGTCCAGGCAAAGCCCGCTCTGTACACCCTGAATCAGGGTGCTGGACGGAAGCCCGATATCCGTGCCGTCGAAGATAATCCACTGTTGGTTCATCTGGCCGACGCAGGCGTACAAGTCGACCAGGGTTCCCGGGGTCATCCCCTGTCCCTCCACATCGAGGCACTTGGCCCCCGCGCTTGACGTGCCAATCCCTTGCAGCTGGCCCCCGATGTACTGCCAGTGGTCGTTCGGTCCCCCTGAGCAAGGGTAGGCGATCACGGGCGTCTTGTTGGCGATATTGGAGCCTTGGACCGCCGCGCATAAGTACGGAGCCGCCCCATTGACTTGGAGCTGCGCGGCGTTGGCTGAGACCAAACAGGCGGCCAGCACGCCGAAAAACAGTAGAGTTCTTAGTACTTGCAAAATGCGATTCACTTCTCTCTCCTCCGATTTAGGTTGTCGGCGCGATATTGACAGCGCCTCAGTTACTTATAGCCGTAAAGGGCCGCACATACAACCCGCACGTTCGTGTAGGTCCGCGGCGGTTATGGACGTACTGTCACGCGGGGATACGCCGCGGCAATATTGCGGAACGCCCAACTTTCGTGCACTAATTCACGCTGCCTAGATCGTAATAAAGCGGCGCCGGCTTTCCGCAGGCTCCTGCATGAGTCTCCACTATCATCGGATCGCTGACAACTCCGGAAGCCTGAGTCGATGTCACGGTTGGGTAGCACCCTGTAGAGTATTGCACGGCCGGTTCCCAGGTGACCGCAGACGAGGTGTATTCCGATATGTGATACTAGAGAGAGGTAGACTTTTCTGCGGACGGAGATCCTCCCTGGTGCACCTCAACCAGGTAGCCTGGCGAACCGCACATCGAGACCGAGGGATTGCGACCGGAATCATACTGAACGCTGGCGCTCCAACTCACCTGGTCCCCGTCGACCTTTCCGATGCTGTACCAGAGGGACCCGGAGTCGCCCTCGTGAACTTCGACGGCCACTCCCCCGCATACGCTCACGCTGGGGACGTAACCATAGTCGAATTGGTAAGAAGGGCCCCATGTGAGATAGACTTCGCCATTGTTCAATTCGGTAAGCGTTCCCACATGATACCAAAGGTCCGACGTGTTCGCCCCAGCCTGATGAACTTCGACGAGCGTACTAGAATTGTAGTAATTGGGGTATCCATTTCACTCAGGTGACCCCTACAGCTTGTGGCCGGCTTTCGGCAGCATCGGCATAGCATTTGACCATTGATCTGTAGGGCGCCG
>Ga0302325_10004125_pt1 | contig 33721 bp, 34 predicted proteins | sample Palsa_T0_2_FD_201948 | JGI IMG/M metagenome (GOLD analysis project Ga0302325, IMG submission 201948) | Peat permafrost microbial communities from Stordalen Mire near Abisko, Sweden - Palsa_T0_2 | ecosystem: Environmental > Terrestrial > Soil > Palsa > Peat permafrost | place: Sweden: Abisko... | reverse complement strand
ACGCGCTCAGGCTACGCTGCATCGTCAGCTGCCAGCCACAGGGCGAGCAGATCAGCTTTGCCGCCGCCCGCTGACCACGCCGAGGTTGCCGCGAGTAGTCAAGCCATTGCCAGAAGTAGCCGCTGTGGGCCAGAGGCCGCCGCGTTCGGTCGCCGCAGTGTAGCTACTAGTTACTTCTGTCTCTATAGCTCACTTGGGCTATTCAGGAAATGGGCCTGCTGGGGTCTAGCGCTGCGCCCGCGACTTCCGTAAGTTACTCTTCCGCGACCATCACTCGCCGGAGCCTGTCGCCCCGAGTCGGCTCCGGACCGCAACTGAACGCCACCCGGGCGTGATCACCCCCCGCGGGCGTGACGATCAGAGGAGCTGGGCCACATGTGGATCACGGACTGGACTGCGCGGGCCGCGTGCAAGGGAACGGACCCGGACGAGCTCTTCGTCCAGGGCGCGGCGCAGAACCGGGCCAAGCTGATCTGCCGCGGCTGCCCGGTCAGGACAGAGTGCCTGGCCGACGCGCTGGACAACCGGATTGAGTTCGGCGTCTGGGGCGGGATGACTGAGCGCGAGCGCCGCGCGCTGCTCCGCCGTCGCCCGGACGTCACGTCCTGGCGCGAGCTGCTTGAGGACGCGCGCAACCACTACGAGCGCACCGGGGATGAGCTCGTCGCCAGCTAGCTTTCGCTAGTCCCGCCGCGCCCGAGTGCCGCAGCCGCGGTGCCGGGCGCGCGGTGGTCGCAGGGACGGAAGCACTCAGGCCGCAGGCGGCTGCTCCCCCGCGAAGGCCTCGCCGATCAGACGCAGCCCGTCGAGATCGTGAACGTCCTCAGGCTGCGCCGGGATCTCGGCCACCGGAACGTACGGGTGGGCTGCCGTGAATCCCGACGACACCCGGTGCTGCGCCGCCGCCTGTTCCATCCGGTCCGCATGCAGCCGCAGTGCAGCGATGGTCAGCTGACGGGCGGGTCCGTCGGCCAGCGAGTCAGGCATCCCGGACGACGCGTCAGCAGGTGAGCCCTGGAGAACCTCAGCGGCAGCCAGGCTCCTGGCGGGTGATAGGTGCGCAGCCGGGACCCGCTGCACCCGGTTGAGCACGAGCCCGGCCAGCGGCATCCGCTCGGTATCGAGCCGCTCGACGAAGTACGAGGCCTCGCGCAGCGCGTCGTCCTCAGGGGCCGCGACGACCAGGAATGACGTGCCCGGCGCCCGCAGCAGCTGATAGGTGTAGTCAGCTCGCTCCCGGAAGCCCCCGAACATCGTGTCCAGGGCGCTGACGAACGTCTGCACGTCCCTGAGGACCTGGGTGCCGAGGATCTTCGTCAGCATGCCGGTTACCACGCCGAAGCCGGCGTTCAGCACTCGCAGGTACGCCCGGCCGCCGACCTTGGCCGGCGCGGTCAGCAGCCGCAGCAGCTTGCCGTCGAGGAAGCGGCCGAGCCGCTGCGGGGCGTCCAGGAAGTCAAGAGCGGACCGGCTGGGCGGGGTGTCCACGACGATCAGGTCCCACTCCTCCGCCCGCCGGAGCTGGCCGAGCTTCTCCATGGCCATGTACTCCTGCGTGCCCGCGAAGCTGGAGGACAGAGACTGGTAGAACGGGTTGGCCAGAATCTGCGCGGCCCGGTCGGGGTCCGCGTGCGCCTCGACAATCTCGTCGAAGGTGCGCTTCATGTCGAGCATCATGGCGTGCAGGCTGCCGGCCGATTCGGCGTCGCCGCTGGTGCTGATGCCGTGCACTAGCCGCGGGGTGTTGTCCAGCGAGGACAGGCCCATGGACTGGGCCAGCCTGCGGGCCGGGTCGACGGTCAGCACCACCACGTGGCGGCCGCGCTCGGCGGCGCGCAGGCCGATGGCGGCGGCAATCGTTGTCTTGCCGACTCCGCCGGAGCCGCAGCACACGATGACCCGGGTGCGGCGGTCGCTGATCAGGCGATCGACGTCGAGCGGCGGCGGCTGGCTGCCGGTCATCAGGCGGCCTTCTGCTCGCGCAGCGCCGACGCGAGCCGGTACAGCCCGGCGAGGTCGATGCCGCCGCTGATCCAGGGCAGCTGATAGCGCGGCTGACCGGTGGTGTCGAGCCGCTGTTCCTGGTCAGCCTGGGCCAGAGCAGTCCTGGCCTGCTCGGTCAGCTCGGCGGCTAGCCCGGCGGCCAGGGTCTGGCTGTCGTCCAGGCCAGCTGCCTTCAGGCCGAGGGCCAGCTGGGCCTGATCAAGGTCGCCGGCCGCGGCCGCGCGCAGCTGATCGTGGGGCAGCGCAAGCGGCCTGGTCATATTGACGATGATGGCGCCCGGCCGGATCGTGCCGAGCTCGCGCAGCTCGGCGATCCCGTCCAGGGTCTCCTGCACTGGCATCTCCTCCAGCACGGTGACGAAGTGCACGACGGTCTCCGGCGAGCGCATCACCTTCTGCACGGTGTCGGCGTGGCCGCGGATCGGCCCGACCCTGGCCAGGTCGGAGACCTCGGTGGTGACGTTCAGGAAGCGGCCGATCCGCCCGGTTGGCGGGGCGTCCATCACGACCGCGTCATAGTGCCGTCCCCGGCCGGACTCCTTCCGCCTGACGGCCTCGGCCGCCTTCCCGGTCAGCAGCACATCGCGCAGGCCGGGAGCGATCGTCGTCGCGAAGTCCATCACGCCGAGCCTGGACAGGGCGGCTCCGGCGTGCCGGAGGCTATAGAACATCTCCAGGTACTCGATGAGGGCCGATTCCGGGTCGGCGACGAGGGCGAACACGTCGCCGCCCTGCCGGTTGCCGGAGCCGGGACCGACCGCGATGCGCCGCTCGGCGTACGGCAGCGGCGGGACGTCGAACAGCTGGGCGATGCCCTGCCTGCCCTCGACCTCCATGAGCAGTACCCGGCGGCCGTCGGCGGCGAGGGCAAGAGCCAGCGCTCCGGCCACGGTTGTCTTGCCCGTGCCGCCCTTGCCGGTGACAACGTGCAGTCGCACGCCGTCCCAGTCGGTGTCACGCGTAGCCACGATTGGAGGTTATCCGCGGCGGGAGATTGGGCTGACCGGGCACGCCGGATCACGCGTACGGGACGAGATAGGTGATATGCCCGTTATTCCGGTGTCTTGGATTGGCTGGGAAAGTCATTAGGCTGGGTAGTACGAGCCCGCTGGATTGCGGGCAGAGCCCGCTGCCTAACGGGCACAGGGGAAGAAGGTCCGGCACATGGACGTGCTGTTCGCGATTATCGCGCTGATCATCGTGGCCGGGATTATCACGGCTGCGAGATCCATCAAGACGGTGCAGCAGTATGAGGACGCGATCGTCTTCCGGTTCGGGAGGGTACTGCCGGGCGTCCGGCAGCCCGGCCTGACCATCATCCGGCCGATCGGCGACAAGATTGTCAAGGTCAATAAGCAGATCATCGCGATGGGCGTGCCCGCGCAGGAAGGCATTACCAGGGACAACGTGAGTGTCCGGGTCGACGCCGTGGTCTACTTCCGGGTCGTCGACCCGATCAAGGCGTCCATCAACGTCTTCAACTACCAGAACGCGATCTCCCAGCGCGCGCAGACCTCATTGCGGTCCATCATCGGCCAGTCCGAGATGGACGAGCTGCTGGCCGAGCGCGACACGGTGAACCGCCGCCTGTGCACGATCATCGACGAGGGCACCGAGCAGCCGTGGGGCGTCAAGGTGGAGAGCGTCGAGATCAAGGACGTGTCACTGCCGGAGGGAATGAAGCGGTCCATGTCCCGGCAGGCGGAGGCCGAGCGGGAACGGCGGGCCAGGATTATCACCGCCGACGGCGAGTTCCAGGCCTCGAAGCGCCTCGCGGCGGCGGCCAACGTGATGGCTCGCGATCCGGCTGCCCTGCAGCTGCGGCTGCTCCAGACCGTGGTCGAGGTGGCGGCCGAGCGCAACAGCACTCTGGTCATGCCGATCCCGGTCGAGCTGCTGCGGTTCTTCGACAAATTCACCCCCAGCTCCAGCAGCGAGCCGGCTAGCGCTGAGGACTCAGCGTCCATGGGCGACTTCAGCGATGGTGCCGGGCAGGAGGCCACGGCCATCGAGGAGATGGCCGACGCGCCCGCCATCGAGAGCACCCCGGACGTGCCGCTCGACATCCCGGACGTTCCTGCCATCCCGGAGCTGTCACCGGCTGAGAAGGGCGAGATCGGCACCGTTCATGCCGTGCGTGAGGATAAAGGATCTTCAGGCGGGAACGGGCAGACCGCAGACCCGGCGCACGACGGGGCCGCGGCCACCAAGCAGCCTTAATAACCAGTGCCGCGGGCGGCCCGGCGCCAGGCCGCCCGCGTACGGCTGCCGGCGTGCGGCTGCTGCGTCGGTCTGCAGCCGGGTCCGGGAAGTAGACCACGTCGCCTAAAGGTCGCCTGCGACAGCAGAGCGCCCGGCCAGGCGGGCGCTGCCTGTGCCTTTTCCTAGACGAAGTACCAGCCCGGCGACTCCTCGCCTTCGGTGAATTCGGGCATGTACCGATAGGGCCACCCGGCCAGGAAATTGCCGGTGAGACGGAAGACCTCGCCGTGCATCCGGGCCCGGTCGAGGACGTCGGCCGAGGCGATCCGCCAGCTGTACCAGGCGGCGGTCGCGCATTTCAGGTCGAGCCACCTGTCGGATGCGCGGCAGGCGGCGTTGTGCACTGCCACGACCAGCCTGGCTGGCATGCCGGTCATGGCTGGCGCTCCGGCAGCTGATCTGCCCACACTGCGGCCCGCGGCTCGACGTCGCCGAGCTCCAGGGCCATCAGGGCGACCTCCGCGACGTCAGCGAGCGCGGCTCCGCTGCTGCCGGACCTGCTCCAGGCGTCGGCCATCGTGTCGAGGATGGTTTGCATCGCTGCCGTGTAGCCACCCCACCACATCCGCTCGCCGCCGGTCGGCTTCCTGCATGACCGGACGATGGTGTCATGCCGGTACACCTGCCACATGAAAACGTCGACGGCCTGTTCGACCTGCGGATCCTTCTTCTTGGTCATTGCTCGGATGGTCCGTTCCAGCGGGGACTGGTGTGTGATTGACGCGCCGTGCGGGGCCCTGGTTGACGTGAGTTGCCCCAGAGTCCTGCTAACAGCCCTGATGCGCACTACCTGCGGTGGCCTGTCCGCGTCCCTAACGGTCCCGGAACGGACAGCCGGAAGCGACCCGGCCGGGAGCGACGCGGACTACAGCGAGCCGCAGGCCAGCGTCACGCGGAGCGACCTGGACAGGCGCGGCGTAGCTCCCTGTAAGGTTCGGCTATGTCCAAATGGGAGTACGCGACAGTGCCGTTGCTGGTGCACGCAACCAAGCAGATACTCGACGGCTGGGGCGATGACGGCTGGGAGCTCGTCACCGTCGTTCCCGGACCTAACCCTGAGCAGCTCGTCGCCTACCTCAAGCGGGTCAAGGAATGACGGCTGCGGACTCGGCGGCGTCCGGGCCGGCGGCCAGGCTCGCCGGGCTCGGCCTCGTCCTGCCGCCGGTCGTCGCGCCGCTGGCGGCCTATGTACCCGCGGTCCGCACCGGCGCGCTGGTGTACACCGCGGGCCAGCTGCCGATGGTCGACGGGAAGCTGCTGTCGGCGGGCAAGGTCGGCGCGGAAGTCGGTGCCGCTGAGGCCGCGGCGCTCGCACGTACCTGTGCGCTGAATGCGCTCGCGGCCGCAGCCTCCGTCGCCGGCGGCCTCGCGGCCATCACGCGCATCGTGAAGCTGACCGGATTCGTAGCCAGCGCGCCCGACTTCACCGGCCAGCCGCAGGTCGTGAACGGGGCCAGTGAGCTGCTGCTCGAGGTCTTCGGCGACGCGGGCCGGCATGCGCGCAGCGCGGTCGGGACGGCCGTGCTGCCGCTGAACGCGCCCGTCGAGGTCGAGCTGATCGTCGAAGTCAGGGACTAGCTCCGGCAGGGAGGCAGATACGTGGCGGAGGATGCGGAGAAGGCTGCCTCCATCCGGATCCGCGGCGATCTCGGCGAGAACGCCCGCGCGATCCTGGCCGGGGAGCAGGCTCCGGCTGAGCCCCGCGATGCAGCGACGGTCATGCTGCTCCGCGAGTCACCGGACGGTCAGCCGGGAGCTGGCCTCGAGGTGTACATGCTGCGCCGCAAGGCGTCGATGGCGTTCGCGCCCGGTGCCTACGTCTTCCCCGGCGGGTCGGTTGACGCCAGGGACGCTGATGAGCAGGTGGCGTGGGCCGGCCCGGACGCCGCGGAGTGGGGGCGGATCTTCGACGCGCCGCCGTCGCTGGCCAGGGCCCTGGTCTGCGCTGCGGTCCGGGAGACCTTCGAGGAGTCCGGCGTCATGCTGGCCGGGGAGTCGGCCGACTCGGTGGTCGCCGACACCACCAGTGACGAATGGGAAGCCGACCGGCACGCGCTGCTTGACCACTCGGTGTCGCTGGCCGAGCTGCTGGGCCGCCGCCGCCTCGTGCTCCGGGCGGACCTGCTCAGGCCGTGGGCGCGGTGGATCACGCCGGTGATCGAGCCGCGGCGGTTCGATACTCGCTTTTTCGCCGCGGCGCTCCCGCCCGGCCAGCGCACCAGGGATGTCGGCGGCGAGGCGTCCGAGGTCGCCTGGGTCAGGCCGGCCGACGCGATCGCGGCCGGGCGGGGCGGCGAGATCAGGCTGTTCCCGCCGACGGCCGTGACACTGTCGGAGCTCGCCGACTGCGGCGACCTCGCGACCGTGCTCAGCGGGCCTCGGGAGGTCGCGCCGATTATCCCGGAGGTCCAGCTGCGCGAGGGCGCGGTCTGGCTGACGGTGCCCGGCCTCTCCGAACTCCCGGTCGCGCCTGGCGGCCGGCCGTGACCGCAGCGGCCGGAGTTCCCGGTGCCACGGGCATTCCCGACCCCCGGATCGACGGCTCGGGCAGCGCCCGGGCGCACTGCGTGCTTGCGCCGAACCCGTCGATGATGACCCTGGACGGGACGAATACCTGGCTGGTAGCCGAGCCGGGCTCGGCCGCCGTCGTCGTGATCGATCCCGGCCCGGACGATGAGGGTCACCTGCAGCGCGTCGTCTCGGTCGCGGCCGATCGCGGTCAGCGGGTCAGCGACATCGTGCTCACCCACCGGCACGAGGACCACTCGGCGGGCGCGCCCCGGCTCGCTGAGCTGACCGGCGCGCCCGTCTGGGCGGTCGATCCCGCGCACCGGCTGGGCAGCGAGGGCCTGACCGCCGGGGACGTGGTGGACTCGGGCGGCTGCGAGCTGCGGGTGCTGCTGACGCCTGGCCACACCTCCGACTCGGTGTGCCTGCAGATCCCGGCCGACGGGATCGTGCTGACCGGCGACACCGTGCTCGGCCGCGGCACGGCGGTGATCGCGGAGGATGGCAGCCTCGGCGACTATCTCAGCTCGCTGCGGCAGCTGCAGGCGCTGGCCGATGAGACCGGCCTGTCCGCGCTGCTGCCCGGGCACGGTCCGCTGCTGGCGGACCCGGCCGGCGTGCTGGACTTCTATCTTGCCCACCGGGCCGAGCGGCTGGACGAGGTCCGCGCCGCGGTCGCGGCCGGCGGCCGGACACCTCCGGAGATCGTCGCCACGGTGTACGCGGCCGTGGACAAGGCGCTGTGGCCGTACGCCGAGTCGTCGGTCCGGGCTCAGCTCCGCTACCTCGCCGATCAGGGCGAGCTGCCCGCCGGGGTCAGCTGGTAGCTGGCTCGCCACCCGCGGCCAGGCGGAGGCGGTGGTGGAGCAGTGCGCGTTCCCGGCCTGATGGTGTTCTTACCTCGCCCGCTTGCGCAGCCTGTCGGTATCGGTGACCAGCACGGACTTAGCCGCAAGCTGGATCCAGCCGCGGGCGGCGAAGTCGGCGAGAGCCTTGTTCACGGTCTCGCGGGAGGCGCCGACAAGCTGGGCCAGCTCCTCCTGGGTCAGGTCGTGGTTGACCTGGATGCCGTCCGGCGTCGGCACGCCGAAGCGCTCGGACAGGTCAAGCAGGGCCTTTGCGACCCGGCCAGGCACGTCGGTGAAGACCAGGTCGGCCTTGACGTCATTGATGCGGCGTAGCCGCTGGGCCAGCGCCTGCAGCAGGTGCATCGCGACCTCAGGCCGGGTGCTCAGCCAGGTGCGCAGGTCGTCGTGCGCGAGCCCGGCCAGCCGGGCGCTGGTCACCGCCGTCGCGCTCGAGGTACGCGGGATCGGGTCGAACAGTGACAGCTCGCCGAACATCTCACCGGGGCCGTGCACGCTGAGCAGGTTCTCCCGGCCGTCCGGGGCCGCCCTGCTGAGCTTGATCTTGCCGGTCAGGATGATGTACAGCTTGTCGCCGGCGTCGCCCTCGGCGAACAGCCGCTCGCCGCGGTCCAGGTGCACGTCGATGATGCCGGACCGCAGCGCGCTGGCGTCCTCCTCGCTGAGCGACTCGAAGAGCGGCGTCTCCCTGAGAACGTCATCGCTGTGAGACACGACACCACCTCCCGAGTGGTCCAAATCCGGGCAGACCGCAACGCAACCGCGCCGGACCGGCTGCCGACGATCCAGCTAATCCCTAACAACTACTGTGTGGTGCCCATTTCCGCAGGTTGTCACGCAGGGTGATGATCCGGGCTGCTCCGCAGCCGTACCCGGCAGGACTCGATCTCGGCCAGCGCGGCATCAACGCCCACCCAGGTGGCCGCCTCAACTTCCTTGCCGGGCTCGAGCGCCTTGTACACCTCGAAGAAGTGCTGGATCTCCAGCTGCTCGAAGGGCGGGACATCGGCGATGTCCCGAAGGTGCGCCATGCGAGGGTCCGTGGCGGGAACGCACAGGATCTTGTCGTCGGCACCCTTCTCATCTCGCATCCGGAACATCCCGATGGCCCGGCAGAGAATCTGGCAGCCGGGGAAAGTCGGCTCGTCCAGCAGGACAAGGGCGTCGAGCGGGTCACCGTCGTCGGCCAGAGTGTCCTCAATAAATCCGTAATCAGCGGGATAGCGAGTTGACGTGAACAGCATCCGGTCTAGGCGGATACGACCCGTCTTATGATCCATCTCGTACTTGTTACGCTGCCCCTTGGGGATCTCGATAGTTACTTCGAACTCCACAGTGCACCCCCAGCGCCAGGTTGGCGCAATCCGATTGCCTGGCTGATGTCTACCCGGTAGTCCTTGGCTAGTCGCTATCGGGGGTAGCACTGGCGCGCACTGACGGCGCGCGGGGGCGGATAGCGCAGCTTGCGAAGGGACCTATCGGTGCGTCGGCACAGCCGCCTGACCGCGGCAGCACTCGCTGTCCTGTGCGCGTTCACGATCGGCGCCGGGGTGACCGTGACGCGGCTGCTGCCGGGGCGGCTGGCGCTGTGGCAGACACCGCGCATCGCGGCCGCGCGGCTCGCCAACCCGGGGCAGGTGCTGGGTGCCGCGACCGGGACGGCGCCGGACTCGGCTGCCGCGACCAGCGCCGGGGTGACGCGGGCACTGACGCCGGTGCTGACGTCCCCGGCGCTCGGCCCGCAGCTCGGCGTGCTGGTGACGGACCTGTCGTCGGGGCAGGTGCTGTTCTCGCGCAATGCAGGCGCCGGCTTCGCGCCCGCGTCGACTGACAAGCTGGCGACCTCGATCGCCGCGCTGCGGGTGCTCGGGCCCTCGGCGCGCTTCCGCACGACCGTGGTCACAGGCGGCAGCGCCGCCTCGATCGTGCTGGTCGGCGGCGGGGACCCGACGCTCGCCGCCGGCGCACCGCCGGCCTCGGACTACCCGCAGCCAGCCACGCTGGCAAGCCTGGCCCGGCAGACGGCGGCGGCCTTGCGTGCGCGCGGCCGGCACAGCGTCAGCCTCGGTTATGACACCTCGCTGTACACCGGGCCGGGGCTGGCTCCCGGCTGGCCTGCCAGTTACGTGACCACCGGCAACACCTCGGTCATCACGTCGCTATCGGCCGACCAGGGCCGCATCACCGCGAGCGGGGCGCCAGCCGACAACGAGGCGTCCAACGGCCTCCGGTCCGCTGATCCGGCCGGGCTGGCGGCTGCCTCGTTCGCCACGTTTCTGCGGTCCGACGGCATCCGGGTCCGCGGCACGCCCGCCCAGACGTCCGCGCCGGCCGGGGCCAGCACGCTGGCCAGCGTGCAGTCGCCGCCGCTGACGGCGATCATCGGGCTGATGCTGGAGGAGAGCAACAACGTCATCGCCGAGAACCTCGCCCGGCACGTCGCGATCGCGACCGGGCAGCCGGCCTCCTTCAGCGGCGGCGCGGCCGCGGTGACCTCCGTGCTGCGCGGTCTCGGCGTGACCGGCGAGCTCAGCGTTGTCGACGGCAGCGGGCTGTCGCCCGACGACCGGATCGCCCCGGCGGTGCTCGTCCAGCTCATCAGGCTGGCGGCCGGTCACCCGCAGCTGCGGTCGGTGCTCACGGGCCTGCCGGTCGAGGGTTTCTCCGGCACGCTCGCCACCGGCGGCAGTGTCTTCGGGCTGGGCGGCCGGTCCGGGTTCGGCGTGGTCCGGGCCAAGACCGGCAACCTGAACACGGTCGCGGCGCTGGCCGGAACGGCCTATGCCAGGAACGGAGAGCTGATTGCCTTCGCGGTGATGGCCGACCAGATCCCGGCTGCGGATCTGGGCAAGGCCGCCACCACGATGGTTGATGTCGCCAGCACGCTGGCCGGGTGCGGCTGCCGGTAGCTGTTGCAGGCAGCTGCTGCCGCCGCCGGGCGAGGCGGAGCGGCCCGGCGCGGCGGAAGCGGCTGACTCCACGTACGGTGGAGGGGTGAGCAGCACTCAGATGATCGACTGGCAGGTTGCGACGTCCACCGGTGTGCGCTGGGTCAGGCCGGGCCCCCAGGTCAGCATGGGCGAGGCCCGGAAGGTCGTGGCCGAGCTGCGCGAGCTCGCTGCCGCGGTCGCCGATCCGGTTCACGAGCTGACCGGCCTGCCCGGCTCGGCGGACGACGGCAAGGTGGCTGTCGTCGACAGGCCCGGCTGGATCCGGGCCAACGTCGATGGCTTCCGGGTCGTGCTCGATCCGCTGGTGCAGAAGATGGCCGAGAACAGCCCGGCCGCTCCGCAGCCCGGCTCGCTCGTGACCGCCGTTGGCTCGCGCGTGACCGGCATGCAGGCGGGCCTGATCCTGGCCTACCTGGCCGGCCGGGTGCTCGGCCAGTACGAGCTGTTCCTGCCGCCGGATCCGGACGCCCCCGCCAGCATCGCGCCGGCTGGCCGGCTGACCCTGGTCGCTCCCAACATCGTCATGGTCGAGCGCGAGCTTGACGTGAACCCGCACGACTTCCGCCGCTGGGTGTGCCTGCACGAGGAGACGCACCGCACCCAGTTCACCTCCGTGCCGTGGCTGCGGCCGTACGTGCAGGAGCAGATGTCGGACTTCCTGCTCGCCTCCGACCTCGACCCGGCGTCGATCCTGAGCCGGCTGCGGGCAGCCGCCGACGCGGTGGCCGGCGCGGTGCGCGGCGGTGAGGGCGACAGCCTCATCGAGGCCATCCAGAGCCCGCGCCAGCGCGAGATCCTCGAGAAGATGACCAGCGTGATGACGCTGGTGGAAGGCCACGGCGACTACGTCATGGACGCGGTCGGCCCGGCCGTCGTCCCGTCGGTCGCAGAGATCAGGGCGAAGTTCAGCGCCCGACGCGGCTCAGCCGGCCGGATCGAGCAGGCCATCCGCCGCGTGCTCGGCATCGACCTGAAGATGAAGCAGTACGAGCAGGGATCGCAGTTCGTGAAGGCCGTCGTCGAGGAGGCGGGCATGGCGACGTTCAACAAGGTGTGGACCTCGCCGGAGACGCTGCCGACCAAGGACGAGCTGGCGGACCCGCAGTCCTGGCTGCGCCGCGTCGACCGCGGCAGCCTGCCGGCCGGCGCCGCAGACTGAGCGATCCGGTGGGCCCGCACCCGGCAGTGGCTGCCATCCGGCACGCTGTCAGGGACGCCCTGGCCGGGCTCGCCGCCGGGGACCTCGCCGCCGGGGACCTCGCCTCCGGGGACCCTGTCGCTGAGGACCCTGTCGCTGGGGACCTGGCCCCGGCTGGCCCTGTGCTCGTGGCCTGCTCCGGCGGCGCGGACTCGCTGGCCCTGGCTGCGGCGCTCGCCTTCGAGGCGCGCCGGGCCGGGCTGACCGCCGGCGGCATCACCATCGATCACGGCCTGCAGGCCGGCTCGGCCGCGCAGGCCGCGAGGGTGGTCACGGTTCTTGAGGGCCTCGGGCTCGATCCGGTCCTGTCAGCCGTCGTCGACGTGACCGGCCGGGCTCGCGTGAACGACGCAGCCGGCGTGCCCGCCCCGGCCGGCGAGCCCGGCGTGCCCGCCCCGCCTGGCGTGCCCGGCGCGGCTGGCCCGCCCGGCAGCTACCAGGGTCCGGAGGCTGCGGCGCGGACCGCCCGTTATGCCGCTCTTGACCGGGCCGCCGAGCGGGCCGGCGGCTGGATCATGCTCGGCCACACGCTGGATGACCAGGCCGAGACGGTGCTGCTCGGGCTGGCCCGCGGCTCCGGCGCCCGGTCGCTCGCCGGGATGGCGCCAGTGGCCGGCCGCTACCTGCGCCCGCTGCTCGGCATCCGCCGCGCGCAGACGAGGGCCGCGTGCGCGGCGCTGGGCCTGCAGCCCTGGGACGACCCGCACAACGAGGACCCGGCCTTCACCAGAGTGCGGGTCAGGCAGCTCATGCCTGCCCTGACCGAGGCGCTCGGGCCGGGCGTGCCTGAGGCCCTGGCCAGGACCGCCGGCCTGCTCCGGGCCGATGCGGAGGTACTCGACTCGCTCGCGGAGGCTGAGGCGGCCCAGCTTGGCGGGACGGCGGCGGCCCTGGCCGAGGGCTGGCAGGCGGCCGCCCTGGCCAGCCTGCCGGCCGCAATCAGGCACCGGCTGCTGCGCGCCGCAGCACTCGCGGCGGGCTGCCCGGCGGGCGCCCTGTCGCAGCGCCACATCGCGAGCCTCAACCAGCTCGTCACCGGATGGCGTGGCCAGCGGTGGGCCGACCTGCCAGGCGGCGTCCGGTGCGCACGCCAGTATGGGAGGCTGCTGTTCACCAGGCCGGGTGGTCCTGGGGTCGCTCCCGGGGCCAGGACCGGGGCTCAATCGGAGGACGCCGGTGGACGCGAATGACATGGGGCCTGACCTCAAGGAAGTCCTGATCACCGAGGAGCAGCTTCGCGAGCGCGTTACCGAGCTGGCCGCCCAGATCGATGCTGATTACGCTGACCGCGAACTTCTGCTGGTCGGGGTGCTCAGGGGCGCCGTGATGGTCATGGCGGACCTGGCGCGCGCCATGCACCTTCCGGCCGAGATGGACTGGATGGCCATCTCGTCCTACGGTTCCGGCACCAAGTCCTCCGGAGTGGTCCGCATTCTCAAGGACCTGGACACCGACATCAGCGGCAAGCACGTGCTGGTCGTGGAGGACATCGTCGACTCCGGGCTGACGCTGTCCTGGCTGATTGGCAACCTGAAATCCCGCGGCCCGGCATCGGTGCAGGTCTGCGTACTGCTCCGCAAGCTGACCGCTGATCGAATGAATGTCGAGGTGGCGTACACCGGCTTCGAGATTGAAGATTCTTTCGTCATCGGCTACGGACTGGACTACGCAGAGAAGTACCGGAACCTGCCGTTCATCGGGACGCTGGCCGAGCACGTTTACCAGCAGTCGCCCGGCTAGCCAGAACACGGCCCTTCCTGCGGGAACCGACTCGGCGATGAATTTCGTTAACGTGGGTAAGACGCCTAAGACGGCCGCCATTGCCCCTGTGCGGCCTGCCGCGTACCGGTCGCTGCCGGCGCGGTGTACCGTCGAGTATTCCTGTGCCTAGCGGACGGGAAGAAATAGCCGCGCATTCGCGCTGGAACGCAAGGTAGCCCCGCCTGGGACGGCGAGGCTCGAGGCTCGTCAGGAGGGACCGGCCGGACCTGTGGGCCGTTCATCGATGGATCTAAAGCGCATTTTCCGCGGCTGGGTGCTTGCCATCCTCTTTGTCGCCATCATCCTTGTGATCCTGTACAAACTCGTCAACACCGGACCCGAGTACAAGCTCGTGCCCACGTCACAGGCGATCGCTGCGATCCAGTCGGGCAACGTGAAGTCAGTGACGCTGACCGACGTCGACCAGACGATCCAGCTGACCACCAAGAGCGGCGCGAACTGGGAGTCCTCCTGGGTCGGCGCACAGGGCACGCAGCTGGCCGACGACCTGCAGGCGCAGGTCGCCAAGCACACGCTGCCCGCCAGCGCCTACACCGTGAAGGTGCCGAAGAGCAGCTCGTTCTGGACCCTGATCTTCAGCTACCTGCCATTCCTGATCATCTTCCTGCTGTTCATGGTGTTCCTGAACCAGATGCAGGGCGGCGGCTCGCGGGTGATGAACTTCGGCAAGTCCAAGGCCAAGCTCATTACCAAGGACACTCCGAAGACCACCTTCGCCGACGTGGCCGGCGCTGATGAGGCGATCGAGGAGCTCCAGGAAATCAAGGAGTTCCTGCAGAGCCCCGGCAAGTTCCAGGCCATCGGAGCCAAGATCCCGAAGGGCGTCCTGCTCTACGGGCCGCCCGGAACCGGCAAGACGCTGCTTGCGAGGGCGGTGGCCGGCGAGGCCGGCGTGCCGTTCTACTCCATCTCCGGCTCGGACTTCGTCGAGATGTTCGTGGGTGTCGGCGCTTCCCGTGTCCGCGACCTGTTCGAGCAGGCCAAGGCCAACGCTCCCGCGATCGTGTTCGTGGACGAGATCGACGCCGTCGGCCGGCACCGCGGCGCCGGCTTCGGCGGCGGCCACGACGAGCGCGAGCAGACGCTGAACCAGCTGCTGGTCGAGCTCGACGGATTCGACACCAAGGGCGGCGTGATCGTCATCGCCGCGACTAACCGGCCCGACATCCTGGACCCGGCGCTGCTGCGCCCCGGCCGGTTCGACCGCCAGATCGTGGTGGCGCAGCCTGACCTGGCCGGACGCAAGGGCATCCTTCGGGTGCACGCCCGCGGCAAGCCGCTGGGGCCGGACGTCGATCTGGACCTCATCGCCCGCCGCACGCCCGGTTTCACCGGCGCCGACCTGGCCAACGTGATCAACGAGGGCGCGCTGCTGACCGCGCGGGCCAACCAGACCCAGATCCAGATGGCCTTCCTGGAGGAGGCCATCGACCGGGTCACCGCCGGCCCGAAGCGCAAGAGCGTCCTGCTGTCGGAGCGTGAGCGCAAGATCATCGCGTATCACGAGGGCGGCCACGCCCTGGTGGGCCACGCTCTCCCCCACGCCGACCCGGTGCACAAGATCACGATCATCCCGCGCGGGCGGGCGCTCGGTTACACCGCCGCTGCCCCGGCCGAGGAGAAGTTCCTGGTCAGCCGGGCCGAGATGATGGACCAGCTGGCGATGCTGCTGGGCGGCCGGACCGCTGAGGAGCTCGTTTTTCACGAGCCGACCACGGGCGCCGCCAACGACATTGAGAAGGCGTCCTCGATCGCGCGCGCCATGATCGTCGAGTACGGCATGAGCGAGCGTCTGGGCGCCCGCAAGTTCGGCACCGGCGACGGCGAGCCGTTCCTGGGCCGGGACATGTCGCACGCCCGCGACTACTCCGAGGAGATCGCCTCTGCGATCGACGACGAGGTCCGCCGCCTGATCGAGTCCTCGCACGACGAGGCCTGGGAGATCCTGGTCCAGTACCGCGACGTCCTCGACCACCTGGTGCTGCAGCTGATGGAGCACGAGACCCTGTCCCGCAACCAGGTCCTGGAGATCTTCGCGCCGGTGCACAAGCGGCCGTCGCGTGGCTCCTACACCGGCTACGGCAAGCGGCTCCCGTCCGAGAAGCCGCCGGTGCTGACGCCGAAGGAGCTGGCGCTGACCGCCGCGACCGACGGGAACATGTCCCAGTCGCTGGGCAACGGGCAGTCATCCGCGGCGGGCCTGCCAGCCGCGCCGCCTCCGCCCGGTTCCGCTGGCTTCGGCTCGCCGCTCGGTGGCGGGAACCCGCTGGGCGGCGGGACCCCGCTCGGTGGTCAGGCCGGCCAGCCCGCTCAGCCGGGTCAGGGCGCCCAGTCCGGTCAGGGCTGGAATGGTCACGACGGCCAGAGCGGCGAGAACGGCACCTCCGACAGCGAGGGTCATTGAGCGACGGCGGCTTCGATCACGAGCGGATCGAGCGCGCGGTCACCGAGATTCTTCTCGCGGTCGGCGAGGACCCGAATCGCGATGGCCTGCGTGAGACGCCGGCCAGGGTGGCTCGTGCGCTGAATGAGCAGTTCTCCGGCCTGCGCATGGAGCCGGAGGAAGTGCTCACGACGGTGTTCGACGCGCACCATGAGGAAATGGTTCTCGTGCGCGACATCGAGCTGTACTCCACCTGCGAGCATCACCTGGTACCGTTCTTCGGCCGTGCTCACGTTGGCTACATCCCCAACGAGAAAGGCCAGATCACTGGCCTGTCGAAGCTCGCCAGGCTCGTCGACCTGTACGCGCGGCGACCGCAGGTGCAAGAACGGATGACCACGCAGATTGCCGATGCCTTGATGGAAATTCTGGAGCCACGCGGAGTTATTGTCATCATTGAGGCTGAGCATCTGTGTATGTCCATGCGGGGCGTGCGCAAGCCCGGTGCGAAAACCGTCACATCCGCTGTCCGGGGGAGCTTCCTTAACTCGGAGAGCACAAGGGCAGAGGCCATGAGCCTGCTAACGGACCGCCACTAAGGGGTTAGCTGATTCAATGCCGTGGTTTGCCCCCGGCTTGAAACAGCGGAGACTACGCTGAGGCCCCGTGAGCCGGGGCCTGACTTTCATGTCCGAGATGACAGAGCCAAGCGGGCCAGGACCGGCAGAGCCCGTAACCGGTGATGAGCGGCCGACGGAACCGTCGGTCGTCCGTGCTGCCGATCTGCGCCAGCAGCTCCGCTGGGTTCCGCTGACCGCCGGGCTGATGGCCCTCGTCATCGGCGTCGGCTACATCATCGAGGGCCTGCTGCCCCACCTCTATCACCGGCGCCTGCGCGGCCTGTCTGACCTGGCACCGGGCACGCTCGTCAGCCTGACCCGCACCACGGACATCATCATCGGCCTGCTGCTGCTCATGCTGTCGCACGGGCTGCGGCGCCGGAAGCGGCGCGCCTGGGCTGCCGTCATGGCCCTGCTTGCCGTCGGCCTGGTGATTCATGCCGGCCTCGGCGTCATCGTTCACGCGCTGCGGCCGGCCGTGCCGGTGCCGCCGCTGCACCCGGTGCCCGCGGCGTTCTCGGCTGTGCTGCTGATCGCGCTGTACGCCTTCCGGCGGCAGTTCTACGCGGTCGGCGACCCGCGCTCCCGGTGGCGGGCGCTGTGGGTGCTGTGCGGGCTGCTCGCGGCCGACATGGTTATCGGGCTCGCCTACATGTCGGTGCTTGGCGGCCTGGCGGGCAGGTACACCCTCACGCAGCGCGTGTACTCGGTAGTAGCCAACATCGTGGGCTTCTCCGGGCCGGTGGTGTTCAAGACCGAGTACAGGACCGACCACTTCAGCTTCGTGACCGGCGCCCTCGGACTGTTCACGCTCGTCGTCGCGCTGTTCCTGTTCCTGCGGCCGGCCCGGCCGCTGAGCAGGCTGCGGGCGGCCGACGCGACCGGGATCAGGGACCTGCTCAGCCGGTACGGGGATCAGGACTCGCTGGGCTACTTCGCGCTCAGGGACGACAAGAGCGTGATGTGGTCTCCCACCGGCAAGGCCTGCATCGGCTACCGGGTGCTGTCCGGCGTCATGCTGGCCAGCGGCGACCCGATCGGGGACCCGGAGGCATGGCCGGGTGCCATCCATACGTTCCTGGACGAGGCGGCGCGCCATGCCTGGGTACCCGCCGTCATCGGGTGCGGCGAGCTGGGTGCCGAGGTGTGGTGCCGGGAAGGCAGCCTCACCGCTCTCGAGCTCGGCGACGAGGCCGTCGTCAGCGTCGCGGACTTCACCCTGCAGGGCCGCTCCATGCGGAACGTCAGGCAGATGGTCAGCCGGGTCAGCCGGCAGGGGTATACCGCCGAGATCCGCCGGGTGGAGGACATCCCGGCGCCCGAGATCGCGCGGATGGTCAGGCAGGCGGACAGCTGGCGCGGCAGCCCGACCGAGCGGGGTTTCTCCATGGCCCTCGGCCGGGTCGGCAGCTGCGAGGACGGCCGCTGCGTAGTCGCGACCGCGACCCAGGACGGCGTGCTGCGGGCGGTGCTGCATTTCGTGCCCTGGGGCAACGACGGACTGTCGCTGGACCTGATGCGGCGGGACAGGTCGGCGGCGCCGGGCCTGAACGACTTCCTGATCGTCGAGGCCATCAAGGCGGCCAGCGATCTCGGCGTCAAGCGGATCTCGCTGAACTTCGCGATGTTCCGGGCGGCGCTGGAACGCGGCGAGCGAATCGGTGCCGGGCCGGTCCTGCGAGCCTGGCGCGGGTTCCTGCTCTTCCTCTCGCGCTGGTTCCAGATCGAGTCGCTGTATAAGTTCAATGCCAAGTTCAACCCGGAGTGGATCCCGCGCTTCCTGGTCTTCCCCGGCACCGGGGACGCGCCGCGGATCGGGCTCGCGGCGCTGGAGGCCGAGGCGTTCCTGGTCTGGCCGACGATCGAGATCCGCCGGATTGCCAGGAAGCTCGGCCTCGGCCGGCTCAGAAGGCGGCTGCTGACGGCGTTCGGCCGCACATCGGCCGCGCGCTAGCGAGCTCGGTCAGCCACCCTGGCAGTTTCGGTAACCTTCCTGGTCGTTATGCGAGATTTGACCGGCGGAACCCGTAAGGGCGCACCGGATCCTGTGCGCGGCGGAGTGGCGCGGATCTCCGGCGGGCCCCGCCCTCCGGAGGGAGACGTAGATTGGCAGCTATGACCGCTGACGCTGACGGGCCACGACCCTCGTTTGCCGGCCTGCCGTCCGGCCGCTGCCTGGTCATGGGCGTCGTGAACGTTACGCCCGACTCGTTTTCCGACGGCGGTGCCTGGCTGGATCCGGACAAGGCCATCGCGCACGGGCTCGAGCTGGCCGGCCAGGGCGCGGACATCATTGACGTCGGCGGCGAGTCGACCCGGCCGGGCGCCGAGCGGGTGCCCGAAGCCGACGAGCTGCGCCGGGTACTGCCGGTCGTCGAGGCGCTCGCAAGCGCGGGCAGTTACGTCAGCATCGACACCATGCGGGCCGAGGTGGCCCGTCAGGCGCTGGCGGCCGGCGCCCGGATGGTGAACGACGTCAGCGGCGGCCTGGCCGATCCCGAGATGCCGGGCGTCATCGCCGGGTCCGGTGTCCCGTACGTCGTGATGCACTGGCGCGGGCACAGCGCCGATATGTACGGGCCCGCCGTCTACGCCGACGTGGTGGCCGAGGTCAGCGCCGAGCTCGGCCGCAGGCTGACCGCGCTCACCGCCGCTGGTGTCGGCGCGGGCCAGGTAATACTCGATCCCGGCCTGGGCTTCGCCAAGCTGCCCGAGCACAACTGGAGACTGCTGGCGAGCCTGGACCGCATCGCCACCCCGCCCGGCTCGAGCCGGGCGTTCCCCGTGCTGGTGGCCGCCTCCAGGAAGGGCTTCCTCGGCAAGCTCCTGGCGGGTCCGGACGGGCAGGCGCGGTCCTTCTCCCGCAGTGACGACGCCACGATCGCCCTCACCGCGCTGGCCGTCGCCGCTGGCGCCTGGTGCGTCCGCGTCCACGCGGTTCCGGGGAACCTCGACGCCGTCCGGGTGGCGACCCGGTGGCGCCAGGAGAAGCTGGCGGGCACACGCTGATGCCGGACCGGATCTCCATCGTCGGGCTGCGGGTCCGCGGCCGTCACGGCGTCTTCGATCATGAGCGGGCGGGCGGCCAGGACTTCATCGTGGATGCCGCGCTGTGGCTGGACACGGCTCCCGCGGCGGCCGCTGATGACCTGCGGCTGACAGCCGACTACGGTGCGATCGCCGGCCGGCTGGCCGCGATCGTGGCGGGAGAGCCCGTCGCGCTGATCGAGACCCTGGCGGACCGGCTCGCCGCCGCCTGCCTGGCCGACCCGGCGGTCCAGGAGGCCGAGATCACCGTGCACAAGCCGCAGGCACCGCTGCAGCAGGAGGTGGCAGATGTCTCCGTCACCATCCGCAGGGGACGCACATGACCGGGCCGCACGACCAGACCGCGAGTGCCGCGAGTGCCGCGCCTGCTGACCGGCAGGTCGTGCTGTCGCTCGGCAGTAACCTCGGCGACCGCCTGGGAAACCTGCAGCTCGGCGTCAACCAGCTGGCCGCCGCCGGACTGACCTGCCAGGCGATCTCGAGCGTGTACGAGACTGCCCCGGTCGGCGGGCCCGAGCAGGAGGATTACCTGAACGCCGTGCTGCTGGCCGTCACCGCGCTCCCGGCCCGCGCCGTGCTGGCCTCGTGCGCGGCCGCGGAGGCCGCGGCCGGACGCGTGCGCACCGTGCGCTTCGGGCCGCGGACGCTGGACGTGGACATCATCACCGTCGGCGGCGAGACGAGCGCCGACCCGGAGCTGACGCTGCCGCATCCGCGCGCGCATGAGCGCGCGTTTGTTCTCGCGCCCTGGCTGGAGCTGGATCCGGATGCCGTGCTCCCTGGCTCCGGTCCGGCAGCGCAGCTGCTGGCAGCGGCCGGCCCGGCCGGAGTGCGGCGCAGGCCCGACCTCCGGCTCACGCTCCCCGGTAAGGCCGGCCCGCAGGCGGGCAGGGCGGAGGCGGACCTGCCGTGCAGATGACCCGGCCCGCGACCCTTGCGGTCATCTTCGCTCTCGGGGCGGTCGTGGCCTGGCTGGCGACCCGCGCCACCTTCGAGAACCTGCCGCTTCTTCCGATCACCGCGGTACCGGCGCTCGGGGCCCTGGCGATTGCCGAGGCTGCGGTGGGCAGGCACATCCGCAACCGGCTGACCGGGCGGCGCGGCGCGACCAAGCCCGTCGCCCCGATCGCGGTGGCCAGACTCGTCGCGCTGGCCAAGGCGAGCTCTGCCGCCGCGGCGGCGCTGGGCGGCCTGGCCGCCGGGTACCTCATCTTCGTGCTTGGCTCGCTGGACAAGTCGATTCCGGCCCGTGATGCCCGGGTTGCCGGGGCGACCGTCGCAGCGGCTGTCGCGCTCATCGCGGCCGCCCTGTACCTGGAGCGATGCTGCCGCGCGCCGGAACCTCCCGATGACAGCGACGACGAGTCAGAGCGAGAACGGGACAGCTGGCAATGGCACGCCTAAGCCGGGCGTCCGCGGGACCCGGCTGCGGCGGGGTCAGCCGGATCCGGGAGGATTCTCGGTCAGGGGCACCATACGGAAGGCGGCGATGAGCCAGTGATTACCGGCATGCACTCGATCGTCTACGCCAGCGACGCGGACGCCGCCCGTGCGTTTTTCCGCGACGTGCTCGGCCTGCCCTGGGTAGACGCGCACGATGGCTGGCTCATCTTCCGGCAGCCGCCGTCCGAGCTGGCTGTCCACCCGTCAACGGACCAGAGCGGCACGCACGAGCTGTTCCTGATGTGCGACGACATCGAGCGGACCATGGCTGAGCTGACCGCCAGCGGCGCAGAGTTCAGCGGGCCGGTGACCCGGGCCAGCTTCGGGCTGATGACGTCCGTCGTGATCCCCGGCGGCGGCACAATCGGGCTGTACGAGCCCCGGCACCGGACGGCATATGACCTCTGATCCAGCGCCAGACGCCCGGCCTGGCCCGGCCCCGGCCGGGCGCCCGGCGGACGGCCAGCCGGGTTCGGGGCATCCGGCACGGCTGAACGTCGGCGTCGTCGGCGCCGGCCGGGTCGGTGCCGCGCTGGCCGTCGCCCTCGGCCGGGCCGGTCACCGGATCGCTGCCGCCTCCGGCGTCTCCCGGGCATCGCGGGACCGGGTCGAGCGCTTCCTGCCCGGCACGCCCGTCCTGCAGCCGGGTGAGGTCGTCGCGGCGGCCGATCTGGTCCTGCTGACGGTGCCCGACGATGCGCTCGGCGGGCTGGTCAGCGGTCTTGCCGCGACCGGCGTCCCGCTGGCCGGCCGCATGCTCGCGCATGCCAGCGGCCGCCATGGCCTGGCCGTCCTGCAGCCCGCAGTGGAGCTGGGCGCCCTTCCGCTCGCGCTGCACCCGGTCATGACCTTCACGGGCCGGCCTGAGGACGCCGACCGGCTGGCCGGAATCTGCTTTGGTGTCACCGCTCCCGAGGTGCTGCGGCCGGCGGCCGAGGTGCTGGTCATGGAAATGGGCGGCGAGCCGGTCTTCATCGCTGAAGCCGACCGAGGCCTCTATCACGCCGCCCTGGCCGGCGCCGCCAACCACCTCGTCACGCAGGTGGTCCAGGCCGCTGACCTGCTCACCCGGGCGGGGGTTGCGCAGCCGGCCCGGATGCTCGGCCCGCTGCTGTCCGCCGCCCTCGCCAATGCCCTGCAGCTCGGTGACGCGGCGCTGACCGGCCCGGTGGCCCGTGGCGATGCCGACACCGTGGCCGGACATGTCGCCGCCCTGCGCGCCGACGCGCCCGAGGCGCTGCCCGCCTATCTGGCGCTGGCGCGGCTCACCGCCAGCCGGGCGCTGGCCAGCGGAATGCTGACCGCGCCCGATGCGCAGCGGCTGCTTGACGTGCTCGCCGAGGCACGCACGTGACCGCGATGCCGGAAGCTGCCGTGCCGTCCGCGGCCCGCCCGTCCGTCCCGATGCTGATCAGGACACGGAAGGGGCTGGCCGCGGCCCGTGCCGCGCTGCCGGGCCCGGTGGTTCTCGTTCCGACGATGGGCGCGCTGCACGACGGGCACCGGTCGCCGCTGCGGCTGGCCCGCGAGCTGGCCGGCCCGGGCGGCAGCGTGCTGGTCACCATTTTCGTCAACCCGCTGCAGTTCGGCCCGGCTGAGGACTTCGACCGCTACCCCCGGCCGCTGGACGACGACCTGGTGCTCTGCGGCGATGAGGGCGTCACCGCCGTCTTCCATCCCGACCTCGCGCAGGTCTATCCGGCTGAGCCGAAAGTGACAGTCAACCCTGGCCCCGTCGGCCGGCTGCTCGAGGGCAAGTCCAGGCCGGGATTCTTCGACGGGGTGCTGACCGTGGTGCTGAAGCTGTTCCAGCTCACCTGCCCGGATGCGGCGGTGTTCGGCGCCAAGGATGCTCAGCAGCTCGCCCTGATCCGGCAGATGGTGACCGACCTGGACCTCGGCGTTGCCATCGAGGCCGCTCCGCTGCACCGCGATCCCGACGGCCTGGCTACCTCCAGCCGGAACACGTACCTGTCCGCCGCCGAGCGCACGTCGGCGCTGGCTCTGTCCCGCGCGCTGGCCGCGGGCGCCGCCGCGGCCAGTCAGGGGCCCTCCGCAGCGCTCGCCGCGGCCCGCGCGGTACTCGACGCGGCTGCCATCGCGCACCCGCCGGTCACCCTTGACTACCTGGTGCTGGCGGATCCGGTCACCTTCACTGACGTCAGCCCGGACTACCGCGGCACTGCCACGATGCTGGTTGCCGCGAGGGTCGGCCGGACCAGGCTGATCGACAACATCAGCGTCCACCTCCCCGGCGGGCCGGCATGATCGCGAGCCGGCTGCTCGCGCCGCAGCCGGGCTGGCACAAGGAGACCGACGTTGTCGTCGTCGGCTCCGGCGTGGCCGGCGTGACCACGGTGCTGGCCATCCGCCGGGCACTGCCGCAGGCCCGCATCCTGCTGGCGACCAAGTCGGTGCTGGACGACGGATCCACCCGGTGGGCGCAGGGCGGCGTGGCAGCCGCGCTCGGCCCCGGCGACACACCGGAGCAGCATCTCCAGGACACCCTGACCTCCGGAGCCGGGCTGTGTGACGAGCAGGCCGTCCGCGCGCTGGTCACCGACGGACCCGGCGCGGTGCGGCGGCTGATCGCCCTCGGCGCCGAGTTCGACCGCGAGCCGTCCGGGCCGCTCGCGCTCACCAGGGAAGGCGGACATCTGCGCCGCCGCATCGCGCACGCTGGCGGTGACGCGACCGGCGCGGAGATCTCCCGTGCGCTGCTCGCGGCGCTGGCCGAGGCGGGCGCAAGTGCCGAGCTTGAGGTCATCGAGCATGCCCTCGCCCTGGATCTGCTGCTCACCAGCGACGGCCGCGCTGCCGGGATCACGCTGCACGTGCTCGGCGAGGGCCAGACTGACGGCGTTGGCGCCGCGCACGCCCGTGCAGTTGTCCTGGCCAGCGGCGGCTTCGGTCAGATCTACTCCGCCACCACGAACCCGCCCGTGTCGACCGGCGACGGCGTGGCCCTGGCGCTCCGGGCAGGCGCTGAGGTAGCCGATCTGGAGTTCGTCCAGTTCCACCCGACCGTGCTGTGGCTCGGCCCGGATTCCCGCGGTCGCCAGCCGCTGATCTCCGAAGCCGTCCGCGGTGAGGGCGCGGTCGTGACGGACGCATCCGGACGCCGGTTCCTGGCCGGCCAGCATCCGCTTGCCGATCTGGCGCCCCGCGACGTCGTCGCGAAGGCAATCATGCGCGAGATGCTCGCGACCGGCACTGACCACATGTTCCTGGACGGCCGCGAGCTGGGCGAGCAGATCTGGGCGCACCGGTTCCCGACTATCCTGGCGAGCTGCCGCGAGCACGGCATTGACCCGCTCACCGAGCTGATCCCGGTCGTGCCGGCCGCGCACTACGCCAGCGGCGGCGTCCGCACTGACCTGCACGGCCGTACCAGCGTGCCCGGCCTGTACGCCTGTGGCGAGACTGCCTGCACCGGCGTGCACGGCGCGAACCGGCTGGCCTCCAACTCGCTGCTTGAGGGTCTGGTCTTCGCCGAGCGGATCGCTGCCGTGCTCGCGCGCGGCCTGCCGCCCGCCGCCCCCCGTCCGGCCAGCAGTGGCGACCGGCCAGCCGACGTTCTCGACCCGTCGGTAGTCCGGCCGCTGCAGCAGCTGATGTCGGCTCACGCCGGAGTACTGCGATCGGGAACGGGCCTGTCCGGGGCAGCAGCCGGCCTGACAGAGCTCGGCCGTCAGACGAGCGACAAGCCGGATGCGGAAGCCTGGCAGGCGACGAACCTGCATCTGGTCGCCACGGCACTGGCGGCCGCGGCGCTCGCGCGAGAGGAGACCCGTGGCAGCCACTGGCGCGAGGACTTCGCGGCGACCAGTGCCGCCTGGCGCGGCCACCTGATCAGCACGCTGGGGGAGGCAGGGCTGAGCACGGTGTTCGAGCCGGTCTATGAAGGCGGCGCTGGATGACCGAGCCAGGACCAGCGCACTGGCCGGCGGCTGCCGGGCAGGGCGGCCACGTTCCCGGCCTGACAACCGGGCTGACCGGACGGCTGCGCGCTGCCGGGCTCGATCCGGTGGCCGTGGCCGCGGTTGCCGCCGCCGCGCTGGCCGAGGACCTGGCGGGCGGTATCGACGAAACCACCGCGGCGACCGTTCCGCCTGCCTCGGCGGCCCGGGCTGACCTGGTCGCCAGGAAGAAGGGCGTGGTCGCGGGGCTGCCGGTGACGGAGGCCGTGTTCGCAGTGGCGTCGGCCGGGCTGGCCTGCACTGCGCTGGCGGCAGACGGCGACCTGGTGGCGCCTGGTCAGGCGCTGCTGACCGTAACCGGCCCGGTGGGGCCGATCCTGACCGCCGAGCGAACGGCGCTTAACCTGCTGTGCCACCTATCCGGCGTGGCGACGCTGACCCGGCAGTGGGCCGACGCGATCGCCGGGACCGGGGCGCAGATCCGCGATACCCGCAAGACCACGCCCGGCCTGCGGCTGCTGGAGAAGTACGCGGTGCGCTGCGGCGGCGGCATCAACCACCGGATGTCCCTGTCCGACGCCGCCCTCATCAAGGACAACCACGTGGCCGCTGCCGGGTCGGTCGCAGCGGCGTTCACAGCGGTGCGGGCGCGGTCACCAGGCCTGGCGCTGGAGGTGGAGTGCGACACGCTCGATCAGGTGGCCGAGGCGCTGGCAGCCGGCGCCGACCTGATCCTGCTGGACAATTTCGCCATAGCTGACCTGGCGAGGGCTGTGCAGCTGGCAGGCGGCCGGGCGCTTCTGGAAGCCAGCGGCGGCCTCACGCTGGCCAGCGCACGCGCGGTCGCGGAGACTGGCGTGGATTACCTTGCGGTGGGGGCGCTGACGCACTCGGCGCCCGCCCTCGACATCGGCCTCGACCTCGCTCAGGCCACTAGCACGATCGGGACGCGAGATGCTACTGACCATTGACGTCGGCAATACCAACACGGTGCTTGGCGTGTTCGAGGGCGCGGACGTAGTGGAGCACTGGCGCATCTCCACCGACCCCGTGCGCACCGCCGATGAGCTGGCCGTACTGCTCCAGGGCCTGCTGCGGCAGAGCACGCTGCTGCCTGAGCCGGATGTGAGCGGCATCGCGCTGTGCTCGACGGTTCCGTCGGTGCTGCACGAGCTGCGGGAGATGTGCCGCCGCTACTACGGGGACGTGCCGGCGGTCATCATCGAGCCCGGCGTGAAGACTGGCGTTCCGCTGCGCTACGACAATCCCAAGGAAGTGGGCAGCGACCGGATCATGAACACGGTCGCTGCCGTGCACCTGTACGGCGGGCCGGCCATCGTGGTGGATTTCGGCACGTCGACCAACTTCGACGCGGTGAGCGAGCGGGGCGAGTTCATTGGCGGCGCGCTGGCGCCGGGCATCGAGATCTCCGTCGATGCGCTGTCCCGCCGGGCCGCGCAGCTCCTGAAAGTCGAGCTGGCCAGGCCAAGCCGGGTGATCGGCAAGAGCACGGTGGAGGCGCTGCAGTCCGGGATCATCTTCGGCTTCGCCGGGCAGATTGAGGGCATCGCCAGCCGGATGGCGGCTGAGCTAGCGCCGGCCGACCCTGACTCGGTCACGATCATCGCAACCGGCGGCCTGGCTCCGCTGGTCATCGACGAGATCTCGGTGATCGACGCCTACGAGCCCTGGCTGACGCTCATCGGCCTCCGGCTCACTTACGAGCGCAACACGGCCGAGCGCGCAGGCGGTGATCGCGCAGGCGGTGATCGCGCAGGCGGCGATCGCACGGGCGGTGACCGGGATGGCGCCGGCCGGGATGGCGCACTCGGACCTGGAGCGCTACCACGCTGACCGGGAGACAAAAGCTGCCCGGCCAGAGGGGGGATCTGGCCGGGCAGCGTCGGGGGGTTGCAGCTCGTCGGTTGGCTCAGGGGGAAGGTCAGGCCACGATTCGGACGGCTCCGACGTAGACGTTCCACATGACGGGCTGCACCTGCACGTCCTGGCCGAACGTCGGCGCGTCCACCATCAGTCCGTTGCCGACGTACAGGCCTACGTGCCCGATATCGGGATAGAAGAACACAAGGTCGCCAGGTTCAAGCTCGCTGCGCGAGATGTGCTCGCCCTCGTTCCACTGGTCGCCGGTGAAGTGCTCCAGGCTGATGCCGATCTGCTCGTACGCCCACATGACCAGGCCCGAGCAGTCGAAGGAGTCAGGCCCGGCGGCACCCCAGACGTACGGGTCACCGATCTTCGTCAGCGCGAACCGCAGCGCCTGCACACCAACGGAGTCGCCGCTGACGTGGATGTCGGGATAGGTGCCCGTACGCTCGAACTCTGCCTCAGCCTGCTGGAACGCCTTGCTGTTGAAGAAGGCTTCCTTCTTCTGGATGACGGCGACCTTGCTCGCCATCTGCGTCTCGAGCGTCCTGGCATTCTGCTGCTGCTGCGCGGCCGCGGCCTCAGCGCGCTTGGCGGCATTCTCAGCCGCAGCGACCAGGCTGACCTTGGCGCCGTTCTCCTGCTGGATCTGGGTCATGATCGACGCCCGGTTGAGCAGGCTCTGCGGCGACGAGCCTTCCAGCAGCTGCATCGTGGGATTGACGCCGCCGGACATATAGTTCTCGACCGCGATGGCGCCGATCGACCCCTGTGCCTGCCCGAGCAGCTGCTGGTCGCGCGCGGCGTCCTCGCTGGCGATCGTCGCCTCGGACTTGGCCTGCGCGAGCTGGATCTTCAGCCCGTCGTACTGCTGGCTCAGGTTGTCGATCTGCTCGGACAGAGCGTTCGCCTCCGCCAGCACGGCCTTGAGCGAGCCGGGACTGCTGCCGCGCGCTGCTGGCGACGCAGCCGCGATGCCCGCCGGCAGAAGTGCCGCGCACACCACCGCGGTGCCCGCCAGGACAGTTATCCGCCGCGCCCGTGTCCTGCGCGCGAGCCGCGGGCGCGCGCTACCCGATGCCGATGAAGAACGCTGTGGAACATGCCTGCCAAGCGGCACGCGTGTCACCTGCTGTCTCCTCTCCTAGGCCGCCTACCGGGTTAGCTGACGGGTTCGGGCCGGAGAAGCCCTACGGCGGGCTGCAAACAGCACGCGTTCGCAGTCAGCCGATTCACCCCGGGGATAACGGTGGGTCCCCGGCTCCCCGACCGCCAGGCAGGCGATCAGGAACTCGGCGGGCCGCCGCAGGACCGCCCGGCCATCGGGCTGTCTGCAACGGGTATCAGCGATGGAGATTAATCGAGAACGCCGTCGTCGCGGGCCGAAACAAGGAAGATTTTGTCCCGTCCGGTATCGCCGTCCGTGGTGGCCCATTTGGCCGCGGCTACTGGCGCGTTCACGCTTCCATAGTCCTGCCGCCCTGTCGCAGTGCCCCGCTTTCGATGCATCGCCGCAGGTCACACGGCGTGTCTTGGTCCTAAACGAGCCGCGTGATCTGCGCGTGATCTGCGGTGCGATAAGGCAATGGTCTGCAGTTCGCTGCAATACGTACCGACGCAGTAACGCTCAGTTGATGGCCGAATTGCCAGCGCTCCGCTGTTTTTGGGATGCTCGCATCCTGTGGGCGGTTCCGGCAGATCCGCTGGCAGACCATGACGGCGGGCGGGCGACGGAGGCACCGGGATGGACTATGCGGTCAGGCGGGCACGGACCGCGGACGTACGGGCGGTCCGGTCCCTGGTCGACGCGAACGCCAGGTCCGGTCGCCTGCTGGATAAGCCGACTGTTGCCTTGTACGAGGATGTTCAGGAGTTCTGGGTTGCTACTTCGGCAGACGGTGAAATCGTCGGCTGCGGGGCGCTGCACGTCATGTGGGAAGACCTGGCCGAGATCCGCACGGTTGCCACTGCAACCGGTCATCAGGGTCACGGTGTCGGAAATCAGATAGTCCTCGCGTTGCTCGACGCTGCGCGGCAACTTGGCGTGAGCCGGGTATTCGTACTGACGTTTGCCGTGGAGTTCTTCCGCCGGCACGGTTTTGCCGAGATCGACGGCCAGGCCACGACTCCCGAGGTCTATGCCGAACTGCTGCGTTCCTATGACGAGGGTGTTGCCGAGTTCCTCGATCTGGACCGGGTGAAACCCAACACGCTTGGTAACACCCGCATGCTGCTGCGAATGTAAGCGCGCCGCGGTGACCGAACAAGGGGGGGCCGCACCTGCGAGTACAACGGCATCCGGCGCCCCCACTACCGGGCAGTGCCGGCCGGGCGGGTAATCACCGGAGTCTGTTGCCTGCTGTTAGTGCGATCAGCGGGTGCCAAAAACTGATCGGCGCTCCTCCGGTCCTTCTGGCTCGGGCGAAGGCAGTCCGGTGCTCGCGCCGCCTTTTCCGCCAGCAGGGCGGCCGCCGCCAGCGCGGTTATCCCCCGGGCCGGCGGCGCACAGGCCAGCCGGGAAAGCCGTGCGCCTGCCGGCGCACCCGGATGCGCGCGCGCGGATCTGCTGCGGCACAATCGGCTGGAAGGGTCAGGCCTCCAAATGACGAGGCCGGCTGACGGACCGGACGCACCCGGCATCCCGCTGATCCCCGGACTTCGGGGATTTCCCGAGGTCAGCGGCGTGGATCGGGGTTGCGTCGGCAGCATTGCCAGAAAGGGGGCGCTCTGATGGCGGACCTGAGCGCACTCACGCCGCCGTTTCTCATGGCCGCGGTGGTGATTGCTGCGATTGTCGCCTTCCTGCGCCACGAGCTGCGCCGGGGGCGCGCTGACCGCGCACGCCAGGACGATATTCCAGCCGCGACGCCAGACGAGGCCGGGGAGCGGGAGCGCACGCACCCTGATGGCGCGGATGCGACAGCACCTGCGCGGCAGGACAGATAACTGCCCCACTGCGGCTGATTACGCTTAGTTACTGCCGAGGTCGCATTGTTCACGCCATGCAGCGGCGCACAGATACTAAAGGGCTAAACGGCTAGCTTGAATTGTCAACACGTCAGGCGTGGTATATCTTTAGCTGCCTAAAAGACTTCTATGAAAGGCAGCCTGATGGTGCAGAAGACCGTGGTGACGGTGGTTTGTGATCTACCTCACGATGGCGAGATCGAAGGGAACGAGACTGTTTCGTTCTCCGTTGACAGTACCGGCTACGAGATCGACGTCTGCTCGGCCCATGCCAAGGAACTGCACGACATCTTCAGCGGATACATCGAGCACGCCAGGCGCGTCAGCGGCGGGACAGCGCGGCGGCGTAAGACTCGTACCGGTCCGGGTCGGGAGCGCAGTTCAGAAATTAGGCAGTGGGCGCGCGAGCGCGGCGAGAAGGTCAGCGAGCGCGGTCGTATTCCCGCTTCGATCATTCAGGAATACGAGGCCACTCACTAACCAGCAAGGCAGGCATTTCCTGATCGGTTACGCGGCGATTGACTGGCGGCCTTGACTCGCCGGCCCAGGTCCCGCTCGCAGCCGGGCAGTACTCCCCGTTCCTGTGAAGGCTCCCGTGTGGACATCCATACGGGAGCCTTCATGGTTCCGGCCCGGCCGTGACTCGCGGCCTTGACCGGCGCGCCGGGTGCCGCTCGCCGGCGGCCAGCGCGGCGAGCGGCGCGATCTCACCGCCGCGGGCCTGTCTCGAACTGAGACGCGGGGCCGGCGGCCGTACCACCTGCCGGAGGGCTGCCGGGGCCGGATGGGCTGCCTGGCGGGGAGGCCCGGCCCGGCGGCCCGGAGCAGCTGACTGGCGTGAAACTAGCCCGTTCCCTGGTCATGAGGGCATAACGGGCACCTCCACGGCCGCACGGCAGGTGCAGGCCGGGTGCGGACCCGGGCCCGGCGGCCTCTGGCGCCCGGCCGTTCGCTGCCGGCGTAGCGCCGAAGTCCGGCTTTCGCTGCGGGCGTAGCTGGGAACACTGCCTCGTCAGCCTAGGTTGAATGGGATGAACGTCCTGGTGCCGGGGAACGTTCTGTCGTGTGCGGCATGCCGCACACCATGGCGTCGCCCGGCACACGGGCTACCATGCGGAGGGGACGGGGCAGTACGGGTGCCTGGCCAACCGCGCTGTGAGGAGCGACGAGATGTTCGAGAGGTTTACCGACCGAGCGCGGCGGGTTGTTGTCCTGGCACAAGAAGAGGCCAGGATGCTCAACCACAACTACATCGGTACTGAGCACATCCTGCTTGGCCTCATTCATGAGGGCGAGGGTGTCGCAGCGAAGGCGCTTGAGTCGCTCGGGATAAGCCTCGAAGCCGTGCGCCAGCAGGTCGAGGAGATCATCGGCCAGGGCCAGCAGGCGCCGTCAGGGCATATCCCGTTCACGCCGCGGGCCAAGAAGGTTCTTGAGCTCTCGCTGCGTGAGGCGTTGCAGCTCGGCCACAACTACATCGGCACCGAGCACATCCTGCTCGGCCTGATCCGGGAGGGTGAGGGCGTTGCCGCCCAGGTCCTGGTCCGGCTCGGCGCCGACCTGAACCGCGTCCGCCAGCAGGTGATCCAGCTGCTGCACGGCTACCAGGGCAAGGAGCCCGCGGCTGCCGGCGCGCCCTCCGAGAGCGCTCCGTCGACGTCGCTGGTGCTTGACCAGTTCGGACGGAACCTGACTGCGGCTGCCCGTGAGGGCAAACTTGACCCGGTGATCGGCCGGGACAAGGAGATCGAGCGCGTGATGCAGGTGCTCTCCCGGCGGACCAAGAACAACCCGGTCCTGGTCGGTGAGCCTGGCGTCGGCAAGACGGCCGTTGTCGAGGGCCTGGCGCAGAAGATCGTCAAGGGCGAGGTCCCCGAGACCCTCAAGGAGAAGCAGCTCTACACGCTGGACCTGGGTGCCCTGGTGGCCGGCTCCCGGTACCGCGGTGACTTCGAGGAGCGGCTCAAGAAGGTCCTCAAGGAGATCCGCACCCGCGGCGACATCATCCTGTTCATCGACGAGATCCACACCCTCGTCGGGGCGGGCGCCGCTGAGGGCGCGATCGACGCTGCCTCCATCCTCAAGCCGATGCTGGCGCGGGGCGAGCTGCAGACCATCGGCGCGAGCACGCTCGATGAGTACCGCAAGCACCTGGAGAAGGACGCGGCACTCGAGCGCCGGTTCCAGCCCATCCAGGTCGCCGAGCCCACGATCTCGCACACCATCGAGATCCTGAAGGGCCTGCGCGACCGGTATGAGGCGCACCATCGCGTCACGATCACCGACGACGCCCTGGTGGCGGCGGCCCAGCTGGCTGACCGCTACATCAGCGACCGGTTCCTGCCGGACAAGGCGATTGACCTGATCGACGAGGCAGGCTCGCGCATGCGGATCCGCCGGATGACCGCACCGCCGGACCTGCGTGACTTCGACGAGCGCATCGCCGACGTCCGCCGCGAGAAGGAGTCAGCGATTGACTCCCAGGACTTCGAGAAGGCCGCCTCGCTGCGCGACACCGAGAAGCAGCTCATCGACAAGAAGGACGCGCGGGAGAAGGAATGGAAGGCCGGCGACATGGACACGCCGGCTGAGGTCAACGAGGAGCTCATCGCCGAGGTTCTCGCGACCGCTACCGGCATCCCGGTGTTCAAGCTCACCGAGGAGGAGTCGCAGCGGCTGCTCCGCATGGAGGACGAGCTGCACCGGCGCGTGATCGGCCAGAACGACGCCATCAAGGCGCTGTCGCAGGCGATCAGGCGGACCAGGGCCGGCCTGAAGGATCCCAAGCGCCCCGGCGGCTCGTTCATCTTCGCCGGGCCGTCCGGTGTCGGCAAGACCGAGCTGTCCAGGACGCTCGCCGAGTTCCTGTTCGGCGACGAGGACTCTCTCATCCAGCTGGACATGAGCGAGTACATGGAGAAGCACACGGTCTCCCGGCTGTTCGGCTCTCCGCCTGGCTACGTCGGCTATGAAGAGGGCGGGCAGCTCACCGAGAAGGTGCGCCGCAAGCCGTTCTCGGTCGTCCTGTTCGACGAGATCGAGAAGGCCCACGGCGACATCTTCAACTCGCTGCTGCAGATCCTGGAGGACGGTCGCCTGACCGACGCCCAGGGCCGGGTCGTGGACTTCAAGAACACCGTGATCATCATGACCACCAACCTCGGCACCAGGGACATCTCCAAGGGCGTCACGGTGGGCTTCGGCGCGGCCAGCGAGTCGAAGGGCTCGTATGACCGGATGAAGAGCAAGGTCGGCGAGGAGCTCAAGCAGCACTTCCGGCCGGAGTTCCTCAACCGCGTCGACGACATCATCGTGTTCCACCAGCTCAGCCAGGATGAGATCTTCGAGATCGTCGACCTGATGATCACCAAGGTGGACGAGCGCCTGCGTGACAGGGACATGGGGATCGAGCTCCGGCCGGCGGCCAAGAAGCTGCTGTCGGAGAAGGGCTACGACCCGGTTCTCGGTGCCCGGCCGCTGCGCAGGACGATCCAGCGGGAGATCGAGGATCACCTGTCGGAGAAGATCCTGTTCGGCGAGCTCAAGGCCGGCCAGATCGTCATCGTGGACTCCGAGGGCAGCGGCGAGGATGCCAAGTTCACGTTCAACGGCATCAACAAGCCCTCCGACGTGCCGGACGCGCCGCCGCCGGTGGAGGTCGAGAGCAAGGCCGGCGCCAGCGGCGCGACTGCAACCGCGTCCGACTAGCCGGCAGTTCCCGGCGCAGCGGACAGCTCATCGCCCGGCAGGGCGAGCGAGCCGTCCGCGCACCGGGTGACCAGCCCGTCAGTGACCAGCGCAGCGAGCGCACGTGCTCGCTGCGCTGAGTCGTTCCAGGCCCCGGCAAGCGCGCGTGCGGGCACAGGGCCGTCCGCTGCGCGCAGA
>Ga0302325_10004122_pt1 | contig 33747 bp, 29 predicted proteins | sample Palsa_T0_2_FD_201948 | JGI IMG/M metagenome (GOLD analysis project Ga0302325, IMG submission 201948) | Peat permafrost microbial communities from Stordalen Mire near Abisko, Sweden - Palsa_T0_2 | ecosystem: Environmental > Terrestrial > Soil > Palsa > Peat permafrost | place: Sweden: Abisko... | reverse complement strand
AACCACCCCGTAAGCTATCCCGGCATTGTTCAGGACTTCCAACATACATTTGCCGTGTTGCGGACTTTGCCCTGTGACGTATTTCTTGGAGCGCACGGCGGGTATTTCGATTTGCTCACGAAACTGGAGCACTATCCGCAGGCTGGGCCCCCGGTCTTTATCGACCCTGCAGGTTATAAGGATTTTGTCGCTGATGCTGAGAAGACTTTCGAGCAGGCGTTGGCCAAACAACAGGCCGCCGCTACCCGGAAATCTTAGTGATCTCGACTGAAAACGCGCTTGCGTCCGCCGCGCCAGCGGCTTCGTTCTTGTCGGCCACTCGTACCAAGCTTCAGGCGCGATAGATGCGCTCGCGTCCTTGTACGAGCCGCTCGGCATCAGTTCCGTGGAAGGAGAAGTGCCATAGCGAAGGATTGCGCACAATTTCATCCCACGGCGCGATCCCTGGAATTGGGGCGTCCATGACGACAAGACGCTCCACCTTCGCTGGATAACGCGCCGCATAGGCATACGCAACCATGATGCCGATGTCATGTGAAACGATCGAGGTCCTATCGTGTCCAAGCGTAAGGATGACTGCCCTGATGTCGGCGGCCTGTGTCTTCTTGTCGTAGCCCCCAGCCGGACGGGAGGACCGGCTAATTCCGCGCAGATCCGGCACGACGACGGCGTAGCTCTCGACTAGTTCGGCCGCAAGTGGAGCCCAAGAATCACTCGTCTCGCCATAGCCATGGAGAAGTACAACCACGGGGCCCGATCCACCCGATCGCACGAAGATGTCGGCACCGTCCGAGGTGGATACAGTCTGGGATATAAACGTTGACGGCAATGATGGATGCATAGGGGCATATTACTCTAGAACAAACAGAGGATCTGTCCACAAAAGGCTCACTCGGGCAAACCCATGCGCAGCAGCAGTTCCTTGTAGCGCGGATCGGAGCGCAAAGGTTCCATCCTAGGGTCCACCTTTATACCCATGACGTCAGAGGGCCGCTCGTCATAGGCTTTGTCCAACAATTCGAATGCGCGATCTTTGTCACCCAGCCCTGCATTGACAATGGCAAACGCCCAGGAGGGAACGAAACGCTTCTTCGCCATCTCCTTCAACTCTGCAAGCAGCTGAAGCGCTTCCTGTTTCTTGCCAAAGACCGCGTAGGCATGCGCCAGATCCGCCACGCCTTGCGGCAGTTGTGGCTCGTCCTTACCCAGTTTCACCATTTCTTGCAGTTCTGGAATGGCGTGCTGCGAATCCCGCTTGTGCTCGTAGGCCAAACCCATGACCCAGTGGGCATAGTACGGGCTTAAATCGAGCATCTTCCGGCCCTGTTGAATCGCTTCGTCGTTCCGCCCCGCGAACACCAGCGTGGTTCCCAGCATGTAATTGTGGGTGACGGAGTACGGATCGAGCTGCCGGGCACGCGTTTCTTCCGCAATCGCTCGGTCCAGCCGCCCCGTCATAGAGAAGTTATCCCCGAGCACAAGATGAACTATCGGCTGATTGGGATTCAGCTGAATAGCTCGCTCGAACTCTCTTTCCGCGCCGGTCCAATTCCAGTCGTGGTACTGCAGGAGAGTACCGAGCGAAACGTGCGCATCCGCAAGCGTATCGTCCAGCTCCATTGCCTTGGTCACCACTGCCCGCCATTTTGGATAGCCTTCCTTCTCAGACAGGAGACCGTTGTTGATCATAATTCCGTAAGCCGATGAGAGTGCCGCATAGGCGGCCGCATAGCTGGGATCTTTCTTCGTGGCCGCCTCGAGATAATGGAAGCTCTTTGGTAGGTCGCCCTTGTCGATCCAGTAGATTCCTCTCAGATAAGCTTCCTGCGCCTCTGGATTGACCGGTCGCGCAGGCGCCAGGCGAGCCTGCTCCTGCGGCGTCAGCTTTACCTGGATCTCGCCCGCGATCGCTTGCGCCACTTCGTTTTGCAATCGGATAGCATCGCGGGCATCACGCTCGTAGCTCTTGGCCCAGAGATGGCGGTCGTTTGACCCGTCAACTAATTCAGCCGTGATGAGTACGCGGTCGCCGGAGCGCTGCACCGACCCTTCTACCACGGCGTCCACATGCAACTCGCGAGCGATCTCAGGAGTGGTCTTTTGAGTTCCCTGGTAACGCATCGCCGAGGTTCGCGCGATCACGCTCAGAGCGCTGACCTGCGCCAAGCCGGTAGTTAACGCGTCGGTCATCCCGTCGGCGAAATATTGCTGCTCCGGATCGCGCGAGACGTTCCGTAGCGGCAGAACGGCGATGGAGCGAACCTGATGCGAGCTCGTGCGCGGCCAGAATTTCCACGCCGCTAAGCCAGCCATCAGCAGGACAACAGTCGCCGCCATCAATGCCCAAGGCATCGCCCGGCGGGTCGGCGCTACGGGCGCCGTGGTCTCCCCACTTGGGCGCATCAGCCGCCGCAGATCCACCACCATGTCGCGCATGGATTGGTAGCGATCGGCGGGATCTTTTTCAAGCGCCTTCTCAACCAGCCCGCGCAGGGCGGCCGGGATATCCTGTGGAAGCGGCTGGGGCGGCCTTCCCGCCGCCAGCATTTCATAAAGCGCTACCCCGAACGAGAAAATATCGCTGCGTCCGTCGAGCGGTTTTCCTTCCGCTTGTTCCGGCGACATATAGGCGATGGTGCCAATCACGAGGCCTGGCCTGGTGGCTAGTTCGGTCGACGTCCGGGTGATCTCGCCTTCACTGCCGCCAGCGAGCTTCGCCAATCCGAAGTCGGCGAGTTTGGCGTAGCCGTTCCTGGCAACCAGAATATTCGCCGGCTTGATGTCGCGATGCAAAATGCCGGCTTCGTGAGCGGCGGCCAGCCCGTCGGCCACGCCCACCAGCAGTTCGACGATCTGCGGCCAGTCGCGTTTCTCAGCCCGCGCCCAATCCCGCAGCGTGCCTCCGTCCACGAACTCGGTCACCAGATACTGGCGGCCGTGAACCTCTCCGGCATCGTGCACTGTGAGGATGTGCGGGTGATTGAGTGAGGAAGCAGTCTGCGCTTCACGCTGGAACCTACGCCGGCTCGCCGCGTCCGCCAAGTCATCCGACAGGAGCTTCACTGCTACCAGCCGGTTGAGTTTGGTATCCAGTGCCCGGTACACCACGCCCATGCCGCCTTCTCCTAGAACGGACTCGATCCGGTAAGCGCCTAGTTGTGTTCCAAGCGTAATGGACGCCGAAGACTCGGGCATGGCCTCCCAGACTGGCCGATCCAGCAACTTCGACCCGGTCGGCTGGGCCAGCATGGCCTCCACTTCCTGGCGGAGGTCGGGGCTCGCCAGGCCCACCACTGCGGCACGTTCCTCTGCATTGAGGTCGACGGCGCGCAGATACAGTTCTTCAACTTCGCGCCAGCGCTCCGGAGTCATTTGCTGTATTATCGCGCGGACTGTGGGGATATGACGGCCATTCCAAATCACGAACTTCTCGTGAGAACCGCTCGCCTAGCCCGTCTATTCGAAATCGGGGCGGCGCGTGAGGGGAGCGGCCAGCGCCCGGGCGGCAAGCTCCAATTCACTGACCCGCAGGATGCGGCAGCACGCGTAAAAAATCAGAAGGCCCAGAGGAATGGAAATGGACAGATCCACCAGACGCGCCAGGCGATCGACTCCTAGCCAGGTTTCAACCCCGTGGCTCGAAAGCAGAACGGCCGCGCCCATCACGGCGGACGCGGCTGTGATTTTCCAAACGCTGTCGACCAGATTGCGGCCATAGATGCCGCCCACGCGTTTCCTCAAAATGAGAAATAACGCCACGGCGCCGAACACGGCATTGACGGAAGTGGAGAGCGCCAAACCGCCATGGCCGAGCCAGGTGTCGCGCAGCAAAAAGCTGGCGGTGACGTAGTTAACGGCGATGGAGATCAGGCTGACCAGCATGGGCGTGCGCGCGTCGTGCAGGGCATAGAAAGCCGGGTTGAGCACTTTGAGCGCGGAATAGCCGGCCAGGCCGACCGCGTAGCAGGACAGCGCGATCGCGGTTTGTTCGGTATCGTAAGCGCTGAATTTGCCGCCCTGGTAGATGGCGCCGATCATGGTGCGGCCCAGCGCGATGAGTCCCACCGAAGAGGGCAGCGTGAGAAGAAAAACCATCCCGAGCGATTTGGAAAGCGTGCGGCGGAACTCATCGAAATTGCCCACTCCCGCGCTACGGGAAATGGAGGGTAGCGTCGCGGATGCGATGGCTACGCCGAACAGCCCGAGGGGAAGCTGCATGAAGCGGAACGAATACGCCAGCCAACTTACCGGGCCGTTCCCGGGGATACGGGAAGCGAAGTTGGTGATGACGAGCACATTGATTTGCACCGCCGCGCTGCCCACGATGGCCGGTCCCATCAAGCGGAAAATCTTCCGCAGCAGCGGGTGGCTCCAATCAATGGCGGGATGGAAGCGGAATCCTTCGGCGCGCAAAGCGGGCAGTTGCCACGCGAGTTGCAGAGCGCCGCCGAACACGACGCCCACGGCCATGGCGGTGATGGGCTCGATCCCCAGACGCGGCCCCAGCAGATATCCGAGGATGAGGCCGAATCCGACCGACCCGATGTTGAAAAATGTGGAAGCCATGGCGGGAACGGCGAACCGGTTGCAGGCGTTGAGTACGCCCATGGCCTGCGCGGCGAGAGCCACCAGCAGCAGGAAGGCGAACATGATGCGAGTCATCTTCACCGCGAGCTCGAATTTTCCGGGCACTTGATGGAATCCCGAGGCCAGCAGATTGACCCAGGCCGGGCTGAAGACGATACCGAGAAGGCAGAACAGGCCAACCACGATGATTAACGCGGTAGCCACCAGGTTGGCCAACACGGCTGCTTCTTTGCGGCCCTTCTGCGCGAGGGTCTGCGTGAAGATAGGGACGAACGCGGAGGACAATGCACCCTCCGCGAAAAGGTCGCGCGTGAGATTAGGAATACGGAAGCCGAGCAGAAACGCGTCGTACACGAAGCCGGCGCCGAACAGGCGCGCCATAACGATCTCGCGCACCAGTCCAGTGATGCGCGACATGGCCATCGCCACCGAGACCATCCCAGCGGACCTGACCACGCTCTCAGCCGGAACCGGATTGTCAATCTTGGTCGCCAAAATCCGGCTCCCTTACGGTCGCGGCTCGGTAGCTGCCTGCGCGCCGTATTGCTCGAAAAAGTGCGCGATCGTCATAATGCCGGTGTAGTAATTCGTGAGCCGATATTTCTCGTTGGGCGAATGCAGCCCGTCGTCGGGGAGGCCGAAGCCCATCAATATTGTTGGAATGCCCAGATGCGTCGCGAAGTCGCCAACAACGGGAATAGAACCGCCGTTGCGTGTCAGTACAGTGGGCTTGCCGAGCATGTCGCTGAACGCCTGGGCCGCGATGCGGATGGCCGGATGATCGGGATCCACCAACACCGCCGGCGCTGCTCCCAGAACGCGCAGTTGGATGCGAACACCGGCAGGCGCGCTGGATTGCAAGAAGTCGCCGAACGACTTCAGGATTTTTCCGGGATCCTGGTTCGGCACCAGGCGGAAGCTGACCTTGGCGACGGCTTTGGACGGGATCACCGTCTTCGATCCAGCACCGGTGAATCCGCCGGCGATGCCGTGGACTTCCATGGTGGGCCGCGCCCACACGCGCTCCAGCACGGAATAGCCCGCTTCGCCGGTCAGTTCGCTAGAGCCGACTTCCTTGCGCAGAAACTCCGCTTCGTCAAACGGAAGGCGCTTCCAGCTTTCGCGCTCCGCCGGAGCCGGGGGCGCCACATCATCGTACATACCTGGAATTCGGATGGAACCGGTGGCATCTTTACATTTGGCCAGCAACTCGATGAGGCCGGAGATGGGATTGGGCGCGGCGCCGCCGTAAAGACCGGAGTGCAGATCGCGACCAGGCCCGATGGCTTCCACTTCCATGTAGACGAGGCCGCGCAGGCCGATGCACAACGTTGGAAGGCCTTCTGCGTAAAGTTGTGTATCGGATACCAGCGCCACGTCGGCCTGGAGCTTGGCTGGATTTTCCGCAATGAACTTGCTGATGGATGCGCCGCCGACCTCTTCCTCGCCTTCGATGAGAAACTTGAGGTTCAGCGGGAGTCTGCCCGCGTGCACCGCCCGCAGCGCTTCCACGGCTTTGATGTGCATGTACATCTGCCCCTTGTCGTCGGACGAGCCGCGCGCGTAGATGTTACCGTCGTGGATCGCGGGTTCAAAAGGCGGCGAGTGCCAGAGCTCCAGAGGATCGGGCGGCTGGACATCGTAGTGGCCGTAGCACAGCACGGTGGGCTTGCCGGGGGCATGGAGCCAATCGCCATAAATGAGCGGGTTACCGGCGGTGGGGATGATCTGGACGTTTTCCAGCCCAGCCCGACGCAGGCTTTCGGCTACAAAATTCGCTGCCGCGGCGATGTCCGGCTGGTGCTCGGGAAGCGTGCTGACGCTCGGAATGCGAAGGAAGTCCTTCAGTTCCTCGAGGAGGCGGTCCTGGTGTTGCTCGACAAAGGTATCGGTGGGACGGGGCATGGGCGCGGGTAGCACTATTATCGCAGAGGGCGGAGATGAGCCGAATTGCCGAGCCGGCCAAATCGACCGTAGTTTTGAGCGTCTTCGCCGATATGTAAGACAGACATGTCAACCACGCTTGCCAGTAAGTTCCAAGATCACTATGCACTGCTCGGGATCGATCCGCAATCGGTTTCGGAAACGTTGCAGCGGGCCTACGCGGCGCTTGCGCGGAAATATCATCCCAAGACCCCGCTGACCGGCGATGCCGAAATGTTCGACGCCATCAATCTGGCCTATGAAGTCCTGTCCGATCCGGTACGGCGACGTGAATTCGACGAGTTGCACCACGTCGGCCAGGACGGGAGCGGGCCTACGTTCAGCGGCCTTGAGTTCTTTGACGCGCTGGGGCGCGACGCGAGTTTGCGCTCGGCGATTCTTTGTTTGCTCTACGATCGGCGGCGCGGCCGGCCGTCCGCTCCAGGCGTGGCGATGCGGACCCTCGAAACCATGGTGGAAGCTACGGCCGTGGAGTTGAGCTCCGCGCTGTGGTATTTGAAGCAGCGGGGCCTGGCGGCGAGCGACGACAAAAGTAGCCTGCAAATCACCGCTGACGGCATGGATTATCTAGTGAGCCACAAACCCCCGATCGAGGATGTGATGGCGTTCATCAAACCGACGGCGATCGCGGGCTCACAAACGCCGCCGCGGCACGAGGTCGAATCGATCGTGAGCACGCTGCAGCGCGCGCTGGCCAGGACTTCGGACTAGCGCCCTCGCTGTGAGGCCAACAGAACCGCGACCGTAAGCAAGCCGGGATGCAGTGTACCCCTAGAGAGGCTGAGCGCCGCTATGTTGTTCGCGACGAAACCAAAAATATATGCAGGGGATCAGGTAGAAGAGCAGCCAGTGTCCGGAGAATCCGCGAATTTCAGTCGCTTTATGCAGGTGGTATTGCGACTCCGTCAAATGAGCTAGGACATGTCCATGACTCCTGAGCACATATTCTCCGTTCAGGATATCAGCGTTGCCACCACCGGACCGGCTCGCAAACAGAGCAAAGTTGACTAAAGCATACACAAAGGTAGTAACACAAAGAACACGTGCCCATACTGGGAAGAGTGACTCGATCGCCGCCAAACTGGGGTTCGGTCTTAATTCTTTGCGCATGACAAGCACAAACGGCAAGAACACCACGAACATACCCACGTGAAGGAGCCAAACGTACGGGTATCGCGACGATACATCAAAACCAGCCACAGCCTGCACGTGGACTAGCAACGATAGAGCGAAGCCAGGTAGAGCTGTAAAGGAACAGCCAACGATTCATTCGAGTACCGCAATCCGAAACTGCAAGCTTAATACGATTTCGCGATCACCACGCGGCGATCCACTGGCTCTCCGGTCAGGATGCATTTGCCGGGGCCATCGTATTCGTCCACCAGCGGGATGCAGCGCACGGTGGCTTTAAACTCCTTCAGCCGAGCGTCGCTCGCGGGATCGTCCTTCAGGTGCGCCATGACGAACTTGCCGCCGCCCTTTTCGGCAGTGACGTCGGCCAGAATAGATTCCACTTCGGCGACGGAATTCGCGAGGACGGTATTGGATTTGAGACGCTGCTTCGCGGCGGCATAAAGATCGCTCTGCATTAGGGCGAGCGTGGTGGGAATTCGCGCCGCAATGTCCGATTGCGGCAGCACCTCTTTCGTACCAGTATCGCGCCGCTTAAGCACAATGTTGCCGGAAGCCACATCGCGGGGACCCAGTTCAAGAACCAGCGGCACGCCGCGACGCTCCCAGTGGAAGAACTTGGCTCCGGGCGACTGACCCTCGCGGTCGTCGATCTTTATTTTTATGTTTTGGGCACCGATGTCGGCTGCGATGCGGTGCGCCGTCTCGAGCACGACCGCCTTCTCATCATCCTTCCGATAAATCGGCACCAATACCGACTTGACCGGCGCGACCTTGGGAGGCAGCACAAGCCCCTTGTCGTCGGAGTGGGTCATGATGAGACCCCCGATCAGCCGCGTTGTGACGCCCCAACTGGTTTGCCAAACGTAATCGAGCTGGCCTTCTTTGGTTTGGAATTTCACGTCGAAGGCGCGGCCGAAGTTTTGTCCGAGGTCGTGGCTGGTGCCCGCTTGCAGCGCCAGTCCATTCTGCATCATGGCTTCGATGGCGTAGGTCCGGACCGCGCCCGCGAATTTTTCGGCGTTGGTTTTCTGACCCTGGATGACAGGCATGGCCATGATGTTCTCGGCCACGTCGGCGTAAACTGCCAGCATGCGCAGCACTTCTTCCAGCGCCTCTTCGTGCGAGGAGTGCGCGGTGTGGCCCTCCTGCCACAGAAACTCAGTGGTCCGCAGGAACATGCGCGTACGTAGCTCCCAGCGAATGATGTTGGCCCATTGGTTGAGGAGCATGGGCAGGTCGCGCCAGCTCTGGATCCACTTGGCGAAGAAATGTCCGATGATGGTTTCCGACGTCGGCCGGATGACGTAGGGTTCCTCGAGTTTCTTGCCGCCCGCGATGGTAACCACGGCGAGCTCAGGAGAAAAGCCTTCGACGTGCTCGGCTTCCTTTTGCAGGAAGCTCTGGGGGATCAGCAGCGGAAAATAGACATTCTGATGGCCCGTGGCCTTGATGCGATCGTCCAGCTCGCGCTGCAGAATTTCCCACACGGCATAGCCATTGGGCTTGATGACCATGCAGCCTTTGACAATTTCGGCCGGCTCGGCCATATCGCCATGCAGCACGACGTCTTGGTACCAGGCAGCGAAGTCTTGGCTGCGTTGAGTGATGGGAGATTCAGCCATGAGGGGAAATTCCTATTGTAGGTCAGGGCGGAACCGGACCCAGAGGGGCGCACGACTTGGCTGTCGCTCCGTGATGGCGCCAGGAGGCGCTCAGTCGCGACGGGATAGGCGCTCATGTTGCACCAAGGCGCGAACTCTACTAGTTAGCTAATTCCCGAAGACTTGCGCGGCGACATCCTCCGCGGCTATTTTAGTCCACTGGCTTCCAACTCGGGTCGGGATCGTAGCTGGTGACAGGCGCAGCGGGCCTCGCCCCCAGGTCTTTCTCGTACACCACGCCATCCTGACCCACGATGAACGTGTGGATGCCCGTAACGCCGTAGTTGGCCGGCCACGCGACCAACGCAAAGCCGCCGATCGCAGCTTTGCCCACCATGTAGGCATGCTGTCCGCCGGGTGCGTTCGGGCCCTGCCCCTTCAGGGCCTTGAAATAATAGCCGTGATACGGGCGAGTAGGATGATCGCCGGCAGCGTTCGCCAGTTCTGGAGGAACCTCGGAGCTCGCAACCGTTTGGGCATACTCTTGGGTTCCCGCTGCGGTTCGTTTTTTCGCCGCATAGGCCTGTTGCACGCCTAGATAAGCGGCGCAAGCCTCGATGGCATCCAGTTCGTTGGAGCCAATCTCGCGAGCCCGCACCTCAACAGCGCCGCGCGCGCTGTCAAAGCGCCATTTCTGTCCATCATGCAGCAGCGGAATTGGAAACGGCCAGTCTTGATCGCCAATCAGAAGAACCATAACGTGCGAATCCATTGAGGATTTCTCCAGATGGTGCTTCTCGCCGGCAATCTTTGCGAATTCCTGGCGCTCGGCTTCATCCTGCTTCGGATCGCCTGAGGTAAGAATTCCTTTGGCCGAGGATCCGAGTATGCCCTTTAGGCTCGCAACATCGTTTTTCGAGGCGGCGTCGATGAGCGCCTGCGTCGCGGCCTCCGGCGAGTCGAAGGTTTTCTGGGAAATCTTCGGCGCTGTTTTCGCGGTAACGCCGGATGGCTGCGCAGTCTGGAGGGCCTGCGGCGCTTGCGTGAATGCAGGTCCCGCTGCCACAACAAAAGCTAAGGTGAATGTTCGTAGGTTCATACTATCTCCGTCCTCCGCCGCCACCGTGGAATCCGCCGCCACCGCCACCGTGGAATCCACCGCCCCCGCCAAAGCCTCCGGAATGTCCCATGCTGGAGAATCCGTGATCGCTTTGCATCCGCGTCGTGGCTCCGTTTTGTATCCTGCCAAAAGCGCTATGACTGGCTGGCGCCTCCGGCCGTGCCGCAAAAGAACGGCCACCCGCCTCGCCTCCACGGAACGCTCCTGCGCCGCGCGACTCGGCTCCGCCCCGAAATCCCTCCGCTCCTCCACGAAATGCAGCGGCGCCGCGAACACCAGCAGCGCCTCCGAAGCGGGCCGCTACGGCGCGATTCGGGTACGCCACGCCCATGCGGTGCGCGGGATTATGCGCCCACGCGCCGCCCAGGCCCGGATGGTAATCGCCGAATCCGTAGCGATGGAAGAAGTTGCCATTCACAAAGAGTCCTCCTCCGAACCAATTGGGGCCCCAGCCCCATCCAAAGCCGCCCCACAGCCCCCAGCCGCCACCGAAATAGAAGCCCAGATCGATGCCGGGCCAGAACCCGAATCCCACATCGATGCCAGGATAAAGGAGAGGCGGATAGTAGCCGTAGATGGGCGGACCCCAAATGTAGGCGGGATTGTAATTCGGGACGTAGACCACTTGAGGGTCGGGAGGCTGAATCACGATTGCCGATTGCCCGTTTTGAGTTTGCGTTGTCACAGTCTCCTGGGGTGTCGACATAAGCTTCCCGTTGGCTTGCGCCTTGGCGCGCATATCCTGGACAGCATGCATGACGTCGGCCTGCTGCGCTAAGAACGCATTGCCCAAATCCGTGGTCCAACGGATGTCCTGATTCAGGCGGGTCAGCACGTCGGGAAACACAACCAAGGCTTGCACGCTCGGGTCCCAATTTTGCTGTTTCGCCGCATCCAACAATTGTTGTCCCTTGAGGTTGCGGTTTTGCTGTAACCATTGCTGCGCCTCCACTACCTCGATTGGATAGGTGCTGGCCGCCAGGATCTGGCTAAGCAAGTTGTCGGGGTAAAGTGCGATTGGCGCGACCAGGTCGTCCAATTGTTGAAGACTGAGCGGGGGCGGCGGCGGGCCTTGATCGGCTGGCGGCGCTCCCTGATCCGGTGGCAGTTGGCCCGGCTGCGGCGGCGGTTCCTGTGCAAACAACGCGGCCGCTAATAGAACCGTCGAACCGATAGCGGCGCATACCCTGAGGACTCGCATTTCGTTCGGCCTCCTTGGGCCGTCCATCTATAGAGATGCCCGAAAACGCCCAGAGTTACCGCTAACCTTCGGAATGTTTTGTAACCGTGTTAACTTTCCGGTACCCCGAGTTCGAAACGTCAATTTCATTCTCTGCTTGCGACGGCGTTGTGTAACCTAACTCGCACCTGAGCCTCTAACGAGCGAGACACGCGCGCAAGGGGCGCATGAGTCGAGAGCTAGATCATATACGATACAAGGAGAACCAGACATGGCAGGAAAGAATACAGCCGTTTTCGGCATTTATAAGAGCAGCGTACAAGCTGAGCTCGCTGTTGACCGTATCTTGGCAGCGGGCTTTTCCAACAATGACATTTCGGTGCTGCTGCCCGACAGCAGTAGCTCGAAAGAGTTCGCACACGAGAAGAACACCAAGGCTCCGGAAGGCACCACCACAGGCGCGACCACCGGAGGGGTGATTGGCGGAACTCTGGGTCTTCTGGCCGGAATCGGCGCTCTGGCTATTCCGGGCGTCGGGCCGTTCATCGCCGCCGGACCCATCATGGGCGCTCTGGCCGGTTTGGGCGCGGGCGCTGCGGCGGGCGGCCTGATCGGCGCTCTGGTTGGCATGGGAATCCCGGAGTACGAAGCAAAGCGCTATGAAGGCCGCGTGAAAAACGGCGGCGTTTTGCTCTCGGTGCACTGCGAAACGTCCGATGAGATCTCACGGGCCAAGGACCTGCTGAAGGCTACCGGCGCAGAAGACATCGCTTCCGCCGGTGAGAAGAGCGCCAGCACGCACGGAGTAGAAACAGTCTCCCGCTAAACAACCAGCAAAAGCAGCCCGCTAAAACCACATAGACTATTCCTAGGAGCTTGGCGGAGACGGTTCATCCGCCAGCTCCGCTCCCTTTATGACGAGAGACCATGCCGCACGAACCTTCCATATTGGTCCTCTACCCATCCTCGCGGTTGCGATCGCAACTTTATATTTCGCGCGGGCGCTTCTCATCCCGCTGGCTTTCGCTTTAACACTGACTCTGATTCTCTCGCCGGCGGTGGGCTGGCTCCACAGAATCCATATCAGTCGCGCTCCGGCGGTCCTCTTGGTCATCTTGTTAGCGGTGGGCGCAGCGGGCGGCCTGGCCTGGACCATGGGGAACCAGCTCATCGACGTCGCGAATCAACTGCCGGACTACCGGCAAAATATCGACCGCAAAATTCAAGCGATGCGCGCGCCAACGCGGAACGCCCTGGGACGCGCTGCGGAGAGCGTCCAGGAGATCGGCAAGGAGCTTGCCAGCCCCACGCCACCGCCTGCCACGGCAGGTCTTTCGGCTCGTGCAGCGAGGCGTGCCGCTGCCCAGGCTAATGCCGCCGCCGCAGCCAACGCCCCGGTTCCAGTTCAACTTGTCGAGCAACCCCGCAACGGGCTGCAGAACCTGGGCGATCTGATTAAGCCGTTCATCGCGCCGCTAGGCATCACAGGCATCGTGCTGATCTTCACGGTCTTCATGCTGGCCAAGAAAGAGGACTTGCGGAATCGCCTGCTTCGGCTGGGTGGACTCGGCCAGCTCAACGTCATGACTCAGGCTCTCGACGACGCAACCCAGAGGATCAGCCGCTATTTGTTGTTGCAATTTTTAGTGAACGCCGTGTTCGGGCTGCTGCTTGCCACCGGTCTGTACTTCATCGGCGTGCCGTACGCGTTCCTGTGGGGGACCATAGCCGCGTTGATGCGCTGGGTGCCTTACATTGGAATCCTGGTGGCAGGAGCTTTGCCGCTGGCGCTCTCGCTCGCCGTCTTCAACACCTGGACGCCGCCGCTGCTGGTCTTGGGGTTAGGAATCGGCCTGGAACTGGTGACAGGAAACATCGCAGAACCGTTACTCTACGGCGCGCATACCGGAATATCGTCTCTCGCGATTTTGGTAGCGGCAGTCTTTTGGACGGTCCTGTGGGGCCCAGCGGGGCTGGTCCTTTCCACTCCATTAACGGTGTGTCTGTTGGTACTAGGAAGGCATGTTCCGCAATTATCCTTTCTCCATGTTCTTCTGGGCGACGAGCCGGTGCTGGAGCCTCAAGCGCATCTTTACCAGCGCCTGCTGGCCATGGATTCAGTCGAGGCTCGATCGGTTGTGGATCTCTTTCTTAAGACCCACACACGGCTGGAACTATACGATTTGGTGATGATCCCGGCCTTAACGCTGGCGGAGCAGGATCGCCACCGCGGCGCGATCGACGCTACCCGCGAAGAATTTCTTTTCCTGAGCGTCAACGAGTTGATCGCCGAGCTTTCCGAATTTCAGACGCCACCGAGCGTTGCAACGGCGCCGATCGAGGCGGGCGAAGACCGCCGCATCCTGTGTGTCCCGGCATTGGATCAAGCCGATGAGATTGCCGCGGCGATGCTTGCGCAGTTGGTGGAACAGCAAGGCGGGGTCGCGCTGTCGTTCCTGGCGGGTTCAAATTTCAACGAGATGATTGCGTTGGTGCAACCGGGGCCGCGAGACGTGATTTTCATCTCGGCTTTGCCACCTTACGCGTTGGCCCCCGCCCGGAAAATTTGTAAACAAATCAAGGCTCGCTTCCCTCAAGTGAACGTGGCTGTCGGCGTATGGGGCTTCAGTGGAGATACGGATAAAGCCAAGGCATCTTTCGAACGGACCCAGCCCGACCAACTATTCACCAGCCTGCTCGAAGCTCTCGAATACATCCGCCCACAGAACCCCGAGCCGGCTGAGCCTGAGCCCGTTGGAACATATAACTAACCCTCCAGTTGTATCGATAGCATGGAATGCCGCGTCCACGATGAAGAGGACCACGCTGAGTCCTCCGATACGAAGGAGAACTAAATATGTCGAAAGACGCACATAATAAGGCCGCGGAACATCACGATAACGCCTCCAAGGCGCATCGAACCGCGGCGGAGCATCATGAGAAGGGCGACCACGAGAATGCCCAGAAGCATTCCAAGGCCGCTCACGAGCACTCCGAGCAAGCTCACCAGTCGTCCAAGCAGGCCCACGAGAAGAGCCAGCAGCATGCCGGCCAGACTGTCGGACAAGGCGGCAAGAAGTAACTAAGTAGCACTGAGCGGAGGATCAGGAACGATGCCTCCGCTTTTCTCACTCGCTTGCACTGACAGTCTCTTCGATAAACTCCTAAGATACTTCCGAATCTCATCGCGGACGCCGCGAAACAGCCCGAGCCGCTGCTCTTCAGAACCTTCGAAGGCTGCGGGGTCTTCAAAATTATGATGAATCGCGGCGGCGCCGCCAGGAAAAAAGGGGCACGTCTCTCTGGCGTTGTCGCAGACGGTCAGAACGTAATCGAACATCTGGCCGGTGAACTCGTCCACGTTCTTGGAACGCTGTCCCGAAATATCGATTCCCAACTCCCCCATGGCCGCGATCGCCTCAGGCCGGACATGGCTCGGCTTGGTGCCGGCGCTGAAAACCTCGAAGCGATCGCCCGCGTCGTGACGCAAAAGGCCCTCTGCCATCTGGCTACGGGCTGAATTTCCGGTGCACAGGATGAGGATTCGCTTCTTAGCGGGCACGGCTGGTGCCTCTTTGCTGGCTGGCGTCTCTTTGAGCGTGGGCAACGACGTTCGAAGCGTTCTTCGGAAGCGGAGGCGCTAGCCACCGAAAAAGAAGCGTTGCCGCCATGGCCCCAGCGAGCTGCGCCACGATGAAGCCGGGAGCGTCCGCCGGTCGGATGCCTGCGAAGGTATCAGATGCGGCTCGGGCCATTGTGACGGCTGGGTTGGCGAACGAAGTCGAAGCGGTAAACCAGTAGGCCGCGATGATGTAGGCCCCTACCGCGAACGGCACAACCAATGATCGCAGCTTGGCGCATCCCCAAATCACCGAAAGAAGCCCAAACGTGGCAACGAATTCGCTGAAGACCTGGGCACCGCCGGCTCTCGAGTGGCGCGAGGCGGAGAAAAACGGCTCGCCGAACATCAAATGAGCCGCCGCGACACCCGCGAAGGCGCCGAAGATCTGAGCGGCGATGTAAAAAGGCACATCGCACCAGGGCAGGCCCCCTTGTGAAGCATCAGACAGCGTGACAGCCGGGTTGAAGTGCGCTCCCGAAATGGGACCGAAACTGAGGATCAGCGCGACCAGGGCCGCGCCCGTCGCAATGGTATTCGCCAGGAGAGCCACGGCCACATTTCCGCCCGCCAAACGTTGGCCCATAATGCCGGAACCGACGACAGCGGCCAACAGGAAGGCCGTTCCGAGCGCCTCAGCTACCGCACGCCGGGCCACAGCACTCCTCGCGTGCGGGTTTCGGGGCGCCAGGGGGTTTCACGGCGCGAATAAAGGCGCTCATGAATTTGTTTTCAACTTGCGGCGCGATCGTGCTCACGTCGATACCTTCGCCGCTGAGGAATTGACGCGCGTCCTCGATGCTGTACACGCGGGTCGGTTCGATGTGGATACCGTCGAATCCGGCCTGGGCGAGCTTACTAACATATTGGTCTTCCTGGAGTGCGCCGGCAATGCAGCCGACCCACATTTCCATGCTGCGGCGAACCTGCTCCGGCACTTCGCCCCGCACAACTACGTCGGAGACAGCGAACCGTCCGCCTGGCCTCAAGACGCGAAATGCCTCGCGGAACACCCGGTCTTTATCGGCGGAGAGATTGATCACGCAGTTGGAGATGACGACGTCCACCGAATTGTCTGGAAGAGGGATACTCTCAATTTCGCCCTTGAGAAACTCGGCGTTCTCGATGCCAGACTGGCGTTGATTCTCACGGGCCAGAGCGAGCATTTCATCGGTCATATCGAGACCATAGGCTTTGCCGGTAGGGCCGACGCGCCGCGCCGACAGCAGAACGTCGATGCCGCCGCCGGAACCGAGATCGAGCACCATTTCGCCGGGATTGAGCTTCGCCAGCGCGGTCGGATTGCCGCACCCGAGCGATGCCAGCACGGCATTTTCGGGAATTTGCCCGGTCTGGCCGGCATTGTACAAATGGGAGGTGATTGGATCGGCGCTACAGCAGTCAAGCTTCGCGCTCGCTCCACAACACGTGCTGCCGCCAGAAGTCACGCGCAAGGCGGCCTGTCCGTATTTCTCTTTGACGATCTCTTTGATATCCATTTTTCTCCTCACCTGCACAGCGTGATAATCGCCTCGGGCTTCACGGCCTTGTTGCGCGTGCAGCACTCGGCGTAGAGGAACCCCAGCAGCTCCGACAGCACGTCCGTATTGGCCGCGTATCGGAGAAACGTGCTCTCGCGCCGTACCTTGACCAGTTCCTCGTTCTTGAGTTTTTCCAAGTGATGCGACAAGGTGGAATTTGGAATGCCCAGCTCGCTTTGAATTTCGCCCACTACCAACCCGTCCGGATGAGCGGAAAGAAGCAGCTGCATAATCCTCAGGCGGGGCTCGGTTCCCATCGCAGTGAACATGTCGGCATATTTGGCAACCTGCTCAGCGGCAGTCTTCGATTTGGCGGCTCGCATATTTCTACACTAGCAGAAATATGGAAACTGTCAAGAACTATTGCGCCTGACCCTTCATTCGTGGCGCAAAGCCTCCATCGGATCGATACGGGTCGCGCGTTGCGCCGGAATCGCGCAGGCCAATAATTCAGCCGCGATCAGCACCCCAGCCGTTAGGCTGAAGGTGAGTGGATCGAACGGACTTACGTGAAACAACTGGCTGCGCAACAAGCGGCTCAATGCCAGTGCGGTGGCGAGCCCGGCCAAAACGCCCCCGCCCGTTAACCACAGGCCCTGCACGATCACCATGCCGAGAATCTCGCTCCGCCGCGCACCCAGCGCCATGCGAATGCCGATCTCCTGGGTTCTTTGAGCCACCGAATAACTGGTGACGCCGTATAATCCGATAATCGCCATGAGCAGCGCCAGCACGGCGAAAAGCGCCAGCATCGTAACGACGAAGCGGCGTGGCGCGAGGGACGCTGCCACCAGGCTGGAGAGACTGCGGAACTGCGAAATCGGCTCACTCGGATCGACGGCGCTGACGGCGGCTCGAATTGCTCCAGCGGCCGCGCCCGGATCGCCCTGCGTACGGACCACCAAAGTGGCGTCAGTAGACGGCTGCTGGTATATCGGGTAATAGTATCGGCCTTTGACTTGATCGCCTGCCAGGTCGGAATTCTTGGTATGTTCGACAACTCCGACGATGGTCGCCCAGGGCGAATTCGATCCGTTGCGGATGTGCTGCCCGATGGCGTCTTCGTTGGGCCAATATTGCTTCGCCAGCGTTGCATCCACCAGCGCGACGCTTTGCGTTCCGGCGATATCGTGATCGGAAAAGACGCGGCCGCGGAGAAGCGGGATCTTCAGCGTCGCGAAGTATCCTGGCGAGACCTGTGCGATGTCCCCATGCGGGCCGGGATCGCCGGGGGCCATGGGCCGGCCTTCGATCTCAAATGATGCGGATCCGCCATTGTTGTCGAATGGAACCGGCAGTGCTGCTGCGACATCGGTTACACCCGGGATCTTCGCCAACCCGTCCAGCACGGCGCGATAGAAGGCAACCTGCCTGGCATCTTCGGAATAGCGCGCGCCAGGCAGCGCGACGCTGGCGGTGATAACGCCCTCGGGTTCGAAGCCGGGGTGCACGTTCTCCAGACTCGCGAGGCTTCGCAGAAACAATCCCGCTCCGGCCAGCAGCACCAGCGCAATCGCCACTTCTCCCATCACCAATCCGGCGCGCATGCGCTGGCGAGCAATACCCGCGGTACCAGCGCGGCCGCCCTCTTTCAACGCTTCATAGCGGTCCAGCCGCGACATCTGCCAAGCCGGTGCAATCCCAAACAGCAGACCGGCGGCAATCGCGGCGCCAGCGGTGAAGAACAAAACGAATGGGTCGAGCCTTACGTCCAGCGCGATCGGCACCGTCGCCGGAGCCAGCGCGATGATTTCCTGAATGCCTCCGTACGCGAGGGCGAGCCCCGCTATCGCTCCGCCCACGGCTAGCACCAAACTTTCTGCCATTACTTGTCGAACCAGATGCCAGCGCGTGGCGCCCAGCGCGGCGCGAACCGCGACTTCCCGTGCGCGTCCCGACGACCTCGCCAGCATCAGCCCCGCAATATTCGAACACGCGATCAGCAACACAAACCCAACCGCGCCCAGTAACACAAGCAACGGCGTTTTGGTATCGCCGGCGATGAAATCCGTCATGGGCACAATGAACATGCCCCACGCCGCGTCGCGGCTGTATTGCCCGTGCTCCGTCGGACTGCTTCGAAGGCGATCGGTCAACAGATTCATCAAAGCGCTGGCCTGCTGGAACGAAACTCCGGGCTTGAGACGTGCGACACCCAGGTAACTTTCGTTGAATCGATTCCGCTCGGTGAAGCTGCTAGCGGGAAGGCCGAGCGGAACCCAGAGGTCGATGCCAGCCGGAAAGCGGAACTGGGGGCCCATAACGCCCACCACTCGATATGGCGTTTCGCTCAGCTGGATGGTCCTTCCGATGACGCCCGCGTCCTGGCCGAACAACCGCTTCCAGGCGGCGAAGGATAGCACCACCTCCCGATTCGCGTTGGGCTGATCCTCTTGCGGGACGAATGTACGGCCGAGCGCCGCCTTGGCGCCGAATACGCGGAACCAGTCCGCCGACACGCTGGCGCCATCGAGTTTTTCAGGACCACCCGACGTCGTGTAGTTAAAATTGCCGCCCTCGAGGATCGCGGCCGCTTCGAATACCTGCGTGCTGTTTTGAGCGTCCTTAAAATCGGTGGCGGATACACCGATGCTCTTGAGCGCAAGTTTGTCGTAGCGAACGCGCGTCGCGACCACGCTGGACGGATGGTCCATACCCGCGGGGTTAAGCAGCACCTGGTTGACGACGCTAAAAATGGTGGTGTTGGCGCCAATGCCCAGAGCCAGGGCGGCGACGGCCGTAAGAGTAAAGGAGGGACTTTTGGCCAAGGTGCGCAGGGCGAGTCGAAGATCCGAGATCATATGATTCAAATACGGTCAATGCAGGAATTTGTTTCGGAAAATTACTTGATTGTCGGGCGGACACAATCCCCGAACGTAATATCCAGCTTAGTGCTGCGCTTGCAGTTCTCTGCTTACCCGCTCGGCCTGCTCCATGACGCGCAGAGTATTCTCTCCGAGAATCTTTCGAATGTCGCCGTCCGAATAGCCTTTACGCAGCAGCGCCTCGGTGATTTTCGGCAGTTTCGAGCAATCTTCCATGCCGTCCGGCATGTCCGCGCCATCAAAATCGGAACCCAGGCCGACATGCTCCGCGCCAACCAGTTTCACGGCGTGATCGATGTGGTCGATGATTCTTTCCCAACTGACGTGGGGCAGCTTTCCCTCCGCCATCAACTTCTGTTCTACCTTGGCCATCTCGCGCGAGATGCAATCCTCATCGTTATTGCAATTCTTGGTGACTTCACTCATGTGCTCCACCACGCCGCCGGCTTCTTTATCGTAAGCGTCTTTATAAGCCTGGTCGATGAAGCTCTTTTCGTAGTTAATCTGAATGACGCCGCCCTTGGCGGCCAGCGCCTTGATCATGTCGTCGCTCATATCGCGGACGTGGTTGCAAAGGGCGCGGCACGAGGAGTGAGAGGCTATGAGCGGCGCTTTACTAACCTCCAGCGCGTCGTAGAAAGTCTTATCACTGACATGCGAAATGTCCACCACAATACCTTGACGGTTCATTTCGCGGACGACGTCTTTGCCGAAGTCGGTCAATCCGTTGTGAGCGGGCTTGTCGGTGGAGGAATCCGACCACTCAGTATTGTAAAAGTGGGAGAGGGTCATGTAGCGCACGCCCAGATCGGCGAAGATGCGCACGATGCGGATGTCGTTGCCGATCATGTGGCCGCCTTCCACCCCCATCAGCGCGGCGATTTTGCCTTGTGCATGAGCGTGGCGCACGTCGTCGGCGGTACGCGCGAGCACCATGTCGTTCGAGTATTTCCTGACGTTTTCGCGGACCGCGTCGATCTGATCGAGGGCTTTTTCGACGGCCGGCGCTCCCAGAATGTGTCCGTCGATCCAGATGGAGAAGAAGATGGCATTCATCCCGCCTTCACGCATGCGCGGGATGTCGACATGACCGGTGGGATTTTGCTTGCCGAGATCGTAGTCCTTTGAAAAGAAGCGCTGAGTGGTGTCATCGTGCGTGTCCAACACGATGGAACTGAAGTGCAGCTTATGCGCGTGCTCGGAAATGTCGTCAGCGCGGGCAGCTCGGGTCAGGATCGCTGCGGCGATCAAGCAATAAACAGCGCACAAAACGGCGGCGCGGATGAGGCTCATTCTTCCTCCAGTCAGATCATTGTACACGGCTGCGATCTATCCGCACTGAGCGGCGCCCTGCCTTAGGCGCTTTTCCACACCTCTCATCGCCTTGTACGCACCACGCGCACCGGGCAGCCACTTGCGCCACCCGCCACGGAAATTCCACTTCGTCATCAGGTCATGCTTGATTCCCAACCGGAGCCCAATCCCCAATCCCCAATCCCTGCCACCAACCCTACCGCTATGTGTTACGTTATCTAGCGGTCCCTCACAAGGAGGATTTCACCCATGAAACTGACTTGCTCTTTCGTTCTCACGGCGGCGGCCGCGGCTTTCTGTAGCGGGGCGTTCGCGCAACTTCCCACCCAGAAAATGCTAACCCTGGACGTGGCCGAGACCATCGCCCAAGAATCCGTGGCCAAATGCCGAGCCGACGGATACAAAGTTACCGTAACGGTGGTTGACAGCGGCAATGTCTTGAAAGCTTTCCTGCGCGACGACGGCGCGGGCAACGGCACTGTGGAGATGGGACGGATGAAGGCCAATAGCGTGATGGCGTTCGGACGGCCCTCGGGACCACCGCCGAATCTGCCGGCCGGCACTCCCGCTCCTCCGCCCGTGCTGCCTGGCACCGTCAACGCCATGGGCGGCGTGCCGATTAAAGTAGGCGATCAGCTGATCGGCGCGGTATCGGTAAGCGGCGCTCCCGGCGGAGAAAAAGACGCTGCGTGCGCCAACGCCGCGCTTGCCAAAGTCGCGGACAAGTTGAAGTAGACTGGTGAATAGGCGGCCATCCGCCGCGATTCTTTTCACCAGGAGGTTATCCGTGTCCGTTCGATTGTCTCTGTGCGCTCCGGCTCTGTTAGCCAGCTTCGCCGCAGTGGCATCCGCCGCTCAAGTTCAAGGGATTCTGATCGATCAAATGTGCTCGTCGAAAGCCGAGGTGCACATCGTGGCCGGTCCGCGCCTGGAAGGCGGCATGATCGTCGCCGAAGCCCACACGCGCCAGTGCGCGCTGATGCCGGAATGCCAGAAGAGCGGCTATGGCGTGTTCACCTACGACAACAAATACCTGAAATTCGATGAGGCCGGGAGCCGCAAAGCCTTGGCTCTGCTTCGAGGCTCCAAGAAAGAAGACGACCTGAAGGTGGAAGTCACGGGCGACATTCAGGGCGACATGATCAAGGTCGCGAGTTTGAAGTTTATCGAGTAAAAGGCCGGCGAATCCGGTATACGCTCCAGCCTTCCAACCCGGGCTTCTGGACCAACGGCTGACCGTTCACTAATCCGCGCAGAATCGCAGCGCGAAGAATCTGTTTCGGCGGATAAGCGACGAACTCGCAGCCGGAAGGGAGTCCGGCGGCAAGTTGCTGGGAGCTGATCGGAAAGCCTGCGATTTCGCGGTCATAAAGCGCAGCGTCCAGATGCGTCAGCCTGCCTTCGGCCAGAAGCGCCGCGAGCGGGTTCATTGGGAAGTACGTCTCGCCGGGATGCTGCCGGGCGTAATTGTAGGCAACTTGAGTTCTGTTCGTCCCCACTCGATCGAGGTCTTTCAAAATATCCAACGGAAGCGGAAAGTGGGCCAGCAGTATTCCAACCAGCAGGGCCCGCGCTGCAAGCCCGGTCCATGCCAGGTCCGACTTCCAAAGCCCCGTTAAGCCCACTGTGGTTGCCATCGAAACGAAAAGCGTCACGATCCCGAGATGATTGAACGAGCCGCCCTCCGTCGACCAGGCACGGAGCTCGATGGGGAGCTGGAACGCCGCCATCCAAAGAAACACCAGCCAGCGATGCTTCGCCAGCTTTTCCCGCAAGTCACCCGAGCTCAGCGCAAACAGGGCAAGAAGAAGGACGAGCGGCGGCGCCGTTACCGCCAGATCGCCGCGCAATTGGACCAGGCCGCTCAGCACGCGAGACACGATTGCCCCCGTGCGGGGCTGGTTTGCGGGCAAGAGAAACGTATTGAACAGAAGATCTCGCGGCGGCCGGAAGAACGCGAGCATCGCCCCAAAGATCGCGACCGCGGCGGCGATCTCGACGGCCACATATCTCACAAACGCGCGCCTTCCGTCCGCCATCCACACGAAGCACGCAAGCGCGAGCGCGGCCGGCGCCATGGTTTGCTTCGAAGCAACGGATAGCATCACCAGGACCGCGGACCAGGTGAGGGTTCGATTTCCGGCCGGCGCAGTCTGCATGAGAAGTCCCGCGGCGAGAATTGCGCAGCAGATCGCGCAAGCATCCACATGCACCCGGAGTGCGGAGTCGGCCGCACCGGGGGAGGCCAGCAGTAAGGCTGTGCAAGCGCAGAATCCGTACAGGCCCGCCACGCCATGCCCGGTTCTCCAGTGCAGCCAGAACACCGCTCCGAAGTAAAGCAGACAGGACAGCGTGCAACCGGCGATCAGCAACAGCGTTGGGTCCTTTAGAAATGCCAGGCACGAATAGAGCAGGTGCGGGACGGGACCGTGCATGGTTCCGATAATTGGAACCTGGCTGTCGCGTCCCGGATACAGGCTGTACCCGCGCCACAGAGCGACGCCGCGCGCCATGCGAGCGTCATTCCAGCCCCAGTCCGCAACGTTCCGGAGCACCCCCGCGGCCAGGGCCGTGAGTATGAAGACGCAAGGCGCTGGTGCGGCCAGCATGAGCGCCCGATCGATGGTTTGTAATCGTGTCAGTTTTCGGCCCGGTTCATTGAGTAATCTCCAGCCGCATCTCGTTGGTCGATTTGAAGCCCATCGATTCGTAGAGCGGCCGGCCGGCGTTACTCGAATGCAGGATCACCGCGCGAATCCCGTTGTTGCGGCACCATGCGAGCGCCGTTTCCATGAGGAGCCGTGCCAGCCCGAGCCGGCGGGCGGGCGGCTCAGTGTAGACATTCAAGATGTTCCCGCGCGGCGCGCCGGGGCCGATCATGTGCGGCGGCCAATCCATCAGCCAGAGCCCCAGACCGGCGGCGATGCTTCCATCCATCCCAACGGCGAACCACGCCAGGTATTCGCCGGTTTGCATCCTGCACGCAAGCCATGGCTCGAACGCGCGGGACATCTGGTCGAGCGCTGCTTCATCGCGATAGCCCATTTCGCCGAACATCGCTCGGCGATGCCCCACGATGGTCTTGGCATCGCCGGCGCTGCCTGGCCGGATCGCAAAGTCTGCCGCGGCCATGGTCTCAGTTATTGTCCGACCTGATGGCGTAGTAGCCTTTGCGGGCTTGCACTTTCCAATCTTTGTTGCCGGTCCTGATCTCGATCTTGCGGAACGTGCCGTCTTTCGTCGGGTTGGTCGGTGTGTAGCCGATGGCATATTGGCTGCGCATTTCGTCTTGCAGCTCCTGGAAGGCCTGCTGCAACGTCATTTTGCGATCCACATGGAACACGTGGCCGCCGGTATCTTCGGACATCTGCCGTAGCGCCGAATCGCTGCCTCCGGCGAACACCATGCCGTGCGACATGTAGAAGCCCCGGTCCACATAGTAGAAGCCGTAGATAATCGCATCTGCCCTCTGCGCCGCTTCGATGGCCTGCGAGATCTTGTATTTGCTGCCCTCATCCTCGCCGTCGGTGATCAGCACCAGAACCTTGCGCCCCACTTGTCCCTTGAGTTGATCGGCGGATGCCACGTAAACGGCGTCATATAAAACAGTCCCGCGCGGTTGCGAAATGGTCGGAACCGGGCCGGGACCGAACCCGCCTACGCCGGAACTCACTTGCAGCCCGTCCAATCCGGCGCGCAGCAGCTTGGGAGAGTTGGTGTAATCCTGCAGCAGCTCGGAGTCCTCGCCAAAGCTGATCAGAAACGCCAGGTCCTGCTTGCGCAGCACCGATCCGAAGAACTGGTAAGCGGCGTTCTTTTCGATTTCAATCAGATTCATCTGGCTCGCGCTCACGTCAATGAGCAGGCCGATGGTGAGCGGCAGATCGGTCTCGCGATTGAAATACTTGACCTCCTGTTCCTTGCCGTCCTCGAAAACCTTGAAGTCATCCTTATTCAGATTCCCAACCAGACCACTCTTCTTGTCGCGAACATTGAACAGAATGTTGACCAGGTTGACTTCCACCTTCAGGGTGGCGGCGTCGTCCTGAGCCGATACAAGCACGGGCAGCAGGAGAGTGGAGACGGCGAGCAGAGTGATGGACCGCATAAGATTAATATTGGCCATAGGGTTAAGATTTATAGATGCGCTGTTCTGAAATCTAGTTCCAATGCGCAAAGCCATTATTCACCTCAAAAAAGCCGATCCCGTGATGCGCGCGATCATCGAGCGAGTGGGCGCTTACCGGATCGAGCATCGCGAACCGAGCTTTGAAACTCTCGTCAGATCTATTGTCTACCAACAGCTCAGCGGCCGGGTAGCGTCGGTGATTCTGGGGCGTCTGATCGCCATGCTGCCGGATGCCAAAGTGACCCCGCAAGCGATCCTCAAACTAAGACCGGCGCGGATGCGTAAAGCCGGCCTTTCCAAGCAGAAGACCGCCTATATTCGCGATCTGGCGCGCAAAACCCTGAAAGGTCATGTGAAGTTTGAGACGCTCAGCGAACTGGCCGATCACGAGGTGATCGAGCATTTGACCCAAGTGAAAGGTATCGGCGTATGGACCGCGCACATGTTCCTGATCTTCGCGCTGCGCCGGCCGGATATCCTGGCGACGGGCGACCTGGGAGTACGCGCGGCGATTCGGAAAGCGTACCAGTTGGAAGAGCTGCCGCATCCGCAGCAGGTGGAAGATATGGCGGTGGCTTGGCGGCCTTATGCCTCGGTCGCGGTCTGGTATTTGTGGCGCAGCCTGGAGGGGCCGGCGCAGATCTGACGTGGCGCACGCACTCTGTGGCGCACGCACTCTTCGGCGGACGCACTCTTGCGTGCGGTGTTCAAACTCATGTGAACATCGTCTTCTGGCGTAACCCGAAGCGTCCCCAGGAGTGGGGACGCGGCACGCAGGAGTGCGTGCGCCACAAAGCCAATCTAGTCACTTAAGATTTGGTGCGCCGCATTATACCCCGGCGCTCCCATCACGCCGCCGCCCGGATGCGTTCCGGACCCGCATAAATACAGGCCGCGAATGGGTGTGCTGTAACGCGCGCTGCCAGCCACCGGCCGCATCACGAACATCTGATCCAGGGACATTTCACCGTGGAAGATATTGCCGCCGGTAAGTCCGAAACGGCGCTCCAGATCGAGCGGTGTGAGCACCTGCTTGTCGATAATCAAATCGCGAAAGCCGGGCGCATATTCTTCGATGATATCGAAGCAGCGATACGCGAAGGGCTCGCGCAGCTCGTCCCAATGGCCGTCGCGCAATGTGTAGGGCGCGTATTGAATGAAGATCCCCATGATGTGCTTACCAGCGGGCGCAAGCGAGGGATCGTACATGGTGGGCACCGTCAATTCCAGCAGCGGCGATTGCGACGGATGGCCATATTTGGCGTCGTCCCAGGCACGTTCGATATATTCAAGCGATGGACAGAGGTGCATGGTGGCGCGGTGCTGCGGGCCTTCCGAGCCAGGCAGCGCGCTGAAGTTTGGCAGGCCGCTGAGCGCCAGATTGATCTTGCAGGACGTACCCTCGCTGCGATAACTGCGGATGGAAGCGAGAAAGTCGGGCGGCAAATCGCGCGACTCGGTCAAGTGAAGAAACGTGAGCTGAGGAGTCAGATTGCTGACGATGAGCTCGGCGTCAATCTCTTCCCCGCCCTCCAACACCACACCCCGCGCGCGGCCGTTTACGATTTTGATGTGCTCAACGCCCGCGTTGGTCCGAATCTCCACGCCGCGGCTCTGAGCCGACGCTGCGATGGCATTGGAAACCCCGCCCATGCCTCCGCGCACGAAGCCCCACAGCCCGCGATGGCCGCTCACGCTTCCCATCACATGATGCAGCAGGATGTACGCGGTACCGGGCGAGCGCGGACCGCCGTTGGCTCCGATAACGGCGTCGGTGGCCAGCGTCACCTTGATCTCGCCGGATTCGAACCATTCGTCCAGGAACTCGACGGCGCTCTGGGTGAAAATCTTGACCAGGCCTACGATTTCCTTGGGGCTGAGGCCGCGCATCTTAGCAGCCAGCTTCAGATAGTCGATAAAATCGCCCAGCCCTTGCGGTGGAAACTCGGGCGGCGTAGTCAGCAGCAGGCTCTCCACCACTTGCGACAGCCGTTCGAGATGATCTTCGTAGGCTGGAAATACCTGGGCGTCGTGCCGCGAGAACTTCGCGATTTCCTGAAGGGTCCGCTGGCCATCCTGCCACATAAAAAGATAACGGCCGTCGGGGAACGGCGAGAAAAACGCAGGGTCCTTCGCATCGACGCGATAGCCGAAGCGCTCCAGCTCGAGATCGCGAATGACGCGCTCTTGCAGGAGGCTAGTCAAGTACGAGGCGGTGGATACGTGATAACCGGGCCAGATTTCCTCGGTGACCGCGCATCCGCCGACTAATTCCCGGCGTTCCAGCACCAGCACGCGGCGGCCGGCGCGAGCCAGATACGCAGCGCAGACCAAGCCGTTGTGGCCGGCTCCAATGATGATTACGTCAGTTTTTTGCAACTCCGATTGTAACTTGGAACCTGCGCGAGTAAGCGGTAAATCGCAGCTAGCAACCCCAGGCACACCAGGAAAATAAGCGTGCCGAGGAGGGCGTGCAGCACGCCGGAAGTCAGCATCGGCGACAATCCGGAGAAAGCCACGCGAACGGCATTCGCGACGATCGCAATGGGAATGGCGGCTGCCATCATGACCACGCGGACCCAGGCCCTGGCGCCGCCAACGTAGGCGAATACCAATGCAAGAAACGCCAGCGGCAGCAGGTAACGGATTCCGTTGCACGCCTCGACAACCGAGATGCTGTGTCCGGCTACATTCAGGATGTTACCGTCGCGGACCACCATGAAGCCGGCTGCCGATAGCATCCCTCCGGCCAGCCGCGTGGCAAGCAGTTGCAGCGGCAGAGTGATTTGGTTGTACACTATCGCGAGCTTGGGCAGCATGAACAGCATCAGAACCAATGGAAACGCCCAGGCGCGCAGCCAGGCGAACCCGAGCGTGGCCAGCACCACGCCCGCCAGAGAAAGCACCAGCGCAACAGAAGCGGCGAAGAGGCCGGCGCCGAACGAAGAAGCTATTTGCAGGCATGCCGCCGCGGCCAGCACCATAAATCCCCAGGCGGTTCCTCGGATGGGCAACTTTCGCCAACGGGTCCGTTCGTTCCACACGATCCATGCGATCACAAAGGGAACGACAAATCCGTAGCCCATATCTTCATCGGTCCACCACTGGCGCGCCATGCCGCGTAGCGTGGAAGCATAGCAGACGAGCAATGCGAGGGCGGCGAGCAAAATAGTGACGCGGGGCCTGGAAACGCTCATACTCAAGCGGGCGATTCGAAGACCACCACCGCGAGCGGAGGCAGCGTAATCGAAAGGCTGTGATAGTGCCTATTGTAGGAAATCGGCTGGGATGCAGCGGACCCACCGTTGCCCATATTGCTTCCGCCCCATAGTTCGGAATCGGTGTTCAGGATCTCGCGATAGACACCGGGATCGGGAACGCCCACGCGATAATTCAGCCGAGGCACGGGTGTGAAGTTGCACACGAACAGCAGAAAGGGTTTGCCAGATTTTGGACGGCGAAGAAACGAGATCGTGGAGCCGTCCACATCGCCTAAATCCACCCACTCGAAGCCGGCCCAATGGTAATCAACTTCATAAAAAGCCGGATATTGGCGATACAAGCGATTCAACTCGCCCACGAAGGCCTGTAGCTTGCGATGAAAATCGTAGTGGAGCAGCTCCCAGCGCAAGCCCGTCTCGTTATACCACTCGTCCCAAACGCCGAACTCCGATCCCATGAACAACAGCTTTTTGCCGGGATGACCATACATGTAGCCGAGAAACGTGCGCACGTTCGCGAATTTCTGCCAGACATCGCCCGGCATCTTGCTCAGCAGCGCGCGCTTGCCGTAAACCACTTCGTCGTGCGAGATAGGCAGGATGAAATTTTCGGTGAACGCATACAGCAAGCTGAACGTGATCATGTTGTGATAGTATTTGCGATAAATCGGATCCTTTGCGAAGTAATTCAACATGTCGTGCATCCAGCCCATGTTCCACTTCATGGTGAAGCCAAGCCCATTTAAGTAAGTCGGCCTTGAGACGCCGGTAAAGGAGGTGGACTCCTCGGCGGTGGTGATCACGCCCGGAACCTGATGCGCGAGCTCGTTGAACCGGCGCAGGAAATCGATGGCCTCCAGATTTTCGCGTCCGCCGTACATATTGGGAATCCATTGGCCGGGTTTACGCGAGTAGTCGAGATACAGCATGGATGCCACGGCATCCACCCGAAGCCCGTCGATGTGATACACCTTCAGCCAAAATAGGGCATTCGAGATGAGAAAGGTGCGAATTTCATTGCGGCCATAATTGAAGATAAGAGTGCCCCACTCCTTGTGCTCGCCCTTGCGCGGATCGGCGTGTTCGTAAAGCGCAGTCCCATCGAAATTCGCCAGCCCGTGCGCGTCTTTGGGGAAATGCCCGGGCACCCAATCGACAATCACCCCGAGGCCGGCCTGATGACAGCGGTCGATGAAATACATGAAGTCCTCTGGCGGTCCGAAGCGCGAAGTGGGCGCGTAGTAACCGGTCACCTGGTAACCCCACGAACCGGAAAACGGATGTTCCATTATCGGCAGCAATTCCAAATGCGTGTAGCCAAGGTGAATGGCATAATCCACTAGCTTGTCGGCCAACTCGCGATAACTCAGATAAGAATTATGAGGGCCGCGCAGCCAGGAGCCCAAATGCACTTCGTAAATCGAGACGGGCTCCTCCAGCTGATCTTTGAGGGCGCGAGCTTCCATCCAGGACTGATCGTTCCATTGATACGCATTGAGATCGCAAACAACGGAAGCGGATTTCGGCGGAACCTCCGTACCGAATCCATAGGGGTCGGCTTTTTGCTGGCGATATCCACGCACCGGGGCTCGCACGGAATACTTGTAGTTGGTGCCCGCCCCGACGCCCGGAAGAAATATCTCCCAGACCCCGCCCGAGCGACGGCGCATGGGATGCCGCCGTTCATCCCAATCGTTGAAGTCGCCGACCACGCTGACGATGTCCGCATTCGGCGCCCACACTGCAAATCGGACGCCCCTCACGCCCAGACACGCCACGATGTGCGCGCCCATGCTGCGATAGCTCTCATACTGGGTGCCTTCTCCGTGAATGTGCAGGTCAAAATCGGAGAGCAGCGGCGGGAACCGGTACGGATCCTCAACCTCAATGTGCGAGCGGTTCCAGAGCGTGAGATCGAACGTATACGTTCCTGGATCGCGCGGAAGCGTGACGGTAAAGAAACCTTCCGAGCGCGTCTTCGACATAGGATGCGTGACTCCGGCTATCCGGATGGCCGCGTCCATGGCTTGCGGAAGGAAGGCGCGTACTTCCCATCCAGCGTCGGTCTGATGAGGCCCCAGGACGTTAAAGGGATCGCCGTGCGTGCCGTTCAGTATGGCTTCCAGCTCTAGCGGAGTCATGCACAGCTATTATGGCAGAGGGTTGTAAGCGTACAGAAGTTAGGAACGAATTTCACGAATGAAGAAGGCGGAGTTGCACGTTCATCTGGAAGGATCCATTGGGCCGGAGACGTTACTGGCCATCGATCCGTCGCTATCGCGCCAGGATATCGAGGCAAATTTGAAGTGCGGATCATTCGCTGAGTTCCTGCAGGGTTACATCTGGGTTAGTAAGAAGTTGGAAAAGCCAGAGCATTACGCGCTGGCGACCCGCCACTTACTTGACTCACTGGCCGGGCAGGAGGTGACTTACGCCGAAGTTACCTTGTCGGCCGGCGTGGTGCTGTGGAAACAGCAGGATTTAGCGGCGGTCTATGAGGCGGTATGGCGGGAGTCGCAGCGGTCTCCCATCAAGACCTTTTGGATCTTAGATGCGATCCGGCAATTTGGCCCGGAAAAGGGTATGGCAGTGGCTGAATTCGCCGTGTCCCGCCGCAACGATGGGACCATTGCGTACGGAATCGGCGGCGACGAAGTGCGAGGACCGGCGCATTGGTTTCGCGACGTGTTCGCTTACGCGCGCGATGGCGGTATGCGCCTGGTGTGCCACGCCGGCGAGACGGCCGGTCCGGAATCCGTGTGGTCCGCGCTCGCCATTGGAGCCGAACGCATCGGGCACGGCATCGCGGCAGTGCAGGATCCGATTTTGATGGCCCGGCTGCGCGAGGACAACATCCCGCTCGAAGTCTGCATCTCAAGCAATGTTTGCACCGGCGCGGTAACATCGCTGGACGCCCATCCAATCGGTGAGTTGTATCGGGCGGGCGTTCCGATCACCATCCACACCGACGATCCAGCGTTCTTTCAAACCACCCTCGAGCGCGAATATGATTTGGCCGAAACCATGTTCGGGCTTCCGGCCGAGGAGATGGCGGCCAATAGTTTTCGGTACGCGTTCGGGTCGGATTAGATGGCGCCCTCTTCGCTTAACCGCACGCGTACGTTGGTCGTGCGACCGTTGCGAAAAATGGTGAGATCCAGTGTATCGCCGGCGCGTTTATGCGCCAGAGCACGGCTGATTGCGTCATCGCGCTCCACGGGCTGGCCGTCAATGGACATAATCAAATCGCCGCCCACCAGCACTTGCGCGTTGCCGATTTGGACTTCTTGTCTTCCGCCTCTGAGGCCGGCCCGAGCCGCCGGGGAATCGGCATCCACTTCCTGGATCAACAGTCCGCCGCGCGTCGGCAGTTTCAGCGCATCCGCATAGTCGCCAGAGACCTGCACCACCGACACGCCCAGCTTCGGCCGCTTTCGGCCGGCCTGGAAATCGTCGATCATCAGCTTGGCGCGATTGATGGGCATCGCGAATCCAATGCCGATGTTGCCGCCGTTCGGTCCCAGGATCGCGGTATTGATGCCCACCACGTTGCCCGCCGAATCCAGCAGCGGTCCGCCGCTATTGCCGGGATTGATGGCCGCATCGGTCTGAATCAAGCCTTCCAGCGTGCGCTCGTTCTCCCCGCGGATGGTTCGGCCGAGCGAGCTGACAATGCCGGTAGTCAACGTGCCTTCCAGACCGAACGGATTCCCGATGGCGAGCACCTTCTGGCCCACCTGCAATCCGTCGGAATCGCCCAGGTGCAGCGAGGGCAGCTTGGTGCGCGGTTCGATTTGCAGCAACGCGACGTCATTGGATTCGTCGCGGCTCAGCAACCGCGCCTTGTAATGCGATTGATCGGGCAGCGTGACTTCGAGCTGACGCTCGTTGGCAACCACGTGGCTATTGGTGAGGATCTTGCCATCCGGACTGATCAGGAAGCCCGAGCCTTGATCCTTGGACGGGTACACTTCCCAGAAAATCGTGCGCCGATACACCGTGCTGGTGATGTTGACAGTGGCGATATGCGCCGCCTTGTAGATATCGATGTTGTTGTTTTCATCTGAGCTAAGACTGGTGGCATGCGTTGTGGAAGGCCCGGACCACAGCGGCCCCGAACCAGCGGCCCGATCCAGAATCCGGTGCTGCGCCCAGTCGCTCTTGGTGGTCACGAGCAAGAATCCGCCCACGAGCAAGGCGGTGAGGACAAAAATGCGCAATCTCATACTGATAAACTCCGCAGCGATTCGTAAACGACTCGCACCTGTTCGAGCGTATTCTCCTTGGAGCCGGACGTATCAATCACGTAATCGGCCACCCGCAGCTTTTCTTCGACCGGCAGCTGCCGGCTCAAACGCGCCAGGATCTCTTCTTTACTATACGAACCTCGCTTCAGTGCGCGTTCCATTTGTTGTTCCGCGGTACAAGTGACGACGATCAGCTTGTCGAAATTCCTATAACTACCAGTTTCGACCAGAATGGCCGCCGCCACAACTGCGATGGCGTGCGGATCGGCCAGGGCGATTTCGGCAATGCGGCGCTCCTCGCGGGCGCGGACCGCGGGATGGACGATGCTGCTGAGCTTTTCCAGGCGCTCGGGATGGTCCCAAACCAGTGCGCTTAGTTTGCGGCGGTCGATGCGGCCGCCCGGATCGACGATGCCCTCGCCGAACTCCCGCACAACGTCGTCATAGGCTTCGGCGCCAGGCAACATTACTTCGTGGCCGAGTTTGTCGGCTTCGATGAGATAACAACCTAACTCAGCCAGGCTGTTGCCCACGAAACTTTTGCCAGTAGCTAAGCCACCCGTTAAACCTACGCGGAGCATGGGTTCTATGCGCGGCCCAACAAATGATGTTCGGCGATCTCCACGGCGTTCGCCATCAACATGGCGATCGTCAAGGGGCCGACACCGCCGGGCACCGGAGTATAGGCACCGGCCAGCGCCTTGGCGTCGTCCGGATTGATGTCGCCCACTACTTTTCCGTCAGGCTTGCGATTCATGCCCACGTCGATGACGGTGGCGCCGGGTTTGATGTGCTCGCGCGTCAGCAAGCCGGCCCGCCCGATGGCTGCCACCAGGATGTCGGCGCGCCTGCATTCCTCGGCCAGATTCGAGGTATGGGAATGACAAATGGTCACGGTGGCGTTGGCGTGAAGCAACAGCAGCGCCAGCGGTTTTCCGACAATATCGCTGCGGCCAACCACCACTGCCTTGCGTCCAGCCACTGGGATTTCATAGCGGCGCAGCATTTCCATGATGCCGACCGGCGTGCAGGCACGCGGCCCGGGAATGTTTTCCACCAGCGCGCCGACGTTCAGCGGATGAAATCCGTCGACATCCTTATCGGGGCTCATGGCGCGGAGGACCCGGTCCTTGTCCACCTGCGGCGGCAGCGGCGTCTGCACTAGAATGCCGTCGATTTCGGGGCGCTGGTTTAGCCCTTCGATGATGCCCAGCAGCTCGCCGGTGCTGATGGTTTCCGGCGGCGTGATTTTCTCGCTATAGATTCCGAGTTCGCCGCAAGTTTT
>Ga0302325_10004121_pt1 | contig 33753 bp, 30 predicted proteins | sample Palsa_T0_2_FD_201948 | JGI IMG/M metagenome (GOLD analysis project Ga0302325, IMG submission 201948) | Peat permafrost microbial communities from Stordalen Mire near Abisko, Sweden - Palsa_T0_2 | ecosystem: Environmental > Terrestrial > Soil > Palsa > Peat permafrost | place: Sweden: Abisko... | reverse complement strand
TCGTTGGAGGACCTGCAGGCAGGCTGCCAGGTCCGTGCCATCGACGCTGTGGCCTGCGACTCCATAGCCGACGGCCTTGTCGACGAGATCCTCGCAGGCAAATTGGCGGGAAGTGGGCGTCGAGTAGGCGTATTGATTGTTGGCGACGACCAGAACCAGGGGAAGCTTCTCGACGGCTGCGAGGTTCAGGCCCTCATGAAACGCGCCGGTCGAGGTGGCGCCATCGCCCAGGCTGACGGCCCCGACCGCATCCTCGAGGCCGCGAAAACGCCGGGCGAGCAGCGCACCGGCGACCACCGGGAGCATGGCCCCGAGGTGGCTGATCATGGCCATGAGCCCTTCGCGTGGGCGACCCCGGTGGACGTTGCCGTCCCGGCCGCGCATTGGCCCGAGGCGCGAGCCCATGTAGGTGCGGGTGCAATCGAGAAGCGTTTCCCCAAAGGCCAGGCGCCCGGCCTGGTCACGGATGAGCGGGGCAAAAATGTCCCCCTTGCGCAAGGCCATGCCGGTGGCGGCGCTGAGCGCCTCCTGGCCCTTGCCGAGAAAAACGCCCCCAGTGATCTTGCCACCCCGATAGAGGGCCGCGATCTTTTCCTCCGCTACCCGCGCGAGAAGCATCCAGCGGTAGGCCGCGAGGAACGTGGCTTTTAAATCGGAGATGTCGGCACTGGCGGCCAGAACCGCGGTGGCTTGAACCATGCGCGCAAGTTTAGGCAGCGCTTCGCCTTTGGCGCAACGGTTTCTTCGCGAGTCCCTTTTTCGCCCTTTTTGGTGTTTCTGCTCATTTTCTCCTTCTTCCGGTGGACAGGGGACAAAGAACAAGAGTCAGCAGAAGAAAAGGAAATAGGTTGGGCCGGCCGTGCTATCCCTTGGCCACGGTGTTGTACCGGTCGCTGACGAAATCCCAATTGATCACACTCTGAAATGCTTTGATGTACTCCGGACGGCGGTTTTGGTACTTGAGGTAGTAGGCGTGTTCCCACACGTCGATCCCGAGGAGCGGGACACCGCCCGAGGAGTAGAGGCTGTCCTGGTTCGGGGTCGAATCGATGGCGAGCTTTTTGTCTTTCCAGACGAGCCAGGCCCACCCGCTGCCGAAGACTTTGGTCGCCGCAGCGGCAAAACCCTCCTGAAATTTATCGAAGCTGCCAAACGCCGCGTCGACGGCCTTGGCCAATTCGCCCGTGGGTTTGCCGTTTTCATTCTTCTTCAGGACCTGCCAGAACAGCGAGTGATTCGCGTGTCCACCGCCTTGATTGCGAATGTCCTTGCGCACGGCTTCCGGCACGGCGTCGAGATTGGTGAGAATTTCCTCGATCGGCTTCTTTTCGAAGCCGGGCGCGCCAGCGATAGCGATGTTCAGCTTGCTCACGTACGCGGCGTGATGTTTGTCGTGGTGAATCTTCATGGTCTCCGCATCGATATAGGGTTCGAGCGCATCGTAGTCGTAGCCGAGTGGAGGCAGCTTGAAGACGCCCTCGACGGGCGCGGTGGCGGCTGGGGGTGCAGCGGAAGCCTGTGCATGGACGAGATGGGGCACGAGGGCCAACGAACCGGTGACGAAGGCGAGGTTTTTGAAGGCGTGACGACGGGTGATCATAGGAATGCGCTTGGTGAGTTAGAGATTCTTGAGAAAAATGTCCTTGAATTCGACGAGCATCGGTGGCCCGACATGGATTTGCAGGGCAAGAATGCCTTCGAGGCTGCGTCCTTTGGCGTCGTTGTCAATCACGTCCACGGTTTGGACACCGTTGATGTAATGCTCGAGATGATTGCCGCGGGCGACGATGAGATAGTCGTTCCAGGCCTGCGGCTTGTAATAGTCCCTGGCCAGCAGGTCTTTCCGCGGCGCAAGCACGCCCACGAGCTGCGGCCTCGCCTGCGCGTCGACTTCCACCTTTTCGCCGATGAGCGCGAGAAACTTGCGTCCCCGCTCCTCGTAAAGGAAACCCGAGTTTCCGGGGCCATTGTCGATTTCGGCCTGGTACCCGGCCACGTTCCATTGGCCAAGATCGCGGCTGCGGTATTGCACGCCGGAATTGCCGTTGCGTAAGCGGAATTTCAGCTTCAACTCGAAATCCTTCAGGACGCTGCCGCGCCAGATGAGAAAGGTATTGGTGGTGGGCATCCGCTCCAGTGACGTTTCGCCCCGGATGGCGCCGCCAGCCACCGACCAATAGCGCTTGTCTCCGTCCCAGTTTTCGAGGTCGTGGCCATTGAAGATCGCCTTGGGCTCTTCGTCCGCGGCATACGCGGTGAAGTACATCAGGAGGACGGCGGGAAATACACAGGATATCCGGATGCGAGGCATGGCGGCCATGAGACAAGCAGAGATTCGGATTACTGGACAGGCAGAGATTCAGACCATGAGACGATGAGACGGCTGAGCGCGCCGAGCTGAGAGCGAGCGGGGCTTCTCGATTGGGAGAAATAATGCGTCGTTTCCACCGTATCTGGCGTGCTGATTTTCTGAGTCTCACATGGTCTGATTGTCTCCCGTTCCCCGGGATCGGAACGACCCACCTCAGAGATCACCCGCCGCCGCTTTCTCCATAAGCGCGCGCTGGCGGCAGATGGGACAATTGTCGCCTGGTTTGGTGTGCAGCAACTGTCCCAGATCCGGGGGGATGGCGCCATCACCCAGGCTGAGGCCATAGATCTGCATCGCCTTGACCCGGCACCATGGATTGCGGAGGGCGCGCAATTTCAACTCCGAGTCGCTGGCGATGGCAAACGATTGCTGGGGAGCGAGCTGGCGCAGGAGGCCGAGCACGTCCACCGCTTGGGTGATCTCCGCTGGGGTCGGGTGAGTGGTCGTGGCAGGAGCGGCTCCCGGCGGGTCGGCCAGCGTCTGGAGCCACTGCCCGTAGGTCATGTTCTCGAGCAGACAGAAAATGGCGAGTTGCGCCGTGCTGCGGGGAGCATCCGGCTGGCCGGCGAGATAGTCGAGCAGCGGACCGAGCTTGGGTTCACTCGCGGCGGTCAGGGTGAAGGGTTGCGTGGAGGTGGCATTCTTCGAAGACAACGCCGCGACCGGCAAGGCGACCTCGACCGCGCCCTTCGGGGGCACGCTGGTTTCGGCTTTCCGCAGGACGACTACGCGACCGGTCTTGTCGCGGGCCTCGGCGATGAGCCCGGCGGGAATTGTCACCGCCACGCCTGCGGACGATGGATTGCGCAGGGTCAGGGACAATTGGTCGCGGCCATTGCCGCTGGCCTCGGCGACAAGCTGCTTGCCTTCCAGTGCGGCCGTCAGGGCCAGCGGAGTCTCGACGGTTTCCGCCATGGCCGGGGTACGGCCCAGCAGGAGCGCGGCGCAAAGGAGGTTGGAAAACAGCTTCAAAACGGGCATTGGCTCTTTTCCTCTCTTCTCACGGCAGTGGGGAATGTCAAAGGAGAGTGGGGGGAGGAATGACGAATGACGAATGACGAATGACAATGGGACGATGGGACGATGGGACAATGGGACAATGGGACAATGGGACAATGGGACAATGGGACAATGGGACAATGGGACGATGGGACAATGGGACGATGGGGAGAATGGACCGATCGGAAGGTCAGACAGCAGAGCGCGGCGGAGATTCGAAAATAGGCGATTGAGAACCGCGCGGCACTGCTCGCCGGCAAGGCCGGCCCGCCAGTGACTCAGCGGTGGCCACGGCGCGGCCCTGCGTGAGGCCGCCCCACCAGCGCAGTAGCCTCTCCGGAAATGAATGGGCATGGAAAAATAAACCGTTAAACTGGACGGATAAATTTCCATGAACTCGACCCTCCGCCGGTATTCCACGTTCATCCTGGCCTGCCTGGCCGGCAGCGCGATGGCAGGCTGCGCCACGATGCAGCCGATCCGTTCGACACCGCCGATGGCAAAGTTCGTCCTGCCCGCTCCATTTATTGCTCACGCCGGGTTTACGGAGGTTGTCCTGCCCGCCGGGGAATACCACCCACTCTACGAGGATGAACGGTTTTTTTACTATCAAGCGCCGGCCAAGGTCGTGGTCAACCGCCTGTTTAGCAGAATGTTCGACGGCGGCATCTATGTGAAACGCGACGGCACGGCGCTGCGAGGATGGTACTACATCGCCGAAGACGGCACGCAGAACTACGGGCGGTTTGAAGCGGAGCCGCCGCACCGGTAAAGGGTTGCCTTACCGCGCGGCAGCCTTCGAAGCGGGCGCGGCCGCTTGAATCCGTTTCGGGTCCTGCAACCGCGTGGCGGCGGCGGCCAGCCAGGCGCTATCCGGCGTGGCGTACGGGCGGAAGGTTTCCAGCGTGCCAGCGTGTTCGTTGTAGTAAAGTGCGCGGTGCAGCCCCAGATTGCTCGCCTTCGGTGAGTCAATCAGGCTGGCGGAATCGTTGGCGCTCATTTGGAAGACGACGCGCATTTCGAATTCCGTCAGCGCCTTGCGGCTCATGCTGCGGTTGACGTTATTAAAGGTATCGATGGTGACGAGCATGTGAATGCCGAAACTGCTGCCTTCGGTGGTTAGCTCGGAAAACTGCGCGCCCGGATTGCCGGCGGCATCGTCGCCGCTCGTGGAGAAACTGAAATCGTCTTCCTGCCGCAGTTTCTTGAAGCGATGCAGCCCGTGGATGAGCACGAACGTTGTCGGGGCGCCGGCCGGCGCCTCGCCGCTGGAGCGCGCCTTCAGCTCCGCGGTCAGGTCGGCCATGATCTGCGGAATCTCCGGCCCGCGGCTGACGGTAATCGGATGCGGCACGGCGGCGACGATGCGATCGAGCAGTTCGGCTTCGGAGGAACCGGGCGTGGTGCTCTGGATGAGCACGAATTTCGCGGTGCCGACGGGGTATTGCGCGGCGATAGCGAGCAGGGAAATCGCCAGCATGTTGAGGGCCGCTTCGTCGCGCTGACCGACGATGAGGAGATGGTTGCCGCTTTGTCGCTGGAAGCTGGCTTCGGTCGGACCCTTGATGGAATTGGGCGCGCCCAGCCAGGCGCGCGCCACCGGCGGCACCGCCAATGGCGCATTTTCGAGGACCTGTTCGAGCGGGTCGTTTTCGGCGATGGCGGCGGGAGCGTTGCCCTCGAAGACGATCGGACTCGGGTAGTGGAGGTGCCGTTGCGCGACGAGCGTATGGATTTCTTCGAGCCGGTTGTCGCGTTCCTGGTCGGAAAGCCACACGACCTGGAAGGGGCTATTGCCTTCCACCGCGCCGGCCGCGTCGTTGTAAATGCCTTCACCGGGCCGCGAGAGCAGACGGGGCGCGGAGTTGCTGTCGTCCATGATCAAGTAGGCGTCGGCCTCGTTGCACTGGAGGGCGACGCGGATGACCATCTGGCCGAGCGTGGCCCGGGCGAGCGAGTAGGCGCCGCCCAACGTCTGCGACCCGAGCAGCACGTGAATGCCAAAGGCGCGCCCCTGGCGGACGATGCGGTCGAAAAGGAGCGAGGCAGTCTGCGCGATGGTATCGTCCTCGACGAAGAATTCCTGGAACTCATCGATGATGAGCAGCGCGCGCGGCATCGGCTCGGCGCCGCCTTCGCGCTTGTAGCCGGCGACGTCCTGCACGCCCAGTTTGCGGAACATATCACCGCGCCGTTTTAGTTCGTCGTCCACTTTCTGGAGGACGCTGAGGGCGAATTCGCGGTCGGACTCGATGGCCACGACGCGCGCGTGCGGCAGGCGCTTTTCCGCGTAGCACTTGAACTCGACGCCTTTCTTGAAGTCGATCAGGTAAAACTCGACCTGCTCCGGCGAACAAAAGAGCGCGAGGTTGGTGATGATGACGTGGAAGAGGGTCGATTTGCCGGAACCGGTTTTGCCCGCGAAAAGCGCGTGCTGGCGCGTGCCCTTGCCGATGGACAGGAGTTGGTGCTTGGTCGCGCCGGTGCGGCCAATGGCGACCTTGAGTTCGCTGGTCGTGTCGCTGGTCCACAACTCCCCGGGTGGCGGGGCAATTTGCGAAAAGGGCACCTGGACGCGGTTCGAATCGATGCTGGCCTTGCCGATCTTGTGGACGAATTGCGCGGCCAGCTCGTCGGGAGGCGGGCCGTCGAAGGTGAGGCGGGCGGCGGCCTCGGGCGGCGCGCCGGCGATCACGAAATCGCTGCCCGAGCGCTTGAGCAGGAGGCTGCTCTTGCGCAACTCCTCCGGGACAAAGCCATCGGGCATCTCCTGCCGGGTATCCCAATGGATGAGTGTGAAGACACCGCAGCGCGCGCCACTGGTGGCGATGCTTTGCAGCCGTTTGGCCGCCGTTTCGCTGAAGTTCGCCGGGAAATCGGCGACGACGAGGAAGTGATATTTTTCCGCTACGCTGCCGGCCTGCTCGTTGTACTCGCTGATGGTCGCGTACTCGTTGCGCAGGTACATCTGGATGACCTTCTCGATGTGCTCATTGAGCTCGGAAAGGCGTTCGTCGATCTGGTCGCGCTGCGTCCAGATGCGCCGGTTGATGAGCGCCTCCTCGTAGTCGGAGAAGTGCATGAGTCCCGCGAAGCTCTGGCCGAGCCCGACAGGGTCGATAATGCTGAAGGCAATTTTTCCAGGTGGACTGGTCGTGAAGAGCCGCAGGATGATGTCATTGAGCGTGCCGTTGATGGTCGCATTGCCGGACTCGCGGGTTTCAAAAAGCAGCGAGCCCTCCTGCGGATAAGCCAGGGCCAGCGGCAGTGAGATTGCGGGCGGACCGGGCAATGGAAGGCGCGGGTCTTGCGGGTGCGCGGTGAGAGTCGTGTCGAGCTGCCCAAAGCGCGTAATCTGCGTGAAGGTCTTTGGGATGGTCCACGATTCCAGAAATGACTCCGTCCACGCGGGGAAATTCGCCGCGACCTCCTCCTGGATCGCGCGCACCCTTTCATACAGCGGGGTAATGGTGCGCTGCCATTCGGTGGCCAGCGTGTCCCAGCGGGTGATTTCCTCCGTCGTGAGGGCGTTTGATTCGGCGGTGTACGTGTCGTTGAGCGTTTGCGTTCTACTTTCCGATTCGCTCTGATATTTGGCCTGGCGGCGATCGCGCGCGGTGGCGAGGTCCGCGAGCTTCGGGCGCGAATACTGGTCCACCTTGGCCGCGATCCGCGGCACCTGCGCCTCGATCTTTTCCCGCATGTGCTGCTCGAACTCGACTTCGACCTGGTCGGAGCGGTTCCATTGTTCGGCGATAATCTCCCGGGTCGCGTCGCATTCCTCCTGGGCGCGGGTGCGTTCCTGCTGATTTTGCGCGGTCGCGGAGGCGGTCGCGGCGGCATGGTGCACGGAACTGTAATTGAGGGCATTGCCGATGCCGGCCACGAATGGCCGGGCCTGCTGGGCCCCGACGGCATACAGGATGATCAGGAGCACCAGGACCGCCCCAACGATCGCCGCCAGGATGGCCCCGCCGGGGACCATCGCCCCGAGGAGAAAGGCGCCAATGACCATCACCGGGAACAGAATGGCCGGCATCAAGTAGCTGAACATCACTGCGACCGGCCGCTTGAGCAATCCGGCCAGATTCTGCTCGGCCACGGCCAGACCATTTTGCATTTCCTGCACGCTTTCCATGGCGTGCGCGGGGATGGGCACAGCGTTCGCCACCGGGCGGAGAAAACGCTGGAGATGGTAAAAGCCCGAAGAGGCGCGGCGCGTGCGCTGGCGCACTTTGTCGATCCGCTCTTTGCCGTCCTCGAGTTGTTTCGTGACCTCCTTGAGGATGCCGTCCGACGCCTTTTGATCGGCCTCCAGTTTCTTCTCGGCCTGGAATTGTTTCAGTTGCAGATCGCCCATCCAGCGCTCCTTGTGCTGGCGGGCGCGCAGCGGCAGCTTGCGCAGGGCCGCGGCCCCGGCGCGATTGGCCCGCATGCGGCGGCCTTCGTAACGGGTCGTGAGGCGTTCCCGGCCACTCTGGCAGGTGGCGTTCGATTCTTCGATTTGCGCGGCCAACCGGGCCTCCGTCTTGTCCAGGGCCTCGCGGTGCTGGCGGTTGAGCGAGTGCCGGCGGCTGGAGAAGTCGCGGGTGAGGTCTGCCTCCTGTTGGGCAAAAGCCGCCGTGGTTTTTTGCAGCGTGGCGAGCAGTTCGAGAACGTGGCTGGGGCGGAGGTCGGAATTACTCACATTCACTTCTTACTCTTTTGATCAAAGCATCGATTTCCTGCATCACGCTCATCGTGCGCTGCACGTGGTCGGGGATTTCCTCGAGATAGTCATGCTCGAACTGCTGTGCCTTGAAATCATGCCAGTGCGACTTGGTTTCCCCCCATTTGAGGTTCAACTCCTTCAATGCCTGCACCAGGTTTCCCGCGCTTTCCTTGGCACTCACGAAGGGGGCGCCTCCAGCGTGGTTTCCGGAGCGACCGCGGCTGGGTCGGCCGGTGCATCCGCGGCCGCGGTGGCCGCAGCGGGCGCGGGCGCCGTGGGAATTTGGTGCGTCTCCGCGTACTCTTCGATGATCCGCGACGCCTGGACGAGAAAAGAGATGCCTTTCGGAAGATTGAAATCGAGGAATTGCCGCAAGCCCTCGAGCCGTTTGCCGAGCGGGTCCGCGATGGCATCGAAGTTCTGGTTCCACTTTTTGACGTGGCGCTGTTTTTCCTCCGCGTGGGCGAGCGCAGCCTGGGCCTTGCGCACGGCGTTCACTTGAAAGGTAATATTGTCCCGCAGGCCGGAAAGTTTGGCGCTCAAGAGCTCCTGCTCGGCGCGCGCGAGTTTCTGCCGGCACGTCTTCAACTCGTTTTCCCAGCGCACCCGTTGGTCGTGCTGGAGCCACATCCGCGTGCGGCGCAACTCGTCGGCGGCATCGTCGAGCGAACGGCGGGCCTTGCCTTGAAAGATGATCAGGTTTGCCCGGAAGAAATCGAGCGCTTCGGAGGAGGTGACTTTGGCCTGGTTGGAGGGCATGCGTTAGCGCTGGCCGAGGTACTCTTCGATGCGCTGGGCCTTGCGCAGGAGGAAGGGGGTATGCTTGTCCGAGATTTCGGTGAACTTCTTGATGACTTTCATCGTCATGATGAATTCCTCGGCGAATTTTTCGTGCTCCTGGTCCTGCCAGGTCGCGGAGAGGGCGGCGAAGCGGGCCTGAAGCGCGCCGGCCTTGGTCTGCACGTCGTCATTGAAGCGCTTCAATTCCTTGGCGAAGCGCCGCACTTCCTCGGGATCCATGATTGCTTGAGCCATAATCGTGTAGGGAAAAAATGAGCGGCTGGGTGGCTGCACTGACGTGCAATGCCAGAAACTGTAGCGGGGTTCCCGCGACAATTCAATGCGGCTGTTGCGGGAGTGGCAAGGCCCGGTGGGGCCGACCTTTTCTGACACTGATTCGTGTTCTTTTTCTGCCGGCAAACGGAAAGATCAAGAAAAAGAACCTGATCCAGAAAATGGAGCCGTGCCGGCCGCCACCTGGCCGCGACCGCCCCCCGATCCTTACCCCCTCTTCGGACCCAGAGTCGCTGCGCTCGCCGATGGATGCCCCTGGACGGCCTGAATCGGGGTGGGGCTCGCGCCAGAAGGCCGTAGAGTGGCGTGGCTGGACGGGACCGGGAACGGCGTGGGCGCACCGGTTGGCACGGCTGGCCTTGCCTGCATGGTGTAGTGCTCGGCGAGCGGCATTTCTCCGGAGCCCTCGAGAAGCTCGGCTGGGAAGTGGCTGTCCGTGATCTCGACGCGCGTGCCCTCGCCGATGCGGTCGAAGAGCTGCAGGATGTCGTGGGAACGCATCCGGATACACCCGTAGCTCGCCGGCGTCCCGATGCTCCACTCCTCGGCCGTGCCGTGGATGTAGATCCCTCGCCCATAGGCCAGCCGGTTCTGCGGTTCGAGCCCGCGCAGCCAAAGAATGCGGGAGACGATCGGGTCGCGCCCCGGGGTGTTCGGCCTGACGATTTCGCCCGTCGGCCGGCGGCTCTTGAACTTCATGCCGCTGGGTTGCCCGGCGCCGATTTTCTCCTTCACTTCGAGCGCGCCCAAAGGAGTCTGGAAGCTGCCGGGACGGTCGCCCACGCCGAATTTCGACGTCGACACATCGTAGCGCGCAATTTCCACGCCCTGCTCGAAGACGAGCATTTTCTGATCGGGGACGCTGATGCGGATCAGATGCGGACTTGGCCGGTGCGCGCAGGAAGCGAGGCCAAAGGCGATGGTGGTCAGCAGGCCAAAGGCAATGATCTTCTTGAACACGCGCGCTATTTACCCGGCTTCCGCCCAAGTCTCAAGTGGCGAGCGCGAGCCGAAAGTTGTAGCGTGGGTTCCCGCGATCGGCCAAAAACGCTGATTTCAGTGGTTTGCGGGCTTGGTCGGAGTTGGCGGCGCGGGGTTGGCTCCGGCCTTGGACTGGGCCATCGGTGGCCGCTTGAAGGCCACGAGCTGATAGACAGTCAGCGGGATCAAAAGATTCATCGGAATGACCAGCAGACTGGCCACCGCAACCGCCGCGACCGCCACCCCGCGTTCGCCACTGCGTCCCGGTCGGTCGGAACGGGCGACCGCATAGATGGCCAAACCGAGCGCAATCAAATTGATTCCTGGAAAAATGGAGAGGATGAGCGCCAGGATGGCCATCCCGCGTTTGGTCACCGGCGCGGCTGCCGGTGCGGCCGAGGCCGCCACCGCGACCTTCATGGCCACCGCCCGCACCGTGGGGGGCACTGCTTCCGTCTTCGGTCCGGCATCGGCCGGGGCGGGGACGACGAACTTTTGTTGGCAGGAGGGGCAGCCGCCGAGCGTCCCGACATCCTCCAGCGCGGCTCCGATGCGTTGACCGCAGTGCGGACAGGCAAATTTGAAACTCATGGTTGGACTCCTCTCTGCCCGGACCAAGCCGGGTGCAGCGGAGCGGCTCCGCGAGGCGCAGGTGCGTTCATGGGGAAGGCGCGTTATGTGCACCGGAAGCGCGGCGCGCGTCAAGCTCCCGCCGTCCGGTCGCATGGCGCAATCAACGAAGCACTTCCAGTCGCCCGAAGGGCAGACGAATGAGTGGCAGGAGCGATGAGCCAGGAGCCAGGTGTTCGCCGTGGAGTCCTTTCCGGGCTCCTGGCACTGATGCCGCGAACCAGGGTCGAGTCCGCGAAACGCTCATGGCGCCATGGGGGCAAACCGGTAACCCTACGGTAGATGGAACGTCTGCCCGATTTCCGTCAACGCGACGCGCTCCGGCGCAGCCCGCAGCGCCGCGACCAGGCGCTGGATGGGTTCGTCCATCGGTTCCCAGCTGAGCTTGAAGGTTTGATGATGCACCGGCACCACGTACTGCGCCTTCGCTTCGTCGGCCATGGCCACGGCCTCCTCGGGCGTGCAGTGGGCGTGGATCCAGGGTTGGTACGCGCCGATCGGGACGATCAGCACGTAGATCGGGCCACGCGAGCCGAGATGCTGCGCCGGGGTTCGCGCGGTGTCCCCGAGATAGCCGAGGCGTTTGCCGCCGCGCTCGAAGACATAGGCATTGTACTGCCGAAAGTCATCGTGTTGCATCCGCGCGCCCCAATGTCGAAGCTGGAAGGCGGTCACCGTTACCGAGCCGCGCGCGGTTTCGATCTCCCGGGTTTCGTTCCAGTCGAGCTCGATGGATTCGCGGAAGCGAATGGTCCGGAGAATATCCGCCGTGTGCCGTGCCGTGACCACGACAGCCTCGCGGGGCAGCACCCGCAACGAGCACAGGTCGAGGTGGTCGAAATGCGCGTGCGAGAGCAGCACCAGATCGATGCGCGGCAATTCCGCCGGCGTCAGCGCGCAGGCAAGGTAACGCTTCGGGCCGATGGTCAGCGGCGGCACCCGAATTCCACAGCGGTCGAAGAACACCGGGTCGGTGATGATGTTCAGGCCGAAGAAATTGATCAGCACGGTGGCGTGCCCCAGCCAGGCCACGGTGACGCGATCGTCGCGCCAGACCAGCGGCTGAGGGTGGTGCGGCGCTGGCAGGACCGCGCGCCGGCTGTCTTCCAGCATCATCGTCAAAAAGCGGAGTCGTTTCACCCTGCGGAGAAAATCGGACAAGAGACTCGCCGGAAACAATAATTCGGCATTAATGGACGGTTCGTGACGAACTCCTTCATCCAGTTTGTACTTTTGCCAGGAGGAGATGGCAAATCTGGCTGCCGCTGGCATCGTACCTGCATCGTCTGAGCGGAATCTTCGTGAAATCGGCCTAGCCCAACCCAGGGATGAAAAGGGAAACCCAAGACATCGCTCATTCCATTCCGGTGACGGAAGTCGAATCCCTCGTTTCCGACGACCAGCGCTATCGCGGCGTTTTCCAGAATGCCATCGAGGGCATTTTCCAGACGACGCCTGATGGCCGCTATCTCGGCGCCAATCCGGCGCTGGCCAGGATTTACGGCTATGAATCGCCGACGGAATTGCAGGGGCAATTGCAGGACATCAGCCGCCAGCTTTATGTCCAGCCGGGACGCCGCGCGGAGTTTCTCCAGATCATGGAGCGAGACCGGAAGGTTTCCAATTTCGAGTCGCAGGTCTATCGCAAGGACGGCAGTATCATCTGGATTTCAGAAAATGTGGTCGCAGTGAGCGATGATCTTGGCCGGCTGCTCTACTACGAGGGATTCGTGGTCGACGTGACCACCCGGCGCGAAGCTGAGACCGCCCTCGAGAAGACCCGCGACGAGCTCGAGCAGAGCCTCGCCGAGTTGCGCGCCACGCAGCAGCAGGTGGTTCAACAGGAACGGCTGCGCGCCCTCGGCGGCATGGTCACGGGCGTGGCGCACGACTTTAACAATGCGCTCTCCCTCATCCTCGGTTACGCGGAGATGCTGCAGCACCAATGCCGCCAGCACCCCGCGGGCAACGATTTCGTCGAGTATGCGCAAACGATCATCACGGCGTCGCTCGACGCCGCGGAGATCGTCAATCGACTGCGGGAATTTCACCGGCCGGCCGAGCCGGGCGAGACGCAGTCGCTTTTGCCGCTCAACGCCATCATCGAACAGGTGGTCACCTTTACCCGGCCGCGATGGTCCGCCGAATCGATCGCTCGCGGCATGCCGATCGAAGTGGTCACCGATTTGTCCGCGATCCCACCCTTGCACGGCAACGCCCCCGAACTGCGCGAGATGCTCACCAACCTCATTTTCAATGCCATTGATGCCATGCCGCAGGGTGGGACGATCACCCTGCGCACGCGGGCGATCGACGCCCGCATTGAACTCTCGGTTGCGGACACCGGCACCGGCATGACCGAGGAGGTGCTCCGCCGATGTTTTGAGCCGTTTTTTACCACGAAAGGCGAGGGCGGTTCAGGCCTTGGCTTGTCCTTGGTTTACGGCATCGTCGAACGGCACAATGGGACGGTGACCATCGAGAGCCGGCCGGGCCGCGGCGCCACCTTCCGGATCAACTTCCCGAGCGATCCCACCGGCGTGATCCCCGAAGAACCCGAGCCGGCGGCCACACGCCCGCTGCGGATTCTCGTGGTCGACGACCAGCCGGTGCAGTGCGAACTCATCTCCCATGCGCTCCAGCGCGACTGGCACACCGTGGATGTGGCCAGCAATGGCCGCGAGGCGCTCAAATTGTTCGAGCGCCGGGAATTCGACCTCGTGATTACCGACAAGGTCATGCCAGAAATGAACGGCGATCAACTCGCCGTGGCCATCAAATCGCGCGAACCCGAAACACGGATCATCCTGCTCACCGGCTTTGGCGGCTCCGGGGACGACGAGTACCAATCGGAATTTATCGACCTCGTCGTGGCCAAGCCTGCCTCCCTCGCCGAACTCCGCGCGGCTATCGCCAAAGTCATGGCCTGACGCGTTTCCGGCAGCGAGGGGAGGGGAGCGGCCGCAGAGCCTCGGCTTCGCGGCTATCTTCTGAAGGAAATGACTTCTATCGGTGGTCTTTGGAGAAGGCGCGGACAGCCGCTTCGTAGACCAGCCGCAGCGGCTGGCCGCTCTTTTCGCTCAACGCGCGGCAGGACTCAAATTCCGGCGCGGCTTGCACCACGGCGCCATTCTTCAGGCCGAGCTTCACCGTGACTTTGCCAAATTCCGTGGCCACGGTTTCGAAGCGCCGCTCCAGCTTGAGCCGCACGACCTGTTCGGTGCGCAGGCCGAAGGCGCTCGTCTCGCGGAAAATGATGTCGGCGAGCGATTCAACCTGGGCGGGTTCGCACAACACCGAGAGCAGTACGCCGGGCCGGTTCTTCTTCATCTGGATCGGCGTGAACCACACATCGAAGGCGCCCGCGGTCAGCAGCTTCTCCATCGTCGCGCCGAGAATCTCCGGCGACGAATCGTCCAGGTTCGTTTCCAGGCGGGTGACGGTATCGCTCTCGTAGCCGCCCGGCATGGCTTAATCCTCGACCAGCGTGCCGATCACGGCGCGCAGCACATTTGGGCGCGACGTCAGGTCGCGCGAGCCGACGCCGTAACCGATCTTCTCGATCTTGAGCTGCGGCATGGGACCGAAGGACGCGCCAAACTCCGCCACGATGGCCGCGCCAGTCGGGGTGATCAGTTCGTGCGGCTCATCAATCTGCCCGAGGGGAATGCCTTTCAGGATTTCGAGCGTCGCGGGCGCCGGCAGCGGGAAGGTTCCGTGTGCGCAATGGACCGTCCCGGACCCATCATGCAGGGCGGAAACAAAAACCTTCTGCACGCCCAGCGCCTCGATGCCCGCGCACGCGCAGACGACATCGGCAATCGAGTCCAGGCCGCCGACCTCGTGAAAATGCACTTTGTCCACGGGCTCTCCATGAATCTTCGCTTCGGCCACGGCGATGCGCTGAAAGATGGCCATCGCGTGCTTTTTCACAAAGTGGGACAGCTCGCTGTGTTCGATTAATTCGCGAATGTGCTCGTGGCTGCGGCCATGCCGATCTTCGTGCCCGTGTTCGTGGTGATGGTGAGCCGTGACCTCGCTGCCGTGGTCATGGTCGTGCTCGTGGTGCTCATGCTCATCCTCGTGCTCGTGCGCCTCGTGAGGGTGATGGTGCCCGTGATCGTGCTCCTTGTCCTCTTCATGAGAATGCTCGTGGGCATGCGCAGCTTCGTGGCCGTGCCCGTGTTCATGGCCATGTTCGTGAGACGCATGCTCGTGGTGATGATGCCCCTCGCAATGCGCGTCGTGCTCGTCCTGGTCATGCGTGTGGGTCGCGCCTTCGTGGATGCCAAACTTCACGCCTTCCATCTGCTGCCGCTGCTGGCGTTCAAAATGCATGTGGAATTCACCCAGATCGAGCTTCGAGAGCTCCCATTCGAGGGTGGAGGGCTTGACGCCGAGGTCAACGAGGGCGCCGACGGTCATATCGCCGGAGATGCCGGAAAAGCAGTCGAGGAAGAGAACTTTCATGGAGATTTTACGGAAGAGGGCATGGATGAAGTGCTACCGAGGCTTCGCCAAAAGGCAGGGTCCACGAAATACACGAAAAACACGAAAAAAGAAATCCGGTTCGAGAAACTAGGCTCATTGGTGACAGATGATCGGTTGACGAGGATTTTACTGGAGATCGCGCAAGCGCAGCTTTCCATCGTAAAGGGCTTTGCCGATGATGCACCCGTAAAGTCCCGGCATTTGCGCGAGCTGCTGGACGTCGGCAACGCTGCTCACGCCGCCGCTGGCGATGAGCTGGCACTGGAGAGCGTGGAGCATTTTCCCGGTCTCGGCAAAGTTCGGGCCGGCGAGCATGCCGTCGGTGGCGATATCCGTATAAATGATCGTGCCCGCGCCGGCTTGCTCGGCGCGCCGGGCCAGTTCCAGCGCACTGAGCGCGGATTCCTCCGTCCAGCCTTTCACGGAGACTCTCCCATTCTTCGCATCGATGCCGACCGCCACCCGCGCGCCGCCCAGCTTCGTCGCGAGTTCCGAGACAAAGGCCAGCGATTCGGCAGCCCGCGTGCCAATGATGACGCGCGAGACTCCGGCATCGATGGCGCGCCGGGCGGCGTCGAGATCGCGGATTCCGCCGCCGAGTTCCACGGGAAACTTCACCGCGGCGCAGATGGCCCGGACGCTCTCGAGATTGCGCTGCTCACCGGTGAAGGCCGCATCGAGGTCCACCACGTGCAGATAATGACCGCCTTCGGCCTCCCAACGTTGCGCAACCGCCGCCGGGTCGCGCGAGTAAACGGTCTTTTGGTCGGCCTGGCCCTGGCGAAGCCGGACGACTTCACCGGACATGAGATCAATGGCGGGGAGGAGAAGCATTAAATCGATGGAGAGAGGGGGCGGAAGGCGATGATGGGACAGGGGTATATTCGCCCCGCGCATCTTCCATTAAGGGGCGAGTTCGAGTTCGGCAAGAAGTAGCGCAAGCGTCGCGGGAGCGGAGTTTCACCGGGCGCGGAAGGGAGCGGCAAGCCCTTCCTGACGCTGCCGCATTTCGATTGAAGCCGATCACGCTCGTGCCCGGGCGTCCTCTCGCGGGGTACAGACCTTGATTTTGAAGAGCCGGCGAAATCGATCCGCGACTGGCGTGCGTCGCTGGCCGGGCTCCGGCCCTGCTTCAGAGGGGCCTTCTACGCTACGGGGTGCCCGGCGAGATCATGCGCCGACGCGGCAGCCGGGGAAAACGAGGCCCTCCCGCCCACGGGGTACCGTCCACGAAGATCGTTGAGGCGGACCTTGAGAACGTCCCGGAAGTTGCGCCAGGAATCCTTCATGGCGCTGACCTTGGTGTCGGCGTCGTACTTCCACCGGACGGGCACTTCACGGATCGCGTAGCCGAGCTTGCGGGCGAGGAAGAGCACTTCGACATCAAAGCCGGTCACCATGGCGCCACGAATGACCGGGGCGTCGTCGCTGTAGAGCAAGGTGGACCGAAAGATTTGCCCCGCTGCCCGCGCGGAAAAGGCTTTGAACCCACACTGGGTATCGCGGATGCCGGAGATGGTTACGAACCCGACGATATAGTTGAAGACGCGGCCCATGAGGTGGCGAAAGAGCGGCTCGCCAATGCGGCGCGCGCCTTCGCCCTGGCGGGAGCCGATGACGACCTCGTCGCCGCGCTCGAAACACGGCAGGAATCGGTCCAGTTCGTCGATCGGTGTGGAAAGGTCGGCATCGGAAAAGAGGACAATTTCGCCGATGGCGTTCTGAATTCCGGCCCGGACGGCGTACCCTTTGCCACGATGCTCATTGCGCAGAACGCGCAACTCCGGATGGGATTTCGCGAAGTCTTCAACGATGGCGACCGTGCTGTCGCTCGAACCGTCGTCGCTCACGATGATTTCAAACGAGTACTGCTTTTCTCCGAGGTAACCGAGGACGGCGGCCAGGGTGGAGGTCAGCCGGCGTTCCTCGTTGTAGGCGGGGATGACGACGGAAAGTTTGGGAGTGGGCACGGGTGTAACGGAACATTTCTTGTGCCAGGCTTCGGGGCGAATCGAGGGGGCAGGCTGGGAGGTTTTCAGTGTTAAGTGTTTAAACGTAAGACTTAAGACCAGGAGAGCGGTGCACGCTGAACCTTAGTGCGCACCCGCCGCGCCGCCTTCCATCCCACCCTGCATCCCACGCAGCTCAACCTGGTTGCCGCTGAGCTCGCAGGCTCGCTCGGTAAAGCGCAGGAGGGTCGATTTGGGAACAAGCCCCCGCTGCGCCGCCGCGTGGACCGCTTCGGCGATGCGGTGGGCATTGGCCTCGCTCAGGGACCCGGCGGCTTCAAGATGCCTGGAGGCTTCCTCGATCTGGCCGCGCTTGAGGAAAATGGCGACCAGGTTGATATGCGCCGAGGTTTCGCCCGGCTCGAGTTCCAACGCGCGGTTGAATTCCTGGACGGCGTCGTCTTCGCGTCCGAGGCGCATGAGCGTGACGGCGCGGTTGTTGTGCAGGTCCGGGTCGACATCCTCGAGCTTTTCCGCGACCAGATACGCCCGGTCAGCCTCTTCCAACTGGCCGGCTGCCGAAAGGGCGTTGGCGATGTTGAACCGGCACCAGTAATAGTCCGGCTTGATGCGGAGCGACTGTCGGTACGCGGCGATTGCTTCCGCGGGCTTGTGAGCATCGGAAAAGACGTTCCCAAGGTTGTACCACCCCATCCAGGCGTCGGGATTGCGTTCCACGACATAGCTCCAGAGGGTTTGGGTGTCTTCAAAGTGGGCAAAGTGCACCGAAGCCAGCGCGGCGACACCCACGACGCCGACGGTACCGGCCGCCTTCGAATGGGCGGCCAGCCACGGCCATTTCCCGGCCAGCGCGCTCAAGGCCGCGACCACGGCAACGATCATGCCCGGCAGCGCGTGGTACTGCCAGTGATCGGCGACCAGCGAGTAGACGAAATAGTTCGTATCGAAGATGCCCAGCAAGGGGAGGAGCATCAGCGCGTAGTAAACGATCCCGAGGGCGATCGGGGCGCCCATGCGCCGCCAGAGCAACCCACAGGCGACGAGCAGTGCCACCAGCAGCGCCCCGGGAAGAGCCGTGTGCGTGGTGGCGCTGGTATCGACCCAGCCTTGGTACATCGGCGTGAGGCCGACCGGCACGAGCGCTTTTCCCAGATAGAACCAGAAGGCCGCGCCCGCCATTTCCATCCGCTGCCAGAGACTGAGCGAGCCGACCAGCGACTGTGCGGCCACGCGGTGTTTCTCAAACCACATGGTGGTCACGCCCGCGGCAAAACCGAGGGCAAAATACGGAATCAGGCGCAGGAGGAGACCCAGGCGGACGCCCTGATCCCGTCGAAAGGTGTAGCAGAGCAGAAGAAACACGGGCAGGCACACCGTCGAGGTCTTGCAGGCCAGCGCGGCGGCGAACCAGAGCAGCGAGAGCGCATAGGGCGCCCAATGCTTTTCCGCGGCGTGCCGAATGAAGGCGAGCAGCGAGAGCGCCATGAAGAAGAACGACCAGGTATTCTTCTGCTCGGCAGCCCAGGCGATCGTCTGCGCGTTGACGGGATGAACGGCAAAGAGCGCGGCGACCCACCATGCGCCCGGCAGCCGCCAGGCCCGCGCCACGCGCCAGACGAGCACCGCATTCACGCAGTGCATGACGAGATTCACCAGATGGTAGCCCAGTGGATGAACGCCCCAGATCAAGTACTGCACCCGCAGCAACGTCCAGAAGAGCGGGTAGTAATTGAACGCCTCGGAGGTGAACCAGAAAGCGTGAAAGCCATCGGGTCGCCGGAGCAGAAGATTCTTCGTGATGTAAGCGCCATCGTCGAACTGGAACTCGCGCCCGATGCCAAAGCCGTAAATCAGAAAGGCCAGAAGGAATAGCACGACGGTCTGGGTGCGTTCGTTCCAGTAGGATTTCGCGGCCGAAACCAGGTCGGCCTTGGTTTCTGGTTTCTGGTTTCTGGTTTCTGGTAGCTCCACTTCCATATCGGTTCGGCGGCGCAGATCGGATTAGGCGTCGAGGGTTGCGTTCGGCGCGGAGCCCATTGGATGTTGGGTGTTGGATGTTGGATGTTGGATGTTCCCCAGTGATCGCCGGTTAATGAGGATCGCAAGCGCACTGAGGACCAGCGTCGCCAAAGAGACCAGCCAGCCCGTCCGCCGTTGGGGCATGGCCTCGTAGCGGAATTCCACGGCGTGATGTCCAGCCGGCACTTCGCACGACACCACCGCCTGCGGGCCGGTGGGCGTGGTGGCCGCCGGGACGCCGTCGATCGCGGCCTGCCAGCCGGGAAACCAGAACTGCTCCAACTGGACAACTCCGGTCGAACGCATTTCCAAGTCTGCCCGGTACTCGTTGAGCCGAGATTGTGTCACCGGCCCAACTTGGTTGCCGGGGGAGAGGAAGACTTCGCTGGCTGGCCGCGTGGGCTTGTGGGGCACGCCGCGCGGCAGGAAATCGTCGCTGCTTGTCGCGCGTTCGCCAACGGCGCGGATTTCCGCCCTGGTGATCGCGCGCCCAATCGGGATCAGCAGTTTGACTCCGTCGAGCGCATCGACCTTCTCGCCGCTCATCGGCCCGACAATTTGGGTGCGGGCGTCGCCGGCGATAAACCGGGCGTGGGAATAGCAGGGATAATAGGCGGCCAGCGCGACGCTCAGTCCGGCAAGTAACACGGCTTGCGGCGCGCGTGCGTTTCCACCCATGGCGCCGAGGCGATCGGCCAGAGCCGTGCCGCAGATGGCGGCGCCGAACACGAGCACGCCCAGGAAGCGCCACGGAAACTGCACGTACTTAATGAGGGGTAGATGTTCCCAAAGCGGTTGCGACCACTGGCTGCACAGGAACGCGGCCCCGAGCATGATGAGCAGGCCGACGAGGCACCATTGGATTCGCCGCCTCCCTTCGGTCCCTTCGACGCGCCATCGCGTGAGCAGTGCCAGTGCGCCCAGACCGGCCAGCAGATGCGGCAGGCCGATCTGGAGCGACATCCGGTCCTTCGCCTCGCTCCCACTCTCCCCAAACCCCCATTCCAGCGAGAAGAATCGCGCGGCATCGACGAAATGCCGGTGAAAATCGAAATATCCGCCGGTGAGACTTTGCTCCGCCTGGGTGAAGGGCCTCCCGCTCATCGCCGGCCACCAGAAAAACGCCGCCAGCCCGACACCGAGCAAGGCTGGCACGCCTGCCGCGGCGAAGGACACCAGTCCGTCTGGAAAGTGAAGCGACCGTCGCGGTTCTTGCGGTGGCCGGGCAAAGGCGGAATCGGTCGCAGCCTCAGGATCGGCTGGCCGCGGCAACCGGGGCGATCGCTCTCCGTGGCCTGCACCCCGGCACGCCGCGCTCAGCGCCCAGCCTGCCGCGACGCACACCGGCAGACCGATCAGGGCCATGATATTGTGCGTAAAGATCAGCCCCGCGGTCGCAGTCGTGGCCGTCGCCAGCCCAGCCCGGCTCCGGTGGGAGAGGAATCGATCCGTTCCCCAGACGATGAGCGGCAGCCAGACAAAGGCGCAGTGTTCGGCGAGCGCATGCCGCACATACACGTCGACCAGGCGGTACGGGGCGATCATGTAAAGCACCCCGCCAAGGCACGCCGCCCAACCGGAGAAGTGGCTCACCGCCAGCCGGTACATGGCCAGCCCCGAAACAAAGAGCGCCAGCAACTGGGTGACCTTGAGCGCCGTCGGAAAATCGCAGCCCGCGAGCACGGGAATCTCTGTGAGGTAATAGCAAAGCGGCGCATAGAACTGAAAAAGTGGCGATCCGTACCCGAAATAGAAATCGGGCGACCACGCGGGCAGCGGCTCGCCGTGGCGCAGTGCCGCGTCAAACTCGACCATCCGGGTCAGATCAAACCAGGCGGAATGTCCTGAGAGCAGCGCCGGCCCCCACATTGCACGCGTCGCGATCAGCGCGGCGAGCAAGAGGATGAGAACCTGGCATAGCGACGTCCGCCACGCGGCACGGGTAACCGGAGCGACGACGGTTGACGATTCGCCGGGTTTCCGATCCTCGGCGGCGGATGGGGTGAGGGTGGAAGGGTTCAGAGAAAGCCTAGTTTAGCAGGTTTATTGCCGCGGCGGGCACAGGAGAAGGATCAAGGGATGTAGCGAAGGACCGCTGCGCGGAGGACCTTGGATGTCCGAGGCCCCTTTGGCAGGATCACGGCCCGGCCGGAGGTGTTGGATGTTGGACGTTCGATGTTGAGGCGTTAGCCTGCCCCAGATATGAGCGATCGCCTCCACGAACTGGATCAATCGCACGCCATCTTTTCGGCGCTTTCGTCATTTTGGTGGCGCCTGCCGATCCTCTGTGGCTGCTTTTGGTTTGGGCATTACGTGGGATTGAATGCCACCTCCGGCGGTCAGTTTTTGCAGCAGCTTTGGCTGGACGGTCCGGCAGCGGCTCTCGGCCACAGTTCCTTGAATCCCGCTTTCGTTCCGGTCAGTTGGTTCGGGACCGTGCTTATCGGGTGCGAGAATCTTTGGGGAATAGCTTATCTGTTCGTCATCGCGACGACATTCCTGATCGTCCGACTGTCGGAGGACTATTACATCCATGGCTTTGCCATCGCCTTGCTGGGCCAGACCGCCTATACCGTGCTGGTGAAGGCTGGCATCCTGGATGGAAGCATTTTCTCCGGTAGCCTCTCGGGGGCGCAGATCTTCGATCTGATCGTCGCTTTCCTGGCGCTCTTCACTTGGGAGGTGGTGGTCGGCGCTCTTTATTGGCGGTGTTTGCGCCGGATGCGACCGGCTGAGGAATCTTGAAGAATTGACCGATAGCGGATTCACAACATTGCACCTCCGCCACGAAACGGCCGCATCTTTGCCGCCGCTGTCCGACGAAACCTCCTGGAACTCTAGGTCTTGTGCTTTCCCCGGCCCTTGGCGACTATATCGGGCGCTCTTGCGGAATGAAAATTGAAACCTACCTGCTGCTGACCTTGATCATCGTCTTTATTTGGAAGACGCATCGCAGTGTGCAGCGTTGCGTGACCCCGCAGGAACGCTATTTCACCATGCGCACCTCCATTTTCACCTGGTTCGTGGGCTTTTTGCTGCTGATGGCCCTGCTCTTTCTGCCGAACAGGGCTCGGCTGCTGCTGCTGATCCCGATCTTTTTTGGGTGGATCGGCGTGGCCCGCTTCTTTCGCGATACGCGTGCCCGGATGCGTCGGGCGGCGGAAAGCCGGGCGGACATCGAGCGCATGAAACGCGTCAATTGAAACCGCTGCTCTTGAACAAACCCCGGCCATCGACAATCATTAATGCTATGAAACTCCCGCTTCGCTTTTCATTGGTCACCGCTTTTCTCGCCCTCGCTGTTGCCGTGCCGGTGCATGCCGCTGATCCGGCCCCGGCGGATGATCAGGCAAAAACCAAAGAGCCCGCAAAAATGAACAAAGAAGAATTGCGCACCAAACTCACACCGCAGCAGTACCGGGTCGCTTGTGAAGGCGGCACCGAGCCGCCATTTCACAACGCCTACTGGGACAATCACGAGCCGGGCATCTACATCGATGTCATCAGTGGCGAACCGCTGTTCGCCTCGACCGACAAGTTCGATTCCGGCACCGGCTGGCCGAGCTTTACCCGGACGCTGAAAAAGGACGCGGTGGTGGAAAAGAAGGACGGCAGCTTCGGCATGGTGCGCACCGAAGTGCGGGGCGCGAAGAGCGACGCCCACCTTGGGCACGTCTTCGACGACGGCCCGAATCCGACCGGCCTGCGCTACTGCATCAATTCGGCGTCGCTGCGTTTCATCCCCGTCGCCAAGCTCAAGGAATCCGGCTACGGTGAGTACCTCGTGCTCTTCGAAAAGAAGAGCGATCCGCCCGCCAAGGCGAAATAAAGGCCGCCCTGGCTGCACTCCAGCGCGGCGATTTCGGACACCTATGAATCTCCTCGAAGCCTTCGGGAAACAGCCCAGGTCCTGGATGCTCATGGAGGCCGTGCTGGCCCTGGCGCTGGTGGCATGCATCGATGTGATCACGACCTGGCAGTTCACCATGTTCGTGTTCTACTGCGTTCCCGTTTTCATGGTGGCGCTGCATTCTCCGCGACGCTTGGGCATCGGTTTCGCGGTCTTCACCGGGCTCGTGGCCTTGGCTGCGAATTATGACAGCATTCCGGTTCGCGGCCTGGGCGGCTACATTTGGGCCGGGGCCAATCGGACGGGTGGATTGCTCCTCGCGGCAGCCTACGGGATTTCCGTCCAGAGCTTCCGCGAGGAACTGCGCCGGCGCATGCAGGCCATCGAGCGCGCGCAGGAACTGGAGCGCGAAATCCTCCGCGCGGGTGAACGCGAGCAGATCCGGATCGGCCAGGACTTGCACGACGGCGTTTGCCAGACGCTGGCCGCGCTCGATTGCGCGGCGCAATGCCTTAAGCTGGATTTGGAAGTGGAAGGTTCGCCGCAGGCAAAACTGGCCGCCGAGATCCAAAAGCGGCTCTCCAGCGCCACCCTCGAGGCGCGCAGTCTCGCTCGAGGCATTTATCCGCTGCCCATGGAACCCGATGGCCTGAGCATGGCGCTGCGCGAACTGGTCGTGGCGACCCGGACGCTCTGCCATGCGGCGGTCGGTTTTGAAAGTGACGAGGACATCGTGGTCAAGGACTCGGAAGTCGCCATGCATCTTTATCGCATTACCCAGGAAGCTCTCAGTAACGCCATGCGCCACTCCAACGCCACGCGCGTCGATGTCCGTGTCATGCGGGACGACCAGCGCCTGAGCATCAGCGTGGTGGATGATGGTTGCGGCTCCGCCATTCAGGGCCGGCCCGACGGGATGGGCTGGCGGACCATGCACTACCGCGCGAAATTGATCGGCGCGCGGATCGAGAAGGAAAGCAAGCCGTCGGGCGGAACGACGGTTCGCTGCTCGCTTCCGGTCCCGGTTGCGGCGTGACGCGGCGATGCGACCGAACACGCTTCCTGGAGTGATTTTGTCCGAATTGCACACGTTCGCGCGGTTCCTTGGTGTGAAAACCCTCCTTCGCACCCTCCTTACTGCCCTCCTCGGCCTCGTCCCCGGCCTCCTGCCAGCCGCGGAATCCCGGCCCAATATCCTCTTCATCCTCGCCGACGATCTCGGAATCGACGGCGTCAGCTGCTACGGCGCCAACGCGCACAAGACCCCGAATATCGACCAGCTCGCAGCCTCGGGGACGCGCTTTGAGACCTGTTACGCCGCTCCGCTCTGCGGTCCTTCGCGTTGCTTGCTGATGACCGGACGGTACGCTTTCCGCACCGGCGGATTGACCAATGGCTCCTGGCGCGCGAACGGGCCGGGCGCAAAATCGGCGAATGAATGGTCCATCGCCAGGGTGCTCAAGCAGAGCGGCTACGTGACGGGGCAGGCGGGCAAGTGGCGGCAGGTGGGCGAGACGCCGCACGACTGGGGTTTCGACGAATACATCACCGACCCGACGGCCAGCGGTTACTATTGGAAAGACACCTACGAGAAGAACGGCCAGCTCGTGAACGCCGGCAAGGACGCCTACAACCCCGACATCATCCAGGCGTTCACCATCGACTTCCTCACGCGGCACAAGGACGAACCTTTCTTTTTCTACTATGCCATGCACTTCGTGCACCGGCCGACGCTGCACACCCCCGATTCCTCTCCGGGCATCAAAGATGGCCCCGCATGCTACGACGACAATATCGCCTACATGGACAAGCAGGTCGCCGAAATCGTCGCGACCTTGGAAAAGCTCGGCCTGCGCGGGAAAACGCTGGTCCTTTTCTCCGGCGACAACGGCACGGCCCGCGGGTATCCGTCGCCGGTCCAGGGAAGAATGCTCAATGGATTCAAGGGAACCATGCTGGAAGGCGGTTCGCGCGTGCCCTACATCGCCAGTTGGCCCGGCGTGACGCCCGCGGGCAAGGTGAGTCCGGACATCGTCAGCTTTGCCGATCAATTGCCGACCTTCGCGGAACTCAGCGGCGCGAAGCTGCCCGAGGGCGTCAAGATCGACGGGCAAAGCTTTGCCCCCCAATTGCGCGGACAACCGGGCAAGCCGCGCGCGTGGGCCTACGTGCAGCTTGGGCAGCGCTGGTTCGTGCGCGAGCCGGGTTGGAAAATGAATGAGAAAGGCGAACTCTTCGACATGAGTGACGCGCCCTTCGTCGAGAAGCCCGTCGCGGCTGAGGCGGACACCGACGCCAGCAAAACGGCGCGCGCCCGACTCGCGGTGGTGCTGGGGGACCTGAACCCGGCGAGAGGCAAATCCGACGCCGCCGGAGAGAATTCGCAGAAAGTCGGGGAATAGCAGTTGGGGCGACACCGCCCCCGGGCTGGCGATTTGCCGTCGCTGACCTGCGGGAGCGTAATCCGGTTCCGCATAGAGAGGGCGTCGGCGCGTCGGCGCGTCCTGGAAGTTGGGTGTTGGATGTTCGTCATGAGCCCCCGGTACCCCGCACCCTACTGTTTTCCGCGGCAGATAACCTGCTGTGTCTGAGCGAATGCCAGCTCATCTGACTCTCCCAGAGGACATCGTCCGCCAGCAACCGCCGCCGAAAAAAACGATGGCCGGGGTGGCTACGCACATTCTGGTCGTGGTCTTTGCTCTGATCGGGGTCATCATTCAGCTTTACGTGCCGCGCTTCACCGAACCGTTGCAGCAACTCGGCGAACAACCACTGCCCTTTTACACGGTTGAACTGCTGCGTTTCCAACACGCCTGCCTCCTGCTCGCCGTCGCCATTCCTTTGGCGGCCCTCTATTTCGCCTGGCGCTGCCGGTTCAAAGTTCCGCTTCCCGTCGCCACCATCGTCTTGATCGTGCTCGCGACGGTGCTCGAAGCAGGGACCACTTTCGCGCTCCTCAAACCCATGCATGGAGTGATCGAGGCCGCCGAAGACATCAAGCCTGTGCCAACGCCGCCCGAGACTCACCCCTAGGCCGTGAAATTGCGGAATTGACTGGGCACGGCCCGCACGCCCCAGAATGCCGGTGCCAAAGGTATCGTTGCGGCTTGGACGCCCTTAGCTCGCATAAAACCGTCGCGAAACATTCCGGCTCACGGGCCAGAGAACGAGCAGCACGGCGGCGGCAATCCCCCCGGGGATACTCTGCGAAGCCACGCAAAATAACGCCTGAAGCGGAAGCAGCAGCCGAATGAGCTGGCCGATCGCGGGCGGAATCGGTGGGGGCGGCTGGCGAAGGAGGCGGCGGTGAATCTTGCAGCCCGCATAGAGGGTGTAAGCGGAAATGAGATAAAGCCAGATGTTGGCGGAACGCAGGGGCTGGGTCCGGTCAATTGCCGCAATGAAGAACGACACGACAACGGCGATGAGCGCGATATAGGGGAGGCGGTGGGGAAGCTTGGGTGGATCGGCCTGGGTCTCGATCCGCGCCAGATGGGTAACCGTGGCGATGTAGACCGTGACGCTCATGCCGGCGAGGATTGCGAGCGGAAGACGAGTGGACCAAACGGCGCCGGCTGCGCCGACGGGAGACAGGATTGGCCGAATCCCAGCCACCGCTCCGAGAACGATACTTAAGCCGCGGCAAAGGCCCATATTCAGAGGGCCCAGAATCGGGATTTTCTTCGACCACAGATTGTAGAGAAGAATGGCGGCCAGGAGAATGAAGCCGGTGAAGAAGGTGTCATGACCGATGACAAAGCAGAGCAACAGGGCGGACAAGGCCAGGATGACGGAGACGATGAACACGGCACGGGGGCTGGCGGCGCCGCTGGGAAGCGGCCGGGTGGGGCGCTCGCGCCGGTCCTCCGCAAGGTCGGCAAGATCGTTGACCAGCAGGCCGTGGCCGTAGAAGCACAGGCTGGCGCAAATCACGAGCGGCAGCCGGTCGTCGAGTGGTTCGGGCCAGGCGAGCAAAAACCCCGCCAGCGGATCGCCGGGGACGGTGAAGAGATTGGGGGCGCGGAGGAGTTGGAGCCAGGTTCGCCAGCGGGCGGTGACGCTCATTCCGCGGGTTTTTGCCCGCCGAAGACCGCAAGTTCGAGAACTTTCAGATAGCAATCCACATTCTCGAAGCCGATTTCGCGCAGCCAGTCGCACTGCACCTCGAGCGGCGCGAGCACGTTGGCGTCCGTCGCGGCGCGGGTATAGTACTCGCGCGCGATCGCCGCGCGCGTCTTGCGCGGCGATGATCTGATCTCGGGGCCGAAGATCGCCTCGATCATGTAATCGTCCAGGATCGATTCGGTCCAACGCGTGGCGGAGGAGACATGCTCGATATTGATAAAAATCCCCTCCGGGGCGAGCAGGTCGAAGATTTCCCCGTAAAGCTCCTGTTTGCGCTGGTCGGGCAGGTGATGGATGGCGAAACCGGAAACCACAGCGTCGAAGGGCGCATGAGGCGCGACCCGGCGCACCCAGCCGCGTTGCTGAAAATCGGTCTCGAGGAACTCGACGTGCCGGGCGTGCACCTCCAATTGCCGGTGGGCGGCGTCGAGCACGGTCGCGGAGAAATCCACGAGCACTCCGCGCGCGTGCGGATGTTCGTCGAGGATGGCGGCGGAGAGCACGCCATTGCCGCAACCCAGATCGAGAAAGGTCCCCAGGCGCTCGCCCCGAGCGGCGGTGATGAGCTGCAGCATCGTCTCGATCTGCTCGATGCTGAGCGGCACCGCGCCGCGCACATTCTGCAGGAACTTGGCGACGAAATCGGCGTGCTGCCCGGTGGAGGAACAATCAGGCATTGCCGAAAGAATCGCATGGGAGACGGATTGGGTCGTCATGAAAAAGGAAAAAGGGACCGGGCTTGCGCCCGGTCCCTTTAGATAAAGCAGCGATGATGCCGCAGCGTCAGGCTTCCATCGGGCCTTCGATACCTCCGGTCAATTCTTCGGCGATATGGACGGTCTTGTAGCCGCCGATGGATTTGAAATAGAGAAGGAGGAGTAGATAGATCACCGCCATGGTCGCCGGGATGAACGAGTCGGCCACCAAAGTGCGGCGGTCGCCAAGAATATCGGCTTCATGCACGGCTTTCTGTTTATCGTCGGCGTTGCCAGCCTGAATGGCTTCTTTCACGTCGCCGAGTTTTTTGCCGTCAAGTCCATTGACTTCATTGAAGATGAGGAACGAGCTCGGCTTCTCCGCCCTGTATTCTGCGTAGAGAGCCGGATCGGCTTTCTGCACTTCCTCTCCGGCGAAGCGATCCTTGGCATAACCGAGGCCGACCGAGCCCACGAGGCCAGCGGACATCATGCCGATGCCACCCATGATCGAAATCGCAATCGCGCCGGTGCGTGGGAAGCGATCAGAAGCGACCGCGAGCATGGTGGGCCAGAAGAAAGTTTTGCCGAGCGCGTAAACGGCGAGGGCGACAAACGCCAGGCCAAAGCCCGAAATATGGCTGGTGAGATTCAAACCGATGCACGCGAGAGTGGCACAGACGCAAAGAATTCCGACCGGTGAGACTTTGAGGGTGCTCTGAATGAAATGGGCGCAGAAGCGCAGTCCGAACATGAGGGCGGAAGTCCAAATAAAGAGCCATTTGCCCTGCTCTGGAGTGAGAATGTTGCCGGTGATATTTTGAATCCATCCGTCGGTACCTAGTTCGACGGCCCCGACAAGTGCGTGCGTGACGAAGAGCACGAAGAGTAAGATCGAGCCGAAGGAGAAGCGTGTGATGACGCCAATGGCGATGAGCAGTACGCCGCCGATTCCCCAGGCAATATTCGTGGCTGTCCCCGGGTCCGCGATAAAGCCGCCGAGGAAGCCCTTGAAAAACAGAACGAGCAGACCGCAGATGACGAGGCCGCCGAGGATGCCAACGTCCTTGAACTTATCGCCGAGGCTGACGCCTTTGGCGCTGGCTTCAGATTTCGGAAAGTGCTGTCCGAAGAAGAGCACGCCATAGAGGACCGTTGGTACGAGATAAAGCGCGAGTTGCCCCTTCCAGCCCCAGTGCATGCCGTCGCCGAAGATCCATCCCGCCGTTGCTCCGAGCACCATACCGGCAGGCCACGAGGCGTGCAGAATATTCAAATAATGCGTCCGATTCGTCGGGAAAAGTGTTGCGACGAGGGGATTGGCGACAGCCTCGAGGGTACCATTGGCACACGCGAAGATGAACATGCCCCACTTGAGAAATGAGAAGGCCGTGGCTTTCGCCACTTCTCCACCATCTCCGGGCACCGCGGCGAACGTGACGATCGCGGAAAGCACATGGAGAAGAAACGCGGCGATGACGAGCTTGCCGTAGCCGATCTTATCCACGATCACACCGCCGATGATGATGCCGAAGCAAAATCCTGTAAAGCCAGCGCTGCCGATATCCCCGAGCTGCGCCGCAGTGAATCCGAACTCCGCGCCCCAATTGGCGAAGATACCGCCTCGGATGGCGAAGCCGACGCCGGCGGCCAAAATGGCCATAAAACCCGCGAAGAGCAGGCGTTTTGCATTTGGGGCGATTCCATTTTGTTCGCTCATGGGATAATTTGTTTTGGGGTATAGGGTGAGGACTTCGGGTTCTTGATCTTAATTCTTAATCTTCATCGAAACCCCGCCTCCAAAACCGCCGTCCCGGCGGATTAAGATGAAGATTAAGATTAAGAGCGAAATTCATAGGGACCACGCTGGCAGCTTGACGATTTTGCCTCCGGCGAGCGCTGATTCATGCGCGCACAGCCCGACGCCGGTCCAATTGGCGGACTGCTTCGCGTTGGGGAATGGATCACGATTGCTGACGAGCGCGTCGAGGATCTCGTGCGCGAGATGCGGATGGCTCCCGCCATGTCCGGCGCCTTGCACGAAACTGCGGTGCGTTTTCTTCCCGGTGCCTTTTCCGCCATAGACCCCCCCAGTCGTAAATCCCTGGATTGGCTTGGGCAGGCGTTTGGCAAAATCCGGCGTTTTGATGAGCTTGGGAATCTTCGGCTCGGGAAGCTTGGCGGTGTGCAGCACGAGCGGCTGATGCTCGATGAGCGGCCACTCGACGCTGGCTTTGCTGCCGTAAACATCGATCGATTCGCGATACTGCCGCGCGGTATCGAACAGGCTGCGGATGATCCGGGCGCTCACGTCGCTGCCGGCGTATTTGATATGGGCCGTCTCGACCGCGAATGGGCTGCCGTAGTGCTTAATGAGTTCCTTGCGGATCGTGCCCGAACCGAAGCAACTCACGTACTCCGCGGGCGCGCCGACCAGGCCGGAGACCGGCCCCACGCAATGGGTGGCGTACCACATTGGCGGCAGGCCCGGCCAATAATTTGGCCAGCCGTCCATGTCCTGCTGGTGCGAGGCCTGCACGAACTGGAGCTTGCCGAGCTTGCCGGCGTCGAGCAACTCCTTCATGAAAAGATACTCGCGGGCATAGACCACGGTCTCGGCCATCATGTATTTGAGGCCGGTTTTCTTCACGAGATCGACGATCTGCCTGCACTCGGCCAGGTTGGTCGCCATCGGCACCGTGCAACTTACGTGTTTGCCGGCCTTGAGCGCCGCGATCGATTGCCAGCCATGATCCGGAATGGGCGAGTTGATGTGCACGAGATCGACCGCCGGATCCTTGAGCAGGTCTTCGAATTTCGTGTAGCGCTTCCCGACATCAAAAGCGTCGCCCACCGCGTGCAGCTTCTCAGGCGTCCGCTGGCAAATGGCGTACATCCTGGCTTGGGGATGCCGCTGGTAAATCGGGATGAATTCCGCCCCAAAGCCGAGTCCGACGATGGCAACGTTAATTCGTTTTGCGGGCATGAAATGGGGAAATGAAACCGTGTTCGGGGGCGAAGCGCGTCGCATAACAGCGGGGTGGTTCGGGAGTGTCAATTGGGAAAATAATCAACGACGGGCACGAGTGGGTGGCGGCGAGAATTGTCGCAGCGGCATCCCTGCCGCTGATCGAAGAACCCAGTCCGCGGCAGGATGCCGCTGCCACCCGACGCGTGCGCGGCGCAGACCGATGACTTGCGGCTAATGCACCCTGCTCTTGCCGGGTTGTCGCCAAAAGCATATTCACCCTCCACCCGCCATGTCCTCCCGCCTCCTCCTCTCTGCCTCCCTCGTTCTCGCGTTTTCGCTCGCGACCGCCTTTGCCGAGGAGAAATCCACCGACCCGGTCTTCACCGATCCCGACGCCGCCGGCCCCGATTTCGCCATCCAGGGCGAATACACGGGGGAGAAGTGCGGGGCGCAGGTCATCGCCCTCGGCGACGGCAAATTCCACATCGTCGGCTGGAGTAAAGGCCTGCCTGGCGCGGTCGAGGACGCCGAGAAGAAAGTCGAGGTCGACGCCCAACGCGATGGCGACAAGGTGCTCTTCGATGGCGGTGGCTGGAAGGGCAAAATCGAGAGCGGTCAGTTGGTCGGGACCAGCGACGAAGGGCGGACCATGGAGTTGCGGCGGATTGTCCGCGAGTCGCCGACCATGGGCGCCCGGCCGCCGGAGGGTGCGATCGTGCTCTTCGACGGCACGAACGCCGACGCCTGGAACAACGGCCACATGGACGACCGCAAGCTGCTCGCCGGCGGCACGAAGTCGAAGCAAAAGTTCGGCGACTTCACCTTGCACGTGGAATTCCTCATTCCCTTCAAGCCCACGGCACGCGGCCAGGCGCGTGGAAACAGCGGTGTCTATTTGCAGGACCGCTACGAAATCCAGGTGCTCGATTCGTTCGGCTTGAAAGGCGAGAGCAACGAGTGCGGCGGCATTTACGCGAAGGTCAAGCCGCGCCTGAACGCCTGCTTCCCGCCGCTCTCGTGGCAAACCTACGATGTCGAGTTTGAAGCCGCCCACTTTGACGCGGGCGGCAATAAAACCAAAAACGCCATCACGACAGTGCGGCAAAATGGCATCCTCATTCAGGATCACGTGGAGATTCCCGGCTCGACGACCGCCGCCGGCCTGAAGGAAGGCCCCGACCCCGGTCCCATTCAGCTTCAAGGCCACGGAAATCCGGTGTTCTTCCGCAACGTCTGGATCGTGCCGAAGAGCGGCACTGGCGCGTGAAAGGGGGAGTTCTGAGTCCTCAGTTCTCAGTTCTCAGTCCTCAGTGCTGAGTACCATTCCACGATTGATTCACACACGGGGAACTGAGCACTGAGCACTGAGCACTGCCCCCGGTGGCCCGCTAAATGAGTACACTCCAATTCCGGGTCGGCGCCGCCGCCGGCGGCGCCCGGCTGGATCAATTCCTCACCAGCGCGGCACCCGGCTTCTCCCGCGCGCGAATCCAGGATTTCATCAAATCCGGTCACGTCACGCTCAACGGTGGCGCCGCCAAGGCCAGCACGCACGTCCGGGCCGGCGACGCCATCGCGCTCCATGAGCCGCCGCCCGTGCCGACAGAAACCGTGCCCGAGGAAATCGCGCTCGATGTTCTCTTCGAGGACGACGATCTCATCGTCATCAACAAGCCCGCCGGGTTGGTCGTGCACCCGGCTGCGGGCCATTGGAGTGGCACCCTCGTCAACGCCTTGCTGCATCACTGCCGGGCCTTGTCCGGCATTGGCGGCGAACAACGTCCCGGCATTGTCCACCGCCTCGACAAGGAGACCAGCGGATGTCTCGTTGCCGCCAAGAACGACCCAGCGCATCAGTCGCTCGTCCGGCAATTTGCCGGCCGCGAAGTGACGAAAATCTATCTCGCGCTTGTCGCCGGAAAACCGAGACACCGAAGCGGAGTGATCGAAACCGCGATCGGTCGGCACCCGGTACAGCGCAAAAAAATGGCCGTCCGGCCCGTGGGCCGCGGGCGCGCGGCGAAAACCAGCTATCGCGTCCTGCGCGAATTGTCCGTCGGAACGCTGGTCGAATGCACCTTGCATACGGGTCGCACCCACCAGATTCGCGTGCATTTGCAGCACCTCGGCCATCCGCTCTTGGGCGACGGGCTGTATGGTCGGCGGGCCGGTTTTGCGCGGCAGATGCTGCACGCTTGGCGGCTCGGGTTTTCCCATCCCCGGACTGGAGAACATGTCAGTTTTGCATCGCCCATCCCGCCGGATTTCGTGGAAGCTGGGGTTCCAACCCAACTGCCATGAGCGAATTTCAAACGGCCCTTGATCTTGTCGACCGGACTCTGCGCGATCTTCGCGAGCAGGGCGTCGACTTGTGCGCCTCCGCCCAATCGCTCGCACGCCTGGCTGATACCGGTAGGGACGCCGCGCCGCCGGCGTCCTGCGAAAGGGTGTCAAACGTCGAAAATCGGGCCACTCCCGCGACGGCGGGACCGGCGTTCTTTGAGTCCGCGACGAAGGACGCAGATGGCGCGGCGTCCCTCCCTCCTAACTTTGCTCTTCGCCCTGCGCCCCCTGCTTCCATCGCCCCCCAGACGTCCGATGCGCCGGCACCTACGGTCGCCGAAGCTGTTCGGGGCGAAGATTCGATTTCCGCGTTTACCGGAAAGCGTCTCGCTCCGATCGCGGGATCGAAGGCCGAGCGCCTCGCCGCGATGCGCGGGCCGGTGCTCGCCTGCGCGAAATGCGAACACCTCGCCAATTCGCGCACGCAGGTCGTCTTCGGCGTGGGCAGTCCCGAGGCTGAGGTGATGTTCGTCGGCGAAGCGCCCGGGGAGGATGAAGATCGCCAGGGCGAACCATTTGTCGG
>Ga0302325_10004118_pt1 | contig 33760 bp, 28 predicted proteins | sample Palsa_T0_2_FD_201948 | JGI IMG/M metagenome (GOLD analysis project Ga0302325, IMG submission 201948) | Peat permafrost microbial communities from Stordalen Mire near Abisko, Sweden - Palsa_T0_2 | ecosystem: Environmental > Terrestrial > Soil > Palsa > Peat permafrost | place: Sweden: Abisko... | reverse complement strand
GAACGCGACGTGGGCGAGGACTGTCCGTCACCTGGCCCGCCTTGGGCGCACGCCACGATCAGAGAGCAGACGAGAACGCTCACGATGTTTCGGGATGTTTTCATCATAGGCGTGCTTATCAGTGCGGCGAAAGCGGCCACAACCCGTTTGTATTGCTGAGCTGATGCTTATTTATCGATGAGCTAAAGAGGATTGAATTAGTTCGATGAAATCGAAGCGGGCAGATCGCTCACGACATTTCAAGCTGAAATCGTGGGCAGTGACTCATCCGCGCTGATTGCCGTCCTCCTGGACGGGCGCCGGTGTGGGTCGCAACGGACCGGAATCGAGTGGGCGAGCAGGCGCTGGCCGATGGCCACGGGCGAAAAGGCCGCGCGCATGCATGTGCTAGCGTAGGGCGACGAGGGCACGTGATATTCACCGGCGGACACCGATCGCCATCGCTCTGCGGCGCGGTCATCCTCTTGGTCATTGCGACGGCCGCCGTCGCGCGCGCCGCCGACGACGCGGCGCCCGTCGCGATCACGCACGCCCGTGTCTACGTGCCCGGCGGCCACGCCCCGCTCGACGACGCCACGGTGGTGCTCTCCGGAGGCAAAGTGCAGGCCGTCGGCCCCACGGCGCGCATCCCGCCGAAGGCACGCATCGTCGAGGCGCGCGGCAAGGTGGTGACGCCCGGCTTCATCGACGTCGACACGACCCTCGGCGTCGTCGACGTCGAGATGGAGGCGTCATCGAACGACACCGACGTGCGCGGTGCGCTGGTCCCGGCGCTCCGCATGGTCGATGGCTACAATCCCCGCTCCATCCTCGTTCCGATTGCGCGCGCATCCGGCGTGACCTCGGTGGTCGTCGCACCCCGGGCCGGGGTGCTCTCCGGGCAGAGCGCCTTCGTGGACCTCGCGGGCGACAGCCTCGCCGAGAGCGTCGTCCGCCCGGTCCTCGCGCAGGGGGCCCATGTCGACGAGCTGGCCGCGGAGCAGAGCGCGGGGACGCGTGGCGGGATGTGGCTCATGCTGCGCACCGCGCTCGACGACGCGCGGTTCTACGCGGCTCACAAGGCGCAGTACGACGCCAACGGCGCGCGGCCGCTCTCGCTGCCCCGATCGGGGCTCGAGGCTCTTCTCCCCGTCTTGCGAGGCGAGGAGCCTCTCGCCGTCACGGCGCACCGCGCGAGCGACATCGCGGTCGTGCTGGCCCTCGCCGACGAATTCAAGCTCCGGATCGTCCTCGAAGGAGCCACTGAAGCGTGGCTTATGGCGGGCGAACTGGCGCGCCGCAAGATCCCTGTCGTGATCGACCCGCTCGAAGACCTGCCCGCCCGGTTCGACCGCCTCAACGCGCGGCCCGACAATGCAACGCGGCTTTGGCGGGCGGGCGTCCCCGTCGTCCTGTCGACGTTCTCGGCGCACCAGGTGCGGCTGCTTTGGCAGCGGGCGGGCAACGCGGTACGCGAAGGGATGGACCATGACGCCGCCGTCCGCGCGATCACCGAAGCGCCCGCCGATGCCTTCGGATTGACCGGATATGGTCGGATTGAGCCGGGCGCCGTGGGCAACGTCGTTGTCTGGGATGGCGACCCGCTGCAGGCGGGCAGCCGCGTCGAGCACGTCTTCGTACGGGGGCACGAAGAGCCGCTCGAGACCCGACAAACGCTCCTCCTGAAACGCTACCGGACGTTGCCCCCTCGCCTTGACGTCCGCTAGAACGGACATAGGATCTGCGCCCCAACGCGAGGAGATCCGCATGGCCATCCAGCTCGGCGACATTGCCCCCGACTTCACGCAGGACTCGACCCAGGGCCCCATCCACTTTCACGAGTGGCTGGGCAAGTCATGGGGCATCTTGTTCTCGCATCCCAAGGATTTCACGCCCGTTTGCACGACGGAGCTCGGCGCCGTGGCGAAGCTCAAGCCGGCGTTCGACAAGCGGAACATCAAAGCGCTCGCCGTCAGCGTCGACGACGTCACGTCCCACAACAAGTGGGCTGGCGACATCGAGGAGACGCAGGGCACAAAGCTCAACTTCCCCATCCTCGGGGACCCGGACCGCAAAGTCTCCAATCTTTACGGGATGATCCACCCGAACGCGAGCGACACGCTGACGGTGCGCTCCGTGTTCGTCATCGATCCGAACAAGAAGGTGCGTCTCACGATCACCTACCCCGCCAGCACGGGCCGCAATTTCGACGAGATCCTCCGCGTGGTCGACTCGCTTCAGCTCACGGACTCGCACTCCGTGGCGACGCCGGCCAACTGGAAGGACGGCGACGACGTCATCATCGTCCCGTCCCTTCAAGACCCGGAGATCATCAAGCAGAAGTTCCCCAAGGGCTTCAAGGCCGTCCGCCCGTACCTCCGCGTGACGCCGCAGCCCAACAAGTAGTCGAGGTAGGCTCGTACGAGCCTCGTGACGCCACCGGGTTCGCCTACCACTTCGCGCAACGCGCCGCAGGCCGACCCTCAATGGGCCGGCCTCGGCGACGACGCGCTGCTGGACTACAGGATCCGCGACCTGGGCGTGCGCATCGCCGGCAGCGCGCTCGAGCCGGCGGTGGCGGCGCTTTACGGCGAGTTGGAGAGCCGGGGCCTCGCCCTACGGCCGTTCTGTTACCTCGGCGACGAATGGTTCAGCCCCGACGGGGTACCCGCCATCGCGGCGCCGTTCTATCTGGCCCACCCGAGGCTCGTGCAACTCGAGCTGCGGCAGATGATGGACGTCGAGGGCGGGACGCAGGAGGCGTGCGCCCAGCTCCTGCGGCACGAGTGCGGACACGCCTTCGATCACGCCTACCGATTCTCCTCGAGCCCCGAGTGGCGCGAAGTCTTCGGCAGTCCCGACGTGGACTACGACCCGGAGACCTACCGGCCACGCCCGTATAGCCGGAGCTTCGTCCTTCACCTGCCCAACTGGTACGCGCAGGCGCATCCGGACGAAGACTTCGCCGAGACGTTCGCCGTGTGGCTGGCCACGGCGCCCGAGGCGTGGCGCGCGCGCTATCGCGGTTGGAAGGCCATCGAGAAGCTCGAGTACCTGGACCGCCTGATGAAGGAGGCGCGCGAACGGCCCCCCGCCGTCGCCCCACCCCGGGGACACGGACGCCTTCGATCGGACGCCTCGCGGCTCACGTCGACCCTTCGTCGCTACTACGCCCTCCGGCGAAAGCTCTCTGCACAGGACACCCCGGACTTCTACGACGCCGACCTGCGGCTCATCTTCCGGAGCAAGCCCCTCGGGCACGGCACCGCCGCGGCGTTCATGCGAAGGCGCAGGGAAGCGATCGTTACGAGCGCCGTCCGCTGGACGGGCCAGCGAAAGCACCTGGTGGACGGGCTCGCCCGCAAGCTCCTCGAACGCTGCGCGCGGCTCGGGCTCTACGCCCGCGGCGACGAGGTCGCCCTCGGCCTCGACGTCGGCGCTTACCTCGCGTCCCTCGTGACCAATCACCTGCACACCGGGCGGTTCAAGCGGTCGGTCTGATGCGCATTCTCGTCCTCTTCGACGTGCACCGACCGATCGCGCCAGGCCAGACGTTCAGCGTGCGATCCTTGCGCACCGAGGAGGCGAAACCTACGGAGGCGGACGTGCTGGCGTGCTTGCGAAAGCTCGACCACGAAGTCGATACGCTGGCCGTCTTCGACGACGTCAAGGACGCCTTCGAGCGCATCGCTTCGTTCAAGCCCGATGTCGTCTTCAACCTGTGCGAGACGTTCTTCTCGGACCGGGCCCACGAGCCGAACATCCCTGCCCTGCTCGAGCTGATGAAGGTGCCCTACACCGGAGCGGGGCCGGACGCGCTCATGCTCTGCAAGGACAAGGCGCTCGCCAAGAAGCTCCTGACGTTCCACCGGATCCGCGTGGCGCGGTTCGTCGTGTCGACCCGTGAGCGGCCCCTTCGCAAGCTGCGCCGCTTTCCGTTCCCCGCGTTCGTGAAGCCGATCGGCGAAGAGGCGAGCGACGGGATCGCGCTCGCGTCGCTCGCGAAGAACGAGGACGAGGTCCTCGAGCGGGCGCGCTTCCTCCACGATCGCCTCGAGACCGACGCTCTCATCGAGGAGTACGTCGACGGCCGGGAGCTTTACATGGGGGTCCTCGGCAACAAGCGGCTCACGGTCTTTCCCCCGCGCGAGATCTTCTTCGGTCAGCCGCCCGCCGCCGAGCACGACGATTCGCCGCGCTTCGCGACCGCCAAGGCGAAGTGGGACGACGCGTACCGCAAGAAGTGGGGCATCCGCAACGGCCCGGCCGATCCGATGCCCCCCGCGCTCGAACGCAAGCTCGCCGAGATCGCGCGGCGCGTCTGCCGCATCTTGCACGTGAGAGGCCTCGGCCGCATCGACGCACGCCTCACCCCGGCCGGCGAGGTCGTCGTCATCGAGGCCAACCCGAACCCGTCGCTCGCGAAGGAAGACGACTTCGCGCAAGCCGCGCTAAAGCTCGGGATAAGCTACGAGATGCTCATCCAGAAGGTGCTCGAGAACGCGCTCCGCTCGAACAGGCTGGACGCATAGTAACCTCGGCGCACGTCCGTGCCGCCTACGACCATCCTGCACGTCGACATGGACGCGTTCTACGCGTCGGTCGAACAGCGCGACGCGCCCGAGCTCCGTGGCAAGCCGGTCATCGTCGGCGGGAGCGCGCGGCGCGGCGTGGTGCTCGCGGCATCCTACGAGGTGCGGCCCTTCGGCGTTCGGTCGGCGATGTCGATGGCAGAGGCCCTGCGCCGCGCGCCGCACGCGATCGTGGTGCCCCCTCACCGCGACCGGTACGAGGCGGCGAGCGCCGAGGTCTTCGCCGTGTTCCGCCGGTACACGCCGCTGGTGGAGCCGCTGTCGCTCGACGAGGCCTTCCTCGACGTGACGGCGAGCCGGTCGCTGTTCGGCGACGGCGAGACCATCGCCCGCGCCATCAAGACCTGCATCCGCACGGAGGTGCAACTGACGGCGTCCGCGGGCGTGGCCCCCTGCAAGTTCGCTGCGAAGGTCGCGAGCGACCTGCAGAAGCCCGACGGGCTGGTGGTCGTGGCCGATGGCGGGGTGGCGGCGTTCCTCGCGCCCCTGCCCATCGAGCGCATGTGGGGCATCGGGCCGAAGACGGCCCCGAGGATGCGCGCCCTCGGGTTCGCGACGATCGGCGACCTCGCTCGCGCCGAGGACAAGGCGCTCGTCGATGTGCTCGGAAGCTGGGGAGAGCACGTCGCACGTCTCGCTCGGGGGCTGGACGACCGGGACGTCGACGCCGCGCACGCCGCCCAATCCGTCGGCGCGGAGGAGACGTACGACGAAGACCTGCGGGGCGCCGAGGCGGTCGCGCGCACGCTGCTCGATCACGCGAGCCGCGTCGCGAGGCGATTGATGCGCGCGGGCGCGAGCGCGTACACGGTGACGATCAAAGTGAAGTACTCCGACTTCACGTTGCGATCGCGTCGGGTCACGCTTGCCGAGCCGGTGCAAGACACCGACTCGATCCATCGCGCCGCAGTCGGTCTCTTGTCGCGCATGCCGCTGGCCGACCGCCGCGTCCGTCTCACGGGCGTCAGCGTCAGCGGGATCGTGGTCGGAGCGCCGCCCCGCACCCTCTTGCCCGACGCACGGGCCGACAAGCAGCGCAAGGTCGAGGCCGTGACCACCCGGATCGCGGAGCGATTCAAGAACGAGGGCGCCGTGACGCGGGCCTCGCTGCTGGACCTTGCGCCGAGCGGCCCAAAGATGCGCCGGAGCTGACGGCACACGCGCCGCCGAGGGCCGCCGATGGGTCTACCCTGCCATCAACTCGCGCACGAGCGCCTCGCGCGGCCCACCCGAAAGCACGCCGCGCGCGAGCGTGTGAAAGACGGGCGCCCGAACCCCTCGCGCCTCGGCCCACGCCACCAGGCGCCCCGTGAGCTCGACGGCCTCGACGCGCTGCTTCGTCCCGGCCACGGCCTGCTCGAGCGATTGCCCGCGCGCCAGCGCCTCGCCGATGAGCACCTCCGGCCGCTCCGTCTGGGTGATCGACGCGAACAGGTCGCCGTATCCGGCAAGCCCCAGCAGCGTGCGGTCGTAGCCGCCCGCCTCCGCCGCCAATCGACCGGCCTCCTCGACGGCGCGCGTGATGACGGCCGCGAGCAAGCCCGTACCGAGACCGACGCCCCGCGCGTATCCGACCCCGATGGCCAGACAGCCGACCAGCGCGCTCGCCCATTCGAGACCGAGCAGATCGTCGGTCGAGAAGAGACGCAGCATCGGACCTTCGAAGGCCGCTCGCAGCGCGACGACGACCTCCGGATAGCGCGACCCTCCGACGAGGACCGTCGGGCGCCCCGCGAGCAAGTCCGATGCGAGTGCGGGCCCGCCGAGAGCCCCGACTCGGCGCACCGCCGTCTCGTGACGAACGACGTCCGAGATCGTCGCCAGGTCGCCCGGGCTGTCCTTCTCCCCATCGGCATCGGGCCGGGGGACGAGCCCGCGCACGCCGTGCACGACGAAGTGCCGCCCGTCCAGGTGCGAGGAAAGCGACCGTGTGACGGAGCGGGCGACCCCCGACGGCACGGCGAGCAGGATCAGCCGCGCCTTCGCGCCGATCTCCGCGCCGTCGCGCGCCAGCTCGATGCCCGAGGGCAGGGCGCCATCGAGTCCGCGGCGCGACAGCAGCAAGGTCGGGTGACCCGTGCGCGCTGCTGCGGCCGCGAGCGCCAGGCCCCACGCGCCACCCCCGACGACGCCCACGGCCGGCCGCGACATGCGATCCCGACTTATAGCGTATGGGCCGCCGCCGCCACTACGGAGCTCCGCGCTTCATCGGAGGATCTTGCGACGGTACGCCAACCTTGCCGTACCCGGGATCGCGCAGTGACCGGGCGAGGTGCAGCCAGGCGCTCATGGCGTGCTGCACGTAGTCGATCCGCACGTCGCTCACGAAGAGGCTCTCGCGGACGCCGCCATCGGCCTTTGCCCGGTTCGGTAGCCAGTAATCGTCGTCCGGCTCGAACTGCTGGCCCAGAATCGACACGGCCACCTCGCGCGCGGGCTCGAGGAGCCAGCCGTCCGGCTTGCCCGCGAACCGCGAGAGGGCGACGTCGGCATCGTACGCCTCGAGTCGCGTGGAGCCCGGCGTCGTCTGCCCTTCGTAGAAGGTGCCGACGAAGTCGGGCGCCTGGGCACCGGGCGCGCGGTGCTGCTTGCTCTCGATCGCGCGAGCGATCTTGAACGCGTGGTCGAGGTAGGCCGGGTCCGGGGCGATCCGATAGAGCTCGTTGTAGGCGTACGACATCCAGTGGTCGTGTTCCTGGGTGTCCTCGGTGGCGTTCGCGTCGCGCACGCGAGCCACGTAGTCGGCCCCCCGGCGCGCGGCATCCAGGTACATGGGCTTCGGGTCGATGGCGTAGAGGCGCAAGAGGCCGAGCACCGCCTCGCCGATGTAGTAGATGGGTTCGCGCTTTCGCTGGGTGCCGCCGCCTTCGGCGGGCAAATCGGCGTTCGCGCGGAAGCGACCGTCCTCGTACTGCTTGTCCAGGATGAGGCGCGCGAGCGAGCGCATGATCTCGAGGTCGGCGAGCCGCCCGGTGACGCTGGCGTCCTTCGCGTACGCAACGAGGGCGAGGCCCGCGCCGCCCACCTTTTGCTGTTCCTCGTCGTTCGTGTCGAGCAAATACCGGCCCTCGCCCTCCACGTGCATGTGCTTGCTCGCGTAGTCGAGCGCGCGCTCGGCCTTCTCGAGATAAAGCGGCGTTCCGAACTCCTCGTAAGCTTCGAGCAGCGCGTACGTGGCGCCGGCGTGGCGCAGCCACCCGTACGAGCGCTCGTCCCGGTCTTCGGCCGGGCGATAGAGGTACGTGTAGCGGCCCTGCGTGTCGAGCACGCGCGACAGGTACTCGGCGCCGCGGCGCACGCCGTCGAGCAGCCGGTCCACCGTGGCCTCGGACGGATGCTCGACCATCCCGCGCACGACGTGCAGCGCTCTGCCCTGGCCCGGCGACTCGACGTGAACATCGGCATGGAAGCGGTACGCGCGCATGGCGCGGAGCACGGTGTCGTCGATCCCGCCCCGAGCTTCGAGCACGCGGTCGATCTTTTCGTGGTCGAGCGTTGGCTTGGCGCCGGCATGAAACAGCCCTCGCTGGACGATTTCGCCCGGAAGGACGAAGCCGCACGCCCCGTCGTCGCGCGCGACGAGAACGCCCTCCATTCCTACGAGGGCCAGCGGGACGACCGCGTCTTCGGTCGCGTCGGCGCCGGTGACTTCGGTCACGATGTCGAGCTCGATGCGCGCGTCGGCCAAGGGCCCGGAGGCCCGTAGAGCGGCGGCCTTCGCGGCGAGCCCCCGTGCGGCGGCCGCAACGGAATCCTCGAGCGTGGCGCCGTTGCCCGTGGCGGCGATGGGCAACCCATCGGCGGCCGCCGGCCACAATGCGAGAAAGACGCGGCGGCCGGGAGCCCGCTCGACGGCCGGAGCTGGTTTCCCGTCGAACAGGGCACGCGCTAGCCCGAGATACGGCGACGAGTCGACGCCCGGCGCACCCACCTCTCCGAAGTCGCGTCCCGCCTCGGGCGGGGGGCCGGAGCGCCCGCAGGTGCACGCTGCGAGCGGCGTCGCGGCGCTGACGACAAGGACGGCGAGGACCGCGCTTGCCCGTGACGCGATCGGCCGTGGCGACCGACTGGTCCGTGGCCAATGCATCATGTACGGTTCAAGGAGCGATGTCTGCGGGGCGCAAGCAGCGGGCGTTCACGCTCATCGAGTCGCTCTTCGTCGTCGTCATCATCGGCATCATGGCCGTGCTGGCGACGGTCGGCTACCGGAAATGGGTCATCCAGTCCCACGAGGCCGAAGCGCAGGACATGATCTCCAACATCCGCGAGGCCGAGGAGACCTTCAAGGCGGAGAACGGCGCTTACGTCAACGTCTCGGGCGGGCTCGAGCCGCCGAACATGTACCCGCAGCCTAGCCCCGTCGGCACGATCACCACACAGTGGGGCGGGCCGTGCGGCACCTGCGCGGGCTCGTGGACGACGCTCAACGTGGCGCCGAACGCGCCCGTCGTCTTCGGCTACGCCGTGGTGGCCGGCGCAGCAGGGTCGACGACCGCGCCTGCGATTACGTGGAATGGGCAACCGGTGAACATGGCACCCCTGCTCGCGTCGGCCTGGTACGTCGTCGAGGCGTATTGCGACCTCAACGCGCAGGGCACGCCCGACACGCAGATCTACGGCGTGTCGAACAGCAACCTGCTGATGATGAACAACGAAGGTCAGTAGCGGCTGGACGCGCCGGTGGAGGCGGCCTGGGGCTGCGTCCCTTGCGGTCCCGACGCCGCGTTCGCGCGGCCTAGGTCGCGCCCGAGGGCGTGATCGAGGTGGATGCGCTCGATGCGGGCGTCGGTCTTCGCGTTGAGGACGTCGAGCCTCGCGCGCGTCAGGTCGGTCTCGGCGTCGCTCACGGTGGTGTAGGTGCCGCGGCCGTTGTTGAAGAGCTCCGTCGCCACGCGGTACGCCTCTTCGGCGCTCGCCAGCTGGCGCGCCGTCGACTGGAGGGCAAAGTCCGCTTCCTGGACGGCCTGCAGATACTGAGTCACCTCGACCTGGATGCCGTCGATGACGACGTGCTTGTTCGCCTCGGTCGCAGAGGCGCGCGACGCGTAGTCCTGGACTTGCCCGTTGGCCGTCAGGATGTCGTTCGGCGACCAGGTGACCTGCGCGCCAAGGTCCCACGTGGGAAACCACTTCTGCGGGTACTGCGGGAACACGCGCGGGTTGGGGTTGCCCAGGATGCCGTCGCCAAACGCGCTGACCACCGGATAGCGGCTTGCCTTGGCGGCCTCGGCCTGCTTGCGGCTTGCCTCGGCGTTGGCCTCCGCGCTCTTGACCTCCGCGCGCGTGCCGATGGCCTCGCCGATCAGCTGGGCGACGCCGACCGGTGCAGGTTGCAGCGGCGCGTCGAGGTCTTCACCCGGGAGCATCGTCTGCGCATCCGCCAGATGCATCGCCACGCGGAGCTGCTTCTCCGTCAAGTCCGCGAGGTTCTTCGCCCGTTCCAGCCCGAGCTCGGCGCTCCAGACGGACGTTTCGGCGCGGAGCACGTCGGCCTTGGACGCGTTGCCCACCGCGAACTGGTTGTTCGAGTCGCGGAGGTGAGTCTTCTGGTCGTTGAGCGTCTGTACCTGGACGACGATGGCCGCGCGCGCACGGAGCCACGCATAGAACGCGACTTCGCCGTTCGCGAGAGCCGCCGCACGAGCGGCCGCGAGGTCCCACCGGGCGGCCTCCTGCGATTGCGTGGTCGAGGTGTACGTCTGGTCGATCCGCAGGAAGTAGTCGCTGATCGGGACGGTGAGGGTGGCCTGAAAGAGCCAGTTGTCGAGCACCAGCGGGAACGTGAACGCGGGCAAGGCCACCGCCGCCTCGTCCGCCGCGATGGCCTTACCAGCCGTCGCCTGACTGCTCGTCACGAGGTCGACCCCCGGGGGAAAGAAGGGGATCTCCGGCGGCGTGAAGTTGCTGAGGCGCGTGTACTTGCCGGTGCCGGAGAGCCTGGGCAGAAACGAGGCCCACGCTTCGTCGACGCGGGCGGCCGCGGCGTGCAGGTTCGCCATCGAGGCCTGCGCGTTCCAGTCGGTAGCCGCGGCGCGGGCCCCCGCTTGTTCGGCGGTGACCCCTCCGGCGTGCACCTCGAGGAGGTCGGTCGGCACGGGCTGTGGAGCCCCCGGATCGCCGGTAGGCGTGGCCACCGTGGACGGCGCGGTCGCCGTGGGGGGCGTAGCGGTTGCGGGGGGGGCAGGCGCGGCAGGTGCCGGCGCAACGGGTGCCGGCGGGGCCGCCGCCTGGGCGCGCGCCGTCGCCCCATCGAAGGCTGAAGTCCCAACCGCGATCGCAAAACATCCCAACGCCGCCAGAGTGCGCATCGTTCTTCTCTCGTTCCTTTTCAAAGTCCGCGGCGCGAGCCTAGTCCAAGCTGCGCAAGGCGCGATCCGTTATGATCTCGCCGTGGAAGAGCAGACCGCCGACGTCGTGTGGACCCGGATCGAGGCGCTCGTGCGCGCCCAGCCGGGGGGCGTGGTCGCGACCGACGGCGACGGCACGCTCTGGAGCGGCGACGTCGGTGAAGACCTCTTCCACGCGTTCCTCGACCACGGACGCGCGGAGCCCCCGGCCCTCGAGGCCATCTGCCGGCAAGCACGCGTTCACGGTCAATCCGATGCAGGCACGGGCGTGGACGTCGCGCGGCGCATTCACGCCGCCTACCTCGACGGCCGTTACCCCGAAGAACGCATGTGCGAGCTGATGGCATGGTGCTTTGCCGGCTGGACACGCGACGAAGTGCGCGACTTCGCCCGCGACGTGATCGATCGCGGGGGCCTCGCGGGAAGACTGCACGACGAGGTGCTCGGCGTACTGGGCCGTGCGCGAGCCGCCGGCCTCCCCGTGGTGCTCGTGAGCGCGTCGCCCGTCGCCGTGGTCGAGGAGGCGGGTTCGCGTCTCGGGTTCGATCCGGCGAGCATCGTCGCCGCGCGGCCCACGTTTGCCGCGGACACGATGCTGCCCGACGTCGAGCGCCCGATCCCCTATGGTCCGGGCAAGGTAGCGTGCCTGCGCGCACGGATCGGAAAGGACACTCCCGTCTACGCCGCGTTCGGCGACAACGCCTTCGACGTGCACCTGCTCGCGAGCGCCGGGGTCGCCGTGGCGGTGCGCCCCAAGCCTCGTCTGCGGGCGCGCGCGGCCGACGTGCCGGGGCTCGTGGAGATCGCCCAGGCGCGCTAGGCTCGCCCGCGCGATGGACTTCGAACTGACGCCCGAACAGAAGATGATCCGCGACACGGCGCGCGAGTTCGCCGCCCGCGAGATCGCGCCGAAGGCCGCGGAGCTCGACAAGACCAGCCGCTGGCCGAGCGAAATCCTGGCCAAAATGGCCGAGCTTGGCCTACTCGGCGTGGCCATTCCACAGGAGCACGGCGGCGCCGGCATGGACGCGGTCAGCTACGCGCTGGCCATGGAAGAAGTGAGCGCCGCGTGCGCCAGCTGCGGCGTCATCATGAGCGTCAACAACTCGCTCTTCTGCGACCCGGTCTACAAGTTCGGCAGCGCCGACCAGAAAGAGCGCGTGCTCCAGCCGGTCGCCAGCGGGCAGAAGCTCGGGTGCTTCGGCCTGACGGAGCCGATGAGCGGCTCCGACGCGCAGACGATGGTCACGAACGGCGAGAAGACGTCCGGCGGCTGGGTGATCAACGGCGCCAAGAACTGGATCACCAACGGGCCGCACGCCGACTGGATCGTCGTCTTCGCCGTCACCGACCGCAGCGGGTCGAAGGTGAAACACACGGCGTTTCTCGTGGAGCGCGGGACGCCCGGGTTCACGCAGAACGCGGCCGACCACAAGCTCGGCATCCACGCGGCGCACTCGTGCACGGTGTTCTTCGAGAACTGCAAGGTCCCCGACGCCAACGTGCTCGGTCAGGCGGGCGACGGGTTCAAGGTCGCGATGGCGACGCTCGACGGGGGCCGCATCGGCATCGCGTGCCAGGCCATCGGCATCGCACGCGCGGCGCTGGACAAGAGCGTGGCCTACGCGAAGGAGCGAAAGAGCTTCGGCGTGCCGATCGCGCAGCACCAGGCCATCCAGTTCATGCTGGCCGACATGGCGACGCAGCTCGACGCCGCGCGCCTCCTCGCGTGGCGCGCCGCCACGATGAAGGACAAAGGCGTGCGCCACAGCGCCGAGAGCGCGATGGCCAAGCTCTACGCCAGCGAGATGGCGACGCGCGTCACGCACAAGGCCATCCAGATCCACGGTGGCTACGGCTACTCGACCGAGTTCCCCGTCGAGCGCCATTACCGCGACGCGCGCATCACGGAGATCTACGAAGGGACGAGCGAGATCCAGCGGATGGTCATCGCCGCCAACCTTCTGAAATAGAGCTCGGACCCCGATGAGAGACATCGCCCGACGCGGGCTGCTCGCCGCTTGCCTCTCCCTTGCGTGCTCATCCACGTCTTGCGGAGGGTCGCCGCCGCCCAAGGAGCCGGAGCCTGCGGCGCAAGAAGAGGCACCCGCCGCGCGCAAGCCGTCCCTCAAGATGAAGAGCGAGCTTGGCAGCGTCGACCCGGCGGCGATCAAGGGCGTCTTCAGCGCGCTCGACGACAAGTTCATGACCTGTCAAAAGCAGGCCCTCGATCGCGTCGAGCTCCTCTCCGGAGCGGTGAAGTTCTTCGTCCGCATCGGCGAGGACGGCGCGGCGCGCTGGACTTACCTCGAGGCGAGCGATCTGGGGGATCGCGCGACCGAGAAATGCTTGCTCGACGTCGTGTCCGCCGCCCACTGGCCGAAGCCCGACGGCGGCGAGGCCGAGGTGCGCTACGGCATGGAGCTGCCCTTCCAGGCGACTCGCCCGCCCACGGACTGGAGCGGCGACAAGGTGGCCATGACGCTCGGCAAGAACGGCGACGCGATCGATCGGTGCAAGGCCGGATCGACCGCGCGCTTCCACGCCACGATGTACGTGGGCCCGGGCGGCAAGGTGATCGCGGCCGGGGTGACGGCGCCCGCCAAGGACAGCGGCGACCAGGCCGATTGCCTCGCGCACGTGCTGGTGAAGATGAAGGGATTGCCATCCCCCGGGAGCTGGCCGGCCAAGGTTGGCTTCGATCTCTAAGGAGCGATGCAGGTCGAGCCGACGGAGACCCAGGCGCTCGTCCAACGTACCGCGCGCGACTTCGCGACCCGCGTCGTGGCACCCCTCGCTGCGACGATCGACGCGACCGCGGCGCTGCCGGACGAACTGCTCGCCGGTCTCGCCGGGCTGGGCCTCATGGCCGTCAACGTGCCCACGGATCTCGGCGGCAGCGGCGCGGGAGCCGTCGCCTACGCCCTCGCTGTCGAAGAGATCGCGAGCGCGTGTGCGTCGACCGCCGTGGCGATGAGCGTCACGAACATGGTGGGCGAGACGCTCGCCCGCTTCGGCCGCGGCGCACTCGCGTCGCGGTTCTGCCCGCGGCTCGCCGGCGGGGGCCATGGCCTCGGAGCCTTCGCGTTGAGCGAACCCGGCGCGGGGAGCGACGCCGGGGCGCTGCGCACGGTCGCCCGACGCGACGGCGCTTCGTGGGTCATCGACGGCGCCAAGCAGTGGATCAGCGGGGGCCCCCAGGCCGACGTCTTCGTCGTGTGGGCTCGGACGCGCCCTCCGGAGACGGGCGTCCGCGGCCTGTCGTGCTTCGTCGTCGAGCGCGGCGCGCCCGGGCTCGCGGTGGGCAAGCCCGAAGACAAGATGGGACTTCGCGGGTCGAGCACCGTGCCGCTGGAGTTCGCGGCCTGCAGGGTCCCGGAGGGCGCGCTGCTCGGGGCGGAGAACGAAGGGTTCAAGATCGCGATGGCCGCGCTCGACGGTGGCCGCATCGGGATCGCCGCTCAGGCCATCGGCATCGCGCGCGCCGCGCTCCGAGAGAGCTTGGAGTACGCCCAAGCGCGGCGGACGTTCGGCGTGCCGATCGCGCAGCATCAGGCCATCCAGCACAAGCTCGCGGACATGGGCACACTCATCGACGCCGCGCACCTGCTCTGCATGCGCGCCGCGTGGCACAAGGATCGCGGCGAGGCGTTCACGCGCGAAGCGTCGATGGCGAAGGTGTTCGCCTCCGAGGCCGCCGTGCGCGTCTGCAACGAGGCGGTCCAGATCCACGGCGGATACGGCTATATCCGCGAGTTCGCGGCCGAGCGACACCTGCGCGACGCGCGAGTCACGACGATCTACGAGGGGACGAGCGAGATCCAGCGCATCGTCATCGCCCGCGGCTTGCTCGAGTAGCGCTCAGGGCCCGTGAGCACGTCGGTGCGCACCCTGCGCGTCGCCCTTTCTCACGGCTCCCGCTCCAAATGTTTCTGCCGCGTGGCACGCACGACTTCCGTCCGAAGTCTTCATTCGAAGACGCATTTTTGACATTGCATTTCGTACGTCCACGACTAGGGTCCGGTGTGGGACACGCGCTCGCGAGTACCCCGCGAGGGGTGCCCATTCGCGCGCATTGGCCCGGGCACTCCATTCCCCTCAAGAGGGGGACAAGGCGTTCATGGAAACCATTGTTCGGAGACTTGGCACGATTGGGCACTCTGCTGCCCTTTCGGTAAAACATCTCGGTATTCGCGGCGCGGCCACGCTGTGGAAATACAAGCTCATGGGGCGGGCGTCGCGCTGGGATCGGCTCTGCACCCTTCGCTCGCCCAACGCCGGATACGCCTTGGAGGCAAGGCTTCAGGGGAGTGACCTGAAGGTGTTTCACCAGATCTTCGTCGAGCGAGAATATGCCTGCCTCGACGAGGTGGAGAACGTCGACCTGGTCATCGATTGCGGCGCGAACGTCGGCTACTCCTCTGCCTACTTCTTGACGCGGTTCCCCAACTGCCACGTCATCGCCGTCGAGCCGGACCCCGACAACTTCAAGATGCTCGAGCACACCCTCGCTCCGTACGGCGGCCGCGCGCGTGCCGTCGCGGCGGGCGTGTGGTCTCACGAGGCGCCACTGGTCATGTCCGAGGAGCCATACCGCGACGGCGGGTCCTGGGCGCGCCAGGTGCGCGTGTGCAAAGAGGGCGAGACGCCGACGATGCAGGCCGTGGACATCGCGACGCTGCTCAAACAGTCGGGGAAAGAGAGAATCTCGATCTTGAAGGTCGATATCGAAGGAGCAGAGGCGGCGGTCTTCGCACAAAACACGGCCGAGTGGCTCGACCGGGTCGACAACCTGGTCATCGAACTTCACCATGATTCGCCCTTCGGCCCCGTCGCCGACGTCTTTCATGATGCGATTAGCCGTCACCCCTTCGACCTCTCCGTGAGCGGCGAGTTGACGGTGTGCAAGCGCCGAAGTGAGCGGCCTCTCGCGGCAGCGCTCTGATCTCCGTTCGGACCGGTACGGTCCTGTCAGCGGATTTGAAAGTAACCGTCGCGCCGCGTGAGCTCGACCGGCACGCCGAACAGGGCCTCGAGGTTGGCCTGCGTCAGAACGTTTTCCTTCGGACCGTCCACGATGACGGTCCCGCGCCGCAGCATGACGACACGATCGACCTCCGGAATGATCTCCGAGACGTGGTGCGTGACGAGCAAGATCCCGAGGCCGGCCTTCGCCAGCGCGCGCATCGCGTCCCGCAGCTGGAGCTGGGCGGCGATGTCGAGCGCGTTCGACGGCTCGTCGAGCAGCAGCGTCTGCGGGTCGTGGACGAGCGCGCGGGCGATGAGGGTGCGCTTCGTCTCGCCGGACGACATCTCGCAAAAGCGCCGGTCGGCCAGGTGTTCGATGTGCAGTCGCGCGAGCGCTGCGTCGGCCCGCGCCAAGTGCCCGGGCGTCACTCGGTGGTTGGGGAACGTCCGGGCGCTCGCGAACAAACCAGCCAGCACGATGTCGCGTCCGGTCGCATCGCCGCTTCGCGCGGTGACGAGGTCGGGCGACACGATACCCATGTGGCTCCGCAGCTCGGAGACGTCCCACCGGTCCTTGCCCAGGATCGTCATCGACGAATCGTCGGACGCCACCGGGTAGACCTCGCGTGTGATCGTCTTGATCAAGGTCGACTTGCCGCACCCGTTGGGCCCCAGGATGCAGACGTGCTCGCCGCTCGCGATGCGGAGCGTGACTCCGTCGAGCGCAGGACGGTCGCCCCGGAAGACCGTCACGTTCCGCAGGTCGAGCAGGGGCGGACGGCCGACGGGAGACGTCACCGCCGGCGCGACCTGCGGATGGAGACGACCCCGCCTCCCGTGCGCGGCGACGGATCGAGGGGAGGCAGCGCCAGGACGAGGCGCTCGATCCTCGGCAGTGCCTCCACGATCGTCCGCTCGGCGCGGAGCTCGTCGAACGGCGAATCGAAGACGATGACGGCGAGGTAGATGCCCGCGAAAGAGTGGGCGAGGTACGGCGTGCTGCCCGCGCGCTCCACGTGGCGGACGCGCTTGCCCTTGCGCAGCGCGGACGCGGCCAGGAGCGCGCGGATGGATCGCAGCACACGGCGCGACGCGTTCTTCACCCGGGCCTCGACCGCGGCAGGGCTCCCGTCGTCGCTCGGCGGTCGCTTCGGACGAGGTCCTGCGATGGGGACCACCGGCGTGGAGTCGAGCGGAGCCTCGCCCACGAGGCCCTCCGGGTGCGCGGCCGCCCAGACGACCGGAGAGTTCGCGTCGATGACCAACGCGTTGACCGCCGCCGCCCGCTCGCAGAGCGCTCTGAGCTCGTCGAGCAACGACACGCTGGCGGGCGGGCGCGAGCGTCTCGGCGCCGGGTCGAGGAGCGACGAATCGAACGTCGACGCGAGCGCGTCGAGGCGGGCGATCTTCGCGGGGCGGTCCTCGGGCTCCGACGAAAACCATGCCGCGAGCACGTGCCCCTCCGGCAGCGGCGAGCGCATCTCCAGTGCCTCCGGCGAGGCCGAGGCGGCGTCGCGCGCCTCGAGGACGCGCACTTCGACCGCGCCGAGCTCGCGGCGAACGAGCGCGAGAAAGCGTGCGAGATCCAGCTCCACGTGCCCTTGCGAGTCCTACCATGCCTGGCACCCGTTTGCGCCCCCTCCCTTCGGCCGCGCTCACCCTCTCGCTTACCCTCGCCCAGCGCCCTGGCCCGCGTCGACGAACCGCGCGTCGAGCCGGATCCGGATCCAGTCCTCTAGCCGGATCGCCCCGAGGAGCGCCTTGAACGGGGTCACGCCAAGCTCCGTGAGCCTCCCCTCCCACGCGCCGGTAGCGGTCACCACGTCGTCGCGACGGGCGACGCGGACGGCTATCGACACGCTTCGGGCCTCGCCTCGTACCTCGAGCGTTCCCCCGAGCGTGCCGCCGGCCACGGACCCGGCGAAGATGCCATGGAAGACCAGAACGGGGAATCGCTGCGCGTCGAGCACCTGCGGCCCGAGGAGATTCTCGCGCAGCTTGTCGCGGTCTTTCGACGAAAGGTCGGCCGGCGGCTCGATCGCCGACGCGTGAACGATGACCTCGATCGACGATTCGAAGCGGTCGCCGTCCGCGACGACCTCGAACGGCTCCGGCTTTGCGACGAGCGTCGGGCTGTGCGCCAGCGCCTTGAGAACACCGGTCGCGCGCAGATCGACGAAGACGCGGGAGTCGGGGGTGCAGCAGAAGCGCATGATGGCCTTCTAAGTCTCGCCCATCCGCGCGCCAAGCGTCACGCGGCCCGCGCATGCTACTGCTCCGCCATGGCCGTTGGACTTCGACCCCGATGTCGGTGACCGTCGTGGGCGCCGGGCTTGCCGGCTGCGAGGCGACGTGGCAGCTCGCCGAGCGCGGAATCGACGTCCGACTCGTCGAGCAAAAGCCCACGGAGCGCACGCCCGCCCAGACGATCGACTCGTTCTGCGAGCTCGTCTGCTCCAACTCGATGCGCGGCGCCGCGCTGGGCAACGCCGTGGGCCTGCTCAAAGAGGAGCTGCGTCGGGCCGGCTCGCTCGTCCTCGCGTGCGCCGACGCGACCCGCGTCCCGGCCGGCGGCGCGCTCGCGGTCGACCGGGATGCGTTCTCCGCGCTCGTGACGGATCGGGTGCGTTCGCACCCACGCGTGACCGTCGAGTCGCGGCGAGTCGATGCCATCCCGCCGGCGTCGCCCGTCTCGCCCGTCGTGCTCGCGACCGGGCCTCTCACGGGCGACGCGCTCGCCGCCGACCTCGCGGCCACCCTCGGCGCAGCGCACCTGGCGTACTACGACGCCATCGCGCCCATCGTCGCAGCCGATTCGATCGAATGGGACAAGGTGTTCAAGCAGTCGCGCTATGGCAAGGGCGCCGACGACGGAGCGGACGAGGCGTACGTCAACTGCCCGATGGACGAGGCGCAGTACCGCGCTTTCGTCGCGGAGGTCCGTGGGGCGACGAAGGTCGAGCCCCGGAGCTTCGAGGACGTGCGCTACTTCGAGGGGTGCCTGCCCATCGAGGTGATGGCATCGCGCGGCGAGATGACGCTGTCGTTCGGGCCGATGAAGCCGGTCGGCCTCTTCGACCCGCGCACCGGCCGCCGCCCTTACGCCGTCGTCCAGCTCCGACCCGAGGACGTCGCCGCGACCGCCTACAACCTCGTGGGCTTCCAGACGCGCATGACGTGGACCGAGCAGGCTCGCGTCCTTCGAACCATTCCCGGGCTCGAGCACGCGGAGTTCCTGCGCTTCGGGAGCGTGCATCGGAACACCTTCGTGGATGCTCCGCGGACGCTCGATGGCCGCATGCAGGTCCGCACCCGCCCAGGGCTCTTTCTGGCGGGCCAGATCACCGGCGTCGAGGGGTACGTGGAGAGCTGCGCCTCGGGCTTCGTCTGCGCCCTGATGCTGGCGCAGACGCTCCTCGGGCACGAAGTGACGCCGCCTCCGCCGACGACCGCGCTCGGGGGCGTCATCACACACGTGACGCGAGACGTCCCCGCGTACCAGCCGTCCAACGTGACATGGGCGTGGATCCCGCCCCTTTTGCCTGCAGGGGGCCCTCGCCTCAAGAAGCGCGAGCGCTACGAGGTGATGGCGGAGCGCGCCCTTGCGGACCAGGCGCTGTGGCTCGGGGCGGCCCCCTTGATGCGCCCCTACCTCGGCGAGGCCGCGATCTCCGGGATGGCTTCGCCCGTGCCGCCGCCCACGCCGAGCAACGCTCTCACCGTGGGTGCTACGTCCGAGAGCGTGTGACGCCGCGCCGCGCCGGCGGCGTGCGGGTGACGAACGTCCTGGCCGATGGCCACGAGAAAGACGCGCCCCGACTCGGGGTACTGCGGCCCGTGGTCCTTGAAGTCGAAGGCGCGGCCGTGGTCGGCCGTGATCAGAACGGTCGTGTGCCGACCCCGTGCGCCCATGCGGCCGAGCAACTCGGCCAACGCGCCCACGAACGCGTCCGCCTGGTGCACCGCTTCGAGGTAGCTCGCGTAGTCGTCGTGGTGGGCGTGTTCGTCGGCGTCGCCCAGGCCGACGAAGAGGAACCGCGGGCGCGACGACTCGAGGTAGTGAAGGGCGACCTGCGCGGTGAACGCATCGGGCCGATAGTCGCCCCGGCCCGGCCATGGCCCTGCCGCCCGGCCGAGGTCCAGCCAGCGTGACGTCGCGTCGTCCGAGCGAAGCAGCGCGGATCGCGCGACGAAGTGGCGCCCGGCCGTCACGGCGAAGCGCGTGACGTCGGCCGAAACGGCTTGCGCGATGTTGGGCCAGGAGGCCACGACCGCGACGTCGTCCGGACCACTCACCGCCGCGACGTCGTCGAGCACCGTCCTCGCCGGTGGTCGCGCGCAGTCGTTTCGGTCGCACGCCGGGTCCGGCTTGCCGGCGAAGATCTCGAGGTACCCGGGAAGCGAGATGAACTGAGGTCCGGAGGCAGCCATCGTCGCCCCCTGGCCGGGTGCTCCCACGATCACCCCGCTCGCGTCGACCAGGCGGTGCAGGTTCGGCATCAGATCGCGCGGGCTTCTCCACGCGCGCGGGTCGAGATCATGCCGTCGCGCGAGGACGGGATCCGCCCCTTCGAACACGTCTTGCCAGCGAACACCGTCGAGGACCAGAAGGACTACCGCGCTCTCGGCCCTGTCCTCGAGAGGGCCCTCAGTCAGCTCGGGGGAGGCCGCCGCGACGTGTGCGGCGACGGGCCCCCGCGCGGCCGTTCGGGTCGCCGCTGCGCCCGCGATCGACCCGCCGAGCGCCGTCGTCACCCCGGCGGCTACGAGGAGCAGCGCGGGTCGCGTGAGCGAAGGTCGAGCGTTCACGGCGTGCCGCCCGCGACCCTCTCACGCAGCGATCCGGCGGGCCAAGAACGCGGCCCCGCGAGTCAGGCGATCAAGGACAGTAGAGCGAGAAGACGTCACCGAGATCGCAGTGGGGATAGTCGCAAGGCAAGCTCGGTGCGAGCGCTTCAATGAGACACGGGCAGTTCGGACTGGACGTGCACGCTGCAGGGATCGGCTCGCACGAGGACGTCCCAGCGCCGTACGCGCCCGCTCCCGGCGAGGCCGCGGCCGCGTCCGTCACGGCGTACGAGCCGCCGTCCTTCGCGGCCGCGTCGACCCGCGCAGAAGCATCCCCGCCATCCGGCGGCAGGCACACCGTCAGCACGGCGTACACATCGGTCATGCCGTACCCCGTCCCGTAGGGTCCGTCGGTCCCCAGGAAGAACCCGTCATCGTAGTTGCCGTCGTAGGCCTGCTCCCCCTGCGTGGAGGCCTCGACGTCCTGAGTGAAGTCATCGCCCGGCGGATGGCTCGGCGACGACGCCTGCGAGCATGCGGCCGCGCCACCGATCGCCATGGCGACGGCGCCCATCCAGCGCCCCCTCGGCCGTCCCGCTCCCACCTGGCAAGCGTAGCACTCTCCGACGGTGCGCCTTGATGATAGGGTCCCGCCGCACAACACCACACCCATGGTCCGAGCCAGAGCCTCGACTTGAACGGGAACCGTGTCGCCATGCTGGTCGCTCCGGGCGCCGTGGCTGTCGCCGTGGGCCTGATGTTCCTGCGGCTGCACTTCGAGCCTCCCCACGTGCCCGCCTACGCCCTCGCGTCGCCTGCGCCGGCGGCTGCCGCGGTCCTTCTTCGGGGCGCATCGTTCGAGATGGATCTTCGCCCCGAGTCGCCCGTCGTCGGCGCGGTCGCCGCGCGCGGGTTTCTGCTCCAGGGCGGCGCCGTGCGTCCGTGGGATGCCCCCTTCGTGGTCGACGCTGACGGGACGGTCCACATCGCGGGACCGGTGGACCGCCTCTTCGCGGGGGTGCCCAGCGGAACGTGGCAAGTCGCAGTCGCGGTAGGCAGGCCCGAGATGTTGCCCACCGATCCGAGGGACGTGCTCCACGCGCGCGACACCACGAGCCCATCGACCTGGCACCTCGTCTGGGAGCGCGTCGAGCTTCGACCGTGAGCCGCGGAGGCCCGACGCGCCCGCCTCCCGCTCTCGAAACCCCGTGGTATGCCTTGGGCCCATGATCGGGACGCGGGTCTCCTGCCGCTTGCGGCTCAGCGCGCGCGACGCGCACGGAAGCTGACCGGTGGCGCCTCTCGCCACCACCACCTTCGTGGCCGACGCCCTCACGCCCGTCCGTGCCTATGCGGCGTTGCGCAAGGCGGCCGGTGATGCGGCGTCCTTTCTGCTCGAGAGCGTCGTCGGGGGCGAGCGCGTGGGGCGCTACTCGATCCTCGGGTACCGACCGAAGCGCGAGATGACGCTCCTCGCGAACGGGCAGTGGGTGGGGCAGGGAGGCCGGCCTGCGCCAGTGGTGTCCGGCGCCCGGGACCCGCTCGATGCGGCGCGCGCCCTGTTCGAGCCATCGCGGGATCCCCTCCCGACCGGAGGTCCGGCCGCGCGCTTCGCGGGAGCGTACGTCGGCTACCTCGCGTGGGACCTCGTGCACGCGATCGACAAGGTCCCCGGGTGGGGGGCGCGCGCCACCGCACCGCTCGGGCGGTTCTTCGGCGGCTCGACGATCGTCGTCTTCGACGGTCTGTCGCACACGGTGACGATCGCCGCCGACGATCCCGCGGACGTCGAGCAGGCGCGCGCGCATCTCGACGCGTCCCCGCCCCTTCCGCCGCTCGCGCTGCCCGACCGGACCAAGCTGCCGTCCGACGTGACGGTCGACGTCGACGACGCGTCGTACGAACGGAGCGTGCGGCGCGCGCAGGAGTACATCGCCGCGGGCGACGCGTTCCAGATCGTCGTGGCGCGCACCTTCAAGGTCCCCCGGGGCAAGCGCGATCCGTTCGACGTCTATCGAGCGATGCGCGTCTTGAACCCGAGCCCGTACATGTACTTTCTCGACCTGCCGCCGGCGCCGGGCGAGACGTCGCGGACGCAGATCGCCGGCGCGAGCCCCGAGACGATGGTCCATCTCGAGGGGGGCGCGATGACGCTGCGCCCGATCGCCGGCACGACGCCCCGCGGTCAGACGCCGGAGGAAGACGCCGCCCTCGAGCGCGCCCTCATGGCAGACCCGAAAGAGCGCGCAGAGCACGTGATGCTCATCGATCTCGGTCGCAACGACGTCGGCCGCATCGCCGAGGTGGGCACGGTCAAGGTATTGCGGCAGATGGAAATCGAGCGCTACTCACACGTGACGCACATCGTGAGCGAGGTGACGGGCCGTGTGCCGCCGGGGACTCCGCCGCTCGAGGTCGTGCGGGCGGCCTTCCCCGCGGGGACACTCTCCGGCGCGCCCAAGGTGAGGGCGATGCAGATCATCCGCGAGCTCGAACCGGGACCGCGCGGCATCTACGGAGGCGCCATCGGGTACGTCGCCGGGTCGGGGGACCTGGATTTCGCCATCGCCATCCGGACCGCCGTGTGCCGGGACGACACCTTCTTCGTCACGGCGGGCGCGGGCATCGTCGAGGCGAGCGATCCGGCCAAGGAAGCCGAAGAGACGCGGAGCAAGGCGCGCAGCGCGCTGTGCGCCATCGAGGCCGCCGGCCGCGGCGGTTGAAGGCAGACGTGCTCGCGCGTCTTCTTCGTCGAGAGATGCACGTCCGACGTGGAGAGATGCACGTCCGTCGTCGCGAGAGGCCCGAGCTCGCCGGAAAGAACCCCATTCCGGGTTGCTCTTGGGCACGAACGAGACAGAAAGATGCCCGCGTCAGCCTGAAACGCCTGCAGGACCGATCGGAAGATCGGGCGAACGAGACGGAGATGCATCACTCTGGATTGCACGCGCGCAAACCAACTTGGAACGCACGCGCGTCTGCGAGAGAGGTGCATCTCTCTGGCTCGCCCGCGCGCAAACCAACTTGGAACGCACGCGCGTCTGCGAGAGAGGTGCATCTCTCTGCGAGGCTCGCGCCCGTCTTTGCTTGAGAGATGCGCGGGCGAGCGAAAGAGATGCACCCATCCCTCGCGATCGCTGCCGCCTTGGTGGAAGGAAGGGGCCGCCGAGGCTCAATGGATGGACGCTGTCGCTCGGGGGCGCGCCTTTCGTGTCGAGGGAAGGCACGGTCGGCGTGAGGGGAGCGCCCGAGGTGAGGACGCGCGAGGCACCGTGCCAAAGGGTCGCACCAGTCGGCGGCAGGGATGGGTCCTTGTCGCTCGTGCGAGGAGCGGTCTCGCGAAGGGTCTCGTCTTACGGCGTAGACAAAGCACCCTACCCGCACGGACAACCATCAGCCGCCTTCGGTGTGCGGCGAGGGCGCCAGGCTCTCGCGCTGGATACGCGATTAGGTCTGGGGAAAGGCGTGAGGGCTGCCTCCTAGACTAGACCGCCCCGAAGACCAAGTTCAGCACGAAGGCGAGGATGATCGAGTTGTACGTGAAGCTGATGATGGCGTGCATCAGCACGAGGCGACGGATCTGCCGGCTCGTCACAGACATGTCCGAGACCTGAAAGCACATGCCAATCGTGAACGCGAAGTACGCGAAGTCGAAGTACGTCGGCGAGTCGTTGCCCGGCAGCTGGACGCCGCCCACGCCTTCGGCGTCTTCACGGTAGTAGAGGTGGGCGTAGCGGAACGTAAAGGCCGTGTGGGTCATGGTCCACGCGAGGGCCACGGTGAGCAAGCACATGAGCGGGATCGCGTCCTGCAAGTCCCGCGACATGGCCGATGCCTTCCGCGAGAGCAGGGTCGCCGCGAGCAAGCTGACGCACGACGTGAGAAGAACGACCCCGTAGACGAGCGTGCGCCCCGGGTCCTCCGATCCTGCGCGCTTGTGCGTCTCGGCGGCATCGGCTCCCGTGACGACGACCCACGACAGCGCGACGAGCGTGAGCCCGGCGACGTCCCAGCCCACGAGAACGGCAGGCACCGTCGGCAGGCGCGTCGCGGCCGCGAGCAGCCCGAGGGCCCCGAGCACAATCGAAACGGCGAACCGCACGAGAACGCGGTGCGTATCGAACGGCGCAGCGGGCGGTCGGCGGCTGGCCATTTTTGCCTGTAGCTTACCGAGTCTCGAGAGCGTCGCGGGGCGGTCAAATCCCCAATCGGCCCAAATATGTGTCCCGTCCGCGTGATCCCTTTGTAGAGTGCCGCCCCACAGGGAGCGTGCATGCAGCGGATTTTGGGCGTGGCCGCATTGGTCTCCAGCGCGGTTTGTCTCCAACTATGGCTTCAACCGAGCGCGATCGCCCAGACAGGCGTCGCCACCAGTCGCCCCGCGGCCGACGCAAGCGCCAGTGCGAGCGCGGCCCCCCCCCCCGCGCCGCCACCGCCAGCGCCACCCCCTCCGCCTCCGCCTCCGCCTCCGCCTCCGCCTCCCCCTCCGCCGCCGCCCGCGCCCGCGTCCGCGCCCGCGCCTGCGCCCGCGTCCGCGCCCGCGCCTGCGTCCGCGCCCGCGCCCGACTCCGACGCCGCAATCGCGGACGAGTGGGAAGCCCGTGACCGCGCAGCGAACGAGTCCACCACCCTCTCCGGCGGCTCGGGCCTCCTCCACACCCAGCACGCCCAAGGCGGCGCCCCGGGGCAGTTCCGCCTGGGCATCATCGGCGAGGGGTTCAAAGCCGGTTTCCTCTGCACCTCGCAGTACCCGTGCCCTTCGGTGCCCGGGTCCCAGACGACCGGGCCCCAGACGACCGACAGCATGTCGCATGTGGCCGCCACGTTCGTGCTCGACGCGACGCTTGCGGCGATCGGGTCGGGGACGTTCGACGCGTACGCCGCGACGAGCTTCGTCATCGACAACGACGCGGTTGCCAACCCGTCGCTGATGCAGACCTCCGGGGACACCGACCTCGGCATCAAGTACCAGGCGCCGGTCGGCGACGTCATGCACCTGGGCATCTTCTCGGAACTGTGGCTGATCCAGGGGTCTGGCGGCCTCGGGATCGACTCCGGCGCGACGAGCGCCAAGTTCGGCGCAATCGCCACCGCCGACTTGCGCGGGACGCCCTCGCACACGCCGCTGCGGTTCAGCGCGAACGTCGTGTACTCCCTCGACAACTCCGGCGAGACGGTGCAGACCGCCGAGCAGGACCGCGGCCAGCCGGTGACGCGGATCGAGCGGTACGCGTTCGGGGTCAACCGGGTCGACCACTTCGACTTCTACCTGGGCGGCGAAGCGCTCCTTGCCGACGAGCGCTTCAGGCCCTTCGTCGAGGGCCACATCCTCGCGCCGACGAACCGGCAGGGGTACGGCTGCGACCTGTTCAACCCCAGCCACGACAGCTGCCTGAAGAACGACCCCTTCGTCCAGTCGACCCTCACCGTCGGCACGCGTTTCTTTCCGTGGAAGCGCGGCATCTCCTTCCTGGCGGCGCTCGACATCGGCCTCAGCGGCGTCAAAAACTTCATCGAGGAGCTGGCGCCCGTAGCGCCCTGGACGCTCTACATCGGCGCCGGCCTCGCCACGGACCCCCAGGACCGTCCGCCCGTCGTCAAGCAGGTGACGATCGACAAGACGCCGCCCAGGGCTCTCGTCATCGGCTTCGTGCACGAGAAGGACAAGAAAGAGGGCATCCCCGGCGCGATCGTCTCCTACCGGGACCGGACGGACATCGCGCCGCTGGCGACGGGCCCCGACGGCGTCTTCGCCGACGAGATCCCCCTGGGCGCGTTCACGTTCGACGTCAAAGCCGACGGCTACCGGCCCGGGTCATGCGACGTGAACGCGGCGATGCCGGGCGAACTTCATATCGATTGCCCGCTGGACGCGCTCCCCAAGGTGGGCACCGTGACCGGCCACGTGCGCGACAGCGACACTTCGAGCGCCATCGGCGGCGTGCAGATCTCGCTGACCACGGGGGGCCGGCGGCCGTTGCAGCTCAATACGGACGCTTCGGGCGCATTCCGCTTCGAGGGTGTGCAGCCGGGCACCGCGACGCTGACGGTCGACGCCGAGGGCTACCTTGCTCAAGTCACCCCGGCCGAGGTCAAAGTCCGGCAAGAGACGACGGTGGAGATCCCGCTGCGGCCGAGGCCCAAGTCCGCCAACGTCATCGTCACCGCCAAAGAGATCACGATCAAGCAGCAGATCCAGTTCGCGCTCGATAGCGCCGTCATCTTGCCCGATTCGTTTGGCCTCCTCACCGAGATCGCGGACACCTTCATCCGCCACCCGGAGATCCGCCGCGTCGAGGTGCAAGGGCACACCGACAACACGGGGACGCCCGAGCACAACAAGCTGCTGAGCGAGGAGCGCGCCGAGTCGGTACGCGCCTGGCTCACGGCACACGGAGTGGGCGGCGACCGCCTCGTCGCGATGGGCTACGGGCAGGAGAAGCCGCGCAACCCAAACGTCACCGAGGCCATGCGCGCGCGCAACCGTCGCGTCCAGTTCATCATCCTCGATCAGATCCCGGCGCCCCCGGCGCCTTAGAACGCATGCCATAACCGTGCGATCCCTTCGCGCGGTTCCGGCACGCGTTCTTTCTCTGGGTCCGCACTTCTCTCGATTCCAAGTGGAAAGAACGCGTCGCAGAACCGGTCGAGAGCGAGCGATGGCTTCGGCGGGGCGAGGAGACGTACTTCCCGTACGTTGACGACCCCCGACGAAGCCAGCGCGAAGCTATCGGCCGGTTATGCGATGCGTTCGCAGCGTTCAATCATCATCAACGGAGGCGGACTCGCTCAGGTCGTCGTCGGTCTTCGGCGTGGCGAGCAACTCGCCGTTCGCGCCGTCTCGCCGCACGATGTACGTCTTGCGCGTAGTCGTGTCCGGGTTCTCGCGGGCCACGACCGTCACCACGTTCACTCCCGGCCGCAGCGGCAGGTCGGCATCGAAGGCCATACGCTTCGTGTCTGGGCCGTTGCGGTTCGAGCGGTAGAACACCTTGCGGGAGCCGACGAAGATGAACGCATCGAGGAGCCGGGCGTCGTCGCTCGCGATCCCGTGCACGACCGTGTGCAGGTCCCGCGTCGCCAGCTGAGGCTGCGGGATCTCCAGCGCGGGCGGCGCGTGCGCCATCGCGTCCTCGAGCGCGATTTGAGCCGCCGGCGTTCCGCCACGCTCGACATCGGCCGCGCGCGCAAACGCAAAGCGCCCGTCGCCGAGCGACAGCTTGGAGTACCCGTTGGCCGTTCCGAGGACCGTCGCGGCCGTACCCGCCGGCAAGTGCGCGAACACCCGCCCCGCCGCGTCGGGCTCGTTGTAGAGGTCCGCGCCTCCCGTGCGCGCGTGTTCGGTGCCGCTGGCCGCGGCCACCACCATCGGATCGACGATGGGGATGCGCACCTTCTCGACGACGCCCTCGCGCAGATCCTCGTCGTGGATCGAAAGCTCGACCTTGGCCTCGGGATCGGCGAGCTGCGGCTGCACGTCGAAGGTGAACGCGACCCGCCGCTCGTCCCCCGGCATCATGTTGTTCAGATCGAAACGCCCGTCGTGAAGGAGCAGCCCCTCGCCCGACAGGTTGCGCAGGTTGGCCATCGACTCGAACGAGCGGCCCTTGCCGACGTTCTTCACCGTCAGGTACATCGTGAGCTCTTCGCCCTTTTGCACCCGGCCGTCGCCGTTTCCGCGCCGGTTGTCGATGATCTCGTACGAGTACGCGAAGACGGGCCGGTCGAGCGACTTCACCGTCACGCGAATCTCCGCGTCGGCCGGGGCCCGCCCGCGCGCTTCCTCGAAGTGCACCTTGACGCCGTCGGCGCGCATCAGCGCGTCCTTGGGCACGAGGCAGTTGCGCGGCGTGTCCTTCGACACGGCGAGGGGGGTGGTCGAGCCGACCTTGTGGCCCTTGATCTCGCACCACCCGCCGGGCACCGTCACCGTCCGCGACTTCCCGGGGTCGAGCTTGCCGACGACGAGCTCCTTGTTGTCGAACATCGGGTTCTCGCTCTTCGTCACCCCGAAGAGGCGGTAGAGCGGTAGCGTGCCGTGGTTTGAAACAGTGAGCTTGAGGGCGATCGGCTCGCCCGCGGAGACCTCGTTGTTCGGTCGATCCGTCTCGACCTTCACGTCGACCCCGGCGGGCGGCGTCGGCGTCGCCAGCGCCGTCACATCGGGCGGGGCGTCGATCCAGTCGATGCCGAGGCCCTTGAGCTCCTCGGCGACCTTCTCGACCTCCGCCTTGCGCGTGTCGCCGATGAACGGCTTCGCCTGGCGTACCTCGTCGAGGCGCTTGCCCGATTGTACGTGCGTGACGAAACCGCGCGCGAACTGGATCGCAAAGTCGAGCTGGAAGTTCTCGTCGAGGTCCCCGCCGCGCTCGCGCTCTTCGAGCCGCTCTTTGATGGGCAAGTCGTACTTGACCACCTCGACCGGCCGCGCACCCTCCTTGGCGCGCACGTTGGAGAGCGCGCGCGTCAGATCGCGCTCCTTGATGCCGCTCGCGTCCGCCGTCAGGTTCATCTCGAGCGAGTCGGCGGTCATCGGATCGAGCTCGATGTCCGGGGTGACGCCGACGCCCTGGATCGACACGTCGCCGGGCTCCGTCAGGTACTGCGCGATCGTCAGCTTGAGCGCCGCCTTGTCTGGCAGGTCGGTGAAGACGAGCTGCACGCTGCCCTTGCCGAACGTCGTCTCGCCGATGATGGCGGCGCGATCGTGGTTCTTGAGGGCCCCCGTCACGATCTCGCTGGCGCTCGCGCTCGAGCCGTTGACGAGGACCGCGAGCGGGTAGTTGGGCTCCGTCCCTTCGCCCCGCGCGACCTTCTCGTCGCGTCCCTCGCTCGCGCCTACGGTGGCGACGATCGGTCCTTCGCTGACGAACGTGTCGACCACCTTGGCCGCCTGGTCGAGCAGGCCGCCCGGGTTGCCGCGCAGGTCGAGCACGAGCCCCTTGAGCTCCGCGCCCTTCTTCATGTCGGCGAGGGCCGCTTCGAGATCGCTCGTCGTGTTGGCCTGGAATTGCTTGATGCGCACGTAGCCGACCCCACCCTCGAGCAACTTGTGCTCGACCGAGGCCACGTGGATGACTTCGCGGACGAGTTCGAACGGCCGCGATCCGGACCAGCCGTCTGGTCCGTCGCGGTGAATCCACACGCTCACCTTCGTCTGAGGGTTGCCGCGCAGATGGTTGACCGCCTCGCTCAATCCCATGTTGAGCGTGGACTCGCTGTTGATCTTGGTGATGCGGTCGTAGCGCTTGACGCCTGCGCGCCCCGCGGGCGTGTTGGGCATCGGGTTCATCACCGTGAGCTGCTGGTCGCGGATCGAGATGACGATGCCCAGGCCGCCGAACTGGCCCTGCGTGGAGAGGTTCATCTCCTTGTACGCGTCCGGCGTCAGCAGCACCGAGTGCGGGTCGAGCGTGTGCAGCATCCCGTTGCACGCGGCGTACTCGACGTCGCGGAGGTCGACGTCGGTGCCGCGCAGGCCGTCCTGGATGAAGGCGAACGCGTCGTGAAGGTGCGAGCTTACGTCCCACGGGGCGATGACGTCGTCGACGCGGAACTCCTTCTCCTGCGTATCGACGCGGACGCGGACCTTCGACGGGTTGTTCTCCTCGCGCGTGACGATGACCTGCGCGACGTCCTTCTGAACGTAGTCGAGCGCCGACAGGAGCATCTCCTTCGGCTTGACGCGTTTGGGGTCGACGTACCGATCGCGGATCGTCTTGAGCACCTCGTTCACGACGGTGAGACGCGTGAGGTCGTAGGGGGCCGGCTGGCGGTCGACGTCGCTCGAGCTGCCGGCGGCCAGGGCGGGAGCAAAGCCCTGCCAGAGATTGCCCCCGCTGCCGTGGAGCAACAGGGCGAGGGTGCAGGCAACGAGGAACGCGGCGGCGAGTGTTCCCGCCTTCGCGAGCCAATCGGGGAGGCGCATCGAGGCAAGTATAGGCGGCGGGGTCCGATTCGCGAGCTACGGACGGCGCCGGCGAACTTCGTGTAAAAAAGTCGCCTTGTCCGTCCGTCGCCCGCATCCCAAGCCCCAGCGACACTCCCCGCCATCGCGACCGTCGCCACGGTCACAACCCCTACCTCCATCACCGCCCCGACCTCGGTCACCGCCACCGCCGCCTAGCGCGGCGCCGCCGTCCGAGCTCGTGCAGGGGCTTCGCGCTGGCCTTGCCGTCTTCGCGCGGCGCCCTGACGACGTCCTCCGCGTCCTTTACATCCGCCCCGTGCGCCAGGACGTGGCCGAGCTCGCGCGCTGGGCAGCGTCCCGGAATATTCCGTGCGCCGAGGTGCCCACCGCGGAGCTGGACCATCTCGCGCAATCGATGGCGGACGGTGGCGGCCACCACGAGGGTCTGATCGTCGTGACCCGCCCCCGTCGCTGGAGCTCGGTGCGCGACCTGACGGATGCGCTCCTCCGTGAGCGAGGCGCCGCGGTCGCTCTCGATCGCGTGCGCAACCCGTACAACATCGGTGCGGTGCTGCGGAGCGCCGCCTTCTTCGGCCTCCACGGGGCCCTCTTCGGCGCGCAACCGACGGCGTCGCAGGGAGGGTCAGAGCTCGCGTCGACGGCAGTGCGTGTGGCAGAGGGCGGGGTCGAGCACATCGCTCTCGTGCGCACGACGGACCTCGCCGACACGCTCGCGCGCCTGCGCGAGCGCGGGGTGCAGATCGTCGGAGCCGACGGACACGGCCCGACGTCGGCAAAGGGATTCCGATACAGGCGCCCGGTCGTGCTCGTGCTCGGGCACGAGCGCGAGGGACTGAGCGAGCGCGTGAGGGCCCAATGCGACGCGATCCTCGCGATCCCAGGCAGCGGGAAGGTCGAATCCCTCAACGTGGCAGTGGCCGCCGGCATCCTCCTCGCGCAGATGAGCGCGTGAGCGCGGGCGCGGGCGCGGACGCAAGCGCGGACGCGGACGCAAGCGCGGACGCAAGCGCGGACGCAAGCGCGGGCGCGGGCGCGGACGCAAGCGCGGGCGCGGACGCAAGCGCGGGCGCGGGCGCGGGCGCGGGCGCGGGCGCGGGCGCGGGCGCGGGCGCGGACGCAAGCGCGGGCGCGGGCGCACTCGCTCACCCCCGCCCCCGCGCTCGCCCTCGCGCTCGCCCTCGCGCTCGCGCCCACGCTCTCACTCGATCCCTTCTCTCACCCACTCGCCGAACCTCTCCCCCATCATGATGACCGTCAAATTCAAGTGCGAGCTCGGGATCGTCGGCATCAAGCTCGCGTCGGCGACAACGAGGCCTTTCACTCCCCTCACCCGCCCCCGCCCGTCGGTCGCGGCGTCCTCGGCCCCTTCCCGTCCCATGGGCACCGTGCCGCACGGATGATAGCTCGAGTCGCACGCGCGACCGATCCAGCGATCGAGGCGCTCGTCGCTCGCGAGCGCCCGCGGAGGGGGCCAGAAGAACGTTGCCAGGTGCTTCATCGGCGGCGACGAAGCCATGTCGGCCAGGAGGCGCAGCGCCTCGACCGCGCATGCGCGGTCCACGCCGTCGACCAGCAAGCGTGACTCGATCCTCGGACGAACGCGCGGGTTGGGCGACGTGTACTCGATCGTTCCGTACCCTCGCGGCTTGCCGAGGCTGCACATCAGGCTCACGAGCGGCAGCGTGCCCCACGGCAGCGGCAGCACCGATCCCGCTTGCAGCACCATGTCGTTGCGCACGGCGCCGTCCCGTCCTCCGGCGCGCGACGCATAGCGGAGCACCGTCTGGATGAGAGGGTGGTCGAGAGACTGGATGCCCGGCTTCGGCCGCAGGAAGATCGCTGCGCCGGGATGATCCAGCAAGCGTGCCCCGACGGCGGGCACGTCGGCCACCACCTCGACTCCGAGCCGTTCGACCACTGCGTGTGGCCCGATCCCCGAGCGCAGGAGGATGCCCGGTGTGTTCGTCGCGCCGGCGCACAGGACCACGAGGGGCGACGCGATCGTGTACACGCGTCCATCGGTCTCCACCTCGACGCCCGTGACGCGGCCATTGGAGAACAGAACGCGCCGCACCAAGGTCATCGGCCGCAGGCGCAGGTTGCGGCGAGCGCGCACGGCCTCGGTGAGGTAGGCGCGTGCGACGCTCATCCGCTCGCCGCCGATCAGGTTCATCGCATGCGGGCCGTAGCCGGTCGTCGTCGGGTCGTTCGAATCGTCGCAGCGAGGAAAGCCCTGCCCGGCGCACGCCTCGAGGAAGGCGGCTTGCCACGGGACCAGCTCGGACGCCGCAAACCGGCGGAGCGGCATCGGACCGTCCTGCGAGTGCCAGGGCCCCCGCATGTCCATGTCGTTCTCGAGGCGCTTGAAGGCCGGGAGGCACTCGGTCCACTTCCACTCGGGCAGCCCCAGCGAGGCCCATTCGTCGTAGTCCGCCGGCTGTCCGCGAAGGGCGATGCACGTGTTGACCGCGGAGCTGCCACCGACGACTCGCCCGCGAGGAAACCAGAAGAGGCCCCAGTGCCCAGGCGTTGGACGGTGCATCTGCCCCCAGTCGTGCAGGCGCATCGAGTTGCGGGTGCCGTTGCGGAGGTCGCTCGGTAGGGGGGTCGGCGGCGCGTAGTCCGGTCCGGCCTCGAGCAGCAAGACGTCGCGGTCGGAGCGCTCGGTCGCGCGCGACGCGATCACCGCTCCGCACGAGCCGGCCCCAACGACGACGGTGTCGGCCTGCCGGGCAGATCGGAGGCTCACCGACGCTTACCTCGCGCGGCCTGCGTCGAGCGGCACTGCACGGAGACCGAGGCGGCCCTGCTCAGTCCCAGCCCGCGTCGAGCGCGGCCAGCTCCTCGTCGAGGGGGGAAGACGGCGTGACCGTCGGCGGCTTCGGGTCCGGGGGCATGACGACGACGACGGTCTCTTGCGGGGGCGCTGCGGGATTGCGCGACTTGCGGCTGCGCGGCGGTCGCGATCGACGCGTCGACATAGGGCGAAGCTCCTCTCGTACAAGGTAACACGAGGGGCGCCCGATTCCGCCCCACTGCCCTGCCCGATCGACGCAGTTTGCACGCACGCGAGCATACAGCGTATGCGGTCTTTTCCAGCGACCGCGACGCGAGCATCGCGACGTTCCGGAGGACCGCCGCAGTGGGGGAGCGCG
>Ga0302325_10004117_pt1 | contig 33763 bp, 21 predicted proteins | sample Palsa_T0_2_FD_201948 | JGI IMG/M metagenome (GOLD analysis project Ga0302325, IMG submission 201948) | Peat permafrost microbial communities from Stordalen Mire near Abisko, Sweden - Palsa_T0_2 | ecosystem: Environmental > Terrestrial > Soil > Palsa > Peat permafrost | place: Sweden: Abisko... | reverse complement strand
CCGTATTCGAGATCCATCTGCACCTGGTCTGGATAACGAAATATCGAAGACCAGCCCTGACTGGGGAGGTGGCCACGCGGGTGCGGGATCTGATCCGGGACATCTGCGCGCAACACGAGGTGAAGATTATGAAGGGCCATGTGGCAAAGGACCACGTGCACCTGTTTGTGTCGATCCCGCCGCAGGTGACGATCAGCCGACTGTTGCAGTGGTTGAAAGGGAAGACAGCGCACCACATGTTGGCGGCCTTTCCACATCTGAAGAAGCAGTTTTGGGGCAGACATCTGTGGGCACGTGGGTACTTCTGCTGCAGTTCAGGTAATGTAACCGACGAGGTGGTCGCGAAGTACATAGCGGAACAGAATATCGAACAGGATGAGGACTTTCGAGTAGATGGTTGAGTCCATCTACTTCTTGAAGCCCGCTTGGTGCGGGGCCCATTGTGCCGGCCTTCGGCCGGAGCAGGACTTATAGTCCGTTACTACAGCCACCGCCTTCCAGGCGGTGGTTTTTACTTGGCTCTCGCCAATGAACCAGTCCAGTCAGAGCCTAGCTAGGGCGATCACGGACTTGGCACTGTAGGACGCTAGCCCTTGTCGATTCGCTATTGTGTTCCCCTATCGTTGTTGCATGGAACTGCTCCTGCCAACTGCGCCAGCATCGCATTCATGTCCGCCTGGATAGCTTTGTCCACTTGGATAGCTTTGTCCACTTGGATAGCTTTGTCCACCTGGATAGCTTCGAACTTATTTTCAAGGAACTGCACGTCACGCAGATCGAACGATGCTCCCTGAGGCGGGGATGTGCCTGCCTGCACCGATCGCGCAAGCCCTGGCCATCCGCCACAACGTCTCGAGGGCGTTGATCTGCTCAAGATGCCCGCCACCACAGCATGGATTGCGCCCTGCGGAGTATTCCTTTCCGGGCGGCACGATGCAATAAGCAGTCCCATCTCCTTGCAAGAGCACCTCAGGGGCCTCCCGTTCACTTGCCCTAGTCCAGTGCTGCAGGCCACACAACGGGCCGACCTGCGAGGCGAGAAGTGATCTCACTCGGCTGACCGCCATAACGCTGCTCATAATCGCGGATGACCCGCGGACTTGCCATCATCATGGCCACAAGCTTGCCACCGAGCATCTCTCTGTACGGCGGCACAGCTCCGCAAACGAGGATATCCGCCATGTTCGAACCGATTCTCGTCTTCTTGTTCGCATGCAAGGCGATGCGCAATGCCTTGCGCCGCTGTCTCCCGCCAATAGTCGCATCAGGGCGCATCGGCTGGGCGTCTAGAAGGTAGCGCCCTGGGGTAAGCGGAAAACGGCTAAGCGCGAAACGGGTATTGCGCGAAACCACTTTCGCGTTTTTTGGGCTTAACGGCTTACCCCGCGGTGGCCTTTGTGACTCGCGCAGCGGGGTCGACGCTCTTGGAGAGGCCGGGTTCGGCGAAGCGCCATCCGCACGAACGTTGACGCTGCTTCCACAAGCCGATTCAGTTCCAAGCGTTTGCACGCGGTATACTGAAAGACTTCCATGCGTTTTCAAAAGTTAATCGTGGGCCCCGGGGAGGGTCGATGAAGGGAGTCGTTCTCGCCGGCGGCACAGGCAGCCGCATGTTCCCGCTCACCAAGATCACCAACAAGCATCTGCTTCCCATCTACGACAAGCCCATGATCTACTACCCCATCCAGACGCTGGTGGACGCGGGCATACGCGAGATCCTGGTGGTGACGGGCGGAAGAAATTCGGGAGATTTTCTGCGCTTATTGGCGAATGGCAAGGAATTTGGATTGAAGCACCTGGACTATACCTATCAGGAAGGCGAAGGCGGAATCGCGGACGCCCTGGGCCTGGCCGAGCACTTCGCCGACGGTGGTCCTATTTGCGTCATTCTGGGCGACAACATCGTCGAGCGCAGTATCCGGCACATGGCGGACGACTTTCAGCGGCAGAAATGCGGCGCGAAGATTCTGCTGAAAGAAGTTCTGGACGCGGAGCGCTTCGGCGTGGCGGAGGTTCGCGATGGGCACATTGTTGGGATCGAAGAAAAACCCAAGAGACCCAAGTCGAATTATGCTGTGACCGGCATCTACATGTACGACGCGACGGTCTTCGATAAGGTCCGCCAGTTGGTGCCTTCCGGGCGGGGCGAACTGGAAATCACCGATGTCAACAACGCCTACATTCGCGAAGGCGCCATGACCTACGCGCATCTGGAGGGCTGGTGGACCGACGCGGGAACCTTCGATTCGCTGCTGCGTGCCGGAAACCTGGTCGCCGAAACCAGGCGTCGCGCGCCCGCCGAGATCGCCGGAGTAAGCGCGGCCGGAGTAAGCACAGTATGAGTTCCGCGGCGCGCGAAGCATCCGTCCCGCGGCTGGAAACGCCCACCTGCGAGAAAGGCATCGGCAAGGTAATCGTCGCGCCGGATTCGAAAGATCTGATCGCCGGAGTGCGGATTGCGCCTTATCCGGTGTGGCCGGACGATCGGGGTTATTTTCTCGAGATCGCCCGCATCGGACAGGGCCTCCCAGCGGCCTTTCCCAAAGAAACGACGCAAATTTCAGCGGCGCTCAGCTATCCCGGCACCATCAAGGCGTTTCATTTCCACCGCCGCCAGACCGACTGCTGGGTGCCGATCGACGGCATGCTGCAGGTGGCGCTGGTGGATCTGCGCTCCGAATCGCCCACCTTCGGGCTTCGAAACACGCTCTACATCGGCGCGCTGCGGAGATGGCAATTAGTGGTTCCACCGGGTATCGCGCATGGATACAAGGTGATTGGAACCAATCCCGCCATACTGGTGTATTTAACCGATCGTTTCTACGACCCTCAGGATGAGGGCCGCATTCCCTACGACGATCCCCAGATTCAATACGATTGGCAGACACAGCACAAATAGCCGGGCGTAGCGGCCAGATTCCGCCGGGGCGTATCCGGCTCATCTGGCGGGGGGCGCTCGCGCTGCTCGCCGTTTTGACTCTTGCGGCTGTTTGGTATCCCATCCAGCGCATTTCCCAGGTCGCGGACATCAATTACAACGAGGGGTGGAACACGTACCGTGCCGCTATGGCCGCGCACGGCGATCCGCTGTACGGCCAGCCTCCCGCATTCACGGTGACCAATTACCCGCCGCTCTCCTTCCACATTCTGGGTTTTCTCGGCAAGCACTTGGGTGGCTTCACGGCTGCGGGCCGGTGGACCGCGCTGGCCTCGTTGACATTCTTAGCCATCGCGATGGCCAGTCTGGTCCGCCGTTTCGCCGGCCATTGGCGCTTTGGCGTCCTCGCCGCGCTCCTGTTTGTGCTGGGAATGGCTGTCTTCGTACCAGATCGCATCGGCATGAACGACCCGCAATTCTTCGGCCTGGCTTGGAGCTTTGCCGGCCTGTGTCTCTATGCGCGAACCCCCCGATCCTTTGCGCTTTTTAGGGACACGCGCAAAACGGAGTGCGGCGCGAGGGAGTTCCTGTCCCGTTTGGCGGCGCGCGCCGCACCCTTTGCGCTTTTGTGCGCTTCCGCGGCCGCGTTCGCCATCTCGTTCTTTATCAAGCACAACCTGCTCGCGTTTCCCGCCGCCGTGGGTCTGCATCTGTTATTGGCTAGAGCGTGGAAGCGCTTCGCTATATGGCTGGGAGCTTTGGCGGCAATCTCAGCCGGGCTGCTCTTGCTGACGTTCTGGTGGGACGGGCCGTATTTCTTTTCGCATCTTCTTGCCCCGCGCAGCTACTCGGTGATGAGCGCTTGGGGCCGCGTTGAGCCTTATCTCCTCGACTTTCAAATCCCCGTCGCCGCCGCCGCTTTCTGGTCCGTCCGTTATGCCGCTTCGTCCGCCCGGAACCTGTTGGCATTTGCCTTCGTGCTGGCGCATCTCATAGGTTTTGGGTTTGCCGGCGGCGATGGGGTAGTGGAAAACGTTCTGTTCGATGCCCTGGTCATGGCCGTGCTGATTGCCGCGATCGGCATTGGCGACCTGGAAACCAAGCTGATCGGTCTCCGGTTCGGAAGCGCACTCCTCGCGCTGGCGCTGCTGGCGCCCTTTCTGGGGATTTTCGCCGTGCTGCCCCGCGTCTTATTTGGGGAGCGCCAGGCCAGCCAGCTTCGGCCGGGCATCGACGCCGAATTTCGGCAAGCCGCTGAATTCCTGCAAAGCCGTCCCGGACCCGCCCTCTGCGAAGACCTGCTGCTTTGTTTTGACGCCGGTAAGCCCCCGCTTTTCGATGCCTTCTACGCCCGTAGCCAGGTCAAGATCGGCCGCCTCAAGGAGACCGATCTGCTGAATACCATTCAGACCGGCCGTTTTCCGACCATTGAGATCGAGGTTCCAGCGGACCAACCGCTTGCGCCAGTGGCCAGTTTTCGCTTCTCTAAGCCCGTTATGGGTGCCATTTTGGAGCGTTATCGTCCCGTTTTGCGCGGTTCCCGCCTCACGCTCCTGGTTCCCCGGGACGAATTGGAGCATGAGTAGTACTTCCCAGGACCGGTAACCCGTTACAGATCTGGTAGCTACCAGTATTATTGTTACAGGCCTGAATAATGGCATGCCGATTGCGAAAACGATCATGGTTACAGATCTAGTAGCGGACAGTATCAATTTTACAGGGCTACAGGACTCTGTTTTTCGTTTCTGATGCGTTGGTTTGCAAATTGTCTGTCCCTCATTCTCCTGCTTATCCTTAGCGGGATTTTGGCGCAAGCTCAAGGCGTCAGCGTCCTCACGCGGAACTATAACAACCAGCGTACGGGAGCTAATCTCTCCGAAACCGCTCTCAACGTTTCGAACGTCAATTCCGGCGAATTTGGAAAGCTCTTCATGCTTCTGGTGGACGACCAGGTTTATGCCGGAATTCTGTATGTTCCGGCGTTGCAGATTGCCGGCGGGACGCACAATGTCATTTTCGCCGCAACCGCGAGCAACACGGTCTATGCGTTCGATTCCGACTCGCTCGGCGCGCCGCTCTGGTCGCGTAATTTCAACGGCGGCGGTCTCCCGTTGACAAACGCCCAAGTGGGGCAAAACTGTAATCCTTACAATGACTACCGAGGAAACATCGGGATTGTGGGAACCCCGGTCATTGATGGGAACGCCCAGACCATGTTCTTTGTAACGCGCACGATCTTGAACGGAACTACCGTACAAGACCTGCATGCGCTCAACATTATCACCGGGGCGGATCAACCCAACAGCCCGCAGGTCATTCACGCCACTGTTCCAGGGAACGGAGATGGCGGGACCAGCGAAGTGTTCAATCCTGCAACCCAGAATCAACGGGCGGCGCTGGCGCTCTCTCAAGGGGTTGTTTATATAACGTGGTCATCCTATTGCGACACACCGCCTTATCATGGCTGGGTTATCGCCTACAATTCCACTTCCCTCGCACAGTTGTCAGCTTTCAGCGACACCCCCAACGGTACCGAGGGCGGAATCTGGATGGGCGGGGCAGGCCCGGTGTTCGATTCTGCCGGAAATATCTACTACGCCCTCGGCAATGGAGCGTTCGATGGGGCCACCAACTTCGGCGAGTCCATGGTCAAACTGGCGCCCAACTCTCTGACCGTCGGCGATTACTTTACTCCGTCAGACTACAGCACTTTAAACGCGTCGGATCTGGATTTCGGTTCAGCCGGGCCAAGCATGCTGCCGGGCACCAATCTGTTGGTAAGCGGAGGCAAGGAAGGCAAGTTATATCTCCTGAACACCAACGACCTGGGGCACGAAGCGAGCGGGGACGTGCAGATCCCTCAGGTTTTCCAGGCGGTAAACCTGACGGTTCGTCCCAGCGGGACGCATCATATCCACAACGCCAACCCGATCTGGATCAGTCCGGAAGGCCTGAATGTTTATGTATGGGGTGAAAACGATTTTCTGCACGCTTTCCAGTTCAACACCTCCACGCAGTTGTTGAATCCTACGCCTTACGCCAGCGGGTCCGTACTGCCTCCGCAGGGGATGCCGGGCGGGATGATGACCATCTCCGCTTCTGCAGCCCAAGCAGGCACCGGCGTCGTTTGGGCCAGCGTGCCGCGCAATGGCGATGCCAATCAGAACACGGCGCCCGGGAATCTTTATGCTTTCAACGCGGAGAATTTGAACCTGCTTTATTCGAGCACTGCTCCCGGCGACGATCTGTTGAATTTTTCCAAAGGTAGCGCTCCTATCGTTGCCAACGGCAAGGTGTTTATCGGTTCCCTCTCGCGCTTCGTCGATGTGTATGGGCTAAAAACCTCGGGCGTCTATTCTCAGGATCTGGCGCTCAATCGAACCGCTACCGGCAGCACTCCCTGCACTCCGGAAGAGACTCCCAGCCAGGCCGTTAACGGCAGTTTTTCCGGCGGACCGGACGACAAGTGGTGTTCTTCGGCGGCGAGTCCCTATTTGATGCTGGATCTTGGTTCACCTCAGAACATTTCGCGATTCGTTGTCGAACACGCGGGAGCGGGGGGAGAGGCGTTATCGCTCAACACCGCGGCGTTCAATATTCAAGTTTCACCGGATGGCGTTAATTTCACCACCGTAGTCAGCGTTACCGGCAACGTCGACAGCATCACCACGCACGATATCACTCCTACCACCGCGCGTTACGTGCAGCTCAACATCGTTTCGCCCACGCTGTCCGGGAATCCACCAGCCAGCATTTACGAGTTTCAAGTCTTCGGGCCGCAGACCACTGGCTCTGCGGATTTTTCGCTGCTGCCGGCGTCCACCTCGCAGAGCGTCACTCCAGGCGGCGCGGTCAGTTACACCGCTATGGTGGGACCGTTGTACGGATTCACGGGAACGGTGCTGATGGGCGCCAGCGGATTGCCGCCGGGAGCGAGCGCGAGTTTCAGTCCAGCTTCGGTGAGCGGCTCGGGAAGTTCGACACTCAACATCGTTACTTCGCCCAGCACCCCGATCGGCACTTATACGGTGACCATTACCGGCGTCTCGGGCGCCTTGCAGCATAGCAGCAGCGTGACGCTGGTAGTAGACGATCAGGGATCTTCCGTAAATTTGTCCGCAGTGTACAACCGGATCGGGATTCTGACGGACGCCAGCACGTCCTCATCTACGGGGCTGGATCAGTACGGCTACGCCTACTCGGCGAATCTGCTGGGCACCACCGTGTACTTCGAAGGTTTACCGTTCACGCTGGGGCCAGCCAATGCGATGGATGTGGTGTCCAGCACCACGATTCCGTTGCCCGCCGGGTCTTACTCCACCCTCGTGATGCTCGGGAATGCAGTGAATGGCAACCAGGTGTCCCAGAGCTTTGTGGTGAACTACAGCGACGGGACCAATTCCACTTTTGTGCAGAGTCTCAGCGATTGGGCCACGCCACAAAACTATGCGGGCGAGAGCAAAGCCGTCACCATGCCATACCGGGACTCGGTCGGCGGCACCCAAAACTTCAAGACGTTTAACTTGTACGGATATTCGCTCGCGCTGAATAGCGCCAAGACGGTGAGCAGCATCGTACTGCCGAACAACGGCAACGTTGTCGTGCTGGCCATCACGCTGACGGGAGTAACTGGCGTGGCCAACTTCTCGCTGTCCGCGTCGCCGAGTTCGCAGACGGTAACGGCCGGAGGAACGGGCAGTTACACTGCGACCATTGGCGCGCAGAGCGGGTTCACGGGAACGGTGACGTTGAGCGCGAGCGGTCTTCCGGCGGGAACCACCGCCAGCTTCAGCCCGGCTTCCGTGAGCGGAGCGGGCACTTCGGGGGTGAGCCTTGTTACCACCGGATCAACCCCGGTCGGCACCTATAAGGTGACTCTGACCGGGACGTCCGGTAGCTTGCAGCACAGCGGCACGGTCACACTGGTGGTCAACGCCGGCAGCGGAGGGCCGGTAAGCCTGGCTGCGGTTTACAACCGGAGCGGGATGGTCACCGATGGGACCACCTTTACATCGGGAGGGATCGACCTGAGCGGGAATGCTTACTCGGCGAATCTGCTGGGCTCCACGGTGAGCTTCAACGGTTCGTCGTTCACGCTGGGTCCGGCCAATGTTCCGGATTCGGTGACCAGCACCAATATTCCATTGCCGGCCGGGCAGTATACGGCGCTCGGGATGCTGGCGACCGGAGTGAATGGCAATCAGGGCTCGCAGACGTTCACTGTCAACTATAGTGACGGGAGCAATTCCACATTTGTGCAGAGTCTGAGCGACTGGTTTGCGCCACAAAGCTATTCGGGCGAGACCATGGCCGCGACCATGGCATACCGTGACAAGAGCAACGGGACCGAGGATAATCGGACTTTTTACCTGTACGGATATTCTTTCGCCCTCAACAGCGCCAAGACGGCCAGTAGCATTAGTTTGCCGAATAATGCCAATATCGTGGCGCTGGCCATTACGCTTACTGCCGCGGCTCCCGCGGCGAATTTTTCGCTGGCGGCGTCGCCAACTTCGCAGACCGTGACGGCGGGAGGGACGGGCAGCTACACAGCCACTGTTGGAGCGCTGAACGGCTTTACGGGAACGGTAGCTTTGAGCGCGAGCGTTCTGCCGGCGGGAACTACCGCCAGCTTCAATCCTGCTTCGGTGAGCGGAGCGGGGACTTCAACGTTGAGTCTGGCGACCACTGCGTCCGCCCCGGCTGGCACGTACATGGTGACGATCACCGGCACCTCTGGTACATTGCAGCACACCACCGCGCTGACGTTGGCGGTAAATGCTGCGCCTGGCTTCTCGCTATCGGCGTCGCCCACTTCGCAGACGGTGACGGTGGGAGGGACGGGCAGCTATACGGCGACTGTGGGAGCTCTGAACGGCTTCACTGGAACGGTGACGCTGATTGCGAGCGGCCTGCCGGCGGGAACTACCGCGAGCTTCAATCCTGCTTCGGTGAGCGGAGCGGGGACTTCAACTTTGAGTCTGGCGACTACCGCATCAACCCCGGCTGGCACTTATACGGTGACAATTACGGGGACCTCCGGCACTTTGCAGCAAAACGCCACGGTGACGTTAGTTGTAAATGCTGCGGCCGGCTTCTCGCTATCGGCGTCGCCCATTTCGCAGATCGTGACGGCCGGGGGAGCGGGCAGCTATACAGCGACGGTGGGAGCGCTGAACGGGTTCACGGGAATGGTGACGCTGAGCGCGAGCGGTCTGCCGGCGGGAACCACCGCCAGCTTCAATCCTTCTTCGGTGAGCGGAGCTGGAGCTTCAACGTTGAGTCTGGCGACGACTGCATCAACCCCGGCTGGCACGTATACGGTGACAATTACGGGGACCTCCGGCACTTTGCAGCAAAACGCCACGGTTACGTTAGTTGTGAATGCTGCGCCTGGCTTCTCGCTATCGGCGTCGCCCGCTTCGCAGACCGTGACGGCGGGGGGAACGGGCAGCTACACAGCCACTGTGGGAGCTCTGAACGGCTTCACGGGAACGGTGACCTTGAGCGCGAGCGGTTTGCCGTCGGGAACCACAGCGAGCTTTAATCCCGCATCGGAGAGCGGAGCGGGGACTTCAACGTTGAGTCTGGCGACCACTGCTTCAACGCCAGCCGGCACATATACGGTGACCATTACTGGGACCTCGGGTACATTGCAGCACAGCAGCACGGTGACGCTTGTGGTGAATGCCGCGCCTGGCTTCTCTCTATCTGTGTCGCCAACTTCGCAGGCCGGCAGCTACACGGCGACTGTGGGAGCTCTAAACGGGTTCACGGGAACGGTAACTTTGAGCGCGAGCGGTCTGCCGGCGGGAGCTACCGCCAGCTTCAATCCCGCAACGGTGAGCGGAGCGGGGACTTCAACATTGAGTCTGGCGACCACTGCTTCAACGCCAACCGGCACGTACACGGTGACTATTACTGGGACCTCGGGCACATTGCAGCAAAACGCCACGGTGACACTTGTGGTGAATGCTGCGCCTGGCTTCTCGCTATCGGCGTCGCCAGCTTCGCAGACCGTGACGGCGGGAGGGACGGGCAGCTATTCCGCAACCGTGGGAGCGCTGAACGGCTTCACTGGAACGGTAACTTTGAGCGTGAGCGGTTTGCCGTCGGGAACCACCGCCAGCTTCAATCCTGCTTCGGTGAGCGGACCGGGGACTTCAACGTTGAGTCTGGCGACCTCTGCATCAACCCCGGTCGGCGCCTATACCGTAACGCTCAACGGGACGGCAGGTACATTGCAGCACAGCGCCACCGTGACTCTTTTGGTCAACGCCGCCGGCTCCAGCGGAGGCCCCGTCAGCCTGGCAGCGGCGTACAACCGGAGCGCAATTGTGACGGACGGAAGCATTTTCACGTCGGGAGGCATCGACTTGAGCGGGCACGCCTACTCGTCGAATCTGCTGGGCGCCACGACCAGCTTCAACGGTTCGTCCTTCACGTTCGGTCCGGCCAACGCGCCGGATGCGGTGACCAGCACCACCATTCCTTTGCCGTCCGGTTCGTATTCCACGCTCGGCATGCTGGCCACGGCGGTGAACGGGAGCCAGGGGTCGCAGATTTTCACTGTCAACTACAGCGACGGGACCAATTCCACTTTTGTGCAGAGTCTCAGCGACTGGTTGACGCCGCAGGGCTATTCGGCCGAAAGCCAAGCCGTGACGATGGCATACCGCGACGTGAATAACGGGACCGAGGACAATCGGACGTTTTACCTATACGGATATTCCTTCGCTCTCAACAGCGCTAAAACGGCCAGCAGCATGAGCCTGCCGAACAATGCCGACGTCGTGGTGCTGGCCGTCACGCTGACTGCAGCAGTTCCGACGGTGGATTTTTCGCTCTCGGCGTCGCCCGCTTGGCAGACCGCGGCGGCGGGGGGAACGGCCAGTTTCACGGCGACGGTGGGAGCGCTGAACGGCTTCACGGGAACCGCGACGCTGAGCGCGAGTGGTCTGCCAGCCGGAACCAGCGCCAGCTTCAATCCGGCGTCGGTCAGCGGGGCGGGGACTTCGACGCTCAATCTTGCGACTGCCACGTCAACCCCGGCCGGCACGTACACAGTGACAATCACGGGGACCTCAGGCGCGTTGCAGCACAGCAGCACCGTAACCTTGCAGGTGAATGCCGCCGTTTCGGCAGTGAATCTGGCAGCATTTTATAACCGGAGCGGAATAGTGACGGACGGAAGCACGTTTACATCGGGTGGGCTGGATCTCAGCGGCAATGCTTACTCTGCGAATCTGCTGGGTTCCACGGTGGGCTTCAACGTTTCATCGTTCACACTGGGTCCGGCCAACGTGCCCGATGCGGTGACCAGCGCCATCATTCCCTTGCCGGCCGGGCAGTACACCGCTCTCGCCGTGCTTGCCACGGGGTTGAACGGAAACCAGGCATCGCAGACGTGGGTTGTGAACTACAGCGACGGGACTACCTCCACCTTTGTTCAGAGCTTGAGCGATTGGTACACGCCGCAGAGCTACCCGGGCGAGGGCGAAGCCGTGGCGATGGCATACCGGGATATGGCCAACGGGACCGAGGACAATCGTACCTTTTACCTGTACGGATATTCCTTCGGCCTCAACAGCGCCAAAACGGTGAGCAGCATCGGGCTGCCGAACAATGCCAATGTAGTGGTGTTGGCCATTACGCTGACACCCTGACATGCGTTCAACGTTCGCGCTCTGGATAGCCTTATGCGCCGCGATCGCCGCTGCGCCGCCCGATGTTTCCGCGCCGCCGCCGGACGCGATCCGGACTGCATCCGGGTTGGCCATGACGGTGCTTCAAGCTGGATCGGGCGTCGACCATCCGCAGGGCGACGATTGCGCAATCGTCAGGTTCACCGCCTGGAAGAGAGATGGGGCGCTCTTCTCCACTTCGGGCCTGCATGGCGAAACCACTACGCAGTGCCTGGTCTCCGCGATTCCCGGTATTGCGGAGGCGCTCACCGCCATGACGCCGGGCGAAAAGCGGCGCGTTTGGGTGCCGTCGCAACTGGCATTTGCAGCCCATGTCGCGCACCATGGGACCAAGCTGATGCCTGAGACTCCTCAGCCCAAAGTGGATCTCACCATCGACCTGGAGTTGGTTCGCATTCTGAAGGCCGCGGAAAAGCCACAGGACCTTAAGACCCCTCCTCCAACCGCCACGAGAATGCCTTCGGGGTTAGCCATCCTGGTTCTCAAACCCGGAGCGGGGACTCAACATCCCAGCCCGCGCAGCCGGGTCACGCTCAACTATACGGGCTGGACAGCGGACGGCGATTTGTTCGAATCCACCGCAACGTCCGGTCACCCGGCGTCGTTTCAGCTCGGTACCGCGCTGGCCGGCTGGCGCGAAGGCTTAAGGTATATGGTGGTGGGAGAGAAGGTCCGGCTGTGGATTCCAGCGGCACTGGCTTATGGCGATCATCCGGTAGACAAACTGGTCCCCGCGGGCGATCTGGTGTTTGACATCGAATTAGTCGGTATTCAATAACTGGCCCACGCCCACCCCCGTGTCTGCGTAAGCAGCGGACGGCGATTTGTTCGAATCCACCGTAACGTCCGGTCACCCGGCGTCATTTCAGCTCGGTACCGCGAAGGCCGGATGGCGCGAAGTTGTAATCAAGGTCAATACTGTGTGCCGGGGGCGGTCAGCAATGGCCGTCCCTAATTCACGCGGAGAAGACACGCCGGATGGAGTTCGGGCGGTTCGCCGCAGGGAACCGGAAGCGTGGTGGAGTCGATTCAGATCGGAGAAAGCCGGAGTTGTTATGAGCTGGATGCGTGGGGTGTGACGCCCAATCACGTGCATCTGTTGATCTTGCCCAGGGTGCCTGTTCCCGCCATCATGCGCTGGTTGAACCCTTCTGGCAGGATGAGTCTTACGATCACTGGGTACGCAACCGCCAGCAGAGAGATCGGATGGTCCGCTACATTGAGGACAATCCGGTGTCGGCTGGGTTGGTGGCATCCGCGGAGCAGTGGGGTTGGTCAAGCGCGGGCGGGCAGTGGGCACCGCCTGCCCCACCACAGAAGCACTCCGGCACTCCCGATTCCATCAGAAAATGTAGAAACTCCAGACACGCGACTTTTAGTCGCGTATCCCCCATACCGAACACAAACACGGCTGAAGCCGCGTGTACCTTTGGGACGACCATACTAACTGAACAGTATTGGCTTTAAGCCGGTGGCGTTTTATCCTCGATAGATTCACCAATAATACGCTCCAATCACCTTGGGCGAACTGGGCGTCCCGGCAATCACTTTTACGTGCAAAACGAACTGTAAGTTCTTCTTCTGCCAATCCGCGGGCGCGCCGCGAACGCCTTCGGCCAGTAAATCCGCATTGGTAACCAGCTCGGCGGCCGCTTCCGTGCCATATTGCGTAATCCCCGCGACCTCCACCAGCATCGCGTGCGTGTCGGGATGAAAAACGCGCGAGACGATCGCGTAGTCTTCGTTGGTTCTGCGATCGGCCGGCAGATTCGCGATCGTCCACGGGGTGGGCTTGCCGTTGTCGGTGATACCCACCCGTGTGTTGGAGACTTCAATAAAATAGCGCAATTCGCTGCTAATCTCTTTCCAGCGAGTGTAGGAATACCCCACCAGGATCGCGGGCGCCGAGCGTAGATCTTTGAAAGACACGTCGTTGCCGATTCTCAGCGTATAAGGACGCTGCATGCGCGTCAGCATAGACGATAGGCGCGCGGTGGCGATCAGATCTCCTCCGCCAACAAACTGATCGGTCAGCAAAACGAAGTCCTCGGGTCGCGTGGGATCGGAGGCCGCGCGATTCAGGCCGTACACCGGAACATAGGCCGCGCAGACGGAGACGGGCGCGCTCCCGTTCAGCACCGGCGACCAGAATTGATCCAGCGGAGCGCCTGACGCGCGCCCGCGCACGGCCCACCATCCGACAGCGGCAATGACAAGAATCGCGGCCGCGATCCAGATTGAGAAATTCCTGAGAGCCGATTTCCCGCGGCCGGTTTCCGGCGTCGCCGCTTCCGGCGTGACCGCTTCCCGAGTCACTTTGGGCGGCGCCTTGGTCCAGTGGAATTCTGGAATGTAAGTCCCCGCCGGAAGTTCGATGCGAACCGGATTGGTTGCGCCCTGGCCTGCGTAATAAAGACCCAGCCGTCGGCGCACTTCGCCGGCTTTCACCCGGACCGTGGCGTCGTCGCTCGGTTCATAACTGGTGGAGCGGCCGAACACGTCGATGCCGATGGTCCGCTCTTTGAGCATGTCCGCTCGGCCGGCCAGGGTATTCTCCACCACGTAGCGGATAAAATCCTGGCTGCGTTTGCTGGAATGGAACTCGTGGCTGGCGAGAACGCGGTTCAACTCCTCGCGAACCGACTCTTCCGGCACACGATTGTTTGGCTGGGACGCCCCCGGAGCCGTTCCCTGGGTCATCCTGAACCCCCTCTGAATTCTGGATTCGATTGTATCACGCAACAAATTCAAAATAAGCACGTTCGATAAGGTTGCGAACGGCGCGTAACGGAGCGAGCAACGGTTGCGAACTGGACAGATGCTCCCGGAGGCCCCACCATGTACCGATGAGGACGGCCTGTATCGTGCTCCGGCTGACCGCGCCCTTGTCGATTTGACCATGTCAAAGATGCTGCAGGAAACCAGGGATCAGCCCGACGCGCTCAGCCAGACGCTCAGCGCGAGCCTCGCACGAGCGGAAGAGTTGCGCCGGCATTTCGGAAAGCGGCGGCCGCGGCTGATTGTATTGGTGGCGCGGGGAACCTCCGACAACGCTGCGCAGTTCGGGCGATACCTTATCGAGATCACCACCCGGATTCCGGTTTCCCTGGCCGCGCCCTCCATTCTGACGTTGTACCAGTGCCCGGTTGACCTCCACGGCGTGGTGGTGATCGGCATTTCGCAATCCGGGGAATCCACCGACACCAATGCACTGCTGGAAGATGCCCGCAGACAGGGCGCGGCCACCATCGGGATCACGAACGACGCATCCAGCGCGATGGCAGGGATTGTCGAATTTCTTCTGATGATCGAGGCGGGAACGGAGATCAGCGTCGCAGCTACCAAGACCTACACCTGCCAGTTGCTGGCGCTCTATCTGGTCGCCTACGCGCTCAATGGCGCAATCGAACCGGAGCAGTTGCGGAAAATTCCGGAGTGGGTGCGCGGCGTTTTGCAACTGGAAGAAAACATCGAAGCGCTGGTGGAGCGATACTTCTTCATGACGCGCGCAGTGACAGTGGGGCGCGGGTTGAATTACGCCAATGCGCTCGAATTCGGGTTGAAATTGATGGAAACCTGCTACGTCGTAGCGGAGCGCTTTTCGGCCGCGGATCTGATGCATGGGCCGATTGCGTTGGTGGAGCGCGCGTTTCCAGTATTCGTCTTCGCGCCGGCCGGCGTCACCTGGCCGTCCATGTCGAGCGTGCTGGACCGGCTGCAGGAGTTAAAGGCGGAAACGCTGGTGATTACCGATCCGCGAAATACCGGCGCACACGATAAAGCCGCGCGCGTGATTGAGATTCCAGAAGCGCCGGGACCGGGCGCGGCGCCGGAGGACTTGTACACGCCCATTCCCTATATCGTGCCGGCGCAGTTGTTCGCGGCACACCTGGCGGCGCTGAAGGGACTGAATCCGGACCTGCCACGCACTTTAAACAAGATCACAAGGACGATGTAAGCATGGCGCTGACTTGGCTGGATTGGGTTTGGATCGCGCTATACTTCGCAGCCAACGCCGCGGTTGGATTCTACTACAAGGCACGCGCCGGCAAGAGCGTCGACGAGTTTTTTCTTTCGGGCCGCAACGTGCCATGGTGGCTGGCGGGAACGTCGATGGTGGCGACAACCTTCGCCGCGGACACGCCGCTGGCCGTCACCGGCATGGTCGCGCGCGGAGGGATTGCCGGGAACTGGCTGTGGTGGAGCTTTGTCGCCGGGGGAATGCTCACCGTCTTCTTCTACGCGCGATTCTGGCGGCGCAGCGGCGTGATGACCGATATCGAGTTCACCGAAATCCGATATTCGGGACGGCCCGCCGCTTTCTTGCGCGGATTCCGCGCGTTGTACCTCGGAGTGCCCGTCAACTGCATCGTGCTCGGCTGGGTAAACCTGGCGATGGTGAAGATTCTGACGCTTGCCCTGGGCGTGACGCGCGTTCAGGCACTCGGCATCGTGCTGGGGCTGATCGCGATCACTTCTTTCATTTCGGCGCTGTCGGGTTTATGGGGCGTGCTGGTGACGGATCTATTGCAGTTCGTCGTCAAGATGACCATGGTGATCGTGCTGGCCGTCGCGGCAGTCCACGCGGTGGGCGGAATGGAAGCGCTGAAGATGAAGCTTGCAGTGATCGATCGGGCGCGTGGGGGTCACTCAGGATCGGTCTTGAGCTTGATTCCCGACCTCACCTCGCCGTGGATGCCGATGATGACGTTTTTCGTCTATATTTCGCTCAACTGGTGGGCCAGTTGGTATCCGGGCGCGGAACCGGGTGGCGGTGGATACATCGCGCAACGCATGTTTTCCGCCAAGGATGAAAAGAATTCGCTGCTCGCGACGCTGTGGTTCAATGTCGCGAATTACGCATTGCGGCCGTGGCCATGGATCCTGGTGGCGCTGGTATCGCTGGTGGTTTTTCCCGGATTGCAGGATCCTGAATCGGGGTATGTGCGCGTGATGATCGTGTACCTGCCGCCGGCTCTGCGCGGAGTGATGCTCGCGGCGTTCGCCGCCGCCTATATGTCCACCATCGCGACGCAGTTGAACTGGGGCGCAAGTTATGTGGTGAACGATTTCTACCGGCGCTTCGTGCGAAAGCAGGCGGACGACCGGCATTATGTGTGGGTTTCCAGATGGACCACAGTTTTACTGACGGTGTGTTCGGCGGTAGTGACGTTTTATCTGGGATCCATCAGCGGCGCCTGGAAGATGTTGCTCGCCACCGGCGCGGGCACCGGAGCGGTCTTGCTGCTTCGTTGGTATTGGTGGCGCATCAACGCCTGGAGCGAGATCTCGGCAATGATCGCCGCGGCCGTCACGTCGCTGGTTTTGCAGATGAAGTGGGGATTGGACACCGATCAGCCGATCGATTTCGCCTGGATCATGATTATCACCGTTTCGGTCACGACCTTGGTGTGGGTCGCAGTGACGTTCCTCACTAAGCCGGAGAAGAAAGAGACTCTGGTGAGCTTTTATCGCAGGGTTCGGCCGGCGCGCGCGGGTTGGAGACCAGTGAGTGAGATGGCGCCGGAAGTCCAGAGCGCGGGCGGGGGTTGGTTTGACGCACTCGATTGGATTTGCGGCTGCGCGCTGATTTACGGCGCTCTGTTTGGGGTGGGAAAAGTGCTGCTGGGCGATCTCGCTTCGGGAATCTGGCTGCTCGCGATGGGCGCGGCCGGAGGAGCCGTCATCTGGTTCGATTTGTCGCGGCGCGGATGGGGCGCGGTCAGCCGATGAAAACGGATGCCGCGCCCTACCGAGTCGCGCGCGTAAGCAAGCGGTCTTTCCCCTGCCTTCTCAGCGTATTGATCGTTGCTCCCGCGTTCGCGGCGCTCATGCCCATGCCGGCGACAATGGTTCCCGGCGCCGGAAGCCTCAAGATCGATTCAAGTTTCGCCGTGGAAGCACGGGGCTATTCCGACGCCCGCCTGGATGGAGCGATGCTGAGACTGGTTGCGCGGCTGTCGCGCCAAACCGGGATCGAAATTCGCGGGGGGAAAACCGCGCTGTGGATCGAATGCGGCGCGGGCGGACCGCAATATCCGGCCCTCGGCGAGGACGAATCGTACCTGTTGGATGTATCGGCGGAGGGTGCTCACATCCGCGCGCCAACCGTGACCGGAGCGCTACGGGGGATGGAAACATTCGCCGAATGGATTGATTTGGGTCCCGATGGCTTTGAAGCGAAATCGGTTCACATCGACGACCGGCCAAGATTTGCGTGGCGCGGGTTGATGCTGGACGTTTCGCGGCACTGGATGCCGATGGGCGTTATCCTGCGAAACCTGGATGCGATGGCGGCGGTGAAGCTGAACGTGTTTCATTGGCACCTCTCCGACGATCAGGGGTTTCGCGTGGAGAGCCGCCGCTTTCCGCGCCTGCAGGGGCTCGGTTCGGATGGTCACTTCTATAAGCAGGACGAAGTGCGGCGCGTGGTGGAGTACGCGCGCGATCGCGGGATTCGCGTCATTCCGGAGTTCGATATGCCCGGCCACACCACGAGCTGGTTGGTAGGTTACCCGGAGCTGGCCAGCGCTCCTGGTCCCTTCCAGATCGAGCGCAAGTGGGGAGTTTTTCAGCCCACCTTGGATCCCTCCCGCGAGACGACGTATGCCTTTCTCGACACCTTCATCGGCGAGATGGCGGCGCTGTTTCCGGACCCCTATTTTCACATCGGCGGCGACGAAGTAGACGCGACGGAATGGAAGCAATCGAAGAGCATTCAGAACTGGGCCGCCCGCAACGGGCTGAAGAATGCAGGGGCGATTCAGGCATATTTCAACCGCAGAGCGGAAAAACTTCTGGCCAAGCACGGCAAAACGATGATCGGCTGGGATGAGGTGTTCGACACCGGCTTGGGCCGTGCCACGGTGATTCAATCCTGGCGCGGGCAAGCATCGCTCGCGGATGTGGCGCGCGCGGGGTTTCGCGGCGTTCTGTCGTTCGGATATTACCTGGATTATTTGCGGCCGGCGAGCTTTCACTATGCCGTCGATCCGCTGAGCGGGGCCGCGCGCGATCTAACCCAGGAGCAGAAAGCCCGGATATTGGGCGGCGAGGCGTGCATGTGGGCCGAGTATGTGGATGCCGAGACAGTTGACTCGCGCATCTGGCCGAAGATGGCAGCCATCGCCGAACGGTTTTGGTCGCAGGCTGACGTAACCGATGTGGATTCGATGTATGAACGAATGGTATCGGTTAGCCGGATGCTCGATTGGGTGGGCTTGCAGCATCGCGCAAATTATGAACCGATGCTGGAACGGATCGCCGGAGAGGCTCCAGCCGATTCGCTACGCGTTCTGGCGGACGCGTCCGAGGCGCTGGGGATCAACGGACGCCGCGATGCGCGGCATTACACCAGCCTGGTGGATTTGAACCGGTTCGTCGACGCGGCCAGGCCGGAGAGCGAGAGCGTGCGGCGGATGGAGCGTGCCGCCCGAAAGGTTGTGGCCACGCCGGAGGCCTCCGCGAGCGAGGCGGCTGAATTGCGTGCGACCCTGACAGCCTGGGCCGAGAACGACGCCCGGCTTCAGCGCAAGGGCGAGCTCGCGGGACTATCGAAGAATCTTTCAATTTTGGGATCGATCGGGTTACGGACTTTGGAATATTTCCAGCCGGGAAACACTCCGCCGCAGGATTGGATCGCGCAACAAAGAGCCTTGCTCAGCGAGATGGAAAAACCGTCGGTGGAAGTGAATTTGGCGGCGGTCCGGCCGGTGCGGATATTAGTGGAGGGAGTGGCGAAGCGCATCTCCAGTGCAGGCAACAAGTGATTGAAATCAGGAACGTTCGGTAAGGTAACGAACCTGGTGAAACTTGGGCTGCAACCGTTGTGAACTGGACAATATCTCAGGCCGGGTTCACCATTGGCGAGAGCCGAAGAAGGAAAAGCCGGGAAGCCGGAAATCGAAAGGGGCTATATGAGAACAGTGGAATCGCGACGAATTTTCTGCGTGCTGGGGATGGTGCTGGCGCTGTGGTTGGCGCCCGCCGCTCGGGCGCAGCAGGCCACCGGGGCGATAACGGGGGCAGTGACGGATCCGTCGGGCGCGCCCGTGGCTGGCGCGATGGTCACGGTGACCGATAACCAGCGCGGCACCAGCCTGAAGACCCAGACCAATACGGACGGCCTCTACAGTTTTCCGCAGCTCCCCATTGGCCAATATCGGTTGCGCGTGGAAGCCAATGGATTCCAGACGTCGGTGCGCGGGAACGTGGATTTAGAGTTGAACCAGACGGCGAAGTTGGATTTCGGGATGGTGATCGGCCAGATAACGCAAACCGTGCAGGTTACCGAGACGGCGCCGCCGTTGCAGACCCAAACCACCGAAGTTGCCTCGGTGATGGAAGCTTCGGCCATCTCCAATTTGCCCTTGGAGACCGGCAATTACAATCAGCTCACGCTGCTCACGCCGGGAGCGGTAACCATTAGTCCGGCGTCCTTCAATACCGGACTGAAGACTTTCAACGCGGCGCGGCCGAATCTGAACGGGAATCGCGAGCAGGCCAATTACTACTTACTGGATGGAATGGAAAATATGGAATTTGTCGACGATAACGTCGCCTATACTCCCAGCGTAGAAGCCATTCAGGAATTCAACGTTATCACCAATAACCCCAGCGCCGAGTTTGGGCAGTTTCTGGGCGGCGTGATCAATGTCAACTTGAAATCCGGCACGAATCAATTTCACGGATCGGCGTTCGAGTATCTGCGCAACGACTTTTTCAACGCCAACGAATGGTCGAACAATTTTAACGGCCTTCCCACAGCGCGCCAGCGCTGGAACGACTTTGGCGCCGCGGTGGGCGGCCCCATTAAGCACAATAAGCTGTTCTTTTTCGCGGATTACGAGGGAACCCGCTTCGATCTTCCGGCCACCATATCTCCCAAAACGACTTTCACCACCGCGGAGCGCACGGGAAATCTGACGGATCTGGGGCTCACCCTGTATTATCCGGGTGCTGTAGATAAGAACGGGAACCGCATTCCGATGCCCTCCAATTTAAGCAACGCGGCAATTTGCGGAGCCGGGCAGACCATGGGCGTTGATCCGTGTATCAGCGGAATCAGCCCCACAGCCCTCAAGATCGCGAACGCGCTGCCGACGCCGAATCTTCCCGGACAGGCCAACGGAACCATTAATAACTTGAGCAATTCCGTGGACACCTACACGCACGGCAATCAGGGCGATATCAAGGTGGACTGGGCGCCCGACGACAAAGATCGAATCATGGCGCGGTATTCCCAGCAACACGTGGTGAATCCGACGGTGAACAGCCAGCCACTGTTGTACAGCGGCAGCGGCAGCAATATTTTTCCTCTGCAGCAGGCGGTGCTCGATTATACCCGGGTGTTCAGCGCCACGTTTGTGAACGACGCCCGGATTGGGATGAATTATTTTCCAGCGGACGCGAACGTTGAGTCGCTCTCGACGAACACGGGCGCGAATCTGGTTCCGGGCCAGCCGACGCAGTATCTGCCGGGTCTGTCGTTCGCAAATAGCGCCATCGGTGGTTCGCTCAACGGGCCATTCGCCTACGGCACCAGCGACGCACCTGAAATTTTTCACCAGACGTCCATCCAGTTTTCCGACGCGGCTACCTGGACGCACAACGCGCACAGCATCCGCTTTGGATTTTCCGCCAACCGCTATCGCAACAATTACGTCCCGGCTACCACCAGCGACGGCGCGGCGGGGCAGCTCAGCTTTAGCGGAACATACACGGGAAACTCGCTTGGCGATTTCTTCCTGGGTTTGCCATCCTACATGGCGTACGGCCAGGGATTTTCGGGAACCGTGGGACAACGCAACGAAGCGCTGGGCGCATTTGTTCAGGACGACTGGCGGATCAACAAGCATCTGACATTCAACTACGGCCTCCGCTGGCAGCTCTTCACTCCCTTGTATGAAGTCGACAATCGCATGACGAACTTCGGCGAATACTCAGGCCAAATAGAGCTGGCGGGCGTGGACGGAAACAGCCGCGCCTTGTACAACCAATACAACGGCATCGCGAACTTCCTTCCACGCGTGGGCCTGGCGTGGAGTCCCGATGATAAAACCGTGATCCGCGCGGCATTCGGCCGCACCAGCTTCCAGGAGGGCACGGGCGAGTACAACCGCCTCCCGACCAACGCTCCCTGGAACGTCGACCTGGTGGGACAGTGGGGCGCCACGAACACCGACGGCGCGATTCCAGCCAATCAGATCACCCTCGATCAGGGCTTCGGCGCGCTGGGCTCGGCCGGAGGCTGCACGAGTGAAAACGTGACATCAGCCCCGAAATCCTGCTTCGCCGGGGTTCGGATCCACGCCACCGATCCGAATTATCGTCCTGCAGTTTCCAATCAATGGAATCTCACCATCCAACGCGAGTTGGCGCGCTCGCTGACCTTGCAAGCCGGTTATGTCGGGCAGCACAGCGATCACCTGGCGGCCATTTACAACATGGGACAGAAAATGTTGATCCCGGATCCGGCGTCCGGCGGACCATACAGCGAGGCAGGGCCGTACCTCGCAGGAAATCCGACACTGAAGTTCGACGGCACAGGACAGCAGAGGCTGAACACGTCCACCGCGGTTCAGAATTATGACGCGGTGCAAGTGCTGGTCCGCGAGCAGGTGTCGCACGGGCTGGCCTTCCAGTTCAACTACACTTTCGGCAAATGCCTCACCGACAATCAAGGCTATTACGGCCGCTACGGCAACGCGGCTGTGTCGCAGACCACCGCCGATGTCGCGTTTCAATCCTACGTGTACAACGTGCGCGGGCTGGATTACGGGCTGTGCGACGCCGACATCTCCAATGCATTTACGGGCTATTTGAACTATGAAGTGCCGTTCGGGCACGGGCGTCAATTCGGAAATAACTCCAACAAATTCGTCAACGCGGTCTTGGGCGGTTGGCGCTACGACACCATCGTGACCGTACACGGTGGATTTCCCATTTCGATGATCCAGTTCGGATACGATCCCAGCGGCGCCTATTTCCAGCCGCGGCCAAATTGCAACGAGCCATCCGACCCCACTCCCTATAAGGATTTCGTCGGCGGGGGTTACGTCTGGTTCAACCCGACCACCATGTCGATTCCGGGGCCTGGGCAGCTAGGAACCTGTGGGATTTCCACCGAGCGCGGTCCGGGCATCAAGCAGGTGGATATGAGCCTTGCCAAGACTTTCGCGATCACGGAGCGGCAATCGCTGCAGTTCCGCTTCGACGCCATCAATTCGCTCAACAGTCCCATTTTCGCCGTGAACGGATATTCTACGGATGTGTATCCGGGCGGCGGAATTAATAGCGCGCTTTACGGCAGCAATGCGGCGTACACGTCCAGCATACCGACGGGCGTGGTCAATACATCGGTGGGATCGCGCAATCTCCAATTCTCTTTGAAGTATCGCTTCTGAAATTCGCCGGCGCAAAGCAAGGGCATTTCCTTCAGAGGGGAGGCCCCGCTCAAACCAACACGCGGCTGGCAATTGTCCCCTCCCAGGCGGGTACAGCTAAGAAGCAGTGAAACATGTCGCGTACACACGAGTGTGCACGCGGCACCCAGGAGTGCGCCGCAGGAGTGCGTGCGCCACATGTTTAGCGGTACATTCAATGGGTTGGGAAATCTTCCGAAAAAGGGGTGGTCCTTGCGCCCAGTGCACCCCACTTATACAATGGGCACTCTTATGCGAATCTCGCTCTTGATAGGAATCCTCATCGGCGTAGCCGTCAGTTTGAGCGGCCAGTCCGGGAATCCGGCTTCGGCATCCGCTACTGTTGCCAACCTTCCCGCCGATATTTTTCCCGACTCACTATCCCGCCTTCCGCTGGTCAAGCGCGAGGACCTGGACCAGAATGGCCAGCGTATATTCGACCTGATCGCAGGCCCCCACCGAACCACCAGACTTTCCGGCCCCGCCGCATTGTCGCTCTACAGCCCGCGCGCCGCCGAGCCCGTCGAATTGCTCAACCGCTGGCTGCGCGCCAACGGGGTTCTGGGTCCCCGCCTCACCGAGCTTGCCATCCTGGTTGCGGCTCGAGAGTTGGACCAGCAGTATGAATGGACCGGACACGAGCCCGCCGCTCTGCGAGCCGGTGTGGACCCTGCCATCATCGACGTGATCCGCTACAACAAGGACTACGCTGGACTGGAAGGCAAAGACGCCCTCATCGTCCATCTCGGCCGCCAACTGTTTCGAGAAAGAAGAGTGGACTCCGATCTGTTCGCCAAAGCCGTCGAGCTGTTCGGAAGGCAAGGAACCCTGGAGCTGGCCACATTGCTGGGCGACTACGCCATGGTCGGCATCATGATGCAAGCGGTGGATCAGCATCTCCCGCCGGAGCGTCCATCCACTTTGCCGCCGGCGGCTGGAGTGGGTCCTCTCATTGGGAAGCCGGCCCAATTCACGGATCCTCTCGTCCGGCCGACCAAGCTTCCCGCCGATGTTTATCCCGATTCGCTGTGCCGTCTTCCGTCCGTCCAGCGCGAAAACCTGGACGCCGATGGCAAAAGAGTTTGGGATATCGTCGTGGGTCACGACACGAAGACTCCGCCGATCGGCCCCGTCGGGATTTCATTCTACAGTCCCGGTATTGCGGAGCAGATGCACTACCTGAACGAATACCTCCGAAAGCAGAGTGTCCTCGGCCCCCGGATGACGGAATTGACCATCATCGTTGCCGGACGCGAGATGAACCACCAGTTTGAGTGGGCCGCGCATTCACCGCAGGCCCTCCGGGCGGGCGCCGATCAATCCATCGTCGATGTCATCAAATACGACAAGCCCCTGGCCGGTTTATCGGAGAAGGACGCCGCGGCCATTCGTTTAGGCCGTGAGTTGTTCCGCGATAAAAAGGTGAGCTCGGCAACGTTCGCTCAAGCCGTGAAATTGTTCGGAAGGCAAGGAGTAGTTGAAATGGTGGGAATCATGGGGAACTACTACATGGTCAGCCTGATGCTCGATGTCGTGGGCCAGCAGCTCCGCCCGGAATGGGACCCCTCCTTGCCGGTGCGGAAGGCGGCATAAGCCGTAACGCGCCGAGCCTGCTGAACCGCGCACCCGAGTAAGCGGCGTTCAGAAACCACGCGCGCGGTTCTGGTGGTCTCGAATTGACGGAAGTCCTCGCCCTTTCGAGCCGCGTGGCAAAGAGCCGCCAGCCCTTGCTGACGTTGCCTTCTCCCCCCTACATACTCGCCCACTTCGGACAAGAAACTGGAGGATGCTGAACGCATAAGGGCTGACCCTTCCTTGAAAGAACAGTTGCGCAATCTGCCTCAAGGCCGATCAACCTACCCTGCGCGCGCCTTCTCTCTGCTCGGTGGCTCTGTAACGCGCGAAATCTACTGAGCCGGTAGAGCCGCGGTTAGCCGTTCGCTGGTGGCCAGCGTTCGGCTAAGCCAGGCGTAAAGCCCGAACAGAACGGCGGTATAGAGGATGTCGCTAGCCAGAGTCCAACCAAAGAACGGGATCGCTGCCACATAACAGCTTGCCAGCCCCGCCGCTGTGCGAGGATAGGCCTGAAACCACAGCCAGCTCCCGAAGTTGGTGAGCAGGAAAAACTGGATGCTGTTCACCACCGTAATAGCTCCGATGCGCGAGATGCTTTCCGTGTTTCGAAGCCACCGGCCCAGCCACACGCTGATCAGGAAGCTGGCATAGACGAAGAGCGAATACTTCGTATAAGGCTGAACTCCGTAGAACGAAGCCAGGATCGGATCGGTGACAGCCATCAGCGCTAGCGGGATCAGGTATGCTTGCCAGCGCGGCAATCGGGCGCCGGCGAACAGGCTGGTGGCCCCGACGGGCGCAAAGTTCGGCGCATGCGGCAGCAGGCGCGCGACGGCTCCCAAAACGGTCAGCGAAAGAGCAACGGGACGCCAGTTGACCTTATTCATCACCTAAGATTATAGCGCCGCTCGGCATCATTTTCGGTAGTGGGTCGGTTTGAACCGAATCTGCGCCTCAGTAGCCCATTGCGCTTTTCAACTTATTTACAAGTCGTTGAGCGACTTGGCGTTCCCCTCCCCGGTGCGCCAAGTTAAAAAACAGATGCCTATCGCCAGCTTCATCCGACCAAAGGATGTTCGTCTCCGTCTTGTCGATAAGCGAAATCGTTCCCGTGGCCGTATCATGCAGTCCCAGGTAACGCCCGGTGATTTTCGCTCCCGTTCCTTTTGTCTCCTCTTCAATGCCGGTGATGATTCCGTCTGCATCTTCCTTTTTGAGAACGACGATCACTTTACCTTTGAGTTGTTTGTTGAACTCGGCCCGCAAGTATTGGTCGAGGTCGTTCGGCATCTTGTCGATGAAGACCTTGTGAATGGACTTCATGTCGGGAACTGGCGTGGATTGGGAAAACGCGAGGGCGGCAATTGCGAGTCCAGCGAGTACGGATCTCATAGGCGGCATCCTTTCGTCTTGAAGCTAGGCTATTATTGCATCACTTTCCGTGCTGCTCTTTTTTAACTCTTGTCTGCACGACAACATAAGAATGCCAAAAGGTTTTTGGAGGATGCGCTTGTTATGACCCCCGAAGATCAGGACGCTGCGCTCGTGCGCATGGTGAAGGAACGAACCGATGCGCGGAAGCAACATGCGCTATTGCAAAAGCGAATTGAATGACGCGGGCAAATGCCTTAAACAATTGTCGGACCTGCTTCAATTCGTCGGTAGTCCTGTTGCGGCATCGAGAGTTTGGTTCTGTCGATTATCGAAGAAAGTTCTGATCTTTTGGTTCCTTCCAAACTGGCCCACTACCTCATTTTCGAGGAACCAGCTTTTTGCGGAGCGCTACAAATCCAATCAAGCCCGAGCCAATCAGCAGATACGTGCCGGCTTCCGGAGCCGTTGCCATGTCCTCCGCGCCGAAACTGAAGTTGTCGAGCAGTTCGTTGGATGAGCCGTTGTATGTGGTGCCCGCCAGGGTGAGCTGGATGGAAGAGATGGCCGAAGTGGATGTGATCCCCCAGAAAGCCAGCGTCGATTGGGTGAAGGTGGGAACCGTATACTGGTTGCCGGCCACGGTTATGGTGTAATTGAGCGCCTGTGGACTGGTAGTGAACAGGTCCAGGCTAAGCGAGGTGATGTTGGCGGGGAGAACGATGTTGACGTAGGGAAGCGGCGAACTCGCATTCGGACGATTCAGGCTTTGGATCAGGGCGTCGCCCGTGCCCCAGTTGTAATACGAGAATCCGCTGGTGTCGACAACCTGGATATCGGACGAGCCGGAAGAACTGTATCCGATGAATTCCGCGCCGTCGGATGTCACTCCGGTGGGACTGGTATATGCCGTGTCGCCTCCGGCCGGCGCCAGTCCTGTGAACGTTACGGTCTGGTAGCCGGCGGAAGTAGCCGCCTGCCAGCTCGTTGCGTTGTTGTAGGTAGTGATGGTGGTGCAAGAACCCGGCACAAGCGCGAGCGCAATACCGATGGAGACGGAAAAGATCGACGCGCGAAACTGCAACGGCATAATCACCCCGCTTGAGAACGTGAAACTGCTAAGTGGGCGTTCCCCGACGTAACTCTCGCGGTGTTTGAGTTATTGTGCGAGTTATTGCGACCAGCCCGTAGCTTGTTCTGGAATATTCCTACCGCAGGGATGCAGTCACCTTCGCGGCGTATTCCTTGGCTTTGGCGAGGATGGGTGCGGGATCCAGCGTGAGCGAGCGGCCATCGCGCACGATCGGCTTTCCGTCCACCGCAACATCCTGCACGTCGGAGCCCTTCAGCGCATAAACAATCTGCGAATAGACGTTGTAGAGCGGCACGGCATGCGGACGGTCCAGGCGCAGCGTGATCAAGTCCGCTCGCTTGCCCGTCTCGAGCGAACCAATTTCTTTTTCGAGACCGGCTGCGCGCGCGCCGAGAATGGTCCCCATGGCGACGGCCTGCTCGGCGGGAATCACGGTGGGATCGCCGGTGCTTACCTTTTGTAAATCGGCGGCCAGGTTCATCTCTTCCATCATGTCGAAATCGTTATTGCTGCCCGCCGGACCGTCGGTTCCGATTCCGACCGGGATGCCGAGCGCGAGCATCCTCACCACCGGCGCGATGCCGCTGGCGAGCTTCATGTTGCTGGATGGGCAATGCGCCACTCCCGTTCCATGCGCCTTCAGAATCTTGGCGTCGGACGCATCCACGTAGATGGCGTGGGCGACGATAGTCCAGCCGTCCAGAACTCCCAGCGATTCCACCAGCCGGGTGGGTGTCATGTGACGCGTCCGCAGGGCGTCCTCATATTCGAATTTGGCTTCGGCCAAGTGCATCACCAGCGGCGCGTGGAATTTGTTGGCCAGTTGGCGCGCGGCCTTCAGATCGGCGTCGTCGTTGGTATAAATCGCGTGCGGAGCCACGGCTGGAATGATGGTAGGGTCGCCCTGATATTGATCCAGAAATTTCGCGGTGGATTGCAGCATATCCTTGGGCGTTGGGAAGTCGGGCGATTTGAAGCGGATCATGGTTTCGCCTAAAATGGCGCGCATGCCCGCTTCCTTGGTAGCCTTGGCGACGCTGTCCTCGAAATAATACATGTCGACGAAAGTGGTAGTGCCGGAGAGCATCATTTCGAGACACGCCAGGCGCGTGCCCCACAGCACGAAATCGGCCGTGACATTCTTGGCTTCGGCGGGGAAGATGAATTTGTTGAGCCAGTTCTGCACCACCATGTCGTCGGCGATTCCGCGGAACAGCGACATAGCCGCGTGGGTGTGCGTGTTAATCAGGCCCGGCATCAGGATGGCGTCCGGCCGGTTGATATGCTGGCGCGATTGAAATTGTTTTTCAATGTCGGCCCGTTTTCCCACGCCCACGATGCGCTGGCCGCGAATGGCGACTGCGCCGTCGTCAATCAAATCGCGCTGCGCGTTCATGGTGACCACGTAGCGGGCGGTGTAAATGGAATCGGACGGCTCGGCGAACGCCAATGTCTGAAAGAGGACGATTATAAGTGTGGCGCACGCACTCCTGCGTGCCGCGTTCACACTCATGTGAACGCCTTGCCCGGGCCTGGAGACACGCGTGTGTGGGGCGTCGACGCCGGGCCTTTCAGTCACAGTGCCCGCGGGAGTGCGGGCGCCGCACGTTAAGAATGCGCGCCACAGGGAGCATCTAAATAAACGAATCATCAAAAGGCCTCGGAAACAAATCTTTCAATCGGAGCGTCTCGGTTTTCCCCCGCAGATTCGTGAGCGTCACTTCAATATCGCCGCAAAACTCCCACAGGATCTGCCGGCACGATCCGCAAGGTGGAGTCAGCGTCTCCGTGTCAGCTGACACCGCAATGCGCTGAAATTTCTTCGCGCCCTCTGAAATCGCTTTGAACACCGCGACGCGCTCCGCGCAAATCGAAAGTCCATAGGTGGCGTTTTCCACATTGCATCCCAGGTACACGCGGCCATCCGCGTCTTCCAGCGCCGCGCCCACTTGAAACTTGGAGTAAGGGGCATGCGCGTTTCTGCGTGCAGCGAGTGCGGCTTCGGTCAGCGTCATAATTTCGGCAATAGCGCTTTCAGAAACTGAACCAGCGTATCCCGCACCTGGCGTCCCGTTTCCAGTACCTCTTCATGGTGGATTTTTTGCGGCAAAATGCCCGCAGCCATGTTCGTCACGCACGAAATCGCGAGTACCTGCATGCCCAGATGGTTCGCCACAATCACTTCGGGAATCGTCGACATCCCCACTAAATCCGCGCCAATGGTTCGAAGATACCGAATCTCGGCGGGAGTCTCATAAGTGGGTCCGGTAAGTCCGGCGTACACGCCTTCATCCAGCGGAATGTTGAGTTGTTGAGCCACCTGGTGCGCCTTGCTTCGATAATCCAATGAATACGCCTCCGTCATATCCGGAAAACGCGGACCTTCGGAATCGTCGTTCGGCCCGATCAGCGGGTTCGATCCTTGCAGGTTGATGTGATCGGAAATCAGCACCAGCGCGCCTTGGCGATACGAGAGATTGATGCCGCCGGCCGCGTTGGTAAACACGACGCTGCGCGCCCCCAGCCGGTGCAGCACCCGGACACCCATGGTCACCTGAGCGGGCGTGTAGCCTTCGTACAAATGAGCGCGCCCGGCCATCACTGCAACGTCCAGCTTGCCTAGTTTTCCGAAGACCAACTTTCCCGAATGCCCAGCCGCCGTTGAGACGGGCCAGCCCGGAATCTCGGCGTAATGAATGCTGACGGGATCGTCCAGTTCGCCGGCGAAAGCGCCCAATCCGCTGCCGAGCACCACGGCGATATGCGGCTCGCGCCCGGTCACGTTACGAATATGGGCGACCGCAGTTTCCATTTACAAAAGCATGCCCGCGATGCAGGCCGACATAAAATTCGCCATGGTTCCGGCCGCCACGGCTTTCAAACCCATGCGCGCCAGATCGGATTTGCGGCTCGGCGCCAGCGCTCCGATTCCGCCAATCTGGATCGCGATCGAACTTAGATTCGCAAAACCGCACAGGGCGTAAGTCGCGATGGTGAACGAATGCGGATCCAAATTCGGCTTCATAGGCCCGAGCTGCTGAAACGCGACGAATTCGTTCAGCACCAGGCGCGTGCCCAGCAGGTTCCCGATGGTCCGGCAGTCGTGAAACTGGATGCCGAGCAGCCAGGCGATGGGAGAGAACAGGGTCCCGAGAATCGTTTCGAGCGACGTGTGAAAATAGCCCAGAATTCCGTTGCACATCGCGATCAGCGCGAGAAATGCGATCAGCATCGCCGCGATGTTCAGCGCCAGTTGCAATCCGTCGCCCGCGCCGCGCGCCGCCGCGTCGATAATGTTCACACCCGGCCGCTCCACCACTACTTTCACGCTGCCCGCGGTGACCGGCTTGCCAACCTCCGGCACCAGAATCTTCGCCAGCATGATGGTGGCGGGTGCGGTCATGATCACCGCCGTCAGCAGATGCCGGATCTCCACGTGGGCCATCAAAACGTACGCCGCCATGGTGGCTCCCGAAACGTGCGCCATGCCGCTCACCATGATGGTGAACAATTCGGACTCGGTCAGCCCCTCCAGGAACGGCCGGATAGTGATAGGCGCTTCGGTCTGGCCCATGAAGATGCTGGCCGCGACGTTGGTGGCTTCCGCTCCGCTCGCGCCCATGACGCGCTGCATCACCACCGCCATGGCATTCACCAGAACTTGCATCACGCCCAGGTAATAGAGGATCGCGAACAGGCTGCAGATGAAAATGATAATCGGGAGAACCTGAAATGCGAATACGGCCATCGGCCCTCCGCCCAACTGATCGCCAAAAACGAACTTGCTGCCGGCCTGGGAGTAGCCGATCACCGCATTCACCTTGTCGCTGAGCATTTCGAAAAGGCGCGCGGCCGGCGTTCGCAGCACGATAAATGCGAACACAAGCTGCAGCCCTACGCCCCAAAAAATCAGGGACGGGCGGATGGCGCGCTTATGTTTGGAAAACAGAACGCAGACCGACAGAATCGTAAGGATTCCGAGAATGCCGGTGTACCGCTGCATTAATTATTTACACCGCTTCCTTACGGTCCCGGCTCGGTAAAGCACGGAACGGGCATTCTGAGCCGCGCGTAAGCTGTTTCCGCATGGGGTTAACTCACAACTTCAAGGATCAACTCCCGCTCCTCGGGCTGTTGCGCTGAAATGCGGAAAGCGTCTTCGATCTCTTCAGACGCTTCATCGACATGCTCATCGCGCGTGTAGTAGACGCGGCACAGCACCGCGCCCGCTTCCACTTTCTGGCCGACCTTAACTTCCAGGATCACGCCCACCGCCGGATCGATGTCGTCTTCCTTGGTGTTGCGCCCCGCGCCAATCCGCGAAGACGCCAGGCCGATATCTTCGGCGGCGATGGCGCTCACGTAACCCGCGCGCGGCGATGCGATCTCCCGCACGCCGGTAGCGTTGGGCAGAAGCTCAAACTTATCCAACACCTGCGAATTCCCGCCCTGCGCCTCAATCACTTCTTTGAACTTGCGATAACCCGCGCCCTCCAGCAGCTTTTGCTGCGCCAACTCGCGGGCTTCCTCCAGCGTGGGAACAATCTTAGCCAGGAAAATCATGCGCGCGGCAAGTTCCAGCGACAGCCGGGTAAGATCGGTAGGACCGGCGTTTTGGAGCGTCTGCGAAACTTCCATCACTTCCAGCGCGTTGCCCACCGCGTAGCCCAACGGCTGATTCATGTCGGTGATGAGCGCCTGAACGCGCTTGTCGGCGCGCCGCCCGATGCCCACCATCATCTGCGCCAACCGCCGCGCATCCACTTGCTTCTTCATGAACGCGCCGTTGCCCACCTTCACGTCCAGCACCAGAGCGTCCACGCCTTCGGCCAGCTTCTTCGACATGATCGAAGTGGCGATCAGAGGAATGGATTCCACCGTCGCGGTGGAATCCCGCAGCGCATAGAGCTTGCCGTCGGCCGGCGCCACCTCCGCGGTCTGCCCGATGAACGCCAGCCCGTGCCGGGCCAATTGCGCCTTGAACTCGTCGATGGTCAGATCGGTTCGGAAGCCGGGAATCGACTCCAGTTTATCCAGCGTGCCGCCGGTATGGCCCAACCCGCGCCCCGACATCATCGGGACCACGACGCCCGCGGCTGCCGCCAACGGAGCCGATATCAGGCTGGTTTTGTCTCCCACTCCGCCGGTAGAATGTTTATCTACCTTGATGCCGGGAATGGAGCTCAGGTCCACGGTCTCGCCGGAGCGAACCATGCAGTCCGTCGCCGCGCTCACCTCCCGGTCCGTCATTCCGGAGTAAAAAACGGCCATGAGGAAGGCGGACATCTGATAGTCCGGAATTTCATTCCGGCCGTAGCCTTCCACCACAAAGGCAATTTCCTCTGGCGATAGTTCTTCACCATCTCGTTTTCGGTGGATCAAATCGACAGTTCGCATTATGAGTTCTTCAGGGTACCATCTTATGTATTTGAAAGTAAAGGATTGTGCGGCACCCTAATCCGCCGCTAAGGTTTTGCCGAATGCCTGGAGCACTACAATCGAGGGTGTTCGAAAAGCGAATTGGCCTGGTATTTGTGGAATCGGTAAAGAGTGGCGAGTAGCGGCGGGAGAAGGAACACTGGCCAGAGCAGCTTGGGGGAGAAAAGCCCTCGCATGGGGCGACTGTGCCAAAGGTGCTCTGCAAAATCCGGCGATAAGGACGCTCCCTAGCAGCCCGTGTCTACAGTCCGCATAGACCGCTCCCAAGGATCTAGACTGCGAAATTTGACATTAACTTGTTTGTGCCCATTAGTTTGCGGCGAAGTGAAAAATGCGCGAGAAAGGGCTCTTGTTCCTGACGTTATTGACTTGGCCGCAGGCCAGATTGATCGCTCAGTAGATTCCGCGCGTTACAGAGCCGCGACCGTAAGGAAGTCGGTTTCAGCACAGGCTGCTAGAGTGGTTCCGGCCTCTTCCGCGTGAACGTACCGCAATCGACCGTCTGGAAGGAACCCGGCGCGGCGGTGTTGATCGCTGCGAGAATTTCCGCAACGTAGTCTTTAACGATCGGCCAGTTATTCGCCGAGAGCGCCAGTATGGCCAGATGCCGCCCCGCAAGGTTCTGTTCATGAGCAAGCGTCTGGTCGCCGGTCACGAAAACGTCAAAACCGTTTTCCTCCGCTGCCCGCAGCAGCTCGCCGTTTTTCAGCTTCCACCAACCCATATAAGACGCAGTGACGATTTCATGCTGGCCGCGGGCGCCAAGTTCGGTTCGCAACTTGTGTGGCAGATTGTGGTCGAAAAGAACCTTCACGGCACCTGCTGGATGCGGTGCGAATGGGCGAAGGCAATAAGCCGCTGGATGTCGGCGAGCGGCAGATCGGGGTAATTTTCGTGGATTTCCTCGAGTGGAGAACCAAGCTCGGCGTCCTGAACAATGGTGTCGGCAAGAATACGGGTGCCGCGCACGATGGGACGGCCCGACACTTTGCCGGGTACTCGCTCAACAAGTTCGCAGTCCGTCCAGTCGATGTAGCTGTCCAAGATTTCCATGGTGGTTCCTCCCTTTCATCGTAGCCCTTAAGCACGATTCAGTGGCGGCGTCACGCGTTCAAAGGGCGGAAAAATCGCGGCAGTAAGCTGCCGAAAATCGACTTCGGCGCTCGCGAGAAATGACCCTACTTTGCTCGCCAAAAGTGACCCACCTCACCGGTACGTTCCAGTACCAGGTTTTGCTGCGGCGACTGGTGAGAGGCATACGCACCCGACGGTAAGCAGA
>Ga0302325_10004116_pt1 | contig 33776 bp, 23 predicted proteins | sample Palsa_T0_2_FD_201948 | JGI IMG/M metagenome (GOLD analysis project Ga0302325, IMG submission 201948) | Peat permafrost microbial communities from Stordalen Mire near Abisko, Sweden - Palsa_T0_2 | ecosystem: Environmental > Terrestrial > Soil > Palsa > Peat permafrost | place: Sweden: Abisko... | reverse complement strand
CCAATTTGTCGACACATCTTACTGCCGGGACGATGACCGATACGACCGGGCTTTTCCATTTTCCGAAATTGCCTGCCAATGGCAAATATAGCTTCACTTTCAGCGGTGTTGGATTCGAGTCGCAAACGTTGGCCCCCTATAATCTTAAAGAGAGCGGGTTGACATCGATCCTTGTCCGGATGAAAACTTCCAACAATCCATTGAATGAAGTGGTCGTAGTAGGATATGGAACCCAGCGGAAGGCCGAGGTGACGGGTGCTGTTGCACAGATCAGCGGAGATGTGCTGGACAACCGGGCCATTCCCAATCTGTCGCAGGGATTGCAGGGTGAAGTTGCAGGTCTGAACCTGACCATGTATGATGGTAAACCTCTTACTTCTCCACAGTTTAATATCCGTGGTACGACTTCCATCGGCGCAGGTGGTGGTGCGTCACTGGTGCTGATCGACGGGATCGAAGGTGATCCGAGCCTGATCAACCCGAACGATGTAGCGAGCGTTACTGTGCTGAAGGATGCCTCTTCTTCGGCCATCTATGGGGCAAGGGCGGCTTTCGGTGTCATCCTGATCACGACGAAGGCACCGAAAAAGGGCAAGTCAACGCTGACTTATTCTGCCAACTATGCCATAAAGGCGCCGACGACGTACCCCAAGATCGTGTCGAATGGGTATCAATATGCATTAGGGTTCGACTCTGCCTGGACGGCATGGAATAACTATTCGCAGACTCCTTCTGCGATCAACAAGACACAGGTTTTTTCACAGGCATACATTGATCAATATGCTGAGGTGAATGCCGATCGTACACAGCCCAAGACGCAGGTGGAAAACGGCCAATATGTTTATTTCGGCAACACAGACTGGTACAAGGTGTTGTACAAAAACAATTTAGGCGCGATAGACCAGGCTCTGACGATGACGGGCGGCAGTGAAAAGGCAACCTATTATATTTCCGGCCGCTATGACGGGCAGGATGGGTTGTTCAGGTATAATTCGGATAACTACCATTTATACAACCTGACGGCGAAGGGAACTATCGATGTTACGGATTGGCTTTCAGTCACCGATGCATTGTACTTCAACAGCCGGTTCTATCATAACCCCGAAAATGTGGGTGAAGGCGGGGATATCTGGAGGAATATGGCCGATGAGGCGCATCCTTCTTCGATGCTGTTGAATCCCGATGGTACGCTGACCTATTCCGCTGCGTATACTGTCGGTGACTTCTATTATGGCAGGAACGGGCTGAACTTCAATGACAACTCCCTCAAGAATACGGCTGCCTTTACCGCGAAATTCCTGCACAATAAGCTGCAGATCAAGGGTGACTTCACTTTTGAACAAACGGACTCCAATGTGACGGAAATCCAGGTGCCGGTACCCTACAGTACAGGACCCGGCCTGCCCATCCAGTATGTGGGCAGCAGTACCAACGATATCCGGCAAAATGACAACACGACAAATTATATTGCCACCAACGTGTATGGGCAGTATGAGACGCGGTTTAACGATGATCATTACTTCAAAGTGCTGGTAGGGTATAACTATGAGCAATCTACCTTCAATTCGTTGAATGCAGAGCGTAATGGGTTGGTGTATAGTGATGCGACGAACATCAACCTGGCAGAAGGACCGAGTGTCACGACCCAGGGAACCTATGCAAAATGGGCTATCCTGGGTGGATTCGGCCGATTGAACTATTCTTATAAGGATCGATACCTGCTGGAATTAGACGGACGCTATGACGGGTCGTCGAAATTCCCGTCCAACCAGCGGTATGGTTTCTTTCCTTCGGGATCCGCAGGGTGGAGGTTGAGCAAGGAAACCTTCTGGCGGGTCGATCCCAAGGCGATCACCGATGTCAAGATCCGTGGCAGTTATGGCAGCCTGGGTAATGGTAGTATCAGTCCTTACCTGTACACGGAGAACTTTAACATCAATCAGGCCAACTATGTTATCAATGGCGCAAAACCTGAATATACGAATAGTCCGCAGGTGTTACCGAATGGGCTGACCTGGGAAAAGGTTACGACAGCCGACCTGGGATTAGATATCAGCTTCCTCAACAGCCGGCTGTCCTTTAGCGGTGATATCTGGGACCGCAAGAACAACAACATGTTCACTGTAGGTCAGACACTGCCGGGTGTATTCGGTGCGGCGGTACCTTTTGGTAACTATGCCAATATGGAAACCAAGGGTTGGGAAGGCAATCTGAGCTGGCATGATCAGTTCAGAGTAGGCCGCAAACCCCTGCATTATAATATCGGCTTTTGGATGTCCGATTATCTGACCAAGGTTACGAAGTATGATAATACTACCGGCATTCTTACGTCTTACTATGCCGGGCAGCATATCGGTGAGATCTGGGGATATGTGAATAATGGATACTGGACGCAGGCCAACTATCAGCAGGCTTATACGCTGATGCCTACTTTCCAGGCTTCTACGAGCTTCCAGTGGTTGCCGGGGGATATCCGGTATGCCGATATCCATCATCTGGGTGTGATCAACCAGGGCGCCAATACCGTATCGAATCCGGGCGACCAGAAAATCATCGGGAACTCCACACCGCGCTATGCCTATGGCTTCAAACTAGGTGCCGACTGGAACAACTTCTTCATCAATGTCTTTTTACAAGGTATCGGCGAGGAAAAATGGTGGCCTGGTCCGCAGGCTGATGAATTCTGGGGTCAATACAACCGGCCTTATGAATACCTGTTCAAGAACCAGGTGGGCAAGATCTGGGAACCCAACAATCCCAATGCATACTGGCCCCGCTATCGTGGTTATGTAGCCCAGAATGGCACCACGGGTGAACTGGTTAATCCGCAGACCAAATACCTGCAGAATGTGGCCTATATCCGGCTGAAGAACTTGCAGATCGGCTACAATCTGCCGCCTTCTTTGATAAAGAAGACGGGCTTTACGGCGGCACGGTTCTATGTCACCGGAGAAAACCTCTGGTCGTACACACCGATGTACAAAATAACCAAGAATATCGATCCGGAGAGCATTCAGCAGTCGGATGTGATCCTGACCGGTCTGGGCCAGTCGGGTAACTCCGGGAATGCCAACAACTATCCTATTCTGCGGAGCATGGCTATCGGGATGCAATTGACATTATAAAAAATTTAAAAAATACAGAGATGTATAAGATGAAAAGTAATTATTTGACATGGGTCGCCATGCTGCTGATGGGCAGCAGCCTGTTCGGCGGCTGTGCAAAGGAGCTCAACCAGGTGCCGCAGTCAACGGCGAGCCAGCAAGCTGTGTTTAGCAGCACCCAGGGCTTAGCGCTCTATACGCAGTCATTCTATGCGCAATCGGGCTCGCAATATGGGATATTACCGGGGGAGAATATTTATAAAGCCGACGCACAGCTATCGGACTTTGGTGCGATGACCTCCGTTCCTACTTACCTGACGGCCGGTGCCTATACGTCCAAGACTACGTCAGAATCGATGTGGAACTGGGCCCCCCTGCGGAACGTCAATTATTTCCTGCAGAACCTGCCTGCTACTCCTACTGCGCAGATACAGGCATCGGACATCGCCAATTATACGGCTATAGCGAAATTCTTCCGGGCTTACTTCTATTTCAATATGGTGCAAACGTATGGCAACTTACCCTGGATCAATACGGCGCTGTCGCCAACTGATTCGGCGCTGTATGGTCCCCGCATTTCCCGGGTGATCATTATGGATTCCGTCGTAGCAGATCTGCAGTATGCTGCAGCCAATCTCCAAACTCAATCCGATCCGGACATGACGGAGATCAATAAGTATACAGCGTATGGACTGCTGTCGCGGGCTGCTTTATTTGAGGGGACTTTTGAAAAATATCAAAGTACGCCGGGGGGCACTCCCACGACCTTTTTGCAGGTAGCGGAAGCGGCAGCGCAGGCGGTAATGAGCAGCGGTCAATTTTCCCTGAATACGACAGGTGGTACCAGCTTTGAGGGCGCTTACCGCAACCTGTTCATCAGCACTGCCGGACCCATTGTTCCTGAAACCATGTGGGGTATATCCTATAGTCAGTCGCTGGGGATATTGAACGACGCCAACTGGTATTTTACCAGTGCGACTTATGGGGATCGGTTCAGCTTTACCCGCAGGTTTATCAACACCTATCTGAATGCGGATGGGACGCCGTTCACCAGCGTGCCAGGCTATGATACCATGTCGTTCATGCACGAGATGCAGAACAGAGACGGCCGGCTGTACCAGACGATCAGGACGCCGGGATATACGCGGACGGACGACGGGGTGACCGTCAAAGCACCTCCTGTATTCAACTATACCTATACCGGTTATCAGCCGATCAAATGGGTGGAGCAGGATGAGTCATTGGACCAGGGTGCGCTGGGTACCAGTTACCTGCCGCTGATGCGATATGCGGAAATCCTGCTGAACTATGCCGAGGCGAAGGAAGAGCTGCAGAATGGAAGTCTGACCGGCAGCGACTGGACCAATACTGTTGGGGCATTGCGGGCCAGAGCGGGTATCACGGGTAGTACATTGCCCACGACATTAGACCCCTACATGCAGGCGAATTATTATCCTGATGTTACCGATCCCGTGATCATGGAAATCCGCCGGGAAAGAGGCATCGAACTGTGCCTGGAAGGATTCAGGTTCGCCGACCTGGCGCGCTGGAATGAAGGGGATCTGCTGGCCAGCGTTGGACCTAATGGTCAGCCCAATCCCTGGAACGGGATGTATGTACCCGCACTCAATACAAGGTATGATCTCAATGGAGATGGTGTACTGGATGTTTGTTTCTACCAGGGGACGCAGCCGACAAAGGTGACGGCGGACAGCGACGTCACTTTCATCAATATAACGCCGACCATCAGCACCGGAACGAACCCGCAGATCCTGGCCAATGGTACTTCCGGTGAGTTGAACTGGCTGGACAATCTTACCAGGACCTTCCAACCCTATATGTATATTTATCCCATACCTTTTCAGGAGATCGAACTAAATTCGAATCTGGGACAGAATCCGGGTTGGAATTAGTAGATTGCCTTTTTAGTGCATCATAAATGGAATTTATATGAAAAAAATAATAGTAATAGCGACAGCCCTGCTGGTCTTTGTGACCGGCGGGGCTTTTGCCCAGGGACCTGCGATTGTGAAGCATGTGATCGTGATATCAGTAGATGGGTTCAGGCCGGATTTTTATCTTGATTCTACGTGGCAGGCTGTTCGGATCAGGGAGCTAATGGCTGGCGGGACGTATGCAAAGGGGGAAAATAGTGTTTTTCCTTCGATGACCTATCCTTCGCATACGACGATGGTGACTGGTGTGCAGCCGGCGGTGCATGGCATTTATTATAATACCGGACCCGGTGAGAAGGTATACTGGAATGACAGTTCCATCAAGGCGCCTACGCTGTGGGGTGCGGCGGAGCAGAAGGGCATGGTCGTGGCGGCTTTGTTGTGGCCTGTGTCGGCTGATGCACCAGTGCAGTATAATATACCGGATATCGGTAGCCTGGGGGAGGCTGTGCGGGAGCAATATTCGAAGCCGGCGGGATTTGTGGATGCGCTGAAGAAGGATGTTTTCGGTGGTGCATCGAAGATAGAGTATGGCATAAATACCAATGTAGGGAAGATAGCTGCGTATGTGATCGGGCAGGCCAGACCGAACCTGATGACCATTCACCTCTTTTCGGTAGATCATTACGAGCATGAGCAGGGACGTGATGGTGATAAGGTGCGGGCGGCGGTAAGGGATGCCGACAGTGCGGTGGGTATCATTGTCGATGCGGTGAAGGCTGCGGGGATAGCGGACAGTACAGTGGTGATTGTGACGGGGGACCACGGATTTGTGACCATTACGCAGCAGGTGAACCCCAATGTGTGGCTGGCGAAGGCGGGGTTGCTGACCGACGTGAAGAAGGGGGATTGGATGGGAGGAGATTGGAAGGCACAGTTCTATTCAGTGGGAGGGTCTTCCTATTTGTACCTGAAAGACCGGAGTGATGTGGCGACATTGGAGGCGGTGAAGAAGATACTGCGGGAGCTGCCGGATTCGGTGCGGCAATATTTTCGGGTGATTGACCGAAAGAAGATGAATGAGATCGGGGGTAACCCGGAGGTGGAATTTGCATTGAGCGGGTTGAAGGGCGCTGCGTTCGGGAATGCCTTCACCGGAGAAGCGGTGAAGCCGGGGCATGGGGGTCAGCATGGGTATTTTCCTGATTTTTTTGAAATAAGAACCGGCTTTGTGATTTGTGGGCCAGGTGTGAGAAAGGGTGGGGTGATCAAGGAGATGAATGAGCGGGATACTGCGCCGACGGTGGCGCGATTGCTGGGGTTGGATTTTCCGTCGGCTATGGGGAAGGTGCGGGGAGAGGTGTTTACCAAGTGAAGTCTTAGTTATATATAGTGGTTTAAAACTATCGTTAAATTGATCCCGCCTGTTCAGGCGGGATTCTTTATATTAGTGCTATATAAACGATTAGCTATGGCATCACGCAGGAAATTTTTACAGACAGCGGGTTTGGGGGCGATAAGCCTGCCGCTGACGAAAGGAATGGGGGTAATGAGGCAGAGTGATAAACTGCCGCTGGACACGCTGCAGCTGGGTATCGCCGGGTATACTTTTTTGCATGTGCCGATGGATGGCGCCATTACGATGATGAACAGGGTGGGGATCACCAATTTATCCATTAAAGATTTTCATTTGCCGTTGGACAGTTCACCGGACAAAATCCAAAGTGTGAAGGGGCAGTTTACTGCTGCGGGGATAAAGATCTATGCAGCGGGGGTTATCTATATGAAGAGCAATGCGGAGGTCGACCGGGCCTTTGATTATGCACACACGCTGGGGGTGAACCTGATCGTCGCGGCGCCGAATCCCGAGTTGCTGTCTTATGTAGAGCAGAAGGTGAAATCGACCGGTATCAGGATAGCGATACACAATCACGGGCCGGAGGACAAGTTGTATCCTTCCCCTGTGGATGTCTACAATCATATCAAGGATATGGATGCAGGGATGGGTTTATGCCTGGATATCGGTCATGCTGCGCGGGCGGGTGCCGACCCGGCGAAAATAGTGACGGATTATGCCGCACGGATCTTCGACCTCCATATCAAAGACCTGGCGGTGATCAGTAAGGCGGCTCAGCCAATCGTGCTGGGAAGGGGCGTGCTGGATATTCCGGGGTTGGTGCGGGCTTTAGTAGGAATACGCTATGCGGGTGTATGCAGTATTGAGCATGAGATGGATATGAATGATCCGATGCCGGGCGTTGCCGAGTCGGCGGGATTTTTCCGGGGGGTAGTAAAAACGTTGTAAATTAAACCATGGAAGTACATCATCATCCGGACCTGCATCACCGGAAAAAGAAATTCAAGGAATATTTGCTGGAATTTTTCATGATCTTTTTAGCGGTGACCATGGGGTTCATTGCGGAGAATGTGCGGGAGGGGATTGGTGATAGGGAAAAGGAGAGGCATTATGTGGAGAGCCTGGTTAACAATTTGAAGGATGATACGGCTAGTTTTGCTTCTGCCATTGCTGAGAACACGGCGAAGGAGGACTCGTTGCAGAAAATGGTGTTACTTTCCAGGAAGAGCCTGGCGGATACGACGGTCAGGAGGGCCTTATATCATTATGTCTCCTGGGCCAGTCATTATTCTATTTTCAAGAGTAACGATGCTACGATGATGCAACTGAAAAATTCCGATGGATTCAGGTATATCCGGCGGGATCATGTGGCTGACAGCATTGCCAACTATGATAATGAACTGAAGTATGTTTATGGTGCGGAAGAGCTGTATGTCAAAGCTTCCCAGGAGGCTATCGATGCGGCGGCTGAGATGATAGATTTTTCAGTGGGCCGGGACAGCAGCTTTATGAAATCGGGAGAGCGATGGAATCCCGGCGTTATGCCGCCGTTGTTATCGACTGATCCCCAGAAAATACACCTGCTGTACAATAAGATAGATCTTGCCTGGGGCTGGACGGACAATTATATTCGAAATATGAAGGAAAGGCTGCCTATAGCCACCCGGCTGATCGCTTTCCTGCAAGAAAAATATGATTTGGAATAGGCAACTCCTTCTGTCAAGCCTCCGTTTGTTTCCTTACCTGCGATGCGCAGTGACTTCTCCGTAGAAATGCCGGCCGGCGTGTACCCTTTATTTGCCTGAGATTTAACTCTTTGCTGACCACGATTACATCCGTCAGACGATTTGGTCGCGATGCGACCATACCGCCGGGGGATAGGTCGTGCATTCTCTCATCCAATCTAATCACACAAAAATGCTCATGATGAACAATTTTAGACTAATGAGGACGGGCATGCGGCCGGGTGCTGCATGTCTGACGCTGGCCTTATGTATTGTATTGGCTGCAGGTTGTCACAAAGCGGCTATTATTGAAGCGGACCTGAGTGATTTTCAGCAGGTCAACCTGGTTGCCAATAAAGCCATTTATAATCCTGACCTGGTGGATTCGACCTTGAAGGATGCCTGGGGCCTGGCCTGGGCGCCCTCTGGTATTGCCTGGCCGAATGCCACGGTGGAAGGTGTGAGTGAGCTGTATTCGGTTGTACCTACGCCCAAGAAAGTGCGGGCAGCGGTCAATATCCCATCGCCCACGGATTCGGTGGGTGGTGCGCCGATCGGGATCGTCTTCAATTCCACCAAGGGTTTCGTGTTGCCGGACAAGGCCACTGCGTCCTTTATTTTTGCCGGCGGGGACGGGGTTATTTCTGCCTGGAATGGCGGGGCGGGCAACAATGCTTTCCGGATTGCAAATAATTGGGCGACATCGTCTTATACTGGCCTCACGCTGGCCAGCAGCAACGGGCAGAATTTCTTGTATGCGGCGAATTTCAAGACCGGCAAGATCGACGTATGGGATACGGCCTGGAATCCGGTTACCTGGATGCCTTTTCATGATCGGGATATTCCTCCGGGCTTTGCCAATTTCAATATCCAGTCGATAGGTGCATGGCTGTTCGTGAATTATGCGAAAGTAGGCGCCAACGGGAAGCAGGCGGTAGGCGCGGGTGAAGGCTTTACCGATATCTTCAATACGGACGGGTCTTTTGTCCGGCGGTTTGCCACGCGCGGCGTGCTGAATTCCCCCTGGGGTGTGACGATCACCCCGAAGGGGTTCCTGAATTCGCAGAATGTGAAGAGCAGTTCCGAATCCGGTGCTGCGGTAGACTCGACCCAGCCGGTCATCCTGGTAGGCAACTTCGGCGACGGGCACATCAATGTGTTTACCGAGAGCGGTATATACCTGGGTCAGCTGCAGTCGCATAAGCAGGTCATTTGGATCGATGGGTTGTGGGCTTTGGGATTTGCGCCTACGACGGCGACGACGATCAATCCGGATTGGCTGTTCTTTACGGCAGGCCCTGCTGAGGAGATGGATGGGATTTTCGGATACCTGAGTAAGCAATAAGACAGAGGTTCCTATAGTTGCTCAGAGCCCCTGTACGTTATCGTATGGGGGTTTTTTGTGCAGATTCACCACTTATAGGTATGCGATGGACGGAAAGCTTGTTCTATCTTCGGCAGAACACTAATTACTATGAGGAAATTCCTCCGGGTCATCCTGATCCTCGTTGCTATCCTGTTGGTCATCATATTGGCGACAGGCCTTTACGTGAAAAAAGCGCTGCCCAATGTAGGGGCGCCAACTGATCTCAAGGTGGAGATCACCCCTGCCCGGGTCGAGCGTGGTAAATACCTTGCCTTTTCTGTAGCCGGCTGCATGATCTGCCATAGCAGCAGGGACCTGGGCCATTTTGGGGGGCCGGTCATTGATCATTCCCTGGGTAAGGGTGGTGAAGTGTTCGGACATGAGGAAGGTTTCCCCGGAGAGATCTATGCCTCTAATCTTACCCCGTATCATCTTGGCCAATGGACTGACGGCGAATTGTTGAGGGCGATCACCACGGGGGAGAGCCGGGACGGGCATGCGTTGTTTCCTATCATGAACTATCCGGCCTATGGGAAACTGGATTCGGAAGATGTTTTCAGCATAATCGCCTTTCTTCGGACGCTGCCTGCTATTCCCAATGATGTGGCGGCGACGACACTGGATTTTCCTGTCAGTCTTATCGTCAATACGATGCCTGCAAAGGCTTCCTTTGCGACCAGATCTGACAGCAACGATGCAGTTGCCTACGGTGGTTACCTGGTAAAGATGGCCAGTTGCGTTGAGTGTCACAGCAAGGCGGATAAAGGTAAGATCATTGCGGGGACGGAATTTGGTGGTGGTCGTGATTTTGGCCCTTCTGCCGGGAAGGAAATGTATTCTTCGAATATTACGCCGGATAAAGAAACCGGGATCGGCAACTGGACGCGGGAATTGTTTATTCGGGCTTTTAAGCAATATGCCGATAGCGGGTATGTGCTCAGGCCGCTGGCTGCGGGGGACAGGGGTACGCCGATGCCATGGCTGGCGTATGCGGGGATGAGGGAGCAGGATTTATCGGCGATGTATGCGTATTTGCAAAGCGTAAAGCCGATACACGATGATGTGAAAAAGATGCGTTAGGGTGTGCGTTAGCGGTAAGGCTCGAGGAAAGTACTCTTCACCTGGCCGGAGCGTAGGACATAGCTGACCCAGATGGCAGCATAAACGGCAGTGCGGGCGAAGGCCCAGGGCAGATCGTCGCGGTAGGCGTTGAGCGGCGAGGGGATGTGTATCGTGTAGAACAGCGCGATGAGCAGGAGGCGGCCGGTCAGCAGGATGCCCATATACCAGATAAACATACGGGGAAAGATATCCCTTTTCTTCCCGAACCAATATAGGACGGCGCTGGCGATGGCTATGAAACTGAGATGGATGGCCAACTGCCCCAGGTAGAGATATTCGAGGGCGCCGCCGCCGGTATTTTGCCAGGCGACCCAGTTGTTGTAGCTGTAATAATTCGATTTAAAGAACTCGATGGTATCGAATAGCAGGCCGAGCGTAATGCTGATGCCCAGGAACATGATCCAGCCGCCGATCGGGTAGCCGGAGCCGGGTGCATAGTGGGTATCCTCGCTGCGGCTATTAAAGTAAACGAACAGCCTGGAGAAAAACAGGGCATAGAAGAAGGTCAGCCAAATGGCCGGCCAGCAGGGCCGGGCGCCCTGACGGACAATGGAAGCCCAATCGGCACTGGCATGGTCAGACGAAGGATTTGCTGTGGTGGACGGATCAGCTGTGGACGAGGGGTCGGCTGCGGACGATGGATCGCCATCATTGTACAGCTGAAAAAATATTTTGTCGGCCATAGCTTTGTAATCGGTCTTGTATTGTGCGACGGCTGCGGCAGGAACGTGGTCATCGAAGGTGACCAGATTATAACGGAGCGTCATTTCCTTTCCGCTGGTCTCGGGCGTAAAATCAAATTGATAAGCATCATTTTTTATATGGAGTGCCTCAGAGCCGAAGCTCCAGTTTTCCGGCAGGGAAAGGTGCAGGGTATAATGAATATGGATGGGCCAGGTGAGGCCGAGGGGTGCGTCGGAGGCTGCGGTGGAAGGATCGGGCAGGAATTCATTGATTAATTTGGCCTGGAAATCACAAGACCGCTGTCCTTTGCGGTTGACCGTCCACATGCTGGGGATGGCATAAAATTCTTTGACGGTCAACTGGTCCTTCAGGCTGTCATCCGACCAGGTGATGGCCCCATCGGTATGGATGCCTTCGAATTCAGAAGCATAATATTTGGTATAGCTTTCCTGCAGGTCCTTTATACTTGTCTCTGCCAGTTCTCCCCTGATCTTATCGGCGGCGCCGCCGGTATAGGTACTGATGACGGTAAATTTCGACGTGTCATTATAATGGGCATCCAACTGTTCCTGGACGAAATAGTCATAGCGTTGGCCTGGCCGAATCCGCTGCAGGCTGTCCTGTCCATCGCAGAGCAGGAGTGCATAGCCGTAGTCAGGGATGAACAAATCGGTGAGCTCGCCGCGCTGACCGGACATGGTGGGATCGACGAAAAGCCACGCGCCCCCAGGCCGCTGAATGGCGACGATGGCATGGTCGAATTCGCCGGGAGACGGAGCCACTGCCGGAAGGCGGCGGCCGCTGGAAGTATTGACCAGGGCTACACAGGCAGGAACCCCTTCGTGTTGCAGGATGACAGATAACAAGAGCGCTTTGTCCTTGCAGTCGCCGAAGCGGCCGGTATAGACTTCGGCCGGGGTATGAGGCTGTTCGGTATGGGGGCCGATCTCGAGCCCCAGATAGCGCACTTCGTTCTGAACGAAGCGGGTTGCGAGATTGGCAAACAGGTCTTTATTGCTACCGGAAGTCTGTCGCCAGGCAGCGATCTTTTGTTGCAGGCTGGCCGGTAACGGATATTGATAATGGTGAAAAGTAGTCAGCCCCCAGCCCACGACTTCCTGCCAGCTGTTGTATTCCGTGACATAGACCGTCGGGAAGTCGTTGTACCAGTCCGGAGCAGTCGATGAGGACTCCCAGGTTTTCAGCGGCGGGTTGTTCCAGCGATAGACGAGGGTATTGCCCTGGCGTTGCTCGTCGGGGGCGGGTGCGCCGTTGAGGGTGGTGATATGGAGCGGCCGGTTGGCGGCCGTGATGATAGTCCTGAAATAATTGCCGATAGCGGTCGAACGGCCGAGAGAAAATTCATCCGAATATCTTTCGCCGAAGACGGGATTGAATCCTATAAGAGAATATGCGACCTCGATCCTGTCGTTTTTGCGGACATCTTTCAGGGTAATGAAGGCCCTTTTGAGCCCGTTGTATTCGAAATCGCCGGCGTTGGTCTCTTCCTGCACCACTTTGATGCGATTGGGACCCAATTGGTCGATGACGGCCCCATCCCGCAGGATACGAACACAATGAAAGACTACCTGCTGGAATTCCGGGGAGAAAGTGACGGAGACTTCCGACTGGTCCTGGACACCGGATTCATTAATGACATGCTTTATAAAATGTGTGTATTCCGTATGGCGTAAAAGGTGGACCTGCATGTCCAGCAGTTCATAATAGTAACCATCGCTGATGTCGCCGGGGGCGGGTGTTTTTTCGCTGTTTGGATGAATGGCAGCCAACCAGTCCGGGAAAGCGCCCGTTGATACTTTGGGGCTGGCCGATGAGGTACAGGTCAGGAGAAGAATGTAAAGGATAGTGGACGATGCGATACGCATGAATGGCGGCAGATTAAAGGTCCTCAAAGTTAAAAAAAAAGGGCCAGGATAAAAATCCAGCCCCGTTTTTAAATCCAATATCCTATGAAAAACCGAATACATAAAGGCAAGCGGCGTGCCGGAAGGGGTGTAGGGGCGGCCTGGTCGACGAAAAATTTATTAATATATTGATTATTAATTGTTTGCGTTTTATTTAAGGGAAGGCCAAGGAGAGAAAGAATGGGTGTTCGGGCGATTTTAATCCCAGGGCCGGAAACTTTTTCCCAACGATGGAAAGGATAAGTGCGGTTGTGGAATAAGGCTGCAAAAATTGAGGAAACTGCAGCTACAGGCGAGTAAGAAATTACCCAAAACCGTGGCCGATCTATTGCCCCCAATTTTACGTAACTTCAAAGAGAAGCTATTTGTTTTATGCGTTGGAGCCTGATGATACTGTTTGGCATCTATCTGGACATGAGTGGTAGTACTCTTTATGCCCAGCAGGTGACTTTCTGTGAGCCCTACAGCGATCGCTTCACCCTGAAGGAAGAGATGCTGGGCAGAGTAGGGGATTATTATTGGGTATCGATGACGACCCGCAGAAAAGTAAGGCATGCTGCCGATCCCGAGGCAGAAGAACAACGATCCTTTGTTATATATGACAGTCGAATGGCCCCGGTCAATGAGGTCAGCCATTTTTATTGTCCGGGCGATGTGCTGAAGGAGTACCTGATCAACAGCCAGGAACACTTCGATCAATTGTATTTATCGGATGCCGGTAACCGAAAGGTGGGCGTATGGGTGCAGCGTTATGCGCCTGATGGTCAACCTGAGGGAGCGGGACAGGTCGTCGGCAGTTTTCCCTTCAATGAGCCAGGCAATAGTTTCCTGCTGGTGCGTTCCCAGGACAGGAACCTATCGTTGTTGCTGGGGTTTGAATCCGTCGCCGGCAGCACGCCTCGAATGCATGCCTTAGTATTCGATGCCGACTGGCGACTGGTATCGACCAGGGTCTATCATCATTCTTTTCTTACACAGCCGTTTATCCAGGATGATTTTACGGGATATCCGCTGGAAGACTTCGACAAGGGGCCCGTCAAGCTGGCGAATAACGGCGAGTGGCTGATGTTATCCCCGTCCCGGACCGACAATAATTACCTGCTGTCCCATTTCAATGCCAATGACACCGCTGTTGGATGGCGCGAGATCGTTCTCCCGTCAGTGGCGTTCATCGAGGATATGGACCTTTCTGTTGACAATGCCCGTGCCGAGGCTTCCGCCGGCATATTGTCGGACTTTCACTACAACACGCTGAAGAATGTCCGGGTGATGCATTACTCGATGTTGGCGAAAACCTTCGATTTCGATACTTCGTACCGGCTGAGGACGTTGGGGGGAGGAAAGCTGCGCAATGAGAATATGGTGAAGGAGAATTTCCTGGCGGTGCCGGGCCGTGGCTTTCTGTTGCTGAAGGAATATGGGCGGGCATACGAGGACGGGGTGGATGAGACGAGCTTCGACGAGGGGTTTGATCCGATGGCATTGCTGGCCGATAATCCTATCGATGATCCGACAGCTCCGGGCGCCGGGGTGCGGCTGAAGCTTCCCCAGCCGCGTTATGGCTATGCGCGGTATCCTGTGCTGGTGAATCCGCCCGACCATGACCGGGGCGATCTGAGCCTCTATTATTTTCCGGGTTTCCGGGGGGACAGTTGTTGGAGTGGGATGATCAGCGAAGAGCAAGTGACGGAGATGAATGCGCCCAACCTTTCATATGCAGTAGTGCCTGTACAGGATAAGTTATTCTGTCTTTATAATAGTTTTGTGCGAAATGACAATCTTTTTCCTGCCTCCACGGTGCTCAACGGGCAAGGGCGGCTGATCACCGACCAGGGAGTCCTTTTCTGGGGGTTGAAGAGCACGCTGGATTTTCAACGCTTAAGACAGGTTGCGCCCGACCAGGTGGTCATTCCTTATATACATTATGGGAAGACGGCGTTTGCAGTGATAGCGCTCAGTGCCCCGGCCCGCTAGCGGTCATCAATTCCTTCAGGTAATCGCCCCAGATCGTGGGGTTCGTGTGGGTGCCGTGTCCGGAGGTCTGTTCGGTTATCGGTAGCAGGATATATCTTCCTTTCGGTACTTTTTTTATGGCAGGTTCCATGACACCCAGCTCCGGGGGATTGACTTCGTCGTCGGCGGAGTTGACGGCGTAGAAAACGCATTTTATTTTAGCCAGGTTGGGTTCGGGGTTATAATTGCGAGAGGCGTCCAAGGCATAGATCATGTCGTTTGCATCCTGGGTTTTGATGAAATTGTCCACCGCCATATTATAAGCTTTTTCGGCCTGTTCCCGTGTGGGGTCGTGGCGTTGCAGTTGCCAGGGGCTACTGGTCATCCAGAAAAAAGAGGTATAAGCGCCGCGCAGGCCCACAGCGGGCGGCCCGGTATATTCTCCGCCTTTCCAGGCCGGGTCTGTTTCGACACATTGGATCCCGGCGTAACGGCTTATGCGGTTTCGGCCGGCGATTTCCACGGGTTCGCTGGCGTTGGCCTCGCAGGCATCCATGTAATCGGGGTAGGTTTCGGCCCAGACCCAGCAGTGCATGGCGCCCATGGATGTACCCAGGATCAGGCGGAGGTGGTTGATGCCCATTTGCCGGGTGAGCACGGTATAATCCGCCCTGACCATATCATTGTAGGTATACTTCGGGAATTTCATGTGCAGGCCGTCGCTGGGCTTGCTGGATTGTCCGTGGCCGATGCCATCGGGAAGTATGATATAATATTTTGTGGCATCGAGGGTCTGGCCGGCTTCGAAGAGATGTCCCGCGAATAATTGGTTGACGAAGTTATGGCTGTTGCCGGTGGTGCCGTGCATGATATAAATGGCATTGATGACTTTGCCATTCTTGTCTTTGACGGGGTGACCGAATGTCGTATAGTGCAGTTTGAGTACGGGAAGCGTCGTTTCGCCGCTTTCGAAAGGGAAGTTTTGGATTTCATAGTACACCTCTGAGGAGTCGGGCAGGTTAAGGGGGGCAGCAGCGGGCCTTTGTGCCTGTGCGGGAGGGCAGGCCAGCAAGCAGCCAAATGCCAGCAGAAGCGGAAAGCAGGTAGCGTGTTTCATGCCGAGATACTTGGTTGAGTGGTGAATGTAGGGAAGTAAATTATCCTGATACAATACTACGCAAAAAATGAGCAGACTATTTAGCTTAAATTCACAGATCTTCCGTCCAATTTAACCTAACCAAAATGAAGTATTTACTGCTTGTATGGCTGGCTTTTTGTTTTGTCCGGTGTACATCGCCGAGCATGGGGACCAGCGTTGCCGATTATTTTGCCACACAGGATTCCGGCGTACAGACGGGCAATATAAAAATGGTGGAGATCACAACGCCGAAGGGAAAGTTCCATGTCTGGACCAAGCGTTTTGGCCATAATCCGCGGATCAAAGTGTTGTTGCTGCATGGTGGTCCCGGCGGGACGCATGAGGCCTTCGAATGTTTCGAGAATTTTTTGCCTAAGGAGGGCATCGAATTCATTTATTATGACCAGCTGGACTCTTATTACAGTGATCAACCCAATGACAGCAGCCTGTGGACGACGGACCATTTTGTAGAGGAGGTAGAGCAGGTGCGGCAGGCGCTGGGCCTGAACAAGGATAATTTTTATTTGCTGGGGCATAGCTGGGGCGGGATCCTGGCTATGGAATATGCCTTAAAATACCAGAACAACCTAAAGGGTCTGATCATCTCCAATATGATGGCCAGCATGCCGGAATATGAAAAGTATAATGGGGTATTGCGGTCGAAGATGCGGAAATCGCTGGTGGATTCGCTGCAGGCATATGAGGCGAAGGGCTTATATAAGGATAGCGTCTACCAGTCCCTGGTGATCAATGAGTATTACAACCAGCATCTCATCCGGGTGTCGCCGTGGCCCGATCCGATCATGAGGATGTTCAAGCATCTCAGCGAGGGTATCTATGTGACCATGCAGGGGCCGAGTGAATTCAAGACAGGCGGCAGGCTGATCAAGTGGGACCGGTCAAAGGATCTGGCTGCCATCAAGGTGCCTACGCTGACCATCGGTGGAGAGTTCGATACGATGGACCCTAAATATATGGAGTGGATGAGTAAGCAGGTGCAACATGGGAGCTATGTCTATTGCCCTGAGGGGAGTCACTGTGACATGTGGGATGATCAGCAACATTATTTTCCCGGACTCATAAAATTTATAAAAGATGTGGATGCAAGCAAATAACTTGAAGGTTTGGGCGGGGACGGTCATGCTGTTCATTTCCCTTGGCGCCACGGCGCAACGCACCGAAAAGCCGCCTTTGCATGGCAATCATTGGATGGTGGTTACCGGCAGGCCTCTGGCTGCGGAAGCCGGCGCACAGATATTCCAGAAAGGCGGCAATGCCATCGATGCCGCCTGTGCGACGCTGGCGGCGGTTTGTACGATGCATATTGTGTTAACCTGGGGCGGAGAGACGCAGGTGCTGATCTACAATCCGCATACGGGGAAAGTGATCGCGATCAATGCGCTTGGCTGGGCGCCAACGGGAGCCACACCAGCCTTTTTCAAGAGCAAGGGGTACAATTTTCCACCGGAATATGGGCCGTTGGCGGCGGTGACCCCTGGTACACCGGGCGGCCTTTGTTATATGCTGGCCGAATACGGGACTATGAGCCTGAAGGAAGTGCTGGCTCCCGCGATGGAGATGGCGAAAGGTTTTGCTATCGACGCGCAGGTTGCCAATATGTTCGAATCCCAAAAGCGGCGGATAAAGGAATGGCCATACAGCAAGGCCCTGTTCCTGCCTCATCTTGGCGAGAAGAGGGAGGCGCCGGAGCCGGGAGAAATCTTTGTGCAAAAGGACCTGCTGGAGACGCTGACAAAGATGGTGGAGGCGGAGCAGGATGCGTTAAAGCATCATAAAACAAGAAAGGAGGCTATTTACGCGGCGATGGACCGGTTCTACAAGGGTGATATTGCTCAGGAGTTTGTGCGGGGTTGTCAGGAGCAGGGCGGCCTGATTACTCTACAGGACTTGGCTGCCTGGAAGCCTGTCGAGGAAGAGCCGCTCCACGTGAATTACAAGGGGGTGGAAGTATACAAGCTACAGCAATGGACACAGGGCCCCGCGATGCTGCAGGCGCTGAACATCCTCGAGAATTTTGATCTGAAGGGGATGGGGTATAACAGCGCCCGCTATATCAATACGGTATATCAGGCCATGAGCCTGTCGTTTGCAGACCGGGACTTCTATTACGGTGATCCGTATGCGAATACGAGGCAGCCAATGAACGGGTTGCTGAGCAAGGATTATGCAAAAGCCCGGGCTGCGTTGATCAACCCCGACCACAATGATCCCGCGATTGGGCCGGGTGATCCCTATCCGTATGAGGGGCGGACGAATCCTTTTGGGGATCTGTTGCGGCAGAGGGCGGCGATGATATTGTCGGGCGGGGTGCCGGGAAGGGGCGCGCCTTCGACGAGCGGGTCGATGAATAGCGGGGTGGTGCCGTTGCCCGGGGATGTGGCGTTCGATGAAACGAAACCGGGAGTGATGGATGAGGGCTTGTATCATGACCGGCTATGGCGGGGTACGACGAGCATCGAGACTGCCGACAAAGACGGATGGGTCGTTTCGGTCACGCCCAGCGGCGGATGGCCGCCCTCCGTTATTGCGGGGCATACTGGTGTGGGTATGAGCCAGCGGATGCAGAGTTTTGTGCTGGATTCCATTATCGATCCATTCAATGTCGTCGAGGCGCACAAACGGCCGCGGGTAACCCTTACTCCGACCCTCGCCTTGAAGGACGGCAAGCCCCTATATTGTTTCAGTGTGCAGGGCGGGGACACGCAGGACCAGAACCTGCTGCAATTTTTCCTCAACATGGTCGAGTTCGGGATGACGGTGCAGGAGGCGACGGAGGCACCCAACATTAATACAGACCAGCTTTGGTTGTCGCTGGGCGGGGAGAGTATGGAAGACCGCAGACCGCGGCCGGGTCATATCCTGTTGAACGACGTCACGCCGCCTTATGTGCGGAAGGATTTGTTGCGGATGGGCTATATTCCCACCTATAGCGAAAGGACCAGCGGACCGGTGAATGCCATTTATCTCGATGCCAAGCATGGAACCTTATGGGGTGGGAGCAGTAATTATGGGCTGGATTATGGGATTGGGTGGTAAGCCCGGATAGAAATTATGAGAGAGGCCCGCTTGGATGAGCGGGCCTCTTTTTTTATGACTTGAACGGACCTTTGAAGATCTTCCTGAATTCGAGATAGTCAGGTATGGAGACATTCTCGACGTAGGGATTATCCTGGTGGTTTTTGATGTATTCCTGGTGATAGGCTTCGGCCGGGTAAAAGACAGTAAAGGGCACTACTTCGGTGACGATCTTCGAGGAGTATTTATGAGCCGCGGTCAACTGGGCGATCTCGTCGTCGATGATCTTTTTTTCCTGGTCATTGCGATAGAAGACGATGCCGCGGTATTGGGTGCCCTGGTCAGGACCCTGGCGGTTGAGCTCCGTTGGGTCGATGCTGGCGAAGTAGGCGGCGACCAGGGTGGCGAAGGATATTTTCGACGGATCATAATATACCTGGACTGTCTCGGCATGGCCGGTCGTGCCGGTACAGACCTTTTCATAATCCGGGTGTTTGTCGGTACCGCCGGCGTAACCGGAAACGGCATCTCTGACGCCCAGCAGGCTTTGGAAGACGATTTCGGCATGCCAGAAGCAACCTTCGGAAAAGTCAGCTACCTGTTCGTTGGGAGAAGGTTTGCCGGATTCTTTGACAGGAATGTTGACGGACTGTGACTGACCGCAAGCTGCCAGTAAGAAGATCGCGCAAAAAGTGAAAATAAGCTGTTTCATATCCTGCATTTTATGGATGGTTTCAGGTTTAATTAGCGGTTTTGGGATCAACGGGAGGCTGGCCGCCTGCGGGAACGAAGATCAGCGCCGCGGAATTCATACAATATCTTTTTCCCGTCGGAGCGGGGCCATCATCGAATACGTGGCCCAGGTGTGACCCGCTTTTGCTATCGACGACTTCCCATCGTTCCATGCCGTCGCTATTGTCCAGGACGAGGCGGACGGCGTCGGGGTTGATCGGGGCGAAGAAACTGGGCCAGCCGGTATGGGAATCGAATTTGGCTTCGGAACTGAAGACGGGTTGAAGGGTAGCGGCGGAGTAGTACGTCCCTTTCTGATAGAAATGATCATACTTGCCGGTAAAAGCCCGTTCCGTGCCCTGTTCGCGGAGAATGTAAAATTGCCCCGGAGTGAGCCAGGTTTTCCACTCGCTGGTGGTCTTCGCGATTGGGTATTTTGTATTGGGGGAGGCCACTGAGGGATCAGGATACTTGACGTTCTTCGACTGCGCCGCGGTGGGCAGGGTAGAGAGGAAGAGGAGCGTGGCCGTTAAAAGGACTGCATATTTCATCGTTGAATTTTTTTTACAATTATATAAACGAAAGAAAGGACACGGAGGTTTGGTCCATACTGTTAAGAAGAGAGAAATGAAGGTATGAAAAAAAACGACAGCCATGTTTAAGTGTTTGATTTTTAGATTATTGGGAGGTTTTTGGCAATTTTTACCGGGCAAAAGTGTTATACTTTTGTGATAAAGAGGCGTGCGACAGGAGCAACATTTGCCTCATTCGTGCGTCCTATTCGGTATGATCAAGAACTATCTGAAAGTTGCCTTTCGGAACCTCTGGAAGAACAAGGGGTTTTCCTTCATCAATATTATCGGGTTGTCGGTGGGTATGGCCAGCGCCATCCTGATCCTGTTGTGGATACAGAGTGAGGTCACCTATGACGGGTTTCATACGAAGCGGGACAGGATCTATGAGGCCTGGAACCGGGCAGTTTTCAGTGGCGAGCTGCATTGCTGGAATACGACGCCCAGGGCGCTGGCGGGGGCGATGAAGAAGGATTTTCCGGAGGTCGAGCATGCGGTGCGTGTCGACTGGAATAACCGGCGGTTGTTCAGTGTCGGGGACAAGCGGTTGATGGCGGAGGGTAATGTAGTGGACAGCACATTCCTGCAGGTCTTTACTTTCCCGCTGCTGGAGGGCGATCCGATGAAGGCGCTGAATAACGGGAATTCGATCCTGCTGACCAAATCACTGGCTATCTCTCTTTTCGGCAAGGAGGAGGCGATGGGAAAGATCATCCGGCTGAATAATGACGACAATTACACCGTGACGGGCATTTTGAAGGACCTGCCGACCGATTCGCGTTTCAACTTTCAATATTTACTGCCATGGGACGTCAACAGGCGGGGTGGCAATGATGACCATGAGTGGGGGAATAATTCCGTTCGCACCTATGTGCTGCTGAAGGAAAATGCCACGCTGGCTTCTGTGGCGCCAAAGATGCAAGTGATCAAACAGCGTTATGACAGCACCGAAGGTCATTGGGAGATGTTCCTTTACCCGATGAGCAGGTGGCGATTATATTCCAGTTTTAAGGGGGCGGCAGAGAGCGGTGGGCGGATCGAATTTGTCCGGTTATTTGGGATCATCGCCGGTTTTGTGTTGCTGATCGCGTGTATCAATTTCATGAACCTGAGTACGGCGCGAAGTGAGAAACGGGCGAAGGAGGTAGGTATCCGTAAGGTGGTGGGTGCTCCGCGGAGCACGCTGATCATGCAGTTCATCGGTGAGTCCGTGCTGTTATCCCTGTTGGCGGCTATCGTAGCCATTGGCATTGTGCAGCTCAGCCTGTCCGGTTTCAATCAACTCACGGATAAGCACCTGTTCATTCCATTTGGTAATGGTTGGTTTTGGCTATCGGGGGTGGCGTTTATCCTTTTCACGGGATTGTTAGCGGGCAGCTATCCGGCCTTTTTCCTTTCTTCTTTCCAGCCCGTAAAGGTGCTGAAGGGAACCTTCAAGGCAGCGAATGCGTTGATCACTCCGCGTAAGGTTTTGGTGGTGCTGCAGTTCACGTTTGCGATCACGCTGATTATCTGTACCATCATCGTGAAGCAGCAGATCGATTATGCACGGGACAGGGACACCGGTTATGAGAAGGCCAACCTGGTCTATCATTTTTTGGATGGTGATGTGGGAAAGAACTATCAACTGATCCGGCAGGGGCTGTTGTCTTCGGGGGTAGCGATGTCGGTATGTAAGACCAGCAGCCCGCTGACGACCAGTTACAGCGATACCTGGGGTTTTGGCTGGCAGGGTAAGGATCCTAATGATAAGACGGATTTCGACCGGTTCAGCGTGGACCAGGACCTGGTAGCAACGACAGGGGTCAAGCTGGTGGAAGGCCGGGACTTCGATCTCCGGCAGTACCTAACAGATTCTACGGCCATGCTGCTGAATGAGTCGGCGGTGAAGGCTATGCATTTCAAATCGCCCATCGGCCAGATCATCACCGATGATACGGCACATTATCATGTTGTAGGCGTCATCAAAGATTTTATCCTGCAGTCGCCCTACGAACCTGTGACCCCGATGGTGATCCTGGGCGGGAAGTCCGGTTTTTTCAATTGTATTCAAATCCGGCTGAGCGGCGCTCGTTCGACTAAGGCCAATCTGAAAGAGGCCGAAGCTATTTTCAAGCGATACAATCCAGAGTATCCGTTCGAATATCATTTTGTCGATGAAGACTATTCCAGGAAATTCGATGACGAGAAGCGGACCGGTACGCTGGCCGGGCTTTTCGCGGGACTGACCATCTTCATTTCCTGTCTTGGCCTTTTCGGCCTGGCAACGTATATGGCGGAGAACAGGGTGAAGGAGATTGGCGTGCGGAAGGTGCTGGGTGCTTCGGTCGCGGGCATCACCACTCTGTTGTCGCGGGATTTTTTGCAGCTGGTGATGGTGTCGTTCTTGCTGGCAGCGCCGTTGGCGTGGTGGGGGATGTATACGTGGTTGCGAAATTATCCGTACCGGGTGGATATCCAGTGGTGGGTATTTGCGCTGGCGGGTGTTTTGTCGGCGGGCATTGCGGTGGTGACGGTGAGCTGGCAGGCGATCAGGGCGGCGATGGCGAATCCTTCGAAGAGCTTAAGATCGGAATAGATGGTGGAGGGCCCGCGGTAAGATGAGTTGTGAAAAAGCGGTTAAAAGATATCGGATGTGTTGTGGCGTTATAGAAAGAGGTTTATCTTCATTTTACTAAACCGCTAGTATGAAAAATACCGCCTTATCGTTGACGGTGCTGGCCCTGGCCTGCTGCTGTACTATTCCTGCCTTTGCCCAATATGATTCTTCCCGGCTGGATGTGGGCTATCTTCATTTGAAAAGAGATTTTACACAAACCATTACCATTAAAGGGGCCGATTTGGAAAAGATGCCTTTCGCCAATCTGAGCGATGCGCTTGCCGCCTGGTTTTATGGGGCGTATACGACCCCGGTGACCTTACAGTATGTGGTAGACGGTAATCCGGTCAGCGATGTCAATGCCTATAGCATATATGATATAGAGGAGGTGGTGCTGGTGCAGAATGCAGCGGCGCAGGTGAATACGGTTGATGGGCAGCAGGAGATGGTGATTATCCGGACCAAGCGCGGAAAGGGGAAGGAGGGGATTACGGCGAATGCCCAGACGGGGCTGGTTGATGCCAAAGAGAATGGCCAGACTTCTTCTCTCCGGTTTTATCATAATTATTATCTAACGGCCTGGCGAAATCTCGACAAAGTCAGTTTTGGGGTATCCGGCAATTATTTCAGGGATATCTCTCCTATTGGCGGCAGCGGCTTGACCGTGACGACCCCCGATAACCTCAATCGCTGGCGGTTGAACGGGTATTTCACCTGGCGGCCGAACAGTCATAACCAAGTGGAGATCATGCTGAATTATACTCCGCAGCGGATGGCTTCAGTTTATGGATATCCGTCATCTTTGACCGACGACCATAGTACCCAACATTTCATTTTGCCCCGGTTGTTATGGCATAGCGATTTGTCGTCAAAATGGACCAATGACCTGCAGGCCACGTATATTCATTCAACGGAGAATGAGTCCTACAACTCCACGTTTGTATTGGACCAGGGGAATGGTAGTCCGCAAGCTCAATATAACGGAACGGCAGACCTTATCAAATCATATCATTTATGGATGCGGGACCACCTGGCATATAGGGCAACTGCAGGGCATTGGAGCATCGAGCCGGCGATCAATGCCAGCTATGAGCATTTCAATGAGCAGACCGGGATAGGTACGGTGCAGACAACGTCTGTATACAATGGCGGAAGCGTGTTGGGTGTCGGATCGGTGACGAACGTTTCGGAAGAGCAATTCGGCTTAAAGGAAAACCCTATCATCCTGACGCCTGCGATTGACATCAGTTACAAGCGGATGCTGGATGTGCAGGGTGGGGCCTTACTGAATGTGGGGCATCAGAAGGGAGTTGGCGGGCGCGATGCGTTTCCTTTTGCCAGTTTGTCTTTGGATCTCCTGAAGCTGGCGAACGATAACGCTGCTTCAGGTCTGAAGGTTTTCGGGTCCTATGCACAAAGGACCACACCTTCTCCGCAGGGCTATATGCTGGAGGACCTTAACAGCAATCTTTATAGCAGCAGTGCCCCAGTGCAAAGCTTAGCGGGATATAGTTTAAACGGTACGACAGTCTATGCTTCCCCCTCTTATCCTGCCGATTTGGTCTATTGGGTCTGGGAGACGGGTGCGAGCTATACCGGATGGAAAGACCGGCTGACGATCCAATATACTTTCGAACGACGCAATTTTTTGAAAAGCGGATTAATTTATCTACCCAATGGGAGTGTTACGTTCGTATACCCCGAATGGCAATCTACGCTGCAACATGTGGACATCCGGGTAAAGGTGCTTGATGCCGAGGGTGTTCGCTGGCTGACCGGAGTAAATGCGACCTTTCTGCAAAACAAGTCTCCATTTAATTATACCTATGTATCTAACCTCTATGGTAAGCAGGATGTCGGGGATGATGCACCTAGTCCGGGTTCCTGGACAGGCGGGTGGGTAAACAGGGTACAGGTGGGACGTTTTACGGCGGGTTTCGATCTGCTGTACCATTTTGGAGAGTCGGCCCAAAGCCAGACTTACACCGGGACGTATGATACCGTCAAGGTAAATTCGGTGATCACACCCAATATCTATGTTGGGTACAGCTGGCATTTGTCGGGTGTGAAGACGCTGGAATTCTTTGTGGAGAGCCGCGGGCTGATCCGGAACAGCAGTAATGACCTGTTGGATGACCGGCGGTATTATACGGTGGGTGGGAAGATGTCTATTTAAAAAAATTCTATTGGATATGGGTGGGGCGAACCTGCCTATTACAGGCACTGCCGATGGGCAAGGGCATATTGTCTACGACAGGAATGCCAATTATTTTACGGGTACTCAGTTATATATGAAGATGACGATGGTCATTAACCAGGGTGGCAATGTCATGCATGTGGTGGTTGGCATCAATCAACTGGCCCATTGCGATATCAGTAAGGAATAGATTATCGTCTCAAGCTCTCAGCCACATTTATTTATTACTCCATTTGAACCAACGGATACCGAGGAAGGCAAACACGGCCGTATAGGCGAGTGTGACCAGCAGGGCGATCGTCGTCTGTGCCGTCCAGGCGCCAGGGGTGAGTGCGCCGGTTACGATGCTCTTGACTGTGCCGTAAGGCGAATATTTGACGGCTTTGTCGATAAAATCCCCCAACATACCCAGTTCGCCGAACATCCCGATCATGATAAAGGCAATATAGATGAGGCGGCTGGTGGCGTTAACCGTCTCCGGATTTTTGAGGCGTCCGACGATGGTCTGGCCGAGGGCCAGGTAGACAGCGCCGCCGACGATAGACACGAGGAAGCCTGCGGCATAACCGGTTGCGGTGAGGGAGATATGGTCATATTGGTAGCCGACGATGAAGATGATGATTGTCAGGATAGCGATCATTACGAGTTGCACGGTAAGGCGGCTGGCCATGATCGTCCAGTTAGGGGCGGGCGCTACGCGCAGCCGCTGGAAGATATCTTTTTCGCGGTCGCGGGCGATGGAATTGGTGTAGCCCATGAGGCCGATGGCGTTGAGCCCGATGGTGATGCAGTTGGCTAGTACGAAGGGGCCACCTACTTTATCGATCAGTCCTTTCCAGGAGACGAGGATGATAGCAGGCAGGAGGATCACCATAATAGATGCGCGGCGGTTGCGCCATTGGGTAGTGAGGTCGGCGCGGAGCAGGGCGGTGTATACGGCGGAGGTGGGAGGCAGTGTCCGCGGCGGCGGCAGGAGGGCGGGGGTTGTTGCGTAGAGGGCGGGAGTGGTGCTTGACATGGTATATAATTTTAGCGATACAAAGATGAAATTAAGCGCGGACGTCGGCGCCGGTCAGGCCAATGAAGACGTCTTCCAGCGTTATCTTTCCTTTACGGGAGGCACGGATGACCTCGGGGCGGTCGCGGTTGTTGTCGATGATGGCCTGGGGGGAGTCGATGGTAATGATCTGGCCATGGTCGATGATGGCTATGCGGTCGCAGACGGCTTCTGCCTCTTCCATGGAATGGGTGGTGAGCAGGATGCCATGCCCTTTGTCGCGTATTGCCTCGATCCTTTCCCATAGCTGGCGGCGGGATTGGGGGTCGAGGCCGGTGGTGGGCTCGTCCATCAGTACGAGCCGGGGATCGTGGATAGTGGCGATGACGAGGGATACGCGTTGCTGTTGACCACCGGAGAGTTGACCATATCGTTTGCCGGCATGGTCCTCCAGTTTGATATCCCGGAGAATGGTATTCAGCTGGCCGTCGGTCAGGTTGACGCCGTAGAGGCCGCCATAGAGCCGAAGGATCTCGACGAGGGTCAGCTCTGGCTGGAAGCTGGTGGCCTGCAGCTGCACTCCCATGCAGGCGCGGGCATACAGGGGCTGGCGGCGGATATCATAACCTGCTACGTAGATGTTGCCGGTAAATAGCCGGATGAGCCCTTCGATGGCGCTGAGCGTGCTGGTCTTTCCGGCACCGTTGGGGCCGAGCAGTCCGAAGATCTCACCGGGCTGTACCTCGAAGGAGACATTTTGAACGGCATGGAAACTGCCGTAGTCAATATTCAGGCCTTCTACCCGGAGAACGGGTGTATCGTGTAAGGTATTCATGGTTGCTAAGATAGATCGTTTGGCGAAGCGGCGCAACAGGATGACGGCGATGTTGCCGGGATTTCCGGTGAAATAGGGTCTTAGAGCGGTAAATGGCGATTTTCCAACCGGTCCATTTCCGGTATGAGTTATTTTGTAATTTGGACAAAATATTTTGTATGTACAAACCAGCAGCTATTTTCTTTTTTGTTTTTATCATGGCCGGGGCGGGCCGGTTGCAGGCGCAATCTCAACCATCCCTAAAGGGCACGTCCTGGAAATTTTATGTAGATGCGTTGCATGACAGTTTGACTTTGCATATCGGGGTCGCCGATACGAACTATACGACCACCAGTGCGGGAGAGGTAGTTGTCCGGACGGTGTCCAAAATGCAAAATGATACATTGCGGTTCCGGGATATCGATGGGGAGTATTATTGTCCTGACGGGGAAGGTGTTTACCGGATCTCTATCGAAGGGGATTACATGACCTATTTCCTGATCAGTGATCCTTGTACTAACCGGAGTGAGGCACTGAATGGGTTAAAGTTCAAGAAGACGACGACAGTATCTAAATAGAGGATAAAAAAAAAGGCCCATCGGCCTTTTTTTTTATTTATACAAGTACTATAAGCTAGTGACGACCGTGTTTTCGGTGATGGCCTTGCTGACCTGGAACTGGCGGACGACGTCAACGTTATCGCTGGTGCGGATGACGAAAGTAGGCTGGATTTCGGTGTCCGTATTCTCGAAACATACGTTCTTAGCGAATTTTGTATCGGAGAACTGGTGGTGATAGATGATATCGCCATTGTCGTTCTTGATGATCAGCCAGAACTTCTGAGCCGTGGGGTTGTCAAATTCTACTTTGAAAACGAGGTGGTTGTCAGCGGTGCCCTGATAGCTGACGGAAACCTGTGCTTCAATGGGGGAAACCTTCTTGTTGTCACCGCCGTTGGCTTTGCTGATCAAGGGGTTGCTGATCAGGATCACTACTGAGGCGAGAGCTGCTACGATTACTTTTACTGCATTGGTCTTCATAATATTCTTTTTTTATATTTTACGATGTTGTTACGAAAAATTTTTGGCGGCAGGCAATGGCGTTGGAGTAGATGATGGCGAGCAAAAGGTGATGGCGGAGCAATGAAAGGTGGCGGAGCAATAGAAAGAAAGATGTGCGAGATGACGATACAAAAGTATACCCCACTGAATCGGTATACAAACCCACTTTGATCGGGTTTGATTATGCCAAGCGAAGGCGGCTGAGGACTAAATAAGTGATAGCCAACTTTTTAGACGGTCAATTGGCATGACAACCAACCATTTTTTTAATAAAAATTATTTTTAGACCCGGGTGAGTTTGCGGGAATGGTTGATCTTTTGACCCCAGTTTTCCAACATGCGGATCAGTTCGTCGAGGTGGACGGGTTTGCTGAGAAAATCGTTCATACCCTCGGTGAGGCAGTCATCGCGGTCTTTGCGGGTAGTATTGGCCGTCATGGCGATGATGATGGGTTGATAGACCCCCTTAGACCGGATATGGCGGGTAGCCTGGAGGCCGTCCATTTCGGGCATCTGGATGTCCATGAAGATGAGATCGAATGGTTCTTTCTGCAGTTGGTCCAGGACTTCTTTTCCATTTTCAGCGAGGCCGGGGGCATAGCCCATTTTGTCGAGGATCATTACGGCAAGCTGCCGGTTGATAGGATTGTCTTCTGCCAGTAATATTTGCAGTGGGTATTTATCTGCCAGGCGGGGAATGGTAGCCAGTGTAGTACTCGCCGTTTTGAGCGGAGCGGGTCGGGTAGCGATGGTGAAGCTAAAGCGGGAGCCTTTTCCCGGCTCGCTTTCGACGTGAATACGGCCATTGAGGAGATGGACCAGCCGGTCCGAGATGGTGAGACCGAGGCCAGCGCCTCCGTATTCGCGGGTGCCGGAAGGGTCCACCTGTGAAAAAGACTGGAAGAGTTGCTCGAATTGGTCCTTCTCGATGCCGATGCCGGTGTCGGTGATTTCGAAACCGATCACGACGCTGTCGGCGTGAGCGGCGGGAGGCGGAAGGGCGCCGGTCATGAATATGCGGATGCGGATCTCGCCCTGTTGGGTGAATTTAACGGCATTCCCTATGAGGTTGGTCAGGATCTGCCGGAGGCGATCGGCGTCTGTGAGGATGCGGGGAGGGACATCTTCTGCGATCTGACAATGCAGGAGGACGCCGGCCTGGGTGGTACGCGCCATGAAGGTCTCCATCACTTCTTCCACGCAGGACTTCAGGTCTGTGGATTTTTCGTCGAGGGTGAGTCGGCCAGACTCAATGGCGGAAAAATCGAGTATATTGTTGATAACGGTCAGCAAGGTATCGCCGCAGCTGCGGATGGTTTCGACATAGCTTTGCTGTTCTTTGGTCAGGGGTGTTTGGGCGAGGAGGGAGGCCATGCCGAGGATCCCGTTCATGGGGGTGCGGACCTCATGGCTCATATTGGTAATGAATAGGCTTTTGGTACGGTGTACCTCTTCGGTCTGGCGGGTGCGGGATTCCGCCTGTTGTTCCAAATGACGGGCCCTGGCACCGAGCCTGCGGCCCTGCCTCATGAAATAAAACCATCCAACAGTGGCTATGATCAGCGCTAATCCTGCCAATACCGCAGCGGGCAGCACATGGCCGACGCGGAAAAGGAAAAGACTTGCCAGCACTGTTGTTTTAAGGGGTAAGGACAGCATCGGCTTGGGTTTCAGAGCTTAACAAATAACATTCAACTACCTCATACTCTTTCGATTAACGGTACTGTTACCGTTGTATTTTGCTTTTCTGCCCTTTTCTGCCCGGACTAAGTGTAAATTCTTAGTTGCGCAACCGTCTGAGAGCTAGGCATAACCGTTGGGGGTTAGTGGGGATGGGGAAAAGAGATGGAGATGAATTGGCTAAACTTTTAGTAATTTTTGCATATATGTCAACGAACCGAGTGATCTTCTTTATTACCGCGGATGTTCATATTCTTGATCTGGCGGGGGCGCTGCAGGCTTTTTATGAGGCGGCGTATTATGGTCAGCCGTATGATATCGTGTATATTTCGGACCGGGTGGACCAGGTCTGTTCGGCGCGGCTGCAATTGGCGGGGTTGAAAGACTATACTACCGTGGCGGTCTCAGGCACGGATATTCTTATTATCCCGGGTTTTGATCTCCGGCAGATGAAGGAACCGGTGGATGGGGCGTTGACGGCGTGGCTGAGGAAGGCGGATGCGGTGGGAGCGACGATCTGTTCGGTCTGTACGGGGGCTTTTGCGCTGGCCAGGGCCGGGCTGCTGGACAACAGGGAATGTACTACGCACTGGAAGTATACGGAGCGATTGCAGCGGGAGTTTCCGGCGTTACGGGTGCAGATCAATCGTCTTTTTGTGAAGAGCGATCATATTTATACCAGTGCGGGGGTTACGACGGGAGTCGACATGGCGCTCTTTCTGTTGGAGCGGCGGCATGGGGCGGAGTTTGCCTATCGGGTTGCGCGGGAACTGGTGGTATACATCCGCAGGGATGGAGGGGAAGACCAGGAGAGCATTTACCTGCAATACCGGCGACATATCCGGGACGACATCCATGCCGTGCAGGATTGGATAGTAGGGCATCTGCATGAAAAGGTCCGGGTAGAGGCGTTGGCGGCGCTGGTGCATACGAGTCCGCGCAATCTGACAAGGTTATTCAAATCGACGACGGGGATCACAATTGGGGGATATCTGGAAAAATTGCGGGTGGAAAAGGCGCTTCAATTGTTGCAGCAAAATGAAAAGATCGGGGTCGTGGCCCGGCAATGCGGACTTCAAAGTGATAATCAGCTGCGGGATTTAATTAAAAAGAATATGGGTCGGCTGCCGTCTTCCTTACGGGAGGGATTGTCCGGATAATGCGTATGACTGTCCTTTGGCGGCGGCCAAGCTGGCGATAGCTTTGTGGTATTGTTCATTCAAAAAATATTTACCATGAAGCTATTGTTGTTTACGGTCGTCTTTCTGCTGTGTGTGGCTGCTGTCAAGGGGCAGGATAGGCAGGACAGCGCAGCTTATTTCTGTGAGCCTTGCGGGAATGACTGCGATACCGTGGCTTATACCCATGAGGGGGTCTGTCCGCATTGCGGGATGAAACTGGTTCGTCAGACCTATAAGGCAAGGAAAGAATTGCTGGACAATGCAAAACAAACGATCAGCATTTGCTTTTATCTGCAGGACGGGGTGGAGGTGCTGGATTTTGCCGGTCCTATGGAAGTATTTTCCTATGCCGGTTTCCGGGTGTTCACTGTTTCCAAAAAGAAGGAGCCATTGGTGGCGCAGGGGATATTGAAGATTATGCCGGATTTTAGCCTGGCCGATGCTCCGCCGGCCGACATCCTTGCCTTCTTCGGGGGCAATACGGGGCCTTCTACCGCCGACACGGCGTTGATATCGTGGATACAATCCCGAAAGGACGTGACGCAGTATTATTTTTCCGTTTGCACGGGAGCGTTCATCCTGGGTAAGGCAGGCATCCTGGATGGATTGACGGCGACTACTTTTCATTCGAGCATCGAAGCGTTGCGGAGGGCGTTGCCGGGGACGAAGGTGTTGTCAGATGTACGTTTTGTTGATAATGGCAGGGTGATGACGACTGCGGGCATTTCTGCGGGTATCGACGGTGCGCTGCACCTGGTGGCTAAGTTAAAAGGAGAGGAAATGGCCAAAGAGGTGGCGGGCTATATGGAATACGACAAATGGCTGCCGGGGCAGGGGCTAGTTTTGAATAAGGGGGGTCGTTGATCGGGTGATCGGCGGGGATGGTTGTTGGCCGGCGGGGTTATTTGTCCGGCAGCGGGATGTCTTCGCCCCAGATATATTTTCCGAACCATTGCCAGTTGTGCCAGATAGCGGCCAGGCGTTCTTTGGGTTTGGTGATGCCGTGGCCGAAGCCTTTATATATGATGAGGCGGGAGGGGACATTTCGATCCTGAAGGCCGCGGTACAATTCATAGGCGTCGGAGATGGGCACACGGTGGTCGAGTTCGCCATGTTGGATAAGGGTAGGTGTTTTAGCCTGGTTGATGGTAGTGATCGGAGAAGTCTTTTCGTAAATGGCTTTGTCTTCCCAGGGGGTAGCCTTCAGATATTGGCGGGTGAAGGGGGTGATGTCGGTTGAGACGTAATAGGTCCCCCAGTCGGAAATGCCGGCGCCTACGGAGATTGCTTTGAAGATCGGGGTGTGGGTTGTCAGGAATGCGGAGATATAGCCGCCCTGGCTCCAACCCATGCAGCCCATTCGGGTGGTATCGATCCATCCTTTTTTGTTGAGGTAGTCAACTCCGCTTATGACGTCCCACATATCTCCCACACCCAGGTTGCGGACATTCAGGGCGCGGAATTTTTCTCCGTAGCCGGCTGATCCCCTGTAGTTCACCCGCAGCACCAGGGCTCCTTTTTCGCACCACTGCATGATCGGATAGACATAGGTCGGAACGGGTTCGGGCCGGTCGACACCCGTGGGGCCGCCGTGGATGACGACCAGCAGGGGATATTTTTTCTTTTCGTCATAGTTCGCTGGTTTGAGCAGGATACCTTCGATGGTAGTACCATCCTTGCTTTTCCATTGGATGACCTCGTTGGTTGGCAGTGGCCAGCCTTTGATCTGATCGGAGAGATGGGTAAGTTGTCCGGAGGGGCCAAAGATTTCGGCCAGGCCTGTGAAGGTCCGGCCGCTATAGGCCAGTTGTTGGCCATCCAGGCTGAAGCTGGCGTTGCTGATAACATCGACGGGCGGAGCCGGCTGGGTCGCAGGGGTGATCTCGCCAGTTGCGGGATCGAGGTGGAAGAGGACGTTTTTGGTTCTTTGGGCGGCAATGAAGAAAATCCCTTTTGGGGTCCAGTTCTGGACGGATTTATTTTCATCGAAGGATGCGGCTATTTCTTTTGGTACAGGTCCTGATGCGGTGATCGGAGTGAGGAAGAGCCGGTTGTTCTTATAGTATTGTGAGAGGGTATCGGTTACGGCGCTGCTATATAAAAGGTTGTTACCGTCGGGACTCCAGGCCAATAATTCGTCTCCGGCCGGGTCGGCGATGGTCATACGCAGTTTGCGGGTGGCCAGATCGAGTACGTCGATGCTGGCATGGATGGATGAAGGGATCAGGGGATCAGGTTGGCGGCTATAGGCTATGGTCTGGCCATCGGGGCTCCATTTGAAATCGGTCACGGTAAAGTTGCCGCTGGTGATACGGGCAGGGATAGGCCAAAAGGTGGAATCGGGATGGATGGATGGGTTGGTCAGGGAGTCGATTGAGAAATGGATGACCCAGAGGTGGGAGAGCTTGTAGTCTTTTCCTTCTTCGCCGAATGCTCCGAAGTGGTCTTTTATCGATTTGGCTGTTTTGCTGTCGGCTTCGTTACGGGTAAAAGCGATTTGATGTCCATCGGGGTTCCAGGCAAAGGCGCTGATGTTTTCGTCTTCTTTTGTCAGTGGAAACGCTTCCCCGCCTTCGGCAGAGATGAGATAGATCTGGGATTTGTCGCCGCGGTCGCTCAGAAAAGCGATCCATTTGCTG
>Ga0302325_10004115_pt1 | contig 33777 bp, 33 predicted proteins | sample Palsa_T0_2_FD_201948 | JGI IMG/M metagenome (GOLD analysis project Ga0302325, IMG submission 201948) | Peat permafrost microbial communities from Stordalen Mire near Abisko, Sweden - Palsa_T0_2 | ecosystem: Environmental > Terrestrial > Soil > Palsa > Peat permafrost | place: Sweden: Abisko... | reverse complement strand
CGCCGAGCAACCCGCGATCCAAGGAGTAGCGCATGCGCACTTTCCTTCCGGTGACCCGCTCGAATACGTGCCATACGGCATCCTGCTGCCCCTGATCCAACTCCCGGGCCGAGCTGATGTCGGCGCGGGTGAAGCCCAGGCGCTCGTCCGACAACAGATCGAACGCTTCCAGAACTTCCGCGAGCATCGCCATACGGCGATGATCCATGAGCACGAACAAAAAGTTACGCGCCACGCGCGAGACGCCTAGTTTCGCGCCGATGTCCGCAACCACGGCGCGCTTGCGGGCGGGCGGCACGGAGGGCGAACTGAGAGCGGTGCGCAGTTCCGCCGATCCCGTCAGCACTTCCTCGAAACCGCGCAACTCGCCCAGCAACTGGTGCGGGTCCACGCCTGACTTGGGGCTGGTGGCCACATCCACCAGGGCGCTGGCGTATCGGGAGGCGAGGGCGGAGTGCGTCATATTCTATTTAATTGCGGGAGGCGGCGTGCGCCATGGTGGCCACGAAACCGCGGACCAGGCGGTCCTGAGTCTCAGGCGACATGCGCGCGGCGATCTTCTGTTCGGCCAGGCCCAGCGCCAGATCGGCCGAGTAGCGGCGGAGTTCCAGTGTCGCCGACTTGCCGGCCGAGGCGATCTCTTCGGCGGCGTGCGATTGAATCTTGGCCATTTCCGCGGCGGCCGCGCGCCGGACGCGTTGCGCGTCGGCTTCGGCTTCCTGTTTTGCGCTAACCCGCAACGCCTCGATATCGGCTTGAAGACTGGCGAGGCGGCGATCCACTTCCGCGACTTTCACATCGGAGGCGGCGCGGGCGGCTTCGGCTTCGACCATACCTTTCCGGATTTCAAGCGACCGCTGGGCAAAGTAGGGGCCGCCGTGCTTCTTGATCAGGTAACCCAAACCGCCCGCCAACAGCACGAAATTGACCCATCCCCACAGGACCTCGGGGCCGTGCTCAGTCACGCCCGTCGATTCGGCGACCTTTTGCCCCTCACTTTCGCGCTTCTGCGCACTGGCAGGAAATTTCACGAAGAGCAGCAGAACCAGCGCGACGATGCGACGACCCGCTAGGCGCTTCATGCCGGCGCCCCTCGATTGAGGATGGCGTCGGCGATCTTACCGGCCAGCGCATCGCTCTGGGCCGCCAGGTCCGTCTTGGCTTGTGCGATTTCAGCGGCTAGTTGCGCCTTGGCATCGCGCACGGCGGCTTCGGCCTGCTCGCGGGCGGCATGCACCTGCGCGGCCTGCTCTTCCTGCATGCGGCGATGTAACTGCTCCTGCGTCTGGTACACTTCGGAGCGCGCGGCGCGCAGGGCGGCTTCGTACTCGGCGGTCTTGGCGGCGGCGCGTTCCAGGCTCTCGGCGGCGCGCAGGCGAGCCCCTTCGGTGGCTTCGTAGCGGGCGTGCAGCACCTTGTCCAGGGGCTTGAAGAACATGTACTTCAAATAGAAGTGCAAGAAGAAGACAAGCAGAAAAGTAGGGATCGCCCGCAGTAAAATCCCACTCAACGCGTGCAAGGTTGCTTCCATTTTGGATTGACTGGAGATGCCTGGAAAAGATGCAGCTTTAAGCCAGCTAGCTTAGCACCCGCCGCGCGCCGGCGTCAACCACGGGAAGGGGGCCGTCGGATGAAAAGTGGCGTGGTTTCAATGCGGCTCCATTTCAATGCGGCGCCGTTGAGAAGCCTGCGAGTATCGCGCAGTGTCTTGCACTCACCGAATCCCCAAGCTACGAGCCAGAAGCCAGAAGTCTATGGTTCTCCTCAAAAAGAAAAACCGCATCGGAGTTGCTCTGAGGACCGGCTAGAGCCTCTGCCGATGCGGCTCGCCCAGGTCGGGCTGGGATCCGGTGGCGGACCATCTGGATGGACCGGCACTCCTGGTAAGGTCCGCGTCCAAACTTTCCTCGCCACGAATGCCAGATGACTACCGCAACCTCAGACCCCCGGGGAGATCGTATGACCTATTTGACAAAAAAACCCCTCTGTTGCAACCAACAAGGGAAGCCTGACGAGCCCAAATGCTGTTACCGGCAACGGCTCCCGCAAGCACGTTGTCTTGTTGCGCCCGTTTCTCTTCCGCCTGCCTGTTGCAGCAGAGGGCAGGTTAAAAGTTACTTCGCCAATTCATCACCGAAAATAGCAACCGGATGGCCAACTGTCAATCCTTTGTATCCTGCTGAAATCGCGCAACGTCTGGGGCTTCACGTTTCCGCCGGCAGTGGCACTTTATGCTGGCAGTGTGTCGCTATGACACAATCGGGAAGAATGCACCTTCGCCGGATATCCGCTCTCGCGCTGGCCGGGGCCGCCCTGGCCAGTCTGGCCCCCAGCACCGCCCTCGGCCAGGAGGTGGCCAATCCCGAGAGCCTGCGGGCGGATGCCCCGCATCCCCGTATTTTCCTGGGCGCCCGGCGGCTGCGGCTGTTGCGCCGCGAGCGCGAGCGCCAGTCCCTGCGCTGGAACCAGTTTCACCTGCTAATGGCCGGCAAGGCTCCCATGCCGGAACCGGCGTTCGCCCAGGCTTTGTATTATCAGGTGTCCGGCAGCGCCGACGCCGGCCAGCAGGCGGTCGTCTGGGCGCTAGGCACCGGCGCCGATCTGCGCCAACTGGCGCTGGTGTTCGACTGGTGCCAGGATATTCTCACAGAGGTGCAATCCAAGGCCCTGGCCGCCAAGCTCGCGCGGAGTATCCAGCAAAGCCGCCGCGACACATCGGTGTCCGCGGTACGCTCCCGCCTGCTGGCCGCCGTGGCCCTATCCGGGCACCTTCCCGACGGCCCGGAACGTGAGATCGAACAGGTGGTGCACAAGTGGTGGGAAGGCGAGATCCTTCCCGCCATCAATGGCGGCCGCGAGGCGGTCTCGCCCGACGACACTTACGCGCTGATGGAGATCCTCCACGTGGTCCGCGACAATTTCAACCTGGATCTGCGCGACGGCGCACCCCAATTCTTCACCGATCTGCCCATGGTGCATCTTCTGAGCAATTATCCCGCCACTTTTCCGGCTGGCGAGAACGACTACCGCATCCCCGCCGCGCCGCGTGCGGGCGCTGGAGCCCGGAGTCTTGAGCAGCCGGACGTGCGCCGCGCGGCGCTCTCCCGTGCCGCCGAACTGAGCATGGTGGCTTACGATAGCAATGCGCCCGGCAGCCAGATTCTGCAAGGCTGGCTGATGAACGACCATTTCCTGCTGCGCGGCACTTTCGGCGCGCCCTACGAGTTTCTGTTGGCCAATCCGTACCAGCCCGGCCTCAGCTATTTCCAAGCGCCGCTGGTAGTGCACGACAGCCTCTTGGGACGCCTGTTCGTGCGGTCCGGTTGGGACGAATCCGCCGCGTGGCTGGGATTCTTCTCGGGCGAGCTGCAAATGTTTCACGATGGCGGCGTCACGGTGCTCGACCCGAACGTCGCCGCGGAGCCGCTGGATCTCGAGCGGGCCGTGATTCTGTTCGGCGCGCACACGCAGAAATTCAAGGTCGCGTCGGTCGGCAAAGAACCCGTGTTCGTGGTGGGACTGCAGCCGCGGCAGAATTACTTCATCGAGGTCGACGACGAAGAATTGTCGGAGCAACAGACCGACCCGGGAGGCATCCTGGATCTGGACGTGCCTCACGATCGGGAAGTCGGCGTACGGTTGCTTGAGACACCACACCAGCCCCGATAAGTTTACACCGGCTCTGCGCGCTCAGACTTACTCGGTCACCGATCTGGGAACGTCAGTCGGGTTGAATTGAAATCCGTGGTAGAATCGGTGCTGTCCGGAGTGGCACGCTGTGAACGGATTAGCGTTACGAATGGCATTTGTTTGTCTCGGTCTGTTCGTGCAGAGAGTCTGCGCTCAAACGCCCACGATTAACGCCGGGGGGATCGTTAACGGGGCGAGCTTCGCGCCTGGTATCGGCGTCGCTTCCGGCAGCATCGCCTCCGCCTTCGGCGCCAACTTCGGGTCTTCGACCACCGGAATCGCGCTCCAAATTAACGGCATGGTTGCACCCCTGTTCTTCGTCTCTGCGGCGCAGATCAATTTTCAGGTGCCGTGGGAACTCACAGGACAATCCGAGGCATCGGTGACCGCTGCTGTGGGTGGGGTTACAAGTAGCCCTGTGATTTTTCCTCTGGCCTTGGATAGCCCCGGCATATTCGTCGTGAATTCTTCCGGTCAGGGCGCGGTTTTGATTGCCAACACTGCCTCGATAGCCGCTCCCGCGGGAGTTTTCCAAGGCTCGCAAGCGGCCGTCCCCGGCGGGTTCATCTCCATTTACTGTACCGGCCTGGGGCCAGTAACGAACCAGCCGGCTACGGGCGTACTGGCCTCTAACACTTCTGTCACCACTGCGATACCCACCGTAACCATCGGCGGCATCCAAAGTACGCCATTGTTTTCCGGACTAGCTCCGGGCTTCTTTGGACTCTACCAGGTTAACGTACAGGTGCCGTCAAACGTATCGACAAGCGACGCGGTGCCGTTGTTCCTGACCATTGGTGGGCAACAAAGCAACACTGTCACTATCGCGGTTGGCAACAGCATAAACATATCGTTGAACGGCCCAATAATTCCAGCGGGACAGAGTGCCACGCTTACGTGGTCGTCCACCAACGCGACTTCTTGCAGCGCTTCAGATAGTTGGAGTGGATCAAAGCCGGCAAGCGGCAATCAAAGCGTCACGCCAACTGCCCCTGGCTACTACACCTACACCTTGACCTGCACTGGTTCCGGCGGTACAAGTTCACGATTTGTCGTGTTAACCGCGTACGGACCGGCACCAAGCGTGAGTGAACCCTCTAATGAAACGGGGCATCAGGCCTCGTTCTACGTCGCTTCTCCCAATCGGATTGCGGGGTTGCAAACGAGCCTCACTGTTCCACCGTTTCCGCCAATTCCATCAGCCGCCGCTGCGGCCCTGTTCTTGTGGCCCGTGTTAGACCCAGCAACCAATAGTGTGAATTTCCTGCCGATAAATAATGGGGTTTTGCAGCCTGTGCTGTCTTGGGGGCCTTCGTGCGCCCCCACGTCACAGCCAAAGCCGTTTTCATCTTGGTGGATTTCAGCTCAATACGTTAATACCTTCGGTAACGATCCAGGATACACGGGATGTTTCTCGGGCAACTCGATGTCGGTCAATCCCGGGGACGTGCTATCGATCGATATGGCGCTTGACGCCGCCACGGGCATTTGGACGCAAACCGTCATCGACTCGAATACGAATCAGAGCGTTGCATTTAGTATTAACATGGAAGGCCAAGGCCAAAACTGGGCATATTTCGCGATGGAGTCTTGGTACGGCGCCACGATAAATACTCCGGTAATATTTTCAAATACCATTATCACCTTCCAATCGTCCGATACCGCAAGTTGGTGTTCGATTTCTCAGGGCGCAAACAACGCATACATCATGACGCCGCCTACGCCTCAGAACTCCGGTACGCAATGCTTTATAGGCTCGATCGTGTTGACTCAGTAGTAGTGCGGTGAATTGAATTGCGGCCCGCTTGAAACCTCATGGTGCGGGCGATTCTCTTCATCGGCTCGATGCGGGACCGCATGGTTTGAAAGCACTAGAAGTCCAGGAACTTGCCGGCCCAGGTACGGAGTCTAAAGTCCCAGAAGTGCTGAATAATGTTCCTTGAGGAGGTAAGCACGTACGGTCTGGAGGTTGTAGCGGAGCAGATCGCGCGGACGTCGCCTGGCGAAGTGGCCGAGGAGGAATCGAAGTCATGCGCCGCGGTTCCCCCAGCGAAGACAACACCCCTGCTCGCAAAATCCAAGCTGGGCGTTGGCGGACACCAAGTGGCCCAGAAATTCACCAGCACCACGCTGCCGCGCAGCTCTCTCAGGGTCCAGCGCTTGCCCGTCAGATCCGCGAGCGTGAAGTCCGCGCTCTGGCGGGCCTTGTCGTCCGCCTCCAGCTTGGCCATGGCCGCCGCGAACCGCAGGTCGTCTGACGACACCTGGACGTGCTCATAACGCACGAGCTGCGCCAGAGTAAGATAGGGCATCGTAGTTGGGTCTTTGTCTGCCGCCGGCTCCTCCCGTAGGGCCTAAGCTAATGTGGTGGCGACTTCCTGCAAAGTCTCGGTGACGGGATCGCCCTCGGTTACCAGGTGGGCGAGTGAATCCGCCAAGCCTTCCTTGAGTGGGCTGGCCGGCGGTTGGCGTATCTGAAGCCCGAGCCGTCTTGTGGCGCTCACCCGTTCGTCGTCGGGCAGGTCGCGCAGCTTACCCATCTCATCCACGATCGGCTTCCCCTGATCGCTCCGGACAATCTGGTGGCCTTGCGCAAACAGCGTGGCCGCGAAAGCGGCAAACAGAATGGTTCGAATCATTAGTGACAATCGTACCTCCGGACGGTCAATGATCGCAGCCGGGGGAAACGCTGTAGAACGAATTCCCCTTGTAGTCCAGTTCCTTGAGGCCTGCCGCTGAAGTATAGAACCCCTCGATCGCGCGATGTCTGAGCCAGCCAATAAATACATCGCCTTGCGATTCGAGTAACTCGAGTGTAGCTGACGGTTCCGCGTTCAACCGGGCCAAACCGGCGCGGCAGATCTCTTGCAAGTCGCGTGTCTCCAGTTCCAGGACCGCCGCTTCTCCGTAGAATCCCACGGCCAGCGCACGGTGTTCCGCGGAGAGCGATCGCGCCGTCCGGCGGATCTCGGCCGCGTCATGCACCATCAAATCGATCCACGCCGTAATTTCCGGAACCGGCGGCGTAGCCGGCTCTTCGCCGAGCATCCGCGCGACAAGGACTTGCAATTGGCCGTATTCCGCCGCATCGAAGAACAGCGGCGCGGATGCCTCGCCGTCGTTCGCAGCGGGCTTCAAGACGTGCGTCAAGTGATCGATGGAAGGTTCGTATAAACCCGGGGGAAGCTGCACGCCGTCCGCCGCTCCCAGATCGATGCCGCTGCACCCGGCCAGCAACGCACCGCCTCCCAGCCGCAGCAGCCACACACGCCTGCTCAGTTCTTGCGGGTCCATCACAGGTTCCCTCGCCGATACTCGCCGGCCAGGTGCTCGGCGGCGCGCACCGAGATCGCCATGATGGTCAAGGTCGGTTCATAGCATCCCTGCGTGACGAAACAGGCGCCATCGGTCACCAAGACGTTCTTGACGTCGTGCACCTGATTGAAGCGGTTCACGACGCTCTTCTTCGGGTCGTCGCCCATGCGCGCGGTGCCGCATTCGTGTATGTTCTTTCCGAAAAGGCTCAGCTTTTCGGACGGTGCCTGTAACTCTTCCACTTTGACAGCGTCCAGTATCTCGCTCAACCGTGTGTGCATGGCGCGCGCCATGGCATGCTCGTTCTCGCCATAGCTCGCGTGGATGTGAAGCGCTGGAATTCCCCAAGCGTCGGTCTTCTCACGGTCCAGCTTCACGTAGTTCTCATACCGCGGCAAGCACTCACCTTGCGCGTAGATGCCGAAGTTATACGGTATCTCCCGATTCACGGCGGTGCGCAGCCCGCGGCCAAAGCCGCGCAGCCCGAAGGCGTGTCCGTAGAGTTCCTGCTGGCTGTCGCCGGCCAGATAGTAACCACGCAGGAAATCCTTGTTGGTGAAGCGCGCATCGGCATTGACGTATTTCGGAACGATATAACCCGCTGGGCGCCCGACGGGTTCGCGCCGTGCCGACTGTTGAGCCGGCAGGAGTCCGCCGCCGTTCTCCAGGGTGAAATGGTCCATCAGGTAATGGCCCAGCGCGCCCGACGATGCGCCCACGCCCTCTGGAAAACGCGGAGAGCGCGAGTTGAGCAGGATGCGCGTGGATTCCAGCGCGCTGGCCGCTAGCACAATGGCGCGGCCGTGAGCTTCCCGTTCCGCGCGGGTCTGCCGGTCCAGGAAGACTACGCCCGTGGCCTTGCCGCGGTCGTCCATGGCGAGGTGGCTCACGATGGCGTCGCTCACCAGCGTGAACCGGCCGGTGCGCGCCGCGTCCGGAAGCGTGACCGATGGACTGTTGAAATAGGATGCCGTGTAGCAGCCCCGCTGGCATTGGTCGCAATAGTGGCAGGCGGGCCTCCCGTTATGCGGCACCGTCAGATTCGCGGTGCGATCCGGAACGATCCGCCAGCCGAAACGCCGCTCGATGGCTTCGCCGGCCTGGATCTCGCCGCAGGAAAGCCGCATGGGCGGCAGGAACTTGCCGTCCGGGAATTGCGGCAGGCCCTCCGCCGATCCGCTTACGCCAATGTACTGCTCGACGCGGTCGTAATAGGGTTCCATCTCCTTGTAAGTCACGGGCCAGTTCTCGCCATATCCGTCCCGAGCGGCCGCCTGGAATTCGAAGTCGCTGTAACGGTAGCTCACGCGCGCCCAGCAGAACGTCTTGCCGCCAACCTGCCTGCCGCGAATCCACATGAACGGCTTGTCCGCGGGGAAAGTATAAGGGTGCTCGCGATCGTCGACGAAGAACTGATGGCTATATTCATCGCAGGCGTAGCATAGCCGCTGCACGGGTTGTTCGGCAAGCAGCGCCTTCTGATCGCCAAAGCCGCGGTACCGCATGCGGTACGGCCAGACATGCTCGGTAAAGTCGCGTGTGGGCACTCGCGGCGGCCCCGCTTCGAGCATCAGCACCTGCATGCCCTTTTCGGTCAGGATCTTGGCCACCCAGCCGCCGCTCGCGCCGGACCCTACCACGATCGCGTCATAAACCTTGGTCTTGGACATGGCTCGCTCGGCGGTGGCAGGGCTGAATTGCCCGGCGCGGGATAAATCCCGTCCCATTGATAGGTGTAGCACAGCGGCCGGGAATCCGGTCGAAGCCTGTCGCGCGATTCCCTTGCGAGTGGATCAGGGAACTAAAAGCCAAGTTGTGTTCGTAAAAGAACCGTCCGCGAGAAATCCACCGAAAAGCACCAAGCCCTTGAAGTTGGGATCGTAGTTCATGGAGGCGCCCGACCGTGCGCTCGGTGTAAAGGAAGTTTCTATTTGTGACCACGTCGTTCCGTTCCAGGTCCACGTGTCATTTAGTCTTCCGCCGTTGGGAGAATCCCCGCCGAATAACACTACTTGGCCGATATTCGCGTCATACGCCATCGCATGGTTCGCGCGTGCAGAGGGTGAAGGAATTCGTCCCTGAATCCGCTCCTCCTGCCAACAGAGGCCCGAACGTAGCACCTTGGCCAGTTCCCGAATCATCGGAGGCGAAATCAGCAGGCAGTACTGGCCGGTGAGCGCCGCGCTCCACAATTTGGCGGTAGACCCGGAGGGGTGGCCGAAGGCCGCGATGTAGATGTTCGTATCGAGAACCGCCCTAACACGCGCTGCGGCGCCTTCGGGATTCATGGACGATGCGGACGGCATCATGTTCCTGGATGCCAAGCTTGTTGGCTTGACGCGATCCATACGCCGCAAGCCACCGGTCCTCAGAGATCAACTCCTCAGGCGAGAGAGGGTTTCTTTTCGCGGCGGCGACAGCTCGAGCGATGCCCCGATCTTCCCTGGAGCGGTTCGCACTCTTGGCAAGGCGCCCGGCATCCTTCACTCTGGTAACGGGCATGGTGGTGGCGCGCAACTTTATGCTCCTCTGACCAGTGTATGACATTTCGGCCCCCCTAATTCCTCGCCTGGCGTGCGCCACCAGGCGTGCCCCAACCGCCGAGGATTTGCTAAACTACAGGTTTCGCCGGATCAAGAAAACATACAGGATGCTGCTTCCCAGGGAATTCATCGCCTATCTCTCCCGTGAATTGGTGAAGAAATTGACGCCTGCTTTAATTGAAACAAGCAATCCGCAGGCGGTCGCGGAGATCGTCACCAACATCATCACCGAGGAACTAGCGGTCGAAGACCGCCTCAACGACGAAGTGCGCGAGATTCTGCAGCAGTACAACGATTACATGCGCCGCGAAGGCGTCAGTTACCAGGAAATGTTCCGCAAGGTGAAGAACACCATGATCGCGGAACGCAAGGTCATCCGCGCCTCCGGACGCGATACGCACGACCAGATGAAGCTGTCCCGCGACAAGATCAACGACATGTCGCACAAGGTCATCGTGGCGCTGCGCAAGACCCGGGAGTTGCGCATGAAAAAGGATCTCAACGAGGTGCGCCTCGAAATCGTCCGCGATATCACCGAGGTTCTCACCGCCGAGGAGAAGGTGGATCGGCTGGCCCGCCAGAAGATCCGGTCGCAGAAGCGCGAGATTCCCGAGGGCAGCGAGGAGTGGGACCTGATGCACCGCAAATACTATTCCGAAGAGCTGAAAAAACTGGGCATCGATCTGGCAAGATGATGGCGAGATGATGCCCGCCCTGGTGGTCGTCGGCAGCCTGAACATGGATTTCGTGGTGTCGGTCGACCGCCTGCCCGTGCCCGGCGAAACTGTGCTGGGCCGGGATTTCCGGATGATCCCCGGCGGCAAGGGCGCCAACCAGGCGTGCGCGGCGGGCAAGCTGGGCGTCGGCGCGGTGGCCGTGCGCTTGATCGGGCGGGTCGGATACGACGTCTTCGCCGACCATCTGAAGGCTAGCCTGGCCGCCGCCGGCGTGGATGTGAGCGCCGTCCACGCCACCAAGTCGCAGCCCACCGGCGTGGCCTTCATCTGGGTGGACCGGCAGGGCCAAAATTCCATCGTAGTGGCATCCGGCGCCAATTACGCGCTGGCCGCGGCGGATGTGGAAGCCATGCGCAAAGTCTTCCGCGGCGCGCGCCTGGCGATGTTCCAGTTGGAGACGCCGCTCGATACCGTGGCAGCCGCGCTGGCCCTGGCGCGCGAAGAAGGCTTGCTCACCATGCTGGATCCGGCGCCGGCACAGCCGTTGCGCGCCGAATTGCTGGCGCGCGTGGACATCCTCACGCCCAACGAAAACGAGGCGCTGATGCTGCTGGGCCGCCCTCCCGCGCGCGTCTCGCGCGATGAGGCGCCGGAACTGGCGGAGGCTTTGCGGAAGCTCGGACCCCGCAGCGTGGTATTGAAGCTGGGCGATCGAGGTTCCTACTACTGCGGCGATGCACGGTGCTTCCATACGTCCGCCTTTCCGGTCGAAGTGCGCGATTCGACCGCGGCCGGCGATACCTTCAACGCCGGGCTGGCCGTGGCTCTGGCGGAAGGGCAGCCGTTGGACCACGCGGTCCTGTTCGCCAACGCCGCCGCCGCGATTTCCGTCACGCGCCTGGGCGCCCAAGCTTCTGCTCCCACGCGCGCCGAAGTGGACCGCATGATCGGTGAACCTGCCTGATCGCTGGAATATATGGTGGGGCAGACCCCCTGGTCTGCACGGGTCCCCCTGGACCCGTTCTTCGAAGAATCACAGAGGGTCGGCCACGGGAAAACTAAGAGACACGAGGCCGTTTCGCCTACCAATGTAGTCGTTAATGCAGGCAAACTGACCCACTACCTCTGGAACCAAGCCGGACACGGCCACACGCGCCACATCGGTTTCCGGAGTCGTGCGCCACTCCAGCCTGAGGCATGCAGTGGAGCGGTCACCAATCTCGGATCCCCGGCATCCCACTGAAAATAAATAAAAACACTCACACGATCCCCGTCCCCGCGCACACGCCCATGCTACTCTCAGGCCGGAATGGAACACACCACCGAAATCCCCCTGACCACGGTCCAGCAATGCGTCGTCACTGCCTTGGCCGCCGGTTCGACCATCACCGCCGCCGCTGAGGCAAACGGCATCCAACGCATCACCGTCTACCGCTGGATGAAGACCTGCAAGCCCTTCTCCGCCGCGCTCCACCGCGCCCGCGCCGAGTTCCTCCTCGCCACTCGCGACAAGCTCTACCATCTGAGCAGCCGCGCCCTGGACTCCCTCCTCGCCATCCTCGACAACCCCAAGTCGTCGCCCGCCGTCCTGCTGCGGACCTCCATGTTCATTTTGCAACGCCCCCAGATGCCCAAAACCGGCTGGTCCATGCCCGAACCTGCCCCCAATCCGGACGGCGAAAAGCTGGTCGACTCAGCCATTATTGAGCAGGACTATGACAGCCTTCCAGGCCTCTCCGGCATCGAGAGGCAAGAAGAACGAACGCCGCCGCCGAATCGGCCCCTCCGGAACCGCCGCCGCCCGCGGAACCGCCCGTCCCGGCCCCTTCCGATTCAACCGGATGTAACGAAATGTTACACGGTTTGCCAAATTGCGATGACGTTGCACCGGCCGCGTGTGATCCTACCGCCACCATCCACGCGCAATACCGCCATGCGAACGAGAATGCCGGCCGAAACCGAAGAAATCCTGGACCCAGCCCGTCATCTGGAATTAGCTTTTCCCTGCCAAACTTTTCTTATTCTTGTTGGCTTTCGGCCGCGGTGGTCGCCATCGGGCAAGGCGTAGCCGGCATCTTGGTGAGAAAGCTAACATGTGTGCGCAACAGTGTGAGCACGGCACGTTCAGAGCGTGCGCCATGTTTTGCTAAACTGGTGGCCTGTGGAACCGCACCCGGAACTCTACCAAGCTCTCTTTCAAGCGCGTAAGCAAACCGACAGCCTGTTCGACTTGATCGATCCAGCCGCGCTGTATGCGCGTCCCATCCCGGAACGGCATCGCCTTATCTTCTATCTCGGCCATCTGGAGGCGTTCGATTGGAACCTGCTTGGCGGCGCACTCGATTTGCCCGCGTTTGATACCGGTTTCGACCGCTTATTCTCGTTCGGTATAGACCCGGACTCCGGCGATCTGCCCACGGATCAACCCGCGGACTGGCCCGCCGCCGATGCAGTGCGCCACTACAATGCGCGCGTGCGTGGCGCGCTGGACGCCGCCCTAGCGCATGTGCCAGATGAACTGATGCACGTGGCCGTCGAGCATCGCCTGATGCACGCCGAAACCTTCGCCTACATCCTGCATCATCTGCCGTTCGAACAAAAGTTGCCGCCCGTGTTTTCAATGCTTTCAAGTGTCTCGTCCGGACTCGCGCCCCAAATCCGCATGGTGGAGATCCCCGGCGGCCCGGCTACACTGGGCCGCAAACACGGCCAGGGTTTCGGCTGGGATAATGAGTTCGACCAGCATCAGGTGGACGTTCCGGCTTTCGCCATCGCGGAACACAAAGTCACCAACGGCGACTATCTGGAGTTCGTCCAGGCCGGCGCCGCCGCGCCGCATTTCTGGACCTGCCGAGCCATCCGTAGCGAGGCCGAATGGTGCCATCGCGGCATGTTCGAGGACATTCCGCTGCCTCTCGATTGGCCCGTCTATGTCACCTATGAGCAGGCGCAGGCCTACGCCCGTTGGAAGGGCAAGTCGCTGCCCACCGAAGCGCAGTTTCATCGCGCCGCATACGATGGCGACCACGCCAGCTTCGCTAGCGGGAACGTGGATTTTCGAGGCTGGGATCCGGAGCCGGTCACGGCTTCGCCGCCGAATCGTTTCGGCGTTTCGCAGCTCGTCGGCAACGGCTGGGAGTGGACCGCCACGCGCTTCGGCCCGTTCGCCGGCTTCCAACCGTTCTCGTTTTATCCCGGCTACTCGGCCAATTTCTTCGACGGCCGGCATTACGTGCTGAAGGGCGGTTCGCCGCGCACCGCCCGATGCCTGCTGCGCCCCAGCTTCCGCAACTGGTTCCGCCCGGCATATCCATATATCTACGCAACCTTCCGGCTGCTTGAGAATTGATTGAGAATTGAGCATGTTTCGAGACGACGTGCGCGCAGGCTTGAGCCAGGCGGGGCAGAAACAGCTACCCTGCCAATATTTCTACGACGATACCGGCACGGCCCTGTTTGAGGCCATCACCGTGCTGCCGGAGTACGGCCTGACGCGCGCCGACATGCGCTTGATTCGGCGCCTCGCGCCGGAGCTGGCGGGCTGCCTGCCCGCGCCGGCGGCCGTCGCGGAGCTGGGCAGCGGCAGCGGCTGGAAAACGAGGCGGATTCTCGAATCGTTGGCACTTCGCGCACCGGTGGCATACTATCCTATCGATGTCTCGGCGTCCGCGCTGGCCCGTTGCGCGCTGGAGATGGCCTCGGTCGCCGATGTCCATCCCGTCGAAGACTCGTATTTGAACGGCCTGCGCCAGGCGGTTAGCGGCAGACGCCCCGGCCAGCCGCTGTTGGTGCTGTTCCTGGGCAGCACCATCGGAAATTTCGAACGCGCCGCCGCGCAGGATTTCCTGACCGAAGTGCGCGCCTGTCTCATGCCCGGCGACGCTTTGCTGCTGGGCACGGACCTGATCAAGCCGCTGTCCCGCATGCTGCTGGCCTATGACGATCCCGCGGGCGTCACCGCCGCCTTCAACCGGAACCTGCTGGCGCGCATCAACCGCGAGTTGAACGGAGATTTCGCGCTCCGGAGTTTCGCGCACGAAGCGCGCTGGAATCAACGCCACCGGCGCGTCGAAATGCATCTGCGGTCGCTCAAGGCGCAGCGCGTTTCCATCCGCGCCGCAGCCTTCGAGTGCGAGCTGCATAAGGACGAAACCATTTGGACGGAGTCCTGCCACAAGTTCCACGCCGCGGAGATCCCCGAGATGGCGGCCGCGGCGGGCTTCGCGTGCCGGGCGCAATGGCTGGACGACACTTGGGCCTTCGCCGAGAGCCTGTTGACCGCGTGAGCGCCGTCGTCGAGTTTCGCGCCGTGTCATACCGCATCGGCGTGCGCGAGATCCTGAAGAGTCTGACGCTCTCGGTCGAAGCCGGCGAGACGCTGGTGCTGCTGGGCCGCAGCGGTTCCGGCAAAACCACCGCGCTCAAAATGGTGAATGGCTTGCTGTATCCCAGCGCCGGCGAGGTGTTGGTGGATGGCACGCCGACCACCGCATGGGAGCCTGTGCGGCTGAAGCGCCGCATCGGCTACGTCATTCAGGAGATCGGGTTGTTTCCGCATTACACGGTCGCGGAAAACGTCGGTCTGGTCCCGCGCCTCGAAAAATGGGACGAGCTACGCATCCGCGAGCGCGTGGACGCCCTGCTCCGCCAGGTGGGTCTCGATCCGGAGCAGTTCGCCGCGCGCTATCCGGCGCAACTTTCCGGAGGCCAGCGGCAACGCGTAGGCGTAGCGCGGGCGCTGGCGGCCGATCCCTCCGTGCTGTTGTTCGACGAGCCGTTCGGGGCCGTCGATCCCGTCACGCGCCTGGACTTGCAGAAGCAATTTCTGGCGCTGCGCCAGGATCTTGGAAAAACCTCCATCTTTGTGACGCACGATGTGCGGGAGGCGCTGATGTTGGCCACGCGCATCGCTTTGCTTTGCGATGGCGCGCTCGAATTGTTGGCCACGCCGCGGCAGTTCCTGGACGCCCGCGGCGATGAGGCGCAAGCCTTCCTGGAGTGCCTGGCTTGGAAAGCGGACCGGCAATGAATTCAAGTCTGGCAAGCGAGATCGCGCAACTCACGCTGGAGCATCTGACGCTGGTGCTCGTTTCCATGGCCATCGCTATCGCCGCAGCCGTGCCAGCCGGCATTCTGATCACACGGCGCGCGGCGTGGCGTCCATGGCTGCTGGGATTCGCCAACGTGATGCAGACCATCCCCAGCCTGGCACTGTTCGGTTTTCTGATCCCCGTGCCGTTGATCGGCGGCATCGGCAAGCGCACGGCCATCGTGGCCTTGGTGCTCTATGCGCTGCTGCCGATCATGCGGAATACGCTGGTGGGCATCCTCGGCGTGGACGCCGCCGTGCGCGAATCGGCGGTGGCCATGGGCATGACCGGACGCCAACTCTTGTGGCGCGTGGAGATGCCATTGGCCGCGCGCACCATTCTGGCCGGCATCCGGGTGGCTACCGTGACGACCATCGGCACAGCTACGATAGCGGCAGCCATTGGCGGCGGAGGCTTGGGCGTCTTCATCTTCCGCGGGATAGCCTCAGTGGATACCGCCCAGATCCTGGCGGGCGCGGTGCCCGCCGCGTGTATCGCGCTGGCGGCGGATGGCGCGCTGGGTTGGGTAGAGCGGCGCCTTACCCGATAATGATGCCTTACCCGATGATAAGTGACAAGCCTTATCGCCGCTGCGGGGGCCAAGGGCCTCTCGACCGATGCTCTTGTTTTCGAGGCGCTCGACAAGATTCTCGCCGAAAACGCCAGCGGTGCAGCCGTCCGGCCCCAACAGCCGGCCCATCTCGCAAACCATTCGACACATTTGGAGCGATATGCCTGTCGATGTGCGGGCCAAGCTGCCACGTGATGGAGCCAGCTAAGTCGATCACTACGTCTATGGGCTGCCCAAGAGCGGCCGGTGAGAGCAGTCTTTGCCGACACCTTCAATGCTTTTCCGCAGACCCATGGCTGCGCAGCCGGGCAGCGGCGACGGTGCGCAGCCTTCTTGTCGATCTGGAAATCCGCGTGATTCCGCAAAGCCGGACTTCCTTTTTGACGGGGCTGGAACTCTATGCATTGCGGCCCGACAAGGGATATAGCCTGGTCGATTGCATTTCAATGCAAACGATGCGCAAGGAAGGGCTGACTGAGGTTCTCACCAACGACCGGCATTTTGAGCAGGAAGGTTTCAAGGCACTGTTCCGCGATTCCTAGACCTAGACTTGAAGCCCAGAATGCCAACAACATGGCCGAAGCCCGGTCGGTCAGGCCTTCCGAATTCGCGCTGCCCCGATGGGCTTGAGCGTGCAGGCACACTTATGCGCCTGTCGTGGATACCAGCCGAACACCGCGGAGGCCCGCAATCGCCGTAGAGCGACATTCGTCGTCCCAGGCATCCATGCATATTAGCGCGCCCACGTCGCACTGGGCGAGAGCGGGTGGCTCGTGTATCGAGTGATCGCCCTCCAAGCGCCAAATCCCGGTACAAACGACGGTCGATTTGATATCCACAACAATTGTGTGTATACTGCAAGTGTCGAAGCAAAAGAAATAAGCGCACATTCCATGAGCAAGCGCATCAACATCGTCCTTCCTGACGAGACCGTCGCAGTGCTTGGCCGCGTCGCGGCCAAGGGCGCAAGGAGCCGGTTCATCGATCAAGCGGTGCGGCACTTTGTCGAGACGCAGGGCAAGCAAACTCTTCGCGAGCAGCTTAAAGCCGGTTACTGCGCCAATGCCGAGCGCGATCTTGCGGTTGCGGCCGAGTGGTTCCCGCTGGAAGAAGAAGCCTGGGGCGCCTTCGAGGCTTCTCGTGAGCCGCGGAAAACCACAAGAGCCAAACGGACATGACGTTTCCCCATAGGGGAGATATCCACCTCGTCGAGTTTGATCCGGCCCGCGGCCACGAGATCCAAAAAACGCGGCCGGCCCTCATCATCCAGAACGACATCGGCAACGAGTACAGCCAGGTCACCATCGTGGCGGCGATCACTTCGAAACTGTCGGCGACGCCATACCCTGTGGAGGTGGTCGTAGCGCCCAGCAAGGGGAACGGCCTTTCCGCGCCATCCGCTATCCAGCTAAGCCAGGTCCGTTCAGTGGACCGCGAGCGGCTTGTGAGGCGTCTCGGATCTCTCGACGCGGCGGCCATGCTCAAGGTCGATCGGGCGCTGAAAATAAGCCTTGGCCTGGTCGATCTCTAAGTGACTGCCAACCGCTGATGGCCGGTCGTTTGTCCACTCGCCAAATGTCCGAGCGCAATGCCGCAATGGCCTAGATAGTAGGTCGTCCATCGGAGACCAGAAACAGAATCGCTCCTGATCGGCGGCATCGGCAAGCGCACGGCCATCGTAGCCTTGGTGCTCTACGCCCTGCTCCCGATCATGCGGAATGCTGGTGGGCATCCTCGGCGTGGGCGCTGCCGTGCGCGAATCGGCGTGGCCATGGGAATGACCGGACGCCAGCTCTTATGGCGCGTGGAGATGCCTCTAGCCGCCCGCGCCATTCTGGCTGGTATCCGCGTGGCGACGGTGACGACCATCGGCACAGCTACGATAGCGGCAGCCATTGGCGGCGGAGGCTTGGGCGTCTTCATCTTCCGCGGGATAGCCTCAGTGGATACCGCCCAGATCCTGGCGGGCGCGGTGCCCGCCGCGTGTATCGCGCTGGCGGCGGATGGCGCGCTGGGTTGGGTGGAGCGGCGCTGGACGAATTAGGGCAAGGCGGGTGCTAGGATGAGAGCATGGTGCTGGATCAAGCCGCTGCCACCCTCGGAAAGCTTTGCGTCTGCGGCCCGCTTCTCTACGTCGGTCTCTTATTGGCGATTGACCCGGCAAGCGTGTTCAGGCTGTCCGGGGTTGTCACCCGTGCGCTGCACAACTTCGAGCATGGATTGCGCGGATTTCCTTGCCAAAAGCACGTCCGTGAGATCGAAGAAGCTAACGTCTCTGCAGCGTGGCGAATCGCCTTGAGGCTCATTGGCTTCGTCCTGGTTGCCTGTGCCATTCTCTTTCTCGCTGCCGCTCCGGTGCCCGGCTCCTGATCGTTCATGACGCTGAGCATGTGCCGGATCGGAGCTGCCAATTTTGTCGAACTCTCAATCGCGATTGAAGGCCAGATCGGTCCCGATGCCGGCCGCCACCCAGCGACATCAACTTTGGCGATTGTTTCGCCTATGCGCTCGCCAAGGCGACCGGCCCGATAGCGCCCACTAACTCCGCACCCCCCGCGCATACTGCCACAGCATCCATCCCAGCGCCACCGTGGCCAGCAGCGCCAGGATCATCCAGGTGAAATCGCCCAAAGCCGCATCCAGCTCCATCACCCGGTCGCTGAAGATCCAACCCAGAACGATATAGAGGGCCGCGCCGAGCGTCTCGCCCAGTACATCCCACAACAGAAAACGCATCCACGGATATTCCGCGATACCGCTGGTGAAGTTAATCACCGAACCGAGCGGCGTTACTAGCCAGCGGCTCAGGAAGACGCCCGGCCCTCCCCAACGCCGCACGTGGGCTTCGGCCTTGGCCATCCGCTCGGGACCGCCCAGCATGCCGCCAAATCTGGCGACCAGGGCGGCGCCGCCCCACCGGCCGATGGCGTATCCGATTTGATCGCCGATCACCGAGCCGGTGCTGGCCAGCCCGATGGCCAGCCACATGGGCATAACTCCCTGCGCCACCAGCGAGCCGGTGACGATCAGCAGCAAGCTCACCGGCAATGGTACGCCTATGGACGCAATCGTCACCACTAAAAACAGCGCGGGAAAGCCGTATTGCGCCAATGCCGCTAGAATCCGTTCACTCATCAGGGCGCTTTGCCCCCATGGGTCTCCGGCGCGGGATGCGTGTGACCGGCGCTGGCCAAGGCGCGCTCCAGATCACGCACTACGTCCTCGACCGGCCGGTGTTCCTCGAGCGCGATGGTCCGCAAAGGCCGCCGGTCATGCGGCTGCGGTTGCAGCCCGATGGCATGGAACAGCACGGCGGGTGGCACGTGGTGGGTGTGCGCGATGAACGGCAGGCTCATCCACGGGCGGATCGGCTCATTCTCCCATTGGAGATGGTGGGCGTGCCGACCAGCCCTGAACCCGAAAATGAATGTTCCCGCAATGGCCACGCATAGGGCTATGGCAAGAATGAGTAACCTGGGTGGCCGCTGCACGATTCCATCATAAATCGGGGCGCGCCGGTTCCGCGCGATAGAATGTGCTGGTGACCAAACGCATCCTCCCGCTGATCCTCACAGCCGCCGGTTGTCTCCCGCTCGGCGCCGCACCACAATCCGCGCCGGAATGGCGTCAACTGTTCAACGGCCACGATCTCACCGGCTGGCAGCACGTCGGACCCGGCGCGCTGACTGTCGAAGATGGACTCATCCGGACGCACGGCGGCATGGGCCTGCTGTGGTGGACTGGCGGCAAGATCTCCAACTCCGTCATCCGGGTGGTCTACAAAATGCGCGACCACAACGACAACTCCGGCGTCTTCGTCCGCATTCCCATCGAGCCGCGCGAAGAATGGATGCCGGTACACGGGCAAACCCGGCCCGGAGTGGAGTGGAACACCATTGAGATCACTCTGGACGGGCCGCGGACCGTCGTCTATCTGAACGGCATCAAAGTAACGGATTACGCGGAGGGCCAACCCGTGGGTCCGCGGACGTTCAGCTTCGAGCCGCAAAGAGCGCCGCGTCCGCTGGAAGGGTACATCGGCCTCCAGAATCACAGCGACGACGACATCGTTTTCTTTAAAGAAGTCGCCGTCAGGCCCCTGAAGTAGTATCGCCTGATCCGTGCCTCCCTGCGCCATCCGCAAATTTCGCGCGTCAGGGAGCGCGTCAGCCTTCGATGGCGGCGATCACTGGCTTCGAAAGCAGCATGCGCGTGGGTCCCATTGGACCGTCTCCCACTTCGCTCAGCGCATTTGGCTGGCCGCGGCGATAGCCTTCAGGTCCGCGCCGGCCAGCACGGCCACCTGCAGTGTTTCGTCGGCATCGAAGGAGCGGAAGGCGTCCGCCAGCACGGCGGGGGGGGCGGCATCCACGGCGTTGCGCGCGCGCCTCCGGCCGGTTGATGGTCACTGTCAGAATGGTCAGAATGGAATCACGGCGGCCGGCTTCGACGGATGGAATGTGCCCATGGTACACCTTGACTTATGAAGGAAATTGTCACATTTTTAAACTTTGACGGAAACTGCCGCGAGGCAATGGAATTCTATAAGCATTGTCTTGCGGCCGATCTCTTCCTTCTGCCATACTCGGAAGTGCCGGGCGACTTACTCGGGGAGGCAAAGAAAGAGAAAGACCGCATCATGCACGCGACGCTTACAAAAGGATCGTTCACGCTGCTGATGGCGTCGGACAGCATGCCTGGGGCGCCATTCCAGCAAGGCAACAATTTCGCGGCGATGGTGCACTGTGAGAGTCTTCAGGAAATTGAGAGACTCTTTGCCGCGCTCGGCGAAAAAGGCAATGTGACCATGAGCCTGCAGGATACTTTCTGGGGCGCGCGCTTCGGGACGCTGACGGATCGGTTTGGAATCCATTGGATGTTCAACTTAGCACACCCCAAACAATGAGGCCCCCTGGGCTTCCCCGCCGCTATGGGAATGGGTGCGGAAGCCAGGCTGGAATGCATCCCACCGAGCCATCTCGCTCCGCGGCGGCCACGAAGCGCGCGAGCCTCGGGTGGCCGAGGAAGGGCGCCGAGGGCACGCTAAGCGGGACTAATTCCGGTACAAACACGCGGCATGCGAATAAGCCGCAATCGTGCATCTCCGGGGTGGTCAGGTCGAATGCGATCGGCGTGACTCCCATTGTCGAACACCGGCCGAGCAATACGCGCAACATCCCAGGGCCATCATTCACACCTCGGACCGGCGGGAAGTAGCTTCCCGGCACGCCGGCCTGCTGCAAGAACCACTCCGTATAGTGTGCATTCGCCGGCTCGGCATAGAAGCGGACGTTCGAATCGAAGTCTCTAAACTCGTCTTTCTCGCTTGGCGCTGGGCCAAGGTTGGCCAGAAGCTTGACGAAGGGCCGGCCCTGTCCCGCTTCGACTAGAGCTTTCCGCGCTGCGGTCAACGTGTCGAGGCCCGCCGCGGCGCTGAGCAAGAAGGAGCAAGGGCGGCCCGTCCTCTCAATGCAGGTCACGCCGACAACAGGCACATCTCCATCCACAGTCATGTCGTGGAAGCGGATCTCAAGCCCCTGTCTCTGCGGCCCCAAAGGTCTGCCAAGCAGGTCCGCGGGATCGAGATCCAACGCCGGCGGAGCCATGCGGGCGTACCACCTTATCATGACCGCATCCCGTTCGATCGACTCCAACAGTCCGGCGACCACGGCCGCTTCTACCGAGGCGCCGAGGGCGCAGCCGGAGCTGGTGGGATAGAAGCACGGCGAGACCTCATCGGGGCCGGGATGATAGCCCATCGAAACGAGTTGGCCTGGGACAAAGATAGGTAAACCATCGGCCAGACTTGTTCCCTCCACCCAGCCGACCGGTGTGTCTGCCGTGAATTCCGGGTGGGCGAAACCCGGCGCAGCCAGTTGCTCGGGGGAGAACAGAGTGAGGCTGTCTAGGGGAGCCGCTCTGCAGCCGCGGCTAACGAGCGTCTTGCGGGAGCACACGACGCTTCCGGTTCCGTCGTAGGCCAGGGATGCATATCGTTCCAGCAGCTCTCCCATGGCGCGATTGATCGCATCCTCCAATCGGATGCCGGCGCCTCCGGCGCGCGGCTCGAACTCGCCGGTATAGCCCAGGAGTCTGCTGAGCGAGGTAGTAGCCGGAAAAACGTGATGTAACTCGAAGTCGTCGGGATCGACCGAGAGAACGGACAACCCCTTTGCCAACCCCATCTTCTTACCCAGAAACGGAAGCCAACAACGTGCAATGGCTGGTTTCGAGGATCCCGGCATCTTGGCCCTACTTTCCCATCTGGCGCGTGCTCAGCAAATGTGAGAAGACATTCACGTTCGGGGTGTTGCGGCGCGAAGAACAGGCTGGGCAACGCGGCAGGCGAAGCACGGACTCGCGCTGGAAAGTCAGGTTCAAACGATGCACGACCAGGATGTGATTGAGCGTGAAGCCACGCCCTTCGACCACCCCCACTAATTCGAGCGCGAACAGCGATGTAATCAAGGAAATCCAAGCCGCAGTCTCGGGACCCGCCGACCAAGGTGACGGAACCCGGTGTACTTTGACACCTGGGTCCCGGAAGATATGCTTGGGTTCGGCGGCACTGGCGAACAGACGGCGGCGAAAGCAACTATAGCAGGCTGTCTGACCTGGCACAAATGTGGGCCCTACCCATCCCTCATAGCCGTCGAAGCAGACCAGAGACCACGGAAGTCGCAGTTCGCAAGCCGCCTCGTTGAGCGCCGCCAGTTCTTCCGGCTCAAAGCAGTCCTGCGCCGCGACGACCCAGTCGTGATCTGCGATGGATTGCATCCATTGCGCGCTGTCTCGCGGACGCGCGAGCGACCGTGTGGAAACCGAGGCGTCCGGCCCGGACGCGAAAGGCGGCTCCAAAGATACCGCGTTCCGCGCGCTGCCGGAACTTGCGACCGACGAACTCTCAATCGTCGTGATGGATTTGCAGGGCGTGTCCCGCAGAAGCGATCGCACTGCATTTCCCAGTACTCCGTGCCCGACAATCGCTACGCGAGCCTCTGCGAAAGGCTTCCCCAGCATTGGGCCGTGGGATTCCGGCCTCCCACCCGGGGCCGGCTGTTGGCCATCGACTTCAACTATTCCATTTCGTTGCAATTCAGGGACGATATCCCTAAGCAACTCCTCTTCAGACTCATTCCAAGGCCGCGCGGGCGCGCCCGGCGAAGAAAGCAATTTCTCGACGACTACAGCCAGCAGCCCTCTGCGCTCGGAGTCGGACAAGACACAGGCGGGACCGCTCACCGAGCCGGTGCGGAACTGCACGTCATCCGGACCGAGAGCGAAAACGCCGTAAACATCTTTGAATCGAATGGCCTCCGCCGGGTATGGCGAGTCAGAGGCTGGCATTGGGCATGTCCAATTCACGCGTCGGGGGCGATGTGCCGACCGCGACCGCCGTGACGACGGCATGGTCGACGCCGTCTATTTCCAGAACAGCGTGCACTTCGTCGTCGTAGAATCCACCCAGAACGATATGCGCAAGTCCAAGGGCGACCGCCGTTAAGCTGAGATTCTGGCTGGCGGCTCCCGCTTCCTGGAGGCAGTACCGGTAGCCCCGCGGACCGTATTTTGCGCGTGCCCGCCAGAACTTTGTGGTGATGAAAACAATCCCGGAAGCTTGTGCCAGATTCACCACATCCGGATGAATCGGAAACGCGGCGAAAAGAGCGTCTAGGTCAGGTTCCAGGAGCGTCTTAACGAACTCCAGCGCGTGTTCCTGCACGTCAAAGTGGTACACGCCAGGAGCGAGCGGCCCCGGTTGCAGGACGGCAACGAACGCGCGCGTAGGGTGAAGCGCTCCCCCCGAGGGGATGGACCTGAGGGACACCTCGACCGGACGGCCGTCCTCAAAGCTGGCCGTCAGCCGCCCTGTCTCGCCGATGGCTCCGAACAGCAGGGCGCTCAATTGCGGCAAGGTCAGAGAACTCCCGCCGAAACGCCGGCAACTGCGCCGGCTGCGAATCAACTCGGAAAAAGGACGGTCGGGAATAACCGGCTCCGGCAGGCCGACTCGCGGTTGAAGCGGATAGTCGCGCTCCTGGGTATACTCAATCGCATGCATCTCCGGCTGCTGAAAGAGAGTCAAGGCACGGAAGACATCCAGGCTGTTCGCTGGGCGAAGCTTGGTAAGGTCGTGGCCGATCTCGATGAGATCGTCAGGTGCGCCACGTGAACGATAGGCCTGCAGAAACTCGTCTTGCCGAAGCTGAATCCGGCGGGAGTCGTCAAGCGGGGAGCACAGAAATCCCAACCGCCTGCCCATTCGAGCCTTATCCATGCGAGATATTTCCACTCGAAAACGCAACGCGCCAACTCAAGAGCACCCGGACGACGACGCCATTACTGCATCCAAGCAAGCGAGCCGGCATTGCGGATGCGCCCTCACGTTGCCGCGGAAACTAGGCCTGAATAGCTTTATTCGCGGTTCGCTGCAGTAAAAACGGGCCCCGTTGGCGGGACATAAGAATAGCTCGTGGTTGAGCAACTGCAAAAACCCAATCCGGGAATAGTGATATATTCAGCCGAAATCTGCTCATGGCCGCTTTCAAGGTCGGTGACTTTGATCGAAATACGCTGCTTTTTTTCTGCCATTGTACTTTCCTTCCCCTTTAACGAACTTGGTTACCTGGTTACTACTTCGGCTGAGTCTACCATGAGCGCCCGGCGCCGTCAAGACTATTTTCATTTTTGGTCGCCGTTTTTAATTATTCTCACTATTTTCAAGAAAACAATCCGCTATTTGCCCTTTTGGCTCCATGGCGGTGCCTGCTCGGTATCCGTCCGAGCAGACCAGCCCATCGACGGCGGAGAAAGACTACCCGGCCGCTGTGCAATTCCGTACCGCCCATCGACTCGCCGATCCGTTTCCTGCTTCTAACTCGCGACCCAGGGGCTTGGCGACGCCATTGCAATGCCGGAGTGTTGCCCCTCATGTACTGGGTCTCCCAAAAAAGCCCCGCGACCTTGTTGTCCACCCAACACACTTAGCCCGCACGGTAATCTCAGAACCGTAACGGCCCTTCTTGATCCCAAAAACTTCCCGCAGGCCGATCGTTTCGGCACCCGGCGACCAATTCAATACGCATAGTTCGACCTCTGGTGCAGCGGTTTAGTCCAATCGGTTTTTAGCTCACCGTCGCGGCGACCAACACCCCGGAACTCCTGAAAACGTGTACCGCCGCGACGCGTAGCTAAAAACCCTCTGCATTGGGCAAGATTGCCTGCTCCACAGGCCTTCCATGCTATGATGGCAACAGTCGCCATCTGCTTGAAATGAAAAGCCTGACCCTCCTCGGATCGACCGGCTCCATCGGCGCCAACACCCTGGACGTAGTCCGGCACAACCGCCATCTCTATCGCGTCTACGCGCTTGCCGCCGGGCAGAATGTCGAGGCTATCCTCAGGCAAATCATAGAGTTCCGTCCGGATGTCGTGGTCCTCGCAACATCCGAAGCCGCCGACGGCTTGGCCGCCGCACTATCCGATTCCGGCCTGTCGCGTCCAAACTGGCCGGAGATCTCTTGCGGACCCGCGGCACTAATTGAAGCGGCTACCGCGCCCGAGATCGATATGGTGATTTCGGCCATTGTCGGCGTCGCGGGACTGGAAGCGACCTTCGAAGCGGTGCGCTTGGGGAAACGGGTGGGCTTGGCTAACAAAGAGGTACTGGTGTCCGGCGGGCGGTTGGTCATGGACGCAGTCAAGAAGAGCGGCGCTGAGTTGCTGCCCATCGACAGTGAGCATAACGGCGTGCACCAATGCCTGCGCGCCGGCAACCGCGATCAGGTTTCCAAACTAATTCTGACCGCCTCGGGCGGCCCGTTCCGCAACACTCCGAGACAAGCGCTGGAATCCGTGACGCCCGCGCAAGCCCTGAATCATCCAACCTGGAGGATGGGCAAGCGCATCACCATCGACTCGGCCACGCTGATGAATAAAGGCTTCGAGGTTATCGAAGCCTGCTGGCTGTTCGGCTTCGCGGCCTCCCAGGTGGATGTGGTGATTCACCCGCAATCCAGCGTGCATGCCATGATCGAGTATTCCGATGGCAGCGTACTTGCTCAGATTTCGGCGACCGACATGCGCATTCCCATCCAATACGCGCTCACGTGGCCCGATCGGTGGCAGGCGCCCGTACCCAAAATCGACTGGAGCGAGGCGCGCCACTGGGATTTCGCGCCTCCGGATTTCGACCGCTTCCCTTTGCTCAAGCTGGCGTACCGGTGCCAGGAAGCCGGCGGCTCCGCAACCTGTACCCTAAACGCGGCCGATGAAGTCGCCGTCGAAGCTTTCTTGAAGGGTGAAATCGGATTCACCGGAATAGCCGCCGTGGTGGAAGAGACGCTTAGCCGGATGCCTAACCGGCAGCCCCGCACGGTGGGCGACATTCTCGATATCGACAAGGAATCGCGTTGCATGGCGCGCGAGCTGGCCAGCCGCGAGACGGCGGCCGCGCAAGCGGTTCCGGCAAGGGCTTAAATCGTATGGCATTTTTTCAAAGCGCTTTCTGGTTTCTGATCCTGATCGGCGTGATGATCCTGATCCACGAGTTGGGACACTTCTGGGCGGCGCGCTTCTTCGATGTCCGCGTGGAGACGTTCAGCTTCGGCTTCGGGCCGCGCCTGTTCGGTTTCCGCAGGGGAGAGACGGATTACCGCGTCTCGGCGGTCTTTTTCCTGGGCGGCTTCGTGAAAATGGCCGGTGAAATTCCGGGCGATGAAACCGCCAACGATCCGCGCGGCTTTCTGGCCAAGCCCCGCTGGCAGCGCCTGTTCATCGTGCTGGCCGGTCCGGTCATGAATGTGGTGCTAGCCGTCGCGCTGCTCACTGGCCTGTACATGGTCAAATATCAGAAGGTTGTGGACGCCGATAGCGGAGCGGTGATCGGCAGCGTTGCGCCTAACACCCCGGCGGCCAAGGCCGGCATCCAGGAAGGCGACCGCATTGTCAAGCTGGACGGCAAGCGCGATCCTACCTGGGACGACGTCATCCTGAAGGAAGTCGAAAGCGCCGCGCGGCCCATGCACTTGACCATTCAGCGCAACGGAACAGAATTCGACACCACGGTCACGCCGGTGCTGGACGATCGGTCCGGCGCGGGCACGGCGGGTTGGTTCGAAAAAGGCGAAGTGCAGTTAGGTCCCATTCAAGCGGGCATGCCCGCCCAGAAGGTGGGGCTGCAGCAGGGCGATCTGATCCTCAGCGCCGCCGGACATCCGATTCATGCCACCGTTCGCTTCCACGAGATCATCCGCGCCAGCGGCGGCAAGCCCGTCACTATTGAGTTCCAGCGTAATCGCAAACCGATGCAGGTTACCGTGCAAGCAGTATGGAGCGGCGCGGATGGACCGGCCCGTTGGATGATCGGCGCAATCGTCGAACCTAAGTTCAACATCGTGACTACGCGCCTCTCGCTGCCCGATGCCCTGCGCCAATCGGTGACGGAAAACACGCGCAGCGCCGGTCTGATTTTCCAGGTGCTGGAGGGCGTCGTGGAGCGCCGCATCTCGGCGAAATTGCTCACGGGACCGGTGGGAATCGCGCAGATGTCCGGTCAGGCCGCCAAGCAAGGTCCCTCGGCGTTCATCATGCTGATGTCCATGGTGAGCCTGAACCTGGCGGTCATCAACCTGATGCCCCTGCCTATCCTGGATGGCGGCAGCGTGGTCATGCTGATCATCGAGATGGTCATGCGCCGCGATCTGAGCATGTCGGTGAAAGAGGCCGTTTTCAAGGTCGGCTTTGTGTTCATCATGATGCTGGTGGCCTTCGTGCTGTACAACGACATTACCAAGATTCTGCCCGCCGGCTGAGCTGTTCTTGTAGGGCGGGCGTCCACGCCTGCAGCGGGTCTCCGGACTCGCTGTTTAGCGCTTTTGCATCTTTGAGCGCCTTACAGTCATCTTTATTTTGAAGCCACGTTGAAGACATGGATTGCTCCTGTGTCCGCTACACGGATTTGCCGCACACCAGCAATCTCTTCGCGGACTTCACCTACCATCCCGATCGCGTCCGGTCTTTTTATCCCCACATCTCCTCGGACCCCGGTGTCTTCGAAGCGGCTGCGAGCGAAATGCGCTTCCCTCCCGAGCGGCGTGCCGCTTTAGTCGCGGCCCTGCTGCAACAAAATGGCGGCAGCCCCCAGCTTGATCTGCTGGCGCGCGACGGCACGGTGGCGGTGGTTACGGGCCAGCAAGTCGGCCTGTTTTCCGGCCCGGCTTACACAATTTACAAAGCTCTCACGGCCGTCAAACTGGCGCGCAGCTTAGCGGCGCAGGACATCCCCGCCGTGCCCATATTCTGGCTCGCGACCGAAGACCACGACTTTGCCGAAGTCAATCACTGCTGGGTGTTCGATGCCGGGCACCATTCCATCAAGCTGGAGAAGACCCGCTCGCCCGCATCCAGCCAGCCGGTCGGGCAGTTTGTCCTGGATGCGCCGCCCGTCGCCGAATTGCGCAAAGCTCTGGCCGGCCTGCCGTTCGGCGATGAGGTTTCCGCGCTGGTGGAGGAAACCTATCAACCCGGACGCACTATGGGCGAGGCGTTCAGCGCGCTGCTGCAGCGCCTGCTCGCGCAATACGGATTGCTGCATGTCGATCCCATGTCGCCGGCCATGCGTGAATTAGCCGCGCCCGCGCTTCGTTCCGCGCTGGACGCGGCGCCGGATCTGACTGCCGCGCTGCTGGAGCGCAATCGCGCGTTGGAATCCGCGGGCTATCACGCGCAAGTCCACGTGGAGGACCAGACTTCCCTCGTGTTCCTGCTGGAGAACGGCCGCCGCTACACGCTGCGGCGCTATGGCCGCGATTATCTGCAGAATGGCCGCCGCTTTTCGACCGAAGAATTGATGGACCGCGCAGCCCAGCTTTCGCCCAACGCGCTGCTGCGTCCCGTGGTGCAGGATTCCATGCTGCCGACAGTGGCCTACATCGGCGGTCCGGCCGAGTTGGCGTATCTGGCGCAGTCCGCAGTGATCTACCGCGCCATTCTGGGCCGCATGCCGGTGGAGATGCACCGCGCCGGCTTCACGCTGCTCGATCGGCGCTGCGGCAAGCTGATGGCGCGCTACGGATTGACCTTGGCCGATTGCGCGCATGGCGAGGATGCCGTGCGCGACCGCATCGCCGCGCGGCTGGTTCCCGCGGCTCTCTCCGGTATCCTGGCACAAACCAAAGCGTCCGTGGAGCAGGCCGTCGACCGTCTGACCCGCGACTTGGCGGGCTTCGACGCCAGCCTCGCTGCCGCGCTCGGTAAGAACCGCCAGAAGATGCTCTACCAGCTTGCCAAGATGGAGCGCAAGATCGGCCGCGAGATCATGGCCCGGGATGCCCGCGCGGCCCTCGATGCCGCTTATCTTTCGGGGTTGGTCTATCCGCAGCGCCACTTGCAGGAGCGGCTGTACTCCATCCTGCCGTTCCTGGCCAAGCATGGGACGGGGCTGATCGACGATTTGTATGAGTGCCTGAACCTGGACTGCCCCGACCACCAGTTAGCCGTGGTTTAAGAGCGTCTTGTGGGGCGGGTTGGCCCCTGCGGGCCCATTGTCAATCGGCCGGTTCTTGCGGCCTGTTCCTGCGCGGCTGCCGGGTTCTTCCGGGCAGATCCCAGAAGGGGTTGTCGTAAATCTCCACCTCCTGGTCGTCGTAGAGAGGCCAAAATTTGTTCGGGGGAGTCATGGCTACTTCTATTATACCGGACCCCGCGGTCTAATTTTGGTTGTAAAATTGCGTTTATTATCAGCTAGTTACGGAGTGCGGCACGATCATTCCGACCGCAGCGCGTTAGCTGGATCGACCGCCGTCGCCCGCCGCGCAGGCAGATAGCAAGCCAGCGCCGCCGCCGCGATGGCCAGCGCCGCGACCGATGTGAACGTCACCGGATCGCCCGCGCTCACCTCGTAGAGCAGGCTCCGCAACACGCGGCCCAGCGCGAGTGCGCCCACCAGTCCCAGAGCCACGCCCAGCAGCGCGAGCTTCACGCCCTGGCGCAGCACCAGCCGCCGCACATCGCCAGCCTGCGCGCCGAGCGCCATGCGCAATCCGAATTCATGCACGCGCTGGCTCACCGCATACGAGATCACACCGTAGATGCCGATGGCCGCCAAGGCCAGCGCCAGCCCCGCGAACAGCGCCACCAGGAATAGCGCGAAGCGCGGCGTGGAGACGTTGGCGTCCGCAATGTCGTCCATCGGGCGTATGTTCGCGACGGCCAGTGTGGGATCAAGCTGGCGCACCGCCTGCCGCAAATCGTTTGCCAGCAGCGCGGGGTCGGCACTGCCGCGCACCGCGATCGACATGTTGCCGACCGAAACAGGCGATTGCTCGACGGGCCACCACAGCGCCATCTGCGCCGCCGGGCTATCCGGCTTATCTTTCACGTCGCCCACGATGCCCACGATGGTCATCCAATCTTTCTCTTTGGGGTGGTCGTCGAAGGTGATGCGCTTGCCCAGCGCATCTTCATTGGGCCAGTAACGCCGCGCCATACTCCGATTGACGATCAACGCCAGGGGCGCTTTCATGTCGTCGCTCGCGGTGAAAAACCGGCCGCGCACCAGCGGCATACCCACGGCGCGGAAGTAGCCGGGGCTGGCGACGTGATAGCGCGCGTGGTATTCCTCGTTCGCGGCCGCCTTCTTCCCTTCGATAGTGAAGCCGCCGACGTTGTCGTCGTAGCCGGTCCACGGCAGGTCTGTGCCGACGCCGGCGGCGCGAATGCCCGCCACCGAATCCAGACTCGCGGTCACCCGGGCCCAGAAGTGCACCGCTTCGGTCGGCTTGTAAGTGGTGTCCGGCAGCGACAGACCGGCGGTCAGCAAGTGTTCGGGACGAAAGCCGGGGTCGGCGCGCAGCAGGTTCACGAAGCTGCGCAGCATCAGACCCGCGCCGATCAGCAGGAGGCAGGCGAGGCCCACTTCGCCAACCACCAGGACGCTGCGCAACCGCAGATGTCCGCGGCTGCTGCCTGCGCCGCGCCCGCTGGCGCGCAGGATATCCTGCACATCGGTGCGGGCGGCCTGCAACGCCGGCGCCAAGCCGAACAGGATTCCGGTAGCCAGCGCCACCAGCAGCGTAAACGCGAACACCGTTGCATTGACGTGAATCGTATCGGCGCGCGGGAAACTGGCGGGCAGCAGCGCCACCAGGGTACGCACGCCCGCCACTGCCACGGCCATGGCGCAGACACCGCCGATGAGCGCGATCAGCAGGCTTTCGGTCAGCATCTGCCGCACCAGCCGGGCCCTGGCGGCGCCCAGGGCGGTGCGCACGGCCATCTCGCGCTGCCGCGCCGTGGCGCGCGCCAGCAGCAGGTTCGCCGCGTTGGCGCAGGCGATCAGCAGCACCAGTCCCACCGCACCCAACAAGACCAAAAGCAGGCGCTGGCTGGGGCCTACGATCTCCTGGTATAGCGGAATTACCAGCGCCTGCCAGCCCGCCAGATAGTCGGGATATTCGCGCGCAAGCTGCGCGATCAAGGCGTTCATTTCCGCTTGCGCCTGCGTAGCCGTCACGCCTTTCTGCAACCGCCCGATGGCTTCCAGATAATGCGAGCCGCGATGCGCGGGATTGCCCTGAAACGTAAAGGGCCACCACAGATCCACCGTTTCGCCGTGAGCCACACCGTTATATTCGTTGCCGGGATGCTCCGTGCCCGGAGGCATGACGCCGGCTACGGTGAACGGGCGGGAATCGAGCGTGATCTTGCGTCCGACGATGTTGGGGTCGGCCGCAAACCGGTTGCGCCACACGCGGTCGCTCAAAATCGCCTGCTGTTCGTTGCCGGGGATCTCGGCGTTGGCGTCGAACTCGTGCCCGCGGGCGGGGCGCAGTCCCAGGACGCGGAAAAACCCGGCGGTCACCGCAAAGCCAGTGAAGCGCTCCGGCTGGCCCGTGCCCGAAAGTTGGAGGTCGGCGCGCGTGAAGCCGGCCAGCGATTCGAAGGAACGGTTACGCGCGCGAAAATCGCGAAAATCGAAAGGGTTCAGCGGGAACTTGGCGTAGCTCGCGCTGTGGAAGAACACACGCACGATACGATTGGCCTCGGGATAGGGCAGCGGCCGCAGCAGCACGCCGTCAATCACGCTGAAGATGGCGCTGTTCGCGCCGATGCTGAGCGCCAGCGTCAGCAGGATCACCGCCGTAAAGCCGGGACTCTTGCGCAGCGAGCGCAGCGCGTATCGCAGATCGCGCCAAGAGTTTTCGATGGTATCGGTGCGTCGCATATCGCGGCATTCCTCCTGAATTTGCGTCACGCCGCCCAGCTTGCGGAGCGCGGCGCGGCGGGCTTCGGCGGGCGGCATGCCCGCGGCCAGATTCTCTTCCACCTGCTGTTCCAGATGGAAGCGCAGTTCTTTGTCCAGATCTCCCTCGACCCGATTCCGCCGGGCCAGGGAACGCAGCCGCATGCGGACGATATCCCATTTGCGCCGCAGCTTCATTGCACGATCACCAACCCCACGGCCCGCGACAAGCGCTCCCACTGCGCCAGTTCTTTCTCGAGCTGCGCGCGACCAGCCTTGGTTAGCTCGTAGAACTTGGCTTCCCGGCCCGTGTCGGTCTTGCGCCACGCGGCGCGGACCCAGCCTTGCTGCTCCAGACGATGCAGCGCCGGATACAGCGCGCCCTGGGTGACTTGCAGCACGTCCTCGCTGACCCGCTCGATGCGCTTGGCGATGGCCCAGCCGTGCTTCGGCTCGAGCTGGATGGTGCGGAGAATCATCAGATCCAGGGTGCCCTGGATCAAATCGGACGGTTTGCCCATAGATACCTAAACCAATTACAATACCCCCTGTCCGCCAAGTTGTCAACCTGAGCCTCGTGGCGCAGGCACTCGTGCCTGCCGCGACCGCACTCCTGCGGTCGCCGGCGAGCGCAGCGAGCCGAGCCGCGACCGTCAGGAAGCGCTTTCCAAGAACAAACGCCCCGGATCCCCGAGCCGCTGGGAGTTGCGAGATCTGGTATAACCACGAGACGATCCGATATACAACGGTGCCGAGCCATCCTGGCCACGTCCGCGAAGGAAAGCTCCGCGCGATTTCTGAGACAGGCCGCGGTCGTTCCGGAGACCTTCTCCAGGCCTGACCTGGATTGGGAATCGAGGTCGCGGCGCCGCTTGGCCGCGCTGCGATAGCTCCGTCCGCCGCGGAACGTGCCCAACGCGGATCGCGCTGGATACGGACGAAAGGCGGGCGCAAGCTGCGCTGGTTGACCGCAGCCGATTGGCGGCACCCGCTTCCGTGAGCGGCGTTTCTTGGAAGGAATCCTCAGTTTCCCAGAACCCGGCCTCACGGTCCTTTGGTTCCACTCCCGCGAGTCGCGCGTTACGCGTCAACGTGCCACGATTCGGTCCCTCCACGTCGCCAATCCGACCATGTGGCATGTAATCTGGTGGGCCGCCGATTTCGGTCGCCATTTAGTGGCAAGTGTTCTGCGCTCGATATTTGTCGCGTCACAGAGTGCACGTGCGCGGCACTCGCGGATTGGCGACGCCCGATATATGGATCCTGAAAAACCCTTGAAATTCAAAGCGATACGCTATATAGTGTAAATTTGAGCAGTATGCCTGGGGCAGCGGCGCTGACAACTCGGCAGCGGCAGGTGCTGGCGTTCTATCAGAATCGACAGCGTGAAACGGGCTTTGTTCCTACGCTGCAGGAGGTTGCGGACCACTTTGGATTCAAAAGCCCTAATTCGGTGCGGCAGCATCTTCTGCTCATCGAAAAAAAAGGCTTCGTGCATCGGTCGCCGGGCCGGTCCAGGGCCCTGGTGCTAGGTCTGCGACCGTCTGAAATAGTTCTATAAAACATTTGCCATATGAAATGTTTTATAGCATACTGGTGGTATGGCGTGTCGGCCTGTCCCCATTAAGATCAAACCAAAAGACCTCAA
>Ga0302325_10004112_pt1 | contig 33784 bp, 44 predicted proteins | sample Palsa_T0_2_FD_201948 | JGI IMG/M metagenome (GOLD analysis project Ga0302325, IMG submission 201948) | Peat permafrost microbial communities from Stordalen Mire near Abisko, Sweden - Palsa_T0_2 | ecosystem: Environmental > Terrestrial > Soil > Palsa > Peat permafrost | place: Sweden: Abisko... | reverse complement strand
TTGGACTCCCTTCTTCGACTTTGGTATGTGAACGACTCCGTTTAGCAACTCTGCCTGTTTCCGTCGCTTTTGCGGCTTCTCCTTTCTTTGTACGGAGGTCCTGGAAGAAGCAGTCCTTGTGTTCTCGTCGACATCGACGACAGGGCGGATCCGAGGGATTCCCCGGGTCGCCGAGATCGCATTTGACTTTCCGCTTGCGACATGGGACACATGCTTGATACGAGCGAATAAAGGTGTGTTTACTAGTTAAAGTAAGCGACTCAGGAACAGCGTGATCCATTCTTCAGACCATGGGGCGATTGTTGGAGACGTTCGTTGACCCGGGGACCGAGCACATGACTTGCCTGAGAAAAATCACCACATGAAGTGTGTACGCACCGGGTATCATCGGGAGTTCAATTTCAGGGAATCTTATATTATCGCCTCTTGGATGATATCTATAAATACATCTCCAGCTATCTAGAATACATCGGATCTTCCTCGCCGATAGCATCTGTATCGCTCAATCCATCGTCGTCGGGCGATGCGACTAGGTCCTCCGCTTTCGGCCCGCCTTCCTCAAATTCCTGCCTTGCTTTCTCATATGTTTCCACCTCCTCCGCTGTCTGACTACGCAGTGTCAACTCAATTTCATCAATCTTATCTGCGGCAGCGTAATTCGATTTCGTGGTCCGTCGGCGCTTAAGATTTGATTTCCCCGTTATAGGTAGGTAATAAGCGCCTCGTCTCATGACCTTGGACATGTACACGGACCACAGATAGATATCTCTCACGCCAACGACAATATGAATCCGCAGAAAGGTTTCATCCAAATATTCGTAAGAAGACTATTTTAAGAGTAAACGTAGAGCACGTATTTATAGTTATCACATTTGATGAAGAACTAGATGATTACAATTGTTCGGGACAGATAGCCGACAATATTCCAGTTAAAGGCGGACGATGGCGCATCGCATCACAAGATTATTCTGCTATCTGGCTTTGCAGAGCCGGTATCAATCGACGCGATTCCGAACACAGTAACTTGGTGCAGCAAAATGGAACGCATTGCATCTATCCGTCTCTGAGCGGGTGAGATTAATGTGCATCAAAGAAGTCATTTCAAATGAACACTCGATATTCCGAGCCTACAATTCTTGTCACCCAACAACATGCCAATTTCTCGCATGGAACAATCCAGTTGACCGCGGCCCGTTGTGATTGTTTCTCTGTGTAACACTTTTTAATTTCGCCATCTTTTACGTTGGGGAATTCAAGCTTACCGTTGCATCACGTGATGTCCCTCAAAATTCCGAGGCTCGAGCGGCTCGTCCGATTTGTCAAGTTTACATCATTTGATTCACAACAGAGCGAGCGGCCAACACCAAAAATCGTCCCATCTTCCCCTGGCCTCGGACGCCGGCTCTCCCTACAGAGGATATATAACCAGCGACCGCCGAACACGGTCGCTCACTGTGCCGACATGACCATCATCATCCGAATATCGCTGTCGTCGCTGCTTGCTATTACCATTACTTCTGTGTCTCTGTATATGTAAGTGATCCTGCTGCCCCACCTTGCACGCGACCCAAACGCTGATGTGTCTGATAGACTGGGATGCATCGCCGTGTTACTGTGTTCCATTTCTCATCGATATTTAATATTCCGGGGACATCTCAAGCGGCGCGAATTACTCCTCGAACGCATTTCGGTGCTGTATGAACGGATCCTGGCAATTGAAGCCGCAAACGAGACCAAGAAGTTATGGAACGGTGGCATGGACGAGGAGACTGCCAAACGGGCAATGGCAGAGATAAGTCGGCTGAAAATGGCAGAGGCAGCTTGACACAGTCGCTCTTTGGAGCTATGGCGAACGGAAGGAGAACACAGATTCATGTATTTTGTTATGTTTTGGGATGGATAGACTTTGGGAGGCATTGTAGACCACTGTGGATCGTCTCGTTGCTTGGTCACAAGTCATGGTTCTTTTCATGCGAGATACCCTGGATTTCAGAGAGTATGGTTACGGATTTAGGGATCATTGTACATATCAGCAATGTGAGTTATATGGGTCAAATACACTGCGATGTCATGATATAGGCGATTTTCTGAAAGGGACAGATTCCTGTTGGAAGACAGTTTCTCCGGCTCTATAATCGGCTGATTGATGATGATATTGTGGACATTGTGTCACGCCACTGATTTAATGATCCGAAAAAGTTGGCGTGATACGATATTACATTACCCCTGCCGTCATTGCCACCGGCGATCGTACGAGATCCAGGAACGAGTCGAAGCGTCTAGGTCACTACTAGCTATCCATATGAGAAGTGAAGAAAGTCGACGCAAGACAAGAGAATCAATTGCTACCTATCGCCCCTGAATCACATACCCAATTCCCAAAAAGAGCCCCCCAAATCCTTAAATTTTATCTCCAAAATGAGAATAAACAGTCCTATCCCCTGAAACAACCTCCCATTCCAACTTGACTTCAATCGTTTTCTTCTCCTTAACATCCACAAAATCCCAGGTAACCCTTCCCGTATCCGGATTCCACAATATCCTATCCCGTTCTTTCTCGTCCCGCGACATGGGCAGTTTCTCCGAAATACTTGACCTCAAACTCGACTTCGAAGCATTCCCTGCAAAGCTGCCCAGTAAACCGACTTTCTCCGGGTCAGTGACGTCGAGCACTTTTTCCTTGGGAGGAGAAATCATGTTGACGACGATACTGCGGTCTTCGGAAATGGGGACTTGATCCATGATGGTGAGTTTCGAGAGGGGCGAGGATTTTAGACTGCGGATGGTGATCAGTTGGGAGTACCCCTGCACGGTGGATTTGTTGAGAACCATGCCGCGTTTGGAGGTTATTGTTTGGCGGGGGTGGTATTTCACTGTGATCCCCTTGTCGACGCTACACTTAGAATCTTGTGGTGAAGGAGAGAAGTACCCGAGACAGACGTTGAGAAAATCGCCGGGAGAGACGTAAGCGAACTCTGTCTTCCCAACAAAGGCCCCATCGAGGAAGATAGCCACATCACCAGGAAGTAAAGGATATTCAGTATGATTCTTGACGCGTGCCTGTCTGTTAATCCCTGTACCACAAAAGAAGCATACCTGCAAATATGCGACATCCTTAACTTTAGGAACGCAGATATTTGTAAACTTTCCCTCCAGAACTAAATCCCGAATCACAACCGTATGACTCTTCTCCCCATCTTTGATAGTCTGCTTCCCTGGGATAATAAAAGTCGAAGTAATCCCATCCGACACCTCCGCCGCCGCCGTCTCAATATTATCCACTGTAGCCCCATCATCACTCCCCGCGTACCCGCCCCTGGCACCCAACATCAGGGCCCTCCCCGGTGGCGGCGCAGAAGCATACACCATCTGTTGCTGAGCCATCATAGGTACGGAATTAATATTCTTCGACATAATGTTTGCTCCTCCGAGGGATTTACTCTTTCTGACGCCGTAGGTCTGCACGGGGGATGTAAAATCAACGGTCCAGCGCATGAGACGTGGGATGACGGTTGTTTCGGAGGCTTGGGCAGTGGAGATGGCGAGGGAGACGTCGTTCCAGTCTTCGCCGGAAGTGTTCGAGATGCGGGCTTGGTAGCGGATTTTCAAGGTTGAGTCGGTGCCGGTGCTTGTTGCTCGGAGGGTGTAATGCGGAGTAAATGTGACGTTCTCCATTACTGTTGTCAATAAGATAAGTAGAGGGAATACTTGTGGTTATGATGAGGGATGCTTCACATGCTGTCTCGGCTTCCAAATTTACCTTGACCGTTTCTAAATATCAGTTTCCGTCGTGAGAAGGATGTTACTTCCAGTGATTTGATGGCCAGATCTATACCCCGTATCCCCCAACTCCCTAATTTTCTTCTCAATAACAGCAAGTTCCTCCTCCAACTCATCCTTCTTATTCCTAGTCTCCAATTTCTTGACATCATAACTCTCCAACCCACCTGCAAAATCAAACTTGTCACTCCCCGCAAACGCAACGAGAACATCCCTCAGCACACCTTCCTTCGACTGCAACATCTCAATCTGGCTCTGGATGCTTTTCTTCAGTTTATTCAGACCTTGCAGTTTCTGCGCACTCTCAGAGCCAGTGGCATCGGTATCGGGGTTGGAGTACTGAGAGGAACACCGGACGTCGACAATCATCGCAGGTCCCTTGCCATCCACTCTACCATTAACCAACATCCCAAACATCTAGAGTCTCTAAGCTCTGCACGGAAGGGAACTACCCAAGGTACTCCTCCTGCAACGTCGGCGGAAGATTCTCAATAACAACCTCATTCAATCCTTTCTAAAAATCAGAACCCCAAAGCCTAAGGGGAACTTACAGCAAGTTTAATCCCCGGAAACTCGCGCTTCGCTTCCGCACGGTCAAAGAACACGGTATATGCCGCAGCAGGATAACTCCGCGCATTCAACGTCTGTGTCTCCATATTCACAAAGGAAATAATGTTAAGTTATGTCTGTTGTAGTGAAAGCGTTCGTTCGTGGACGATGTTTAGCTTGGGCGTGGCAGTTGGGATTGGCGACGCCAGCTTGATTTAAGGGGCGGCGGAACTCGTTTCTTGGCCAATGGACGCAAAAGCACTGCCACAGATAAACCTAAAATTAGTTTCGCCGAAGGTGCGAGCGGAGCGACGGCAACGACACATATTATTCACTGGACAAGGCGATGTAGAAAGGGCTTTTGAGAGGTTTGGCGTATCGAATACAGAAGACACGGGCCAAATCTTGGACTTCGATAGAGGAAGTTCCACTGAGGACAGAGTTAATCTGGAAATTCTCCCAACTTCATCCAAGGACACCCGCACGGGCGCGCATGGAACTTTTGCCGGTGTTGTCGCCTTATAACGTGGACAAAAAGTCCTCAAATTTTGAACTTTTACCTTACTTTTTGACCAAATTCAATCGAATTCACACAACTTCGCCTCGCACACAACCGCACGGTTCCCTTTCCGAGCGCACGGGATCCTTTCACCGCGTGCCGAGTGTCGCCACCTTTCAACGTGTCCAAAAAGTCCTCAAGTTTTGAATTTTTATTGCCCAGAACCTTACTTTTTGGCCAAATTCGCCCAAATACACCCAAATGCGCCCGCACGGTTCCATTCTGCACGCACGATCCTTCAACTGTGCATCCTCCGAGTGTCGCCAACTTATAACGTGTCAAAAAAGTCCTCAAATTTCGAATTTTTACTGCCAAAAACCTTACTTTCTGAACAAATTAGCACAGATTCACCCGCACGGTTCCCTTTCTGCACGCACGGATCCTTCAATTTCACAAATTCTGCATCCTGCGGTGTCAGCGTCTTATAACGTGTCAAAAAAGTCCTTGAAATTTCAACTTTTGATGCCAGAACTTTAATTTCTTGATCAAATTCGAACAGAAAGCGTGTTGCGTCTGTCATGCCAAATTATTGATCTTATCGCAATTTAGCTTGAACGCTGTTCGTGGAGGGATTCGCTCTTCAGCGCCGACAATATCTGAACACACGAGAAGGATGCGATTATCCGATCGTCCCTGTGAACAATACTCTTGTCCCCCGTCCCATCAACATAGGCCCTCCTATCTTTCCCAAGATTTATATTCCGCCGTAGCCTCAATGACGATATCGAAGGCCACCAGCAATACCAAAACCCAATGCTACAAAACTTCGCTTAAATCTCCTCAAACCTCCCATCAGTATCCGGCAATCTAAACTCAGCTTCCCCCATAGGCAGCAGGAAAATACATCTGAATCCCAGTAACACGAGAATTAACCCTCACATCAGCCATCCTACTAAACCCAAACGGCTCCACTTTAGGAACCACCAAAATCCGTCTCTCCATCATTATATGGCCCTTTATATACCCCTACTGTTAGTCCCCGATACTCAAGGAAACTCAACACAAAGGGAGAGGTAGCTGCGGGAGCGGACGGGCAAGGGAGGGGGGCCGAGGAGGTACCTGGTCGATCAAGTTTATGCAGATATTAACGATGTCGTCGGCGTCCCAGGGGAGGAAGTCTTCGTTCTTGAATTGGGATGCGCGGGAGAGGAATATATTTGCGATGTTCGCGACGAGACGTAACGACACCGAAGCCTGGGCATTTGGATTTTGTGCCCGCACCGGAAGATCCGTGATGAGAAATCTACACCAATGAATACAAACATTCGATACATAAAAAAGACTTTGAGAGGAGTTCTGGGGGTAAAGGAGGGGAGGTACATTTTGCGAATGAGAACTCTCCATATCAGAGTCTCTAGACGTTCGACGAAAATGAGCCAGAGGCCCATTGCTCGGAACCATTCTCTGTTCTCGCCGTAGAGGGCATATGAAAGTAATTCCGGATTGCCTTCCTTTATCGCTTGGATTACTGGTCCGAATATCCGCTCGAGGTTGAATTCCTGGAGAAGGCGCGGATTCGGGATCAAGCCAATTGGCAATGATGCCGCGACCAAGTATATTAAGATCAATCTGGAATCAGTACTCTTACTCCAATGGCAGGGCGATATAAAGACCAAGTAACAGGGGAGGGGAGTGGGACCTCCGTTGTTGGGTAGCTTGAATATGACAGTTATCAAAACAGTATAAAAGATGTTGTCTTGCGTTCCGGAATTGTAGATGATGTAACTCGTATCGTCCACAATAATACTCGAAAGTAACTCGATCTGCTTTTTGCAGGGTTGCTTTATCGATGGGAGATTTCGATAATGTGTCAAACACCATCTTACACATGCGATGGTTATTCATCTACACACTTTAGCGGCCAAACCTCAAGGGGGGGGGGGGGGGGGCCCACTTTGAAGTAACAGCGGAATAATTGGTTTCCGATGAAATATGCGATTAACGTTTTTGTGCCTGTTCGATCCGACATGATTGAATTCAATAATCGCTGGAGGAGTTTCGCGGGGGTTTCGAAGGGGTAAGTAGGATCATACGATCTCTGATGTTTGAGTTGTAGGAACGTATCGTGAGCAACTGCTATTCCCTGCTGAACAAGTCGTTTCGTCAAAGGAACGAGCCACGTTCCTGGACTCCGTACAAATACCACTGTATACAGTCTCAGGATTAATCTCTCATAATACAAGAGGGATACGTAAAGAATTTTGCAAAGTTGTCTAGTTGGACAGTTCCGTCGGATTCTTGAAATGACCATAAATATTGGAGATAATGTCCGCCGAGGATACACCATTGCGAATCGATAGGAGAGCCCTGGAAATCCTTCAAATTGGATACTTTCTCACTTGCTTTGTCCGCGTAGTCAGAGAGGTATGTTTGCGGTTTCTAGGATTCAGAACAGACCACAGACAAAGGGGCAAGAAAGGATACCGTGCGTAAGGTGGATATAAATCTTTGGATATCAGGGTGGATGGGAGATTTGAGGTGGAATTGAAGCATTCCGTGGAGAGAGGATGCATCTTGAGAACGAAGCGCTTGGATTAGGCGGTTGAAGAAGAGGGCGATGGGATCGGGCTGAGCATTCGTCGCGAGCATTGCGTGCGTCCCTAAAGGAATTGGGGGTTTAGCGAATAGCTCGTTTGTCCTTGTGAAAGAAAGTCAACTCAGAAGCTATATACACCTGAGTTGCATGTAGAGCATCACGTAGCGGAATACATCATGAACGCTTTTGGAAGAAATAGCCGACTCGACGTGGACAACAAAAGACGGGTCAGCGAACTTCGGCCCACGATGGAGGACTCGCAGTATTATTTCCCAGCCAATCAAATCCAAATATCCCGACCTCGTGCATTGTGTTGTAGCGACCAAGGCACGCCCGCACTCGCCAATCCCGCTCAGATCGAGATTATTCTTCATCGACATAAAGGAGCTCTCGATTGCCTGCTTCATCGCCTGACAGCCGCATCGTATTCTGTCGCCGCAGCGAGAGGAGAGTCGAGATGCTGGTTCTGAGTGTTTTTGCGCTGGTTTGGTGTTTGGGTGTTTGGGGACAGGGTATTTTTGTGCTTTGGGTCTTGTCGCTGATGATGGTAGCAGGATCGCCTAAGTTTGAATTGAAGGGACGGTTTATCCAGGTATTTGCTCCAGAGAGTGAGGCGATATCGCTGGTGTGAAAACTGGGGATATTGTGTGATGCAAAGACTACTACTTTGGGATGCGATGTTGACAAGTAGATCACGGATATGCATCCTGATAAATTCTACGTTGACGGATCCTTGGCCCGTACAGCATGTCACAGAAAAGCAAATGACGACAACAGCACAGTCTCCAAACCTCCCAAGCACAAGTACAACCGCACCGATCCTACAAACCCTGATATCGTACCATCTGAAATTGTTGCATCTCTCTGACTTTAGGGCACATTCGGAGCAGACTTCGAGGAGAATGACAATCGCACGGCAGGACATTTCGCTGTTCCAGATGGTCCATGTGATTCTCCTTGGTCGTTGTTGAATGCAACTTTCGAGTACATTGAAAAAGTCTGGAAAGATAAAATCGATTTCATCGTCTGGACGGGTGACAACGTGAGGTATCCCCTTGCACGCCGCTGTGGTTTTGGTCCAGGGATTAACTGTAGACATGATAATGATAATCATTTCCCTCGTTCGCCCTATGATATCTATGAATCGAATCGGCTCGTCCGCGATCGGTTCTACGAGATATTCAAACCTGATAATCCATTATATCCGCTCACAATCCCCATCATACCCAGTTACGGCAACAACGATGTCTGGCCGTAATCCCCTTACCATGGATATGCTGATCTCAGGCATAATATCTTTGCTCCTGGGCCCAATTATCAGACTAGATCCTATGCTTCGTTGTGGAGTGACATGATCCCGGAGTATGAAATGCATACGTTCGAAAGAGGAGGTTATTTCGCCGCAGAAGTCGTCCCAAATAAACTTGCCGTAGTGAGTTTGAACACTCTCTACTGGTCCCTCCTCCAATAAACAGTTTTTGACAACAGGTTCGGAAGTAACGCCGCAGTCGATGGCTGTGATCGTAAATCGGAGCCCGGAAGTCAACAATTCGAATGGCTACGGTATTGCTCACTTCGTCAGATTACTGACCATCTAGCATCCAATTAACGGAATATCGCAAACGGGGCGTCAAGGTGTATATGACAGGCCATGTCCCACCGGGGAGGAAATTCTACTACCCAAGTTGTTTTAGACGATACACATTATGGAGCCATGCCTTCCGCGACGTGATCCTAGGACATTTCTACGGCCACAACAATATCGACCATTTCTTCTTCCTTGACGCAAAACAAGCCCTTGAAGAAGAAGAGGAAGCAGAAATGTTGAAATCGATGCTCTATTCCGAGACTAAACCCGATGTCTCTACTTTCGACGCCTCGGAACTGGCTATCCTGGCCCGCCTCTCGCAGCGTTCGGCGCACGAACTTCTTGATTCGCATAATGAGATCAGGATTCTAGGCGCAGAGGAGTATATGACTGATATCAAGGAGATGTTGGAGAATCTTCCGGCTCGGCCAAAGGCAAAGAAGTGGAAGGGCGAAAAAGGGCGGAAACAGAGGAGGAAATGGGAAAGGAAGGTCAGGGAGTATGAGGAGAATTATCAAGTTGTGCAGGTTGCGCCGAGTATTATTCCGGCATATTTTTCGGGGATACGCGTTTTTGAGTATAACGTGTCGGAATTGACGAGTCAGCAGTTTTCTCGAGATGCTGTCGTGGAAGGGACCAATTGGACGGAATTCTGGCTTCAGATGGATAAGGAAATTGAGGAGGAATCACAGAACACCCCCATCCATCGGCTTTCAAGAAGCCTCTCGTTCCAGGATGCCGATAACACCGCCCAAGACATGTTATCTGACCCCACTGATCCCGATTTCCTCCCCTCGGACAACTCAAACAAGTATACAACCAACAAGAAGAAACACAAGAAACCGCCTCCAGTCCACATCCCTCAAGGTCCCCATAAATCCGCCCCCCGCGGCCCTTTATACACGCCCCAACTCTTCACTCCCGTCCGCTGGGAAGTGCATTTCGCCAACCTCACTGAAATCAACATCAAATACGACAAAAATCCTAAAAGGTCTTGGGATTATAGCAAAGATTTCTTCAAACTGGAGTATTCTTCTGATGCTGCGCCTTATTATATGAAGGATATGACCATGGCGACATGGCTTGAGTTGGGCAGGAAAGTGGGCAAGGAGAAGGTGGTGAAGAAGGGCAAAGGGAAAGCTGTGGGTGAACTTGAGGATGGAGAGACAGAGGGGGATCTCGTGCAGGGAGATATGTCCGAGTCGGAATCGTCTGATTCGGATGAGGACATCGCGAAACATAAGAAGGACAAGAAGAAGGGAGGTGACAAGAAATCTGATAAAGAGACTTTCTGGGATGTATTCTTACGTCGTGCTTTCGTGGATAGCGGACATCATTTGCAGCTTGATTTTGATCGACATTAAGATCGAGATCTAGGAGTTGGGGGGAGATTGGAGATTGAGGACCGGATCGGGAGTTGTCAACTGGACTGTTTGCTGGATTTACAATGGTTGTTGGTAATGGGATAGGAAGGATAGGTTTTCGGGATATATTTTTTTACTCATAGCGGAATTTTCAGATACCAGAATTGTATCTTTAGCTCAATACACGTCATCAGAAAGCGAGGTAATGAGTGTTGCGGTGAGATGCATTATATGGCTGTTTAGATGATACTTCTTACGGAGAGGCTAGTAGAAATCCCGCCATTGACCCTCGACTTCGCCCATTTTACCTATTCCCGCCCGTTCCTTCTCCTTAATCTCCTCAATCTTCATGCTCCTCTCCTCCAAATCCTTCATCTTCAACCGTCTTAACACAAAAATCTTATCCTCCAACTTAATCCAAGGAATCCTCCCACCCCTCTCCTCCCAAACCTTGCCCACCGTCTCCCACGGCACCATCCCCCCCAGACGATCCACGACCTTCTGTACAAACGCATTTTGATGTACAGAATCGGGCAGGCGCGATTGCCATTGCAGCCCCGCATATCCTTTTTGTCGATAAATACATTCCCATTCACCCTTGCCTTCGATTCCTCTGCCTAGTTTACATGGGACGTCTTTTAGTGATCCCACGATAGCGAAGTCGATATCTTTCCAGTACTCGGGCGATTCGAGGATCGTGGTGTTTTCGCATTTAACGTAGGTCCAGCCTGAGCGGGAACACAGCGGTAATGTCGCGCCAGTCATTCGGGTGGGGATATCGAGGTAGACTTTCGCAGAGGTGGCGTTGGATATTTCGTGCAGGGCATCGAGGGCTAGGGCGCCAGGGTAATTTGTTGCGGATACCACACTCATGGTAAGGGATGTTAGCAGCGATAGGGGGATTGAAAGGAGGATAAGGAAGTGGGTTAGACGGTGGAGTAGGGATTTTGACCGGTGGTGGTGGATGTAGGCTGCTGAGATTGAGGATGCGGTTGTAAGAAGAGGGATGATATATATTATGAAGCGCCATTCTTTGTGAGAGAGGAGACTGAATCCCCCGACATACAGAATCGGAGCAATAAGAATGTATCGTAACTTTCGGACCGTTTCCACACTTGAGAGACTTGTGTTCCGAGTTAGTACGACTGTTGCCAAGATCAACGGTATTGACAGCGGATTCAAAAGCAGTTTGGGGACCGAAAGGAGATAATAATTCCATGGCTCGATTCCCCATTCCGACGCACGTCCTTCAAGAACATTGAACAATATCCCCTCCAACTCCGGGAAACTAGGTGTACTCCATAAATGGGTATCGACCGCCACCGTCGCCGCAACAGAAACAATCGCACCAAGTATTATCGCCGGCAACACACTCAATATATATCGCCTGGGTGCGGGCGACAAGACAATATCCGTGAATATTATAGTCGCGCATAAGACTGCAATTTCGGACCTCGCGATAATCCCCGCCGCGACCAGCAAGCCCACGGCAATTTGGACCCTTCGGACAGGACCTTTGGGATCGGGGGTGGGAGTATCGGCTGCAAGAAGTTGTGCTAGGGCGATGATGACAATTGGTAAGGCCAGGAAATTAGGGAGGGTCCTTGACATGTAGAACGGCAAATGGAATTGACTTGCCGTGAACAAGAGGAAGAAGTTTGCTGTCGTAGATCCATATAGTCCCTGGACCTTTTTCGCGAAGTGATGGAAATGGAGTTGTGAAACAGAAAGAAGCGCCAATCGGACTACTATTAACTCTGTCGACGACGAGGGTTACTGGCAAATTGAGTATTGACGCCTTGAATTAGAGTGAACGGATAGGTTACAGCTGCCAGTAGGAAAGGCGTTATGAAGCTCCTCTTCACAGCACCAGGAAACTCCCAATGATCATACTAAAGTCACTCTTGTGATAGCAAGAGGTTACTTGACTGAGGTCGGCACGGTGGGTCAAAATATCCCAAACCGCATGGAGGGTGAAACTTTCCTCGACTTTGGTGTACGGCGCTACGAGGAGATGGAACAAGGATGTGAGAATGAGAACAGAGAATGCAAGAAGGAGTGATAGCTTGTGAGAGACTTTCATGGCAGCTGAGGCGACATTGAACAGCTAGCTGCTGGAGAGTATGGCGATGATGATGCTGACGGGGACGTGGCTGAACGGATGCCGATCGCTTCGAAACTAGAAATCACGGGATTGTAACTGTCTATTGCGAGACTGCGACGCGTCTCCCGATCACGATGCCGGACGGCATGTGATGAGTTAGCGCTAGCAGCATGTATGTATTTATCTGAAGAAATCCCTTACGATCGTTGTTGTAACTGTAATCGTTGCAGCCGATCACAGGTGCAAGATAAGCATTTCCTATGGCCACGTGCGCATAAACAGCCATAGCTATAATACGCAAAGATTAGCGGTTCCACCTCGGCTATGCTGTAGAGGACATACTCTGTGAGCATACGTCACAAACATCTGGATTGACTGGAAAGAGCTTTCACTGCCTTCAACCAATATAATATTTTGTTATCTGGATTGCCGCATGAGTAAATACCGTCCGGGTGAATATTTTTAGTTGAACCGATTTGACGGAAGACCGTCTCCAGTCGCCAGAAGATACTTGTTGGGAACAATGACGACAGTAGCTATGGGGTCTTTTCCCAATCATCAAGGGTGATCAGATAGAGGCGCCAAATGCCGAGCGCCTTGGCGTGGACGATCGCTGTTTCAAGCCGTGAAACCGTACCAGTTTCTCCCATACACCATACCCATGCGGATCCACGGCTTGCGGCAGCGTCCATGCCGTCGGTATTGCCCCAGGACGAGTCAATTGATAGCCCGGGTCTATCTAGGCTGTTTAGCACATGAAAACTCCGAAGCGTCTCCAGCGCGTCGCCGTCCGGCCTTTCAGTTTTGCGGTGTGTCATGGTGTAAGCGTGCATGGACCGCTGCCTTGAAGCGTAATTTGGGTGCTGTGAGAGGTGGGAAACCAACCCCCTTTTTTCGCCAACGGTCCCTTGGGCCTATATGTCTTAATAAAGCCAGGACATAAGCTACTGCATAGAGTGGCCGCGCAGTCGTGGGCCAATTACACACGCAGAACCACGCATACGAACCACTTTGTGCAGTGCGCTCACTCACTATTACACGCCAGCAAGCACCACCACACTAGCTACACTCACCACCAGCCAGCCAGCAATCGTCTCCACGTAACTCAAACTTTCACAATCATTATATTTCTCTGCCAGGCCCCCTCCTCGTTCAACCTTCCAGTTTAGCGGTTCTTTTTTCTTTTTATTTATTCCGCGTCTCACACACACTCACACACCACACACACATCCATCACCACCGCCACCGGTCTTCCCTCCTTTCTCCCTTTTCTCGCTCGACCCGCCCGTCCCTTTTCCAACCCGCCCCGATCGATCGTCCTTGCGCTGTCTCTCCTTGGACCGTTCCTTCCGTCACCTTTCGCAGGCACCACCGCACAACAACAGCCCTTTTAATTATTTTCACCACCTCTCCCTACTCGTTGACGAGCCCTCCTTGGAGATTTCTCCTTCGTCAACTCCCTTTTTGAGGCCCGCCTCGACCACCGGCTGTCATCTGCCAACGATCCTTCACGACAGGTAAATCGGTATTTGCCACGCTACGGGACCCAGAACGAGATACAACGATCCTTTAACGTTGTCATTCCTTTGTCAGAGACAACCTTCCCTGTGATCGACGCGCAGACACTCTCCTCGTCAGCAGGAATCCTCCTTCCCGCACTCGACATGCACCAACAGCACCCGCCACAATCCGCTACATCGCCGCCAACCCAACCCGGCGGGAACCAAACAGCTCCACAAAATGCCGCGACCTCTGGGCCCGCCGGACGAAGGTTTCATATCGCCCACAGAAGAAGTCCAAGCGAATATACGCCCTTGATGCGTAAGTTTTCAAATATTTCGTCGGCTAATGACAGTGGAACAATACGCCCTTCAGCAACAGATAGAAGTCCTTCAAGCTCAACAACAGGTTCTTGCGTCGCAATTGCAGCCCCAGCAATACATGATGCAACCCCAGCAGTTCGGCGTCCCTGTCCAGCAATTCGGACAATACTATCCTTCTCCACCCCAAGTACAACAAACCGATCTCCATCGACAACATTCAGGCGGCCATGGAAGAAATCGCAGCATGCATGCGCCTGGCAACATGGCCCCTCCTCCTGCCCCCAGTGCGGGAAGCAACACTCACGTGTTTGATACTTTTCCTGGTCAAACGAATCCACCGAATCCCAGTTCGGCCCCTGCCCGTCGCGGCGGACACTCAGGAGGCCACGTTCGGCGACACAGTCTAGCGTTAACAGAAGCAAAGGAACGAGCAGCGGCAAGACAGCAAGCCAATGCAGCGAGCCAAACGGGAACTTCTGGGTCGACAGGACAACATTCACCAACCGCTCCAAGTGACACGACCGGACTTCGATCGGAATACACCGGCTCCACAAGTTCCTTTACGTCTCCTCCCACTCTTGTGCCATCTAGCGTTCGAGGCGGGATGGCCCCTCGCGGACACAGTCGCTCCCAAAGTGCTGCGGTTCCACCGGTTCGAGGTGCTTCCCCACAGCGACAATACCAGTTCCCTCCAAATACCGGCGACGGTCAACAAACGACGCTTGAGAGACGTGGTTCAATTGGTTCCGGCCATCAACGATCCGGCTCTCGCAGTGAATCCAATTGGCGTCAGCCTCAGGATACCCCCCAGGGCGGTCTAGGAGCAAGTCAACATGCTCCAGCAGCATCATTTGGCGGTCAATCTTCATATGGCCACTCCCGCGGTCGTGGATCCATTGGAGGTTCTTTTTCAGGATTTCCGCAAGGAATGCCCGGTGGATTGAGCATCAATCCACTGTATGCCCAACAAGCTGGTGGCGGCCTTCCGCCTATCTTGAGTCCGCAGTTGATGCAGCAACAGCAGCTTGTCCAGATCCAGATACAACAGCAGCAGCAACAACGGAAAAGTCTGTTTGCTCCCTATCTGCCGCAAGGACAGCTTCCAGGTCTCCTGGCTGAGGGAAAGCTAGTCAGTGGTATCCTGCGAGTCAATAAGAAGAATCGCTCCGATGCCTATGTTTCGACTGATCTCCTCGAATCAGACATCTTCATCTGTGGATCTAAGGATCGTAATCGTGCATTAGAAGGCGATTTAGTTGCTGTTGAACTGCTCGATGTTGATGAAGTGTGGTCTCAGAAACGTGAGAAGGAGGAAAAGAAGAAGCGCAAAGGCGACGATACCAATACTGGTGGCCTGAAGCGTCAAGGCTCCATTCGTATCCGTGAAGGTGGAAAACGAAAGGATGACGTCGAAGTTGAAGGGCAAGGATTGCTCTTGGACGTCGATGAAGAGGAAGAAGTTGGTGAAGGCCAAGGTGATGGCAAGCCAATGTATGCTGGACATGTTGTCGCAGTCATGGAACGTGTTGGTGGTCAACTCTTCAGCGGGTATATATTACCTTGATGATGCTGATTGTAGAACTCTGGGATTACTACGTCCTTCCTCCGCTGCTACAAAGGAGAAGCAGGAACAAGAACGACTTGCGCGCGGTGAATCCAACGCTCCTCAACCTCAGTATCATCGTCAACAAGAGAAACCCAAGATCGTATGGTTCAAACCCACGGACAAGCGAGTCCCGCTGATCGCCATCCCAACGGAACAAGCTCCGAAAGACTTTGTCGAGAATCATGCCAATTACGCGAACACACTCTTCGTTGCAGCCATAAAACGCTGGCCTATTACCAGTTTACATCCTTTCGGCACATTAGTGGAGGAACTTGGAAATATGGGCGACGTCGAAGTTGAATCCGAAGCAATCCTCCGCGACAACAACTTCACTAACGAAAAATTTGGCGATAACTTGCTCGCAAGTATTCCCGAAGACGACAGTGTTGTTGCAGAAGCAGTCAAAGAAGACGGCGAACGACGAGATTTCCGTGCTGTCAACACCTTCACTATCGACCCCGTCACTGCTCGCGAACTCGACGACGCTGTTTCTCTGCAAAAGTCACAGGATGGGAAGACTGCTGAATTGGGCGTTCATATCGCTGATGTGAGTTACTTTGTAAGACCGAACTCGCTTGCAGATCGAGAGGCTCGGAAACGCGCTACGTCTGTCTATCTTGTGCAACGGGCGGTAAGCATGTTGCCTGAGAAATTGTCGAAGATCTGCTCCTTGGAACCAGGTGCCGATAGACTTGCTATTAGTGTCGTTTTCACCATCAGTCTGGAAGAAAAGACACTGGGCAACGTGAGCAATGTCTGGATGGGACGCAGCGTTATTCAATCCAAGGCGAAACTCTCGTATGATCTCGTTCAGAAAGTCATCGATGGGGAGAAGACGGAAGTCACTGAATCCGAGGCCGGCTCGGTACCACCTCAAGAATTAGTCGAAGATATCCTCCTTCTTCATCGCGTTACCTCACGATTCCGAGCAAGCCGCTTTGATGCAGGTGCACTCAGTATCTCAGTGTCACCACTACGTCTCATTTTCTCTTTGGACGATGAAGAAGGCGCTAGCCCCAGTATTGGCGGATACAATATCTTTGAGTCGACGCCCGCGATGCAACTTATCGAGGAGTTGATGTTGAAGACAAATATGGCTGTTTCCGAGAGGATTCGCGGCGCCTGGAGTGGCGAAGGAGCGTTCCTTAGACGACATGATGCTCCTCTTGAGCGAAGGTTTGCTCTACTTGACTTTATCTGATTGTAGGCTCGAGGGCTTCCTCAAGAGATGTCAGAGACTGGGCATTCCGATGGACGTTGGTGAGGATGGACGAGGATTAATGAAGAGTCTCATGGCAGTGACAGATAATGACATCCGAACGGTATGTTGCCATGAAGCTATCGCTAATATCAGGCTCTCGAAACATTGCTTGTCAAGTCCATGCAGCGCGCAAAATACTTTGTCGCTGGCAAGGGTCCAGAAGAATACTTCCACCACTATGCTCTCAATATTCCTCTTTATACTCACTTCACATCGCCTATTCGTCGATACGCCGACATCATTGTGCACAGACAGCTTCAATCTGCGATCGCTAATGAATCTACTCCTCCCGAAGACTCTCAGTCTCTCATCAAACTAGCCGAGAATTGCAACTTTAAGAAAGACGCTGCCAGAACGGCACAAGAACAATCTGTTCACCTCTTCCTGTGTCGTATGCTTCGAGACTTGACTGCGCAACAAGGTCCCGTCGTTCGTTGCGGCATCGTCGTCAACGTCCAATCATCTTCGTTCGACGTTGTTATTCCTGAGTTCGGGATTGAAAAACGAGTTCATCTGGATCAGTTGCCTCTTGTCAAGGCAGAGTTCGATCTACCTAATCGTGTGTTGGAGTTGTTCTGGGAGAAGGGAGTTGACTCAATGAGTTATAATCCTGAAGAAGTCAAGTCTCGTCAACGAACAAACACCTCTGGAAGCTTTGTCGGCAATGGGAAGAGTCACTGGAGAAGTGATTCGCAAGTAGATGATGAGTTGAATTTGGCAGTCAGCTCCATGGGCCTTGACGATAACATGGCTCTCTTCGATTCTCCGGTCCCAGATAGTCCCCCGACGAAACTTCGAGTACCAAACATTCAGACAAGCACGGCACTTCAGTCATCGAAATCTGCTCCGACGAGCCCAGTTAATCCTCCGGCTGATTCCAACTCCTGGATACCTGGATTGCCTTCGGAATCTGGCCGCACAGCAAGCTTGATGAATGTCACCATCGGAGACTCGAATGGACGGCCCAGTACGAGCGGAACGGACAAAGAACCCATCGAAGAATTAAGAGAGGAAGAAGGTGTGCAAGTCATTCGTGAACTCTGTCGGGTATGGGTAGTCATTAGAGCAGAAGTTGCTGGGGAAGCAAAATCGGGAGGAAGTCTAATCTTCTTGAAGGCTATGAATCCGTTCTGAGTCTTCAAACGCAATTGGCAACACGGGATGGGATTTTTTGAGCTAGGATGGTTTTCAATGTTTTCGATTATGGATGGAAATTTCTTTCATAGCGTCGTTCATTAAGAGGTTTCGGATTGACCTCTCATTTTCCTTTTTGTTTCCCTGTCGCATGTCGCATAGACATTATTTACACTCGTTATTATTGGAGGGATGGTTGTGGTGATGGGCATGTGAGTGGATGTGGCTGGCATGTTTTGGATATATCTCTTGTGTTTGGAGTGCATTTTTAGGTAGCAGAATGGAAAGCACGTAGTATCGCCCCGAAATTCAAAAGTTCTATATTCTTTCGCTTATCCATATCGCTGCTCTACATCCCCCGCCAATGACTCGTTCGAGAATTGGGTATCCTGTCGCCTTTTCTGCATCCTTTTCGAGTGCAATATCTCGATGTTCCAGCTCGTCATCCCGAAATTGGCTTACCGTTGACGTCAGTTGACTCAACTCGCCTCCCTCGGGATATTTCTTCTCCAACTCCATTAGACTCCGTACTTGATCGTCGTAGTGTCCTCCGATGACAGTCTCGACTGCCGATGTACATGCCATGGCAGCCTCTTTCCCCATTGCGGCAGTTGCAGCTCCTAATCCCCAGCCGGCGATTCTCCATAACGGGGTCATGACAGTTGGTCGTACGCGATGAGAAGCGAGCAGATTATCGAAAGTGCTGAGATGGTGTGCCTCTTGATCCTGCATTTCTTGGATCAACGGAACCAATTCCGGATGTGTTCGAGAGAGAACAAATAATTGTCCAGAGTAGATTTGGAAGGCTGCGAGTTCTCCGGCATGGTCGACGCGGAGCATCGATGACAGCGAAGTCGAGTCTTTCGACGACAAGGGATGCGTCTCGGGTGTTCTGTGCAATGGATTGGACGAGTTGTGCCGCACAGCCAACCGAGGCAGCCGGCGAGGAATCATGCGGGCTGCCATCTGCACACTGGACTTTGTCGAGCTTCAAAATCAGTGAGCGATCTAATCGGCTCAGAAGCCAGCGGAAATTAAATTTCCCGCAAAGCTGCAAACTCCCTCCTAAAGCCGTCCAATTAGAATCTCTTTACCCCTTATTTCGCTCCTTGATCAATCGTGAGGGGCATTTCTCATTCGATATCTAGCATCTTCATTCATTTACCACGAGTTTCTTCTTCGTCAGTCTTTTTGTCGCTCTCTATAATACATTGCAGCTGCCACATCTGGACAAATGGCCTTTTCTATAGGTGTTGTGGTAACCTAAACACCAGCGAACGCGTTGCTCAGTGGTAACTTGATTTAACAGGATTGAGGACTCACAAGGGTAGAAAACAACGGCCGATTTTTCTCAAGGATTTTGCTATTGGGATGATAGAGATAGAAATTAAAGCGTGGGGGTTTAGGTTTTTGTATTTGGATTGCATGTGATGTGTACGACTTGAGTTAGCTTTCCGCGGCGGAAATATGGGTTGATCCGTCATCGACGGTGTATTGGAGGTGGAAAAGCCAGCAATCCCTTCTCTACAAAATGTTCGCAGAAGTTATTCGGGCCATCAAAGAGTTCGTCGAAGGCATCGGGTTTCTCATCCTCTATTATCTATTTGGTGGATACGGTCTGAGTTACTGATTTGATCAGATCCACGGCGTAAGTCACACTTTCGTTTTGTCTGAATACTGTAGCCTGTCTTAAAACCGGTTTCAGGGATTCTTCGTGTCCCCCTCCCATATGCACAGATTTGGTTTCGATCGGAAATGGATGTTATGAAAGATTACTATTGAAGGAATGAAGAAATTAGATATTAACCAGCAACCTTCCCTTCGAAGGACTCCCGGGCTTTTCACTTTTTTTTTTCAACGCAAACCATTCTACTGACACTCATCGTCCATCTCCCAAACCATTTCCTCAAGAAACCCAAGAAACTGAGGATCCTCAAGGGCACTATCAAGCAACCCTCTCTCATCCTCCTCAAAAGCCCGTCTCGCAAGTCTCCCCTGCACCCTCTTCCCTCGCGCTCGTCCGTACCGTCTATCCCTTCGAGCACGTAAAAGTGCCATAACTGCAACAAGACCAACGAACCCAAGCCCGGCCGCTCCGACCGCCGTAGCGCCTTTATGGTTTTCCATCCAGTCCTTGGCCTTGTAAAGCTCGCCCTTGGCCTTTTCAACGACTTCTTTGAGTTCAAGACCAGACTTTTGTTTGGACTCGGGCTCTGGCTGGAGCGCTGGTGTTGGTGTTGGGGCGGGTACTGGGTCAGGGATGACGGGAGCCATGTTCCCGGCTGAGCGCATGTTGCTTGTAGTGTCGGCTTCGGGAGCGTCTACTCCCGCTTGTTCTAATGGGCCGAGAGTGTCTGCCATATTTGTATCTGGCGTGCTATAGAAGCTTTTAGGGACATTGAGGGGCTCGTGGCCGGGAATGTTAGGCAAAGATTTAACTGATCCGGACATTCTGATGCTGGTGTGGATGGTTGAAGAGATGGGGCAACGGGAGTGGGCGAATGGACTTTATAGTTCAGCTGGTACTGGTTTGATCGCTGGTCTCTATGTTTGAGTTGCAATTGAAGCAAGCAAATCCGAATTGTTTGATCTGTGTTCTGCGAGGTGTGATCGTAGCTTGATTGTTTTCTATTCGCGAATCATGGTCATCTTCCCAGAAACATGGGCGAATTTCTGCTCTGTTTGTCGAGTCTCTGAGCTTGGTTGAACTTATTCACAGCTCTGGAGCTACCAAAGCTTCTCAAAATCTACTGCCTTCGTTTGCGTAAATTAAAGATTCCATCTCCCTGTATTTTGGGGACTGGAGATCAGATCCATGTAAGCAGAAAACCAATCAGCGTTACAGGGTTCCCGATGAGCCCCTTATTTAGTAGGTATAAAGCCGTGGGATTCCCGACACGAAAATCGCTGTTGATGTTCCTTGCAAGATCTTCGCGATCCGCCAAAGTTTTCTCCACAGCGTTTGCCCCGTCAATACGCTCTCTCTCGTCTGTATCTAAAGTCAGAGGACAAGGATCCGTCTACGCCAATATGCCCGGGCTGGACTCGAGCCTCGTCGACACTTACAGCACCATCCAGCCTTGCAAGCATTTCATTGTTCAGCTGCCTTCTGAGAACTACAAAATCGTTGACCTTAAGCCGAATTCGTATTTCCCTGGGGTATTGTATCTTATTTTTAGGACTATTAGCCTGGGGAAGTTTGGTTCGTTCCATGCCGATGCGTTGATAGGCAAACCTTTTGGTCCGAGTTGGGAAATTTTGCCAAATAAGGAAATCAGACTTCTCGAACGAGAGGAGCAAGATGAGGAGGGTAAAGAGGAACTTGACTAGGCTAACGGGTGATAGAGGAGGATGTGAATATACGGGATAATAGAGATGTATTTGATGATAAGACGGCGCAGCTATTGACAGCTGAGGAAATCAAGCAATTCCGGAGCGGAATGTCGTCGAAGGAGATCATTTCGACAATCGTTTCAAATAATACGAATTTCGAGAAGAAGAGCGCTTTTTCACAGGAAAAATATCTTCGGAGTAAGGAGAAACGGTTCTTGAGGGCTTTCACTCCTATACAGCCAACAGTGGGGAATGTCTGCGAATTCTTATGGTCAGATAGGCGAGAGCGTTGCATGTATGATCCTGTATAATGTGTATGTTGACGCAGGGACTTATCTCTCGAAACGATTGGATTAATGCTTTCGTTGGGAAATGTATGTGCAGGAGGCCGTTATCTCGTTCTCGACGAAACAGGTCTGCTGATCGCTGCTATCCTCGAACGAGGTATCTATATCCCTTATCGCGCAAGCTAATCCGTAGGCGCATCAGTATTCCTTCTGCATGAAAACCAAGAACCTGGCCTCGATAGCCTGAAGTTCTTTCCTCACTTGCAAAAGTACTTCGCCTTTGATCCTGTTCCAGCAGATTCACCCGAGCCGTCCTTCCACTCGATGGATTTCCTCTCTGCGTTCCATCCCGATTCGATTATCCTAACACCCCCCAAACCAGGAAGTCTCTATGAACGAAAGCTGCGCACGTACAACCGTGAAGTCGAAAATCATAAAGTATGGAACGACACTGCGTTCGATGGGCTTATTTGTGCCACGTCGTTCGATCCTCGGAGTTATATTCCCCGCTGTCTTGAACGGCTGGAACTATGTGCCAATATTGCTGTGTACAGTCCTTACCGTGAGCCAATGGTGGAATTACAAAATTACTGCCAGACAAAGCTGCCTACTAGACCGATCCTCGCGCCGACAGTCCATGAAGTTCGAGCACCGAAGTGGAATACTCTCAAGGGAAGAGTAAGGCCAGACATGATCGGAAGAGGCGGCGGCGGATGGGTGTTTAGTGGGACACGAGTGGAGGAATGTGAGCCCGAATCACGGGATTGGAAGGAAGGCAAGAAAAAGAAAAGAAAGTTAGAGCACGAGAATGGAACGGAGATGGAGGACGTCAAGACAGATAGTGCTCTCGAGACAGAGTAAGTTGGAGTGATACCAGGTGTTGGCATGTAATAGATACCCTTTCTTCACAGAACAGACGATGCATACGAGACAATATGTATTATGAGCAAATGATATGAGCAAAACAAACAACCTGCTATGACCTCCGCATACAAACGCCACCACAAAATGACACGCTCAGTGTATACCACCCCCGTCGAAGTCCCTCCCAAGTCACTCGTTCCGTACAAAACTCGCAAAGACCAAGTCATATCCGTTAAACTCATAAACAACTTTCTCAGAGCGTCGATATCCATCAACGTTCCAGTTCCATCTCTTGTGCTTTCCATAAGTGTCATTGCTTTCCACAAATCCACTGTCCCTTCCGAAATCACTCTCACTCTCGCTGTCCAGGTGCTTGTTCGCGTGAGAGATGAATTTCGTAATGCACATCCTCCCCGGCTGGAAGCCCTTGACAACTTTAGAAACAACATCTCCAGTAGATCTGCCGGGGAACATATCCTCAGGCACGTTTGTTTCAAAAGAGGCGTATGAATAGCCTTGTTCCGGAGTGACATGGACGGTAAAGTAATGTCCGCTGCCGTTTTGGTCAGATGTGAATGCTTTTGCTGGGGTTCCAATAACGGCATTGGCACTGAAGCCGCAGGGCGCGAAGGCGTACCCGTCGAGTCGACCGCCGCAATGAGGATCGACCGGGTAAATGTCGTTGAGACCACAGCTGTCGGCAATGACAGAGCCATAGAGATGGCCTTCCTCTGCATTTTCATCGGCTTCGAGATAGAATTTCTTGGCATTATTGATATCGAGATGGGTCATGAGAATTTCGAGAGTTTCGTCTTGGAGCGTTGAAAACCGAGGCGAGTATAACGGAGGCGAAGGAAGAGGAGACGGGGATCGCGAGGACTTTGATCCCGGTCCGGTAAGATAGAGATACCAATGATCCCCAATCAGACTTCCAATAACGTAGGCATCCCCGTTTTCTACAGTCAACTATATACACTGAGGAGGATACCAAAATAGGAGTTGAGTAGGTGAACTTCTTCTCCCCAACTTCCATGCGGTGAACGTTGGCGATCAGGAAACATGAATGACTTCCTGGAATAGAACACACGATAGACCTCTCCATATGGAAATCCAGCCTTCTGTGCGAGTTCCAAAATCGGGGTGATTCCGGCAAGTAAGGTTGTCGTGCCGCATGTTTTTAGGATGAGTTTATGCGGAAACACAAATAGCGATGACTCACTGCAATTAGAACCGATACCACGGAAACAGATACCTAAGAAGGTAAGCATCCACGCCAGCGCTTTTGACAACGCTTAGCACCTTGCATCCGACTTCAGTCAACATATCCTCCCACAATTGACGTGAGATTGATTTCAATCCGAGACCGCTCTCGGCCGGGTTCTCAGCGAACCACATTTCAAGTAATTTTTCTGGACCTTCAAAGCCTCCAGAAAAAGATTCGTCGGGATGTGGAATCAAGGTGAGCGATGTAGTTTGGTTGGTAGGGGTAACAGGAGAAGGGAGATCAATAAGATCGGAGATGTGCGTGCAGGTCATTTTGAATGTGGTTGCAAGACGAAGGTAAGCCGACAGGTTTTATTGCGGCGATGAGAGATGTGTTAGACGACGGTATTGGAGAATACTCGAGAACCAAGCCAATGTTATCTGGGCCTACATGGTGAGCGAGTGTGCGAGGCTAGGATGTACTTCTCGGGCTTTCCCACTCGCAGAAGGAGCTCGGGGTCCATAAAACGGGGACGACGGATTAGTTCTCCAACTTGTTGACTGCCCCCAGAGGAAGAGCAATCAAAAGAAGAGGACTTGGTTGATGACGAGCAGACGAAACTGGCTCTCAGATCCTTGGTAACCCGGATATATGCGAGTTACGCTAAGTTATATCGCAAAGTGGCCGACGAGAAGCAGGCCGAAAGTGGCAGTGCACAGGACCACCCAAAGAGATTATTATTTAGCCTACTCGTTCGTTGCAGAGTAAGTTAGATCGACGATAGGCGCGATTGCGGGCTGCTCTTCCTGTTTTGGGACGAGTTGCGACCAAAGCGCCGTACAATAAGCACGCGAGATGGGATGTCGGCTGTGATGAGGCAGGCGACGTTGGGACAGATGGAGACGGGACCGCCTGTACGGGATTTTTTTTTTTATATGTTCGGATCTGGCCCATGCGGAAAGGCAATTTCAGCGGCCTGCCATTGGCCACGCGGACGTCAGTTCACAGTCGTCAGTCACACAGCTACGCGAATCAGAGCGCAATGATTAACCAGCCAGCGTGGCATGTTTTTAGAAACGTAACGACGCAGACGCGACTTAAAAGTTTATAGACGCTATGTCCGCTCGTCCGTTTAGTTTCCCCGAACATCTCGGCTATTAGAGCAACTATCTAGATGACCGATCTCTGAAATGACCATACAAGTGCGCAGAAGGAGGACTATTGCGGTCCCAGCGCTTATGCAGTGCCGATCTCAGACCCTTTCTTTGTTCTTTTGGGATTTTTTAAATTACTCCCCAAACTTTAAAACGAGGCGGCTGCCAAGTTGCTTAGCATCTTGAGTACCCCACGCCCGGCAACCCGGAAAGTTTATTCGAGACACATGTGATGAGCTTTGCGCTAGGCCGCACCCGACTCGACTCATCCAGGGCGCGTGAGATTGGTTGGTTCCCCCCGGATATCAGCAATACACCGCGCTTGCGTCATCCTAGGTAACCTACACATCGGAACACTTTACCAAGGGTAAGAGATCTGCTGATGCGCCTTGCATTTGCGGCCATTCGCGACTCAGTTCCGTCGTACTTCTCACATGCCAGGAAGGCAGTGATTCCTTTTACAAATTCTAATTTCACATGCCCTGTCCCACCCTTAAAGTCTACTCTTCTCTTTTGTAACCTTGATAAGACACTTTCCCAAATTTCTCCCTTCAAATAAAGCTTGCAGACCTTCTTCCGCCTTCTCAATCCCACCCTCCAGGATCCACTCTCTTCGCTTGAGCTTGCCGGACTTTAACCACCCCGCCATATCCTTTTGCGCTTCGGCAAAACGTTTTTCATAATCCAAGACAATGAATCCTTCCACCTTTATCCGCTGAGCAATGATGTTATTAAAGTTCCTAGGTCCAACCGGTTTTCTCGAATTATACTGAGAGATGGCTCCGCATACTGCAAACCTAAAATGAATATTAGCCGATGCATCGCGTACCTTGCATGATTTGCGGCTCTGCCGAGGCACTCTTCTAAAATGGAACCCCCCACTACGATGAGATGGAACTGACAGGGATCACACCATTGTCAAAATATATATTGATATATTTGGGCGTGGCTTGCGCAAGAGCTTGTTTGAAATTATCGGTCTTGTAATCTAGAACCTCATCAAGTCCTAGGTCTTCTTTCAAGAAACGGCACTTCTCTGTACCGCCAGCTATTCCGATGACTCGGCACCCTTTAATTTTGGCAATCTGAGCCGCCGCCATCCCCACTGCGCCTGCAGCACCCGACACCACCACTGTTTCGCCCGGTTTGGGATCGCATATGTCTAGCAGACCAAAGTACGCAGTCAAGCCAGTGAATCCCAGGACTGATAGGAAATCGAGGGCCGTTGCTCCCGGTGGTGGCGTGACCTTCTGTACTCCTGAAGTGATTGCGTATTCACACCAGCCGGCATTCTAGATTCATCAGCGAAGACCATGTGACAGCTCTTACAGGCGCAATGACGGTATCTCCAGCTTGAATCCCTGATGCTTTTGAATACAACACCGTTGCTAATGATGCACCGCGCATTTTCTCTCCAATTCCCACGGGAGGGACATAGCTCCTCACATCGTTCAACCACCCTCGCATCGCTACGAGTCAGCCGCCATCTGCACATGCCAAACCAGGATCGACCGAGAGATATTCCACCTTGACAAGCACCTGCCCATCTGTGACATCCTCTCTCTTTGGCATCGGGCCTCTTCGCACTTCGAATGTCTCTCCCAGCACAATGGCCTCCTTTGGCCGTTTCGCAAGATGGATTGTGGTGTTCATGCTGTCCGAAGACGAGGGATCTTCCATGCAGCTGGTTTTATTGTCTCCCACGCAGATTAAAGTTTGGTAGATGTGGCAGGCACGACCATTTTTATGCGGCCAAGCGATGTCGCTTTGCTAGCTGGGCAATCTTGAATTTTCTGTGGGGCAGCGGATGGAGCGCGGTTATGTCGCTTAGCGTATAATGACGATCTGCGCCACCAGGCCCGAAACTTAAGCGAGGAACGTCGCACACTTCGGCACTCTCACCCGGGAAATGATCCCCGATAACCTTGATCGGGGAGCAAAATTAAGCTCCCGAAGGGCTTGCAAACGAGTCTAGATGTTTGGTTTTGAGATGCCAGGATGCGAGATAATGTATCTCAATGCCAAGTATACATTTATTTGCAGTCTTAAAGTCAAGGTGTCGGACAGCAGATATCGTCACCAAAAGGTGGCCACACGAATAGCCGAACGCCACATCTTAGCTGATGCTAATAATCGCCCTCTCGTCTGCGCTTCCGGGATTCGTTAGATTGCCGCCAATAGCAAAGCCGTGGCCCCGCTCCGAACTCATATTCAACAAGCCAGGCCTCGCGTAAGATCCGAAGCTGACATAGGGTCCCTTTGAGATGAAGTGTCAGTACTATTCCCTGATTTCATCTCTAGGATCCAAGGAAAGCATTCCCTCAATTACCTTTTCGGATAGAGCGTAAGTATGACCTCTTTTAACCATCCAAAGGCTACAAGTACGAGACCCCGGTAGCGACTGTTTCTGGATGGATCTGATCAACTGCTCCCAGGGAATTTGAGGTTGAGTTTTGAAAATCACCGCGGTCAGATACCGTTCGCCCATCTTTAGTTATAGCGCTACGGCCTTTTACCGGAGGAGTGATGAATCCTTCTCTCTTTAGAGCTATTTGCTCTCTACTAGCTAGTCTGTCATATTTTTATCTTCAAAGTCGCTAGTGCAGATACATTCAATGCGCGTTGATGCAGAATTATTCAGCCGTGCAGATAGTCACGCCCCTCAATTAAGTGGCTAATCAGATACAAGAATCCACCATCCTTCATCCCATCCTCCTGAACTCACCTTCCAACTATGCCCACACCTCCCAAAAGGTTGCACACCGCGGAAGACCTCGATCTTCATTTCAACGATATCAAAATCCCCTCTTCCAAGACGTCCGGAGTCTGGCACGGTCCCGGGCCGTCAACATTTCACGCCTGGCAAACCCCAATCTCCACAGAACAGACAGATCCGACTTTCTCGTCTACTCCGCCTCCATCTGACAATCGGATCAGTCGCATCACATTCTTCGACAAAAAGAGTCAGCCCTTTTATCCTCCCTACATTTACACCCGAACCCACCATCCTACCCTGCACGCCAACCTCGGCCGCATAGCCCCCCTGTTCCGTCAGATGGGTTACGGGAAGAACCGCAAATACGTCTTCGGTAAGTATGTCCGGATCATGAGGGTTGATATCGTGGAGGGTAAATCAGATGAGTTGAGGATGTTTCTTGAGACGAAGGTCCAAGCCGGGGGGTTGAGTTCGCAGAGGACTAGGGAGCAGTGGGAGGGTACGTTTGGTGAAAATTGGTATAAGGTTTATTTGGAGCAAGTTGATACCCGGTTGGGGGATCCGATGGGGCTGGAGGATGTTAGGGAGGTTTTTGAGATGATGGGTGAGGATTTGAAGAGTTTGGATTCAAGTGCTTAAGTTTGGATGGGATGTTCTTGGGGAATTAGCTCAGTTGGGTGTGATGTTTTACGAGGGTCTGATTTTTGCACACTCATTCTGGATTTGTACCGTTCTTTTGGCCATCAATTACATAATAAATCCATTGAGGATCCGACGATTGCTCGCAAATGCCCTTTTCTCTTCATATAAAATAATGAATGATAAGATTAACCAAAGCTATGCCAGAAATCCTCCTCCTACCCAGCATGTTCCAAAACCCCACTAACAAGCTTCCCCTTACTAAAGACATGTCTCATACTTTCCGGCACCGCCCGCTCAAGGTAATCCCCGTCCTCCTTCTCATTCGGAATTTGAATCTACATTAGTTCCTGCTTCTGCTTGGGTGGCGGGGGAGGGGGGAGAAGAGGAGGGAAGGGGGAGGTACATTAACGCCCGTGGTGGACGAGGTGATGACTTCGACGCCTAGACCGGTTTTGGAGAGGTAGATGGTCGCTTGGTCGACGTGATCGAGGTTTATCATGGGTGATTTGCCTGTGATTTGGATTTGCACTTTTTTGGATTTGGAGATTTCGAGGCCGCCTACTAGGGTGTCGAGGACGAGACCTGTTCCTTCGCAGTTATCTAGCATTAACGTCGGCCCCACAACTAGTGACAGCTAGGGAATACGGCGTGGAAGGGGGAGGTACTCATGCTGACTTGGTTTATTTTCCCACCGATTTGGATTGTCGAGTTTTTAACTCCAAATATCAGTACCGAATGCGAAATATCCGTCTCATCTTCCCGCACGATGATAGGTTGACTTTCCCCCTCGAAGTTTTCCTACCCATCAGACACTTCGTCCCCTCAACACAGGGGTGACGTACAATGATCCATTTAACCCCCTCCAACTGTTTCTTCCCGGTTTTACTTGTTGTAGAGGGACTGGAAGTACTCGTAGTGCTCGCCCCACTTGCATTCCTTCTTAGACTCGCCGGTTTTGCGGGTGGATTGGGACTCGTCTTTTTTTCTCGGAGGGACGGGTTTTTATGTGTCATTTGTGATTTATCGACGCGTTTCAGGGATTTGGTGATTCCCTCGCCTTGATTTAGTTGCGAGAAGACGGCGGCAATTGTAGAGCCTTGGTCGGTGGGTGCAGCTGCGGGCGTTGACTTCGGCATCAGGGATTCTGGGGCGGGCGCAGGTGGGGGTGGAGGTGGTGGAGGGGGCGCTCCTGCTCCCCCGGCGTTTGGAGTAGGGGTAGCGGATGCAGACGGACCAGTCGAGGGTGTTTCGAGATTGGCCCCGACAAAGGAATCGGCGGGTGCCCCTGCCGCATTCCATTTTATCCCCTGAGGAAAGTGTTTCCTGACATATTTCTGTAATTCATTTAATATTTCGGTAAACGAAGTCTGCCATTCCTTATGCGTTGTGTCGCCACTATCGTTAACGTGGGACTTTAAGTGGAGAAACCTGTCTTTGTATTCTTTGACAACACGGTTGCCGTAGAATTGACTTGCGTCTCTCATTTCACCGACATATTTTGCGGCTTCGGCACCTTCCATGGTTACCCAGCCTAATGCTGAGATTCCTTCGCCGACCGTGGCGAGGTGATTAAAGAACTTTGAGGCACGGTTTTTTTCCCGGATACTTGTTACAGCATCTAATGCCCCCTGCGTAGGTCCCAGTAATTCAAGAAACACCTGGATAAGCCACAGTCAATGGGGTCAGGGATACCTGTGGAGACGCGGGTTGTTGAGCCTTCAGGACGATATTGAGAAACACAAGTTGCACTTGAAATAAATGTTGTACCGCTTGGGCCTACGATTAGCACCATTCCCAGAGACAGAGAGGGTACCTGTTCCCCAACGACGGGTTCAATCTTCTCACTCTTGGCAACCCACGGATCAACATGCTCAGCGACAAGTTTCTCATAATCCACAATCACGGGAGACTTCTCCTCCGGCGCAGTAGGTTCTTCGACCATGCTCGTTCGGGCCTGTTCAGGGGTGAACACTCCCGTGTTGAATGCCGGGGACGTGTCCTTTGAGAGAGAAGCCGCACTGGTTCGATGCGCCGCGTGGGCTTCCTTGAAGTTCTCCGTGTTGGCCACGGCCAAGTCCTCTAACCGCGAGGTTGCCGCTTCCAACCTGATGTTAGGAGCCGGCTGAGGATGAATACGTACCTCTTGATTAGAGTTGTTAGGTTTATTCCAGAGGCAGAGAACATTGTGGTCGATGCACGTTGTGTGGTTGATTGGGTTCGTGTTGTTACGGGCACATAAACCTGTGAGGATCTGCGGACAGGCATGCGGTCCGAAAGCCAAAGCTCAGGGACCGCAAGAATTTTCTTCCACAGAACCATCGTGTCGCCTTGAATATAATACAGGGAAGGTGGTCAGAAGATGCTGCGCCGACAAGCAAGGGAACGGAGAGCATATCTTCATCAAAAGGCGCTGGCCCAGAAATCCAATGTCGCCCATCTACGCCGATTAAAAGCACATATCGATAAAGACAAAGAACTCCCTAAAGATTTACAAGATCCCAGTCTACGGAAAGACCTGCGTTACGATGAAGCACAGCTCATGGCGGACGATGATGACAACATTGATGATGAGTATTATAACATGGGGATGCGAGAGCCACGGATTCTGATTACAACAAGTCGTGATCCAAGCAGTCGGCTGCTGCAGTTTTCAAAGGTTTTTACCCCGAGGATGTATGGAGTGACTGACAGCAGGAAATGAGACTTGTGATTCCGAATTCTACGAGGATCAATCGAGGAACTCATATCATTGACGATATCGCAAAGGCATGTCGAACGAAAGAATTCACCGACTTGGTTATCCTCCATGAACATCGAGGTCAACCAGACGGCATGATAATATCCCACTTCCCTCATGGGCCCACCGCCTTTGTATCCCTCCATAACGTCTCCCTACGACACGACATCCCTGATATCGGCACAGCGCCCCAAGCTTACCCCCACCTTATCTTCCACAATCTCACCTCCAGCCTCGGCAAACGCCTCACCAAGATCCTTCAAGCCCTATTCCCGGTCCCCACGGAAGTGGAAACAGCAAGTAACAAGGGAATTAGAACGATCACTTTTGCGAATGAGGGCGATTTTGTGAGTTTTAGACATCATTTGGGAGTCAAGACGGGGAAGGAGGAGGTTCAGCTTACGGAGGTTGGACCGCGGTTTGAGATGAGGTTGTTTGAGATTCGATTAGGGACGGCGGAGAATAAAGTTGCGGATGTGGAGTGGAGGCTCACACCGTATCAACGGAGAGGGAGGAAGGAAATTCTTAGTGCTGAATGAGATACCAGGTAGACAAGGGCATTTGTACTGTATTTCGAATTCCGAGACCCGCTTGAAATCAGAATCCTTCGTGCCTTTTCAGTTGCCTAGCCAACCTGCTGGGCGGCATCTAAATGTTTACCCCTCGTATTTTGATGCAAATCCTTCCGCGTCCAACCGTGCCATGGTACGCGCACTCTTCGAGCATCAGCTAACACACGTAGTCTCTCTCTTCAACCGCCATTCGCCGGATCCACAAGGAGGTACAGGCCATACGGAAATCCCCTCCAGCGGGATTCCGTGTCGTTGAAAGCGAGGAAAACGATATCGATGTGGTTGACTTGACGCTTGAAGGACCAGGTCCGTCGTCAAAAAATGCGTATTGATGATAGAACAAACTCCTTTTGAAGGCGGGATCTTTCATATGCGATTGCAATTTACGCCTCAGTATCCTGCTACTCCTCCTACCGCACACTTCATTACCAAAATCTTTCATCCCAATATTGCTCCCCGGACAGGCGAAGTATGCGTAAACACACTCAAACGTGACTGGAACAGCAAAGTCACGCTCTCTGAGATATTGATGGTATTTCGCCTAAGAGTGAGTAATAATAAGTAGACAATCAAGTCATTGCTGATCGATCCGAATCCGACATCTGCACTGAATGAGGAAGCAGGGAAGTTACTGCTAGAAGAGTACCCGGCATACTGTTCTCATGCACGGTTATTCACCGAAGTCCATGCCATGAGGCCCAAGCCACTCGTCATCCCTCCAAAATTGTCGCCATGCAAGACGAACCAAGGGGTCCGAGATGATAGCAGACCGAGAAGCACAAGTGGTTCCAACATAACCCCTCTTTCCTTGTCGCAAGCACAAAATGCGCCTACTCCGGAAGAAACGCCGGAAAGGAAGTTACTGTTATTCGGAATAGGGTTGAAAAGATCCGATAATGAAGATGGCGAGAATCGGCCCGCGAAACGAAGTCAAGGGTTTCGACGGGCTGGGAAGGGTGATTTGAGAAGACTGTAGTATGATAACCTGGGTATGGAAAGGACACTTGGCGTTACGGGTAATTATTTGAACTTGTTTGCTAGCATGCATGGCGTCTTGCATTATTAAACCTTTCATGGTACAAATGAAATGAAATTCCGATGGAGTATGGACATTGCGTCTATCTGAACCCAAACTCAGGATAATTTCCCGCGATCAAAGCCGGGGCCAGTGTCAGCTGCAAGGGTTAGTTCCTTATCTGGCGCGCGAGATACGGCGATCTCCGTATCGCTCCGCGAACTGTTATTGGCCATTCGGGCCATTCGATTGATCGCCGCTGATCCAAAGTCAAGGTAAGCAGCCAAGGTAAGCTGATTGCTACCACCTCAAAGAGGAAAAGGAGACCTTTTCGGCAACATCTCAAGAAGAAACAAGCGGGAAACGCATGGTGTCGCCGCCGGCGATGGCTTCACCGCCGCTGTCCACGACGACCGTTCCGTCTCCGCCAAAGATAAACAACCTAAAGTCCAATCGATACGGACGACCTTGCGACGCGTGCAAGCGGCGGAAACAGCGATGTGTGTTTAGAGACGGTCAGGAGGATTTGTGTGTCATGTGCGACTTCCAAAATGTGCCATGCACGTTTACCGACGCAGGGATCGTGCCTGCTATAGCTCGAAAACGAAATGGTCCCAGTGGTCCAAGTGCAGATAACAGTGTTCGCAAACGGCGCCAGAAGTCCAATAAGTAATTTCATTCTCCGATTGGAGACTAATTGGGTAGATCTAATGACGAGGATATTGATCGTGGCGCAGGGGGAACTAGCCCTGCTTCTTCAAATACTCCCAAAGAGACGCCAACGCCAATTCTAGATCGGCGGCCGCCAGGTACCTTCTGTCCCTATATTACTAATCGTAGCTCCCAGTTCCTTTCTCTATCGTACTCTTGGCCTTGAAAAATACCGATATTCAACATACATCTCACCTGCCCATCCCACTCTTCTGCCCACTCTGCTCCTCTCCCTCCCATTCAAT